>Ga0228698_1000063_pt1 | contig 102489 bp, 106 predicted proteins | sample McNCre117_Aug_MG_FD_178015 | JGI IMG/M metagenome (GOLD analysis project Ga0228698, IMG submission 178015) | Freshwater microbial communities from McNutts Creek, Athens, Georgia, United States - 1-17_Aug_MG | ecosystem: Environmental > Aquatic > Freshwater > Creek | place: USA: Georgia...
TTGGAGACGGCAAAACAAACTGCACTGCATCGTCGACTCTTCAGAACGTGTGTTCTGTGTTGCCAATTACTTGGGGCTCACAGGCCTCAAGCAGGCTGTTAGGTGACAGCGCTGTGTGCGCAACGCAGGGCATTTAATCGCTTGAATCACGTCTTTGACAGCGGGACAAAATGGATGCTGCCTTGACGAACGCAGTGAACGCTGCATTCAACCGCAATGGTTATGAATTCATACCTGAAATTGCTTCTACGGTAACAGGCTTGTAAGGTATCCCTCTGCACAAGCGCCCTACAAAATGAACCGTCGCGACTGTGGTTTCGGGATCGCAGAAATACCACAGCCCCGCCAGATTCGGCTGTTTGAGAATTGCTCTAATCACCATTAGCCCATCACCCAACAATATGAGAACGGCCGTCATATTGCTGGCACAAATACAATAAGCCCATGCACACCCTAAGCATAAGCTTACTGTTTATGCAAATTCAAATTTTGACAGACTACTTTTGAATATGGGTATAGTCCATCGGCATTGTGGGACTGAAACCGCTGCCCTCACTCGTGATCGACTTCCAAAGTTCCATTCCACTTTGATTGCTGAATTCGTGAATCTCGCAATCGTCAACACCCTTTCCATTGCTGGCTAAATTGAATTTGGTGGATACGGATTCATTGACTCGCACCAAAGGTACTGGCGGTACTGCTTCTTGCACATCTTTTTTGTCAGCTTTTTTGACATAGACGCGGGTGAACGTTGTTGCCATGGGCGTCTCCTTTGAGATCCGTTCAAGCGACTGCAAACAAGTCGTCTAAGGCACCTTGCACAGAGTCGACAAAGTCTTGCTCGCGGATAGAGTCGCTCCGCTCGTTCCATGCATCGCCGCCCTCCATCTCACACACAACGCAGTCCGTCTTCTTAGAACTTTCTGCGGTAGGTGCACCTTCCCGATTAGCGATTCGTTCAGCGATGGAAAGGTGAAGGTGTCTCTCAATCATCATGGTGATGTACCTAATGTAGTTATTTCCATGGTAACGATTGCATTTTTGGAGTCAATCGCAACTGAAAAATGAAATCTATATTTCAATTCAACCCACTGAAATGTTGCTTCACCCCCACATTCAGCTACACGCATAAATTTAAAAGCCTATGCAACTTCTCGCATAGGCTTTCACATAGAAAAGTAGCTTTTGGCTACCCGATCAAATAATCATCTTTGTTTTTGCCATCGAGCCATCGCGGGGCACGCCCCCGACCAGTCCATTCGCTGCCGCTCAATGGATCGCGGTACTTTGCCGCAACCTTGGGTTTGTCAGAAGTTGATGTTGCTTTACGTGCGCGCTTTGCCATCCCAAATACATCTTCCACAGTGAGACCATGCGCAGCAATTAGTTTCTTGGCATCGCTTATGGCAGCAGCCAATTCACTTGCACGGGCTTGAGCGATCTGCGACTCAATGGCTTCTTTTTGCTTGAGTAGTTCAGCAAGATTCATTCGAAAAATCTCCAATATTTGCAAAGAACACCATTATGCATCAACTCGAAAGTCGACCACCAAGAACACTCACTTAGTCATCTGATTTCCAACCATTACATACCATAAAATAAAATATATACAAAATTATCATTTTCACAAATTTATTACCATCACAATTCTTTAACCAAATGAAAATTCAAAGCGAAAATTTTTTTAAACAACATGTAGCTCAGAAAATCACGCTCTCAGCACCCTATACGAAGCATCCCAATCAAGACATTAGCCACCAATTATATTACCCCCAAACCACATTCAATTGTATTTAATTTTATTTTCACGAAGAAATATAGTATCAACATCAATATGAATTGTTAAAATACTATAAATTAATAGACACTATCCATCTAAACCACACGCAGAATATCGGGGCCGCCTGCGTCGTGCCAAACTGCTTCGCAAGATCCTGTAGTGTGCGATCTAGCCCTAGAAACCAAACAATGGACCAACCAACCGGATCTGTGTTTTACGTTTCGGCTCACAGGACATTAGCCTTGGTTGAAGCGCACCTGATGACCCGGCAAGAGCTCAATGCTTACGCGGATGGTTCGCTCTGCCTGATTGGGTTCATCTCGGAGCAGCAGCAGTTGGGCGTCAAGGGGTCTATTCGGATGGCCAAAAGGCGGTTCACGGAGAGTTATTGCGCATGGATTTCTGCTGCTACTGGCTATTCCGACCTGAAGGGCTTGGTACTCCGACGAACGCGCTGAACTGCCGTACACGAATGGCAGCTTGGTTGGATCGCATCATCATGCTAACCCCGCCCCAGCGCAGTGAGCGGTTGCAATCGCTGGGCGAACTGCTATTTCTGGAAGTCCCGGCCTTTGAAGACTCCACAGACTACTTCCTTAAGAACCCGGCAACTGCGTGTGAAATTCGACGTGACCTCATGACCATGTTGCCTAACGTTGATGAGCTGGCCACCAAGGTACTGACGATTGCTGAACAATTCTCCATGGAATTGGCCGTCAAAAGCTGGGGGACCGAGCGCAGTACGCCTCTCCGATAAACGCAGCCAACCATTTCCCAATGTGTTGCTTAGCGCAAGTTTGGGCCGACTGGCCAATGCTCCGAAAGACCTTGTACACCCGTAACTGTTGTCATAGGGTCGAACCGTCCACAAATTGCACTTCGTCGCGGTGAATAGGAGCCAGGACGAGCAGAGGCCGCGCCAGCTTGGCGACGTTGCCGATGCCGCATTGTGGTTCAACGAACAGGCGGGTGAAATTCGTTTCTCAAGCGGGTGAACCACCGCTGTCACGATCGAAACTTTAAAGACACATTCAAAAGCAAACTCCCGTCTAGTATCAATTCACCTGACTTGATCACTTCTTCAAGCGCCTTCCGAGAGTACAGCTTACCTAGCTCTGGTTGACCACCGTGTACGCCCACCAAAGAACAATGGTGTGCGGAAATGGAAGGCGAGAGAGGCATTAGGTTCGCCAAGTTTACCCGACAGCTCCGAGCAATCATTGACGAAACTCTGATTTCGAGCAGCAGGTCTTGACTGCAGGTGTATAGCCGGGGAAATTAAATTTTCATGGGATGTTGAAAGTGCCCATTAGCCCGAGGCCTGACAAATAGGCACTTCAGTTTTAGCTCTGTGGATATGACCATTGAGTTTGGAACCAACTCAGCATCCAACATGCAAATGGGAAACTTTCACATGTAAATCTTAATGTTTTCCAATTCGCAAGAGATATGCATATTGATTCATATCAACCTCTTGGTCTGCAAATCACTCCTTTGGGGGATAGGAAGACATGCGAAAGCGTGTTACCCTGTTGCGAACAAATGAACCGAAACTAAAAATAGTTTCTTCTGAAAAAATTTAATTCAATGACATACAAGGATCAAAAATGAAGACAAATAAACTACAACAAGGTTTTACGCTCATTGAAATAATGATAGCAGTTGTGATTATAGGAATATTGGCAACCATAGCAATTCCTTCTTATACACAATACACGATTCGTAGCAAACTGACAGAGGGAAGTCAAAGTCTTGCTTCTTATGGTATTTCTATGAATCAGTTCTTTGCCGACAATGGCACTTATATAAGCTCCGGAACCACATGTGGTCGTGCAGTGCCAACAACCCCAAGCTATATGACTTATTCATGTTCCGGCACTGCTACAACCTTTACAGCACAGATGTCTGGATCTCTATCTGGGACTACTTATACTTTTACACTTACTCAGGATGGATCCCGGGCAACAACCTCACCAGTAGCTTATTCTTCTTGCTGGAAAATAGGCAGCAATTGCTAATTGTCTATCATGAGAAAGTCAAAAGGCTTCACCATTATTGAGTTAATGGTAGTTTTGTCCATAACTGTATTTTTAGCAATCAGTTCAGTAGGAATGGTAGGCACCTATATTACAAATGCCAAGCTACGGGCAAACGCAGATGATATAAGAATTGGATTGTTGACAGCCAAGACAGAAGCAATCAAACGAAATTCTCAAATTGTAATAAAACCTGATGCAGCAGGCTGGGCAAGCGGCTGGAATATTTGGATACCCGCAAATTACACACAGACCGGCACTGCAGATCAAGCTCTGCAATCACGTTCAGCTGCCACTAATAATATTTCAATATCTGCCACCGATAAAAACGGCACCACAATGGCGGCTGTTTACTTTACTGGATCTGGGAGACCCTCTACAACCATTGCAAGCCCTCCCACATACCCTATTACATTTTCGTTAGTTCCGACGGGCCAGAGTTGCCCCACGAGTTCGACGGTCAGTGATTACACATGCTTGAATGTTGTACTTGATAGCGGGGGACAAGTAAAAATCTGCAACCCCTTATCTACTAATATATATGGATGCCAATAATGAAGAAAAATCAGAAAGGCTCCGTATTAATAGAAGGCCTGATCGCAGTCTTGATATTTTCATTTGGCATACTTGGAACAATGTTTTTTCAAGCGAATATGTTGGCACAGACCACTCAAACATCGTATCGCTTGGGTGCTAGCATGTATGTCAATAGTTTAATGAGTGCGGCAGAAGCTGATCCTGTTAATTTTTCTTGCTATACCTATCCAGCAACTCCAACGGTTAGCACCACTCCCTCGGGATTAACTACAAACTGTACCGCAGCTAACAGTTATATGCCGACATGGTCAGCGGGAGCGCAGTCTCTAAAGGGAACTAGCACCTCACCACCTACTTCAATCTACAACTCCACCACAGACACATTAACTATCACAGTCTATTGGAAATTGCCTCAAGAAAAGAGTACGGACCCGGTGCACTCGATATCTACGACCATTCAACCTACTTCTGGAAATTAATATCATTATGATATACAAAAACCAAAGTGGCTTCTCCCTAATTGAGCTGATGGTTGGCCTAGTTATCTCACTTTTAATTTCCATTACAGTTGCAGGATCTGCACAGCTTTTAGATATTCAAAAACGTGTCACAACCGGAACCAACGTCACATTGGAAAATCTTGCCACAACATATTCCCAATTAGCTAATGATGTACGACTAGCAGGATTTGGAACATACAAATGTGGCACTACTACGTTCAATCTGAATGGAACATTAAAAACAGTAACAGATATGAATTCGATATACATTACTAAGGCGACAGCGAGCGGAGTTAATCCCAACTCAGATTCTGTAACCTTAATGTTTGGAGAGTCTGCGTCTGGTGTTTCATACACCTCAATTTCTACGATAACTTCTGGCTCGGCTACTTCTAATAACTATTTAGGCCAAATTTCCGGCGGAAATAAAATGATGATTCAAAATTCTACACCTCCGGCAATACCTTCCAATTGCTCTGTCGTGGCAGTTACGTCTGTTAGCTCATCTACTACAAGTGGTGTCACAACCTCAACCATTTCCGCTACTGACAATAGTAATTTAATGTCTTCCGCAACCTTTCCATCAAATAGTAGTGTCGTAACTGGATTGACAGACTTGAAATATGTAACCATTAGTCTAGATAACAACAACAATCTAGCCGAAGTCGATGCCGTATCTGGCAATACAACTATTATTTCAAGCAATATTGTCATGTTTGTAGTTTATTACGGATTAAATGATGGAACATTCGTAAGAGCAGACAATTCGAGTGGAACAGACTGGTCACAGTCAGGTCTAACTACGACCAATAGAGATAAAGTTAAATCACTGCGATTTTTTGTTATAGCTCGTGCGCCTGTATTAAATAAACCCAACCCAAGCACGGGAGTTTGTGATGCAACGACAAAGACTCTCACCTCATGGGATTCGAACTTAAAAATAGATTTATCCAAGACAACAACAGATGATTGGAAGTGCTATCGCTATCAAACTGGCGACTTCATTATCCCGTTAAAAAACAAAGTATTGTTCGATTTTAATCATGCCAGCTAAACATAAAGAAATGAAGAAACAGAGCGGAGGCTCGCTAATTTTCACACTCATTGTCTTAGTGGCAATGCTGTTTGGCGCAATTGCGCTATTTAGAACCGTTGATATGGGAACGATTCAAGCAGGTAATTTGGCGTTCAAGGAAAGTTCTGTTGGGGCATCCGATCTCGGTATGAGGGCTGCACTGGCTAAGTTACAAACTATAACTGATCTTGATACAGATATAGCAGCATCGAGTAGCGTTGTAGGTGCGTATTACGCTACACAGCGCAAGGTTACATCCGATGGAATCGTATGTGCTACTCTAGCTAATTCGTCTACAAGCAGTTGCACAAATTCAGCAATGGCTTGGGGTGCACCTATTGCTGTTGGAAATAACAATGTGTACTACGTTATTGATCGTATGTGTAGTTCTACACCAGGCGTAAATGCATCTGCTACTTGCCTTACGGATATCCCTTATATACCAACATGTAACGCATCAGATGTTACGTACTGTCAAAATCCTCCTGCAGCAATATCTTATCGCATTACCGTAAAGGTAGTGGGTCCAAACAATACCGAAACTTACGTTCAAACATCTATGTCTCAGAGCTAATACATCTGTATTTGTTTTTTGACAAATCAAATACTTACTGGGTAGATTTTATGAAACTCAATCTTAAGAAAATTTTTATTGTTTCGCTAATGCAGCTCTCATTGTTGGCCTATCCAATGGTTATTCAACAATATCCTATTAGCCTTTCGGTAAAGCCTAACATCATTCTAACCTTTGATGATTCAGGATCTATGTCTCGCTCATACATCCCTGACACACCAAGTCCCTCATTGACTACTGAAAGTACAATGAGCTATTATTACAACCCACTTTTCTACAACCCAAATGTTGTTTACAAACCCTGGGTAAAAACAAAAACGTCATCCGGGCTAACATACTATCCACAAGCGCCATTAAGCACGATTAACTCTATAACCGTTAATAATAACAATGTTTTTCAGACCGGCGATACTCTATTATCGGGAGTTACATATACTGTAACCTATGATTGCTCAAACAATAATTGGGACAATACCAACAGCTACAACTCGACAAGCGGGACATCTAAGAATGGCAACACTTATTCCTTTAATACTCAAAACGATTGTAAAAATGCGTCTCCTTTGACATTCACAATGTCGAAAGACTATACGGTTCGGCAAGGGCAAACTTGGGTTCCATCTTCATCTACCACTACGGGAACTACTTATAATGCCGTATACTATTTGTTAGCAACTTCGGCCAGTGTTACTGGTTCTTCTTTACCTGTGTGCGGAACTGGAGATACTTGCGCAACAGCTCCTACTTGCACTGCGACCTCTTCTTGTGCAGTCCCCCCCACCTTGCCTAGCGGTATTTCTTATAAACTGAAGAAGTATACGATCGCATCGACAGATACAGTTGGATTGCAAAATTACGCCAACTGGAAGCAATATGCTTATTCAAGACAGAATATGGTTTCGCATGCATTGAGCGAAGTTATTTCTGGCATTGTTGGCGTCAATATAGGTTTTCAGCCCTTCAATTCAACTTCTACAACGAATAACAACACGCAAGCAGTGGACTCTACTGTCACTGCACATACCCTTTCTGGCTCTTCATATTACTCCAGTTCGGGGCGCATGTACAACATGGATAATCCAGCAGACGTCACAATACTGCTGGATCTTATTTACAATACAGAATCGAATAGTGCGACGCCAACCCGAACGACACTTTTAAAAGTTGGAAATCAATTTAAAAGCGCTACATCGACATTGGTTAGCACCAATGACGACGGGTCTTCTTTTACCCCAACTACAAAAGGTATCATCCAGTACTCTTGCCAAAAAAATGCGGCATTCATAATTACCGATGGTTATACCAATGAATCACCGTCGTTGACAATGCCTTCTTATGATACAGGGCTATCGGATCAGACTTATTCTGGCAAACAACCTTACTGGAATACTTCCACTAGTAAAAGTCAATTTTCCACAAGCCTTTCTGATATTGCGCTCCGTTTTTACACAAACAATCTACGTTCTGACTTGTCGCTTGGCCAGGTTCCTATTGACAAATACACCACTGGCAACGCAGATTTAAATAAGAATCTTCACTTAAATACATATGCTATTACTCTTGGGGCAAATGGAAATATTTTTGGAATGACTAGCTTTGCAAATCAAACCAATGATCCTTACACCTACGCCCCAACGTGGATAGATCCAACTCAAAGTACAAACAATCCAAACCAAATCGATGACTTATGGCACTCCACAATCAATGGTCGTGGTGCCATGTTTACATCAGGCGATCCAGCCACACTCGCTGGTCAATTGCAGTCTGTTGTAAGCGATATTGTCACTCGTGCTGCGAATCGTGACTCCATTGCTGTTGCGAGCAATTACATTACCAGTGCTAATAATGCTTACTATGTACCTAGTTATACGTCTAGCACAGCTGGGGATGTTACGAAGTTCACCATTAATTTGACCAATGCAACTCCAACAATTAATACGACTCCAGTTTGGAGTGCCTATACACAGCTAGCCATACAAATTGCGTCTACTTCATCGCGGAATATGGTTACCCTGAATAGCTCCGGAACTGGAATCAGTGTTCCTACTGGATCCACTTTGCGTACCACGCAACTTGGCTCCCTTATTAACTCATCCCCGGTCGTTATCCAAAGTGGTTCATCCACCATTGTCTATCAAGCAGCAAACGATGGACTCCTGCATGCGTTTGATGCATTGACTGGGAATGAATTGTGGGCATATGCACCTTCATTTTTGAATGGACAAGTTGCAACTGGTACAAATCAATATGTTCTAGATGGAACTCCCGCATATGGTTATGTTAATGGGAAGACTTATTTGATTGGAGGCACAGGATTTAATACATCTCACAATGGATACTATGCCATAGATATTTCAACCCCAGCCACCACCTCTACAAGTGAGGCCACTGTGGCCAGCGGAATAAAGTGGGAATTCCCTGTAAATCCAAATATATCTCCTACCAATCAGGCGATATATCAAAAAAATTTGGGCACTGGTACTTCACGTCCGATGATTTTTAATACAAAGGCTTTTGGGACTGTAGTGGCCATTTCTAGCGGCTATAACAATGGAACGGGAACTATTGGTGGTGTTGTACAAACTGGTGGAGATGGCCAAGGTCATGTATGGCTACTTGATCCCGCTACGGGCTCCGTAAAGGCTGAGTTGGCTACGTCAGTTACCGGTGCCTCCACAGCCCCTGTTGGCATGGCGAGCCTTGTTGGATTTATTCTCAATCCTCGCAGTGATACATCCACGACTGCATTGTATGGTGGTGATGCTTTAGGTAATTTGTGGAAATTTAATATTTCCGAGTCCAATTTAACAAATTGGACTGGCACGAATTCATCCAAAGTTTCTAAGATTGCCACATTAACTGATATTAATGGCAAAGCTCAACCAGTAACAAGCTCCCCAATGGTGTCAGCAAATGCCACCACCAACAATGCCATTATCTATGTTGCTACCGGTCAGTTGTTTAGCAGCACTGACATTAGTAGTTCTGTAATAAATTCTTTTTATAGCATTGAGGATACAGGCACTGTCGCTACACGATCTAGTTTATTACAACTTACTTCTACTTCAACAGGGGTTTCCTTTCCTACCTCTATCACTAAGACGCTAGCTTTAAACTATAAAAATGGATGGTATTTTGATTTTAGCGGTTTAGGTGAACGTGCATTAGCCAGGGTAGGAGTTTCTTCGGGTATTATTTCATTTACCACCAATGCAATTAGTACGAATGCATGCGTCTCTGCCAGTTACAGCTATAACTTCACCATTCCCCCTGGACTAGTTCTAAATAGTGATGGCTCTGCCATTACTCCGACATGGGCTATCACTATTACTCCAACTGCTAGTGGTTCGGGAACCACCACTACGAGCAGTACAATTAATGGCGGAACCAAACAGCAGATTTCAAATAACGTTTCAAATCCAATTATTGTTTTTATTAAAGGCGTAATATATACATTAGGAGCCGATAATACCTTAACCCAAGTTGGATCTTACACATCAGGTAGACAGATGGGCACGTGGCGGGTAATTATCAGAAAATGAGTTGTAAGATATATTTATATTAACACAATATCAAAACAAGTTGATATATTAGAAAAGCCCAGACCAATCACGTCACAATATAAGCTTATTCTTGTATATTCACTTACAAATGCCGGCATAGAGTCAGTCACATGTTTAATTCTCTTGCTGGCCAATTTTGGATGTCTATAGGCGTGCTTGGACCTGATTGATCAGGAGTCATTTATTTCGGCGAGTCGCTTTCATTTGATTGCTGCAGCAGACGCGAACAGTGAGCTGTTGCCTCGTTCTCATTTGAGTGAATCATTACACATACACCGCTCACCATAACGGCGTAACAAGCTTCGCCAATCATTGTGACCTCTATCTCAACTGGGGCAAAATTCGACATTTTTTGATCTTTACAAAAACTCAAATTTCATTTTGTGTCCAGATGTCTACAGCTGAAAAAAGGTGTCTGTAGTCGTGGTTATGTTTCTCTGCCAATGCATGCAGCGCCATTAGCACTTCAAATGGAAATCCTTGTCTATTTCCACCTCGTTTATCGTGCAGTAAATCGCTCATATATGGACCGAACTCCGCGCGTCCCCAAAATAAGCTGAGCTTTGCACCAATTCGAGGAAACGCCTCATTAATAACTTTAAAGTCACTATTGTTATCCATGTGGGGTAGCAAATCGTGATATTGATCATCATGCAATTCTGCGAGACGCTCCAATGCATGAAGCACCTCTCTTGGAAAGCCGCTACCCGCAGCACCACTGGCAGCCGCCAACAATTCCTTGGTATATGTAACGTATGCTTTGCTTCCCCAAAGTCGCCTGATATTGGCTCCAAACATTGGATAGGCTTGATTGACCAATAAAAAATCAGAATTATTTTCTATTATTTGTTGTCCTCTGGGCATCATTTAATTCCACGAAAGTTATTATCTGCAGCTTGGTCTCAGCCCAACTTGCCTGGCACAGTATTCATCGCTTCGTCAGTAAACTCGACAACAAAGACAGAGTCCTGCCACTCTTGCCACGCATCATCGCCATGCATCTCAATAACTTCAGTATCCGCTTTGGGTGAAGTTTGATCATGTGCTCTTTCCAGCATAGTTAGTGTTACGTCTACCTTTCTACGTGGCACAAACTGACGTTTAATCGGACTGAAGATGTTCATCACTGAATACCTCATATGTTGGGCACAGCCAAATATGCTGCAATATCAATAAGCTGTAAGTCCGTCAGGACACCAAATTGCCCCATCCCGCCAATATTCCCAGTTATTGCGCTGCGGATTACCATCGGACTGTTGGCACCGTTGAGTACCAAATTAATAGCGGGAGGAGACCCATGACAGGCTGCGCATCCGCTGCTTGCGTAGAGTGCCTTTCCAGATATTGCAGATTGCATATTCTGAGTGGTGGCACTCACTACTGCGCTCTTGGTTATGATTGGAGCCGCCGCATAAATCGCGTCGCCGCCTTGGTACGCGGTCACGATGCAGGCGCCAACCGCGATTGGCATAAGGGTAGAACCGCTTACTGTGCAAGTTGTCGGAGTGGCACTGGCAAACGTAACAGCAATACCGGAGGTTGCAGTTGCTGTCAGCGTTACGCTGGTTCCAACCAGTAATGCACTTGGGCCAACAAAGCTAATTGTTTGGTTTGTCAGGATCAAGCCGCTTGCACTCTTTACCGCGAAGCTGACCGTTACTGGGGGTGCCGAGCTATATGTGGAGTTGCCCGCTTGGCTAGCGGTTAAGCTACAAGTACCAGCTCCCACATACGTCAAGTTCATTCCCATCACTGTGCAGACCTGACTCGTATTGGAACTGATTGTGATAGGCAGGTTGGAACTCGCAGATGCGCTGAGGGCAGATGGAGTCACCCCAATCTGCTGATCTAGTGGTTGGATAAACGTAATAACTTGAGACGTTTTTACAGACGCGCTATTACCCAGCAGAGCAGCCATATAGGTTGCAATGTTGTTGGCCATTGCCCCATCTACCGTCTTGGCCAGGGTAGCCATACCACCTTCATTCTCCCGAATGGCATTCATGATCTTCCCAGCATTGATGGCATCGGGAATGCGTGCCCCATGGCATCCAGCGCAGTTGGAGTTGTAAGCTAGCTCGCCGGCAGCTGAATCTCCTGGCACACCTGTACTAGTGCTCAGCCGCTGCTCGCTTCCTACATGCATCTCGATTTCAATTTGCTCCAAGGTCTTTGTTTGCTGGCTCAACTGGACCTGCAAATCGTCCAACGCTTGGTCTTGCCTGTCCCCTTGGTGCGTTCCGTGTGCAGCTTGAATTTGCGTACTCAGCATGTCACTCGGCAGCTTAGAGGTGTCCACCCCAACAGCGGCCAATTTGGTTTTAACCATTTGCATAGCCGTCTGGACTTGCGAATCCGAGAAACTCTTCAATTCCGCGCTGTCAAAGCTGTCATAGACAGCAGCTGCAACACCCGAACCGCTGAGGTGAGCTATCACCATGTCTGTGATCGGCGTGATGTTGACGGTCCCCCCGGTTTTCACGAGCGAATGCAACTTATGCGGCGCCCCATTTGCGTCTGCATATGCAACTCGGGCCACGCAAGGCAACGTTGCACTACCAAGGTCCACCGCATAACTGCCATCTGCGTTGGTTATTGCCCCTGCTGCTGTTCCAGCGGCACACCGCAGGCTAACTTGGCCTTTGTCAATTGCTTGTCCGGTTGCTGCTACCCCTGTGACCCTGTTGGCCCCAAAACTGGAACCAGAGCCTCCGCCTCCACAGGCAGTCAAGATTGCGATCGCGGATGCCAAACAACCTATCCATGCGAATTGCCTTACTGCGGTCATATGTATGTCCTTTGAGTTGTCATCTTTATGGGAATATTTCCCAATAATTGCAGTATACTCACCCAATGACTTGTTTCACAAGTGCAACGAAAAAATTTGGGAAAATTGATCAAGGGCGATTCGCTGCTACCTACCAGAACTGCACCTTGATCAAACATCCATGAGTGACCTACCCCAAAGCCCTCCCTCGGAGGGGAGCACAATGACAACGCCAAATGCGGCGATGGCTGCACGGGCCTTGGCACAAGTCATGCAGCCATTGGCGCGCCTGATGATTGGTCATGGGCTACAACTTGCGTCGGCCGTCGAACTTCTTAAGAAAGCACTGGTGGACGAGTCCGTTATGGCTTTTGGTCCAACAGACAAGGCGAGCACTGATTCACGTGTCTCGCTGTTGACCGGGGTTCACCGTAAAGATGTGCGTCGTTTACGCCAAGTTCAAGCGATGCCTGAGTTGGTAACGCCTATGTTGCCTGTGGCAGCAAATGTGGTGGCTAGATGGATCAGTGACCCACGCTTCCTCAACGCCGACCAATCTGCTCGAGCGCTGGCGCGAACTCCCAAAAAAGGTGTGCAAGGAGAAGTTGACTTCAGTACGTTGGTGCTTGAGGTCAGTCGCGACGTGGGTGCAAGAGCGGTATTTGATGAACTTGAGCGCTTGGGAGTGGTCGACCTTCGTGAAGACGGCTACGTAAGTCTTAAAACTGTCGCCTTCGTTCCCAAAGACGGTATGCAAGAATCCTTTCACTTTCTAGGAGCCAATGTCAGTGACCACTTGGCTGCGGCAGAGCACAACCTATCTCCGAACCGGCTCTCACCCGCTAAGTTAGAACAATGCGCATTTGTTGCCGACGTGTCTGAAGTGCAAGTTAGGGAACTAGAGCAGCGGGCACGTCAACTTTGGGCAGTTGCGTTGCAACAGTTCTTACAAACTGCAACTGTGGCGGAAGAGCGCAGCAAAGGAGAGGTCGGGCCTAAATACAGGGTTCGGTTTGGAACTTACTTTTTCGACTCACTGCAAGCTAGCAGCACCTCAACAGTTCTATCTGAAAATGTAAGTAGTAAGCGTCCAAGAAAGAGTGTCAATGTATGAATGCCAAGAATGAAACGCGCTTAACACGCCGAGCTTGGATGCTGCTTGGCGGCGTGCTTATGACTGGCTGCGGTGGCGGTGGAAGCGGCCAATCAGCGTCCTTACCAGGTACTGGTGGTACAGGTGCAGTTTTGTCTCAAGGAACAATTTCAGGCTTTGGAAGTGTGATCGTCAATGGAACAAAGTTCAACGATCAGCAAGCCATAATTTCCATGGATGGTTCGCAGGTGTTGTCGACGGATTTACGCTTAGGTATGGTTGTTGAAATACAAGCGCAACGCAGTGCGGACCGCACCGTAGGGACCGCAAGCAGCATTGAAGTTTGGACTCAGGCGCGCGGAGCGATTAGCGCAGTTGTGACTGGTGGTTTCCAAGTGTCCGGCATGACCATATTGTGCGACGCTGCCACCGCACTTGAAGGCTTTAGCACCTTAGCCGACATCACCTTGGGGGACACTGTCAATGTCTGGGCTCTACAGAATCTGGCAAATGCCAGCCAGTGGCTGGCAACTCGCGTAGCCAAAGTTGCGTCTGGCGGTCCGAATGTAAGCACCGGGTATGTTCAGGTAAGCGGAACAAATCTGATAGTCAATGGCATCACGCTATTGGGGGCAATGGCGACCGAATTGCACATCGGAACGTTAGTTCGTGTTCAAGGGCAGCTATCTTCCCCAACGGTCATGCAACTCACAACCTTGCGCACTACCACCATTGGAAATGTGGGGCAGGAGGGAAGTAACGTTGAGTTAGAGGCCTGCATTACAGAAATAACTGATACCACTCATTTCAAAATCGGCACGACTGCTGTCGATACGAGTACGTTGGCTACACAACTTACGGGCCAACTAAATCTAGGCGATCGCGTAGAAGTTTATGGGATTTGGCGTAGTGGCATTTTGGTTGCCAGCAGTGTTACCGTGGAAACAGAACAAGAGGCCCAATCAGCGGAAATTACTGGAACAGTAAGTACCATCACCGATTTGGCTAACTTCATCGTCCGGGGTGAGATCTGTGATGGAAGCCATGCTATTTTCAGTCATGGTACTTCAAGCGACCTCAAGTTGGGAGCATTGGTCCAAATTAAAGGATCAAGATCTGGCTCAACACTGATAGCTGATTCAGTTGACTTCATGAACTAAATTGCCCTTAGCGATTTTTAGCGCGTATTCCTGTCACACCCGACAAAACGATCTGCATGGTTTTTGGGAAACGCTTGCGGGCCTAATAGGCATACGGCTTAGGCAGAGCTGTCCGGCAGTTATCCACAGATCCTTTCACACGATCTGGGGATGGATTTACTCGAAATGTTGCCGTACCCGGGCCTCCAGCAGGCCACGGGTCTCGTCTTCGCTGGTGTTTTCCAGGCACTGGTGGATATCGGCGGCAATGCTGCGGAACACGGCCATCACGCCGGGGTCGAAATGGGTGCCGGTGTCTCTCTCCAAAATCTCCATGACTTTGCTGAAAGGCATGGGCTCTTTGTAGGGGCGCTTGGAGCACAGCGCATCAAACACATCGGCCACGGCAAAGATGCGGGCCGCCAGCGGAATAGCCTCGCCGCGCAGGCCGCGCGGGTAGCCCGAGCCGTCCCACTTTTCGTGGTGGCCTGCCACCACATCGTTGGCACCGTCCAGCCAGCCCATGCCCGTCACTATTTCTTCTCCTTGCGCCACATGGGTGCGCATGATCTGGAACTCGGTTTCGTCCAGCCTTCCGGGCTTGAGCAGGATGGCATCGGGGATGCCGATCTTGCCCACATCGTGCAAAAAGCTGCCAGCAATGAGCGACTGCATGGCGCTGCCCTTGAGGCCCATCAGCTCGCCAATGCCCGATGCAATCCATGACACGCGGTAGTTGTGTGCGCCAGTGTCCGAGTCGCGTTTGGCAATGGCACGGCCCAGGGCTTCCATCATGGAGATGTGCGAGTCCAGCACCTCGCGCGTTTTCCGCTCGTTGTCGCGTGACAAGTGCACCACCAGCGGATAAATCACCAGCCCGCACAAGAGCGATGCCAGCGCTGCCAGCAGCGCCGCGTGTAGCGCGCTAGTGAATATCTGGTCGCGCTGCCACCGCGGCACCAGGCGCACGCCTTCAAAGTAACCGGTGATGGGCGCGCGCGTGTCGGCGGCCGTGTTTCGCAGGGGCACAAACACCCGTAAAGCCCAGCGCTCGGTGCTCAGTTGCAGGCTGTCGTATGACGCGTCGAGGTAGTTGGGGGCGCCGTGGCTGGGCACGTTCGCTTCGATCTGTTTGCCGTCAGCGGTCATAGCCTCGGCCAGCTTTTTGCCTTGGCGGTCGTAAATCTCTGCAATGTCAAACAGCCCGCCGACAATGATTTGGGCGGCTGTCTCCGCGTGGGCGTTGGCCTGTGGCCCGTCCAGCGCAATGGCGTCGTAGCGGTGCAGCAGGCGACCAGACTCTTCTATGGCCAGCGACACAATGCCTTCCTCCGCGCTCTCGCGCGAGGCATACCAAGCCAGTGGACTGGCCAGCGCGGCCAGCAGCACGCTGACGAAGGTGATGCGCAAGGCGGTTTGTTTCTGGAAGCTGTTCATTCGGTATGGCTCTCTCCGTTGGCAACACAGTTTGCCAGAACACGGCGGCCAGCGCGGCGCGTTCTAAGTGCTTCGCGATATCACGAGTCCGTGCTCAGCGTCCAGATTTCAGGGAACAGTACTAAGTCATGCCCATTGCACCGGTAGCTCACACCGTCCGCGCCGCTGAGCCCGTGCTTGAAACCAATCACGCGCTCTACCGTGGTCATATAACGCAAGCGCCAGAGGCAGAATGCATCTTCTAGGTCGGTGAGTTCTTCGCCCAGTTGGTACAGATGCCATTGCTGCTCCGGGTTGCGGTAGACCTCCAACCAGACTTGCTCCACCTCGACGCTGGCGGTGCTGGGCTGCGTTCAGTCGCGCTGCAAGTGGCTTTGTGGCACAGCGATACCATGGCGCGCCAGCAGCTTGAAGGCTTGGTCGTACGACAGAGTGCGCTTCATATGCTGCTTATACCAAGGCGCGACGCTCCACGCCATCCAACTTGCTTAATAACGCGGCAAATTTGGCGGCCCGGGCGGGCAAATTCATGGTCGTGCAATCGGATTAAGAATTGCAGACTAAAGTCAGCGGTCAAGGCAAATTCCTCGCTGAGGCAGACCGTGTCAGGTTATTTGAGCGCTATCAGCGTGGCGAAAATTTGCCGGAAGGCAAAGGTGGCGGACTGGGGTTGACTGTGTCTCGGAGGGTTGCCAATGCCCATGGGGGCAGCGATCAATTGCTGTCCAAGCATGGGCCGAGTTGCATCACCGAACAAGCGCATGGAGTCTATCGTTTAGTGTTTAACTGGCCGACAGTGGTTGGATGAATACTACATTAGTAAGCAGACCAACTTCCAAGAATATTCGCAGCTTATCGAACATCCGAGTGCCGTAACATTTTGAAATCACGAAATACCATTGGCTTAGCAACTTCGCGTTGCGAATCTGGAACTTGAGCATAGGCCACAGCCTGGCTAACGCGGTCGTGCATGGACGATTTGTCACACACCGGGTCCGCATTGGCCGCGTCGCCGGTCAGCATGAAAGCTTGGCAGCGGCAGCCACCGAGGTCTTTCTCCTTGTCTGGACAGGTCCGGCAGGGGTCTTTCATCCAGCCATCACCCCGATAGAAATTGAAAGCAGTGGACTGGTACCAGATGTCGCTGACGCTCATGTCCCGCACGTTGGGAAATGTGATGCCTTTGAGCATTTTGGCCGTGTGGCAGGGCAACGCCGAGCCATCGGGAGTGACGGTCAGAAACACATTGCCCCAGCCGTTCATGCATTTTTTGGGGCGGGTTTCGTAGTAGTCTGGCACCACAAAAATTATGCGGATCTTGTCGCCGTACTTCTCGCGGCAGGCATTGGTAATGCGCTCGGCCCGCTCCAGCTGCGCCCGGGATGGCAACAAGTTATCGCGGTTGAGCGCAGCCCAGGAATAGTATTGGCTGTTAGCGAGTTCCAGGTACTCGGCACCCAGTTCCACGGCCAAGTCGATGATCTGTTCAATGAAGTCAATGTTCAGGCGGTGGATAACGCAGTTGAGCACCATAGGCCAATCGTGCGACTTGATGATGTCTGCGGTCCGCCGCTTGAGGTCAAAGGTTTTGGTGTGCGACAGGAAGTCGTTGAGTTCTTTTGTGGAGTCTTGAAACGAAAGCTGTATATGGTCCAACCCGGCTTGCTTGAGCGCGGTCGCGCGCTCTGCGGTGAGACCCACACCGGAGGTCAGTAGATTGGTATAGAAGCCCAGGCGGTGAGCTTCTGCCACCAGAATTTCAAGGTCTTTGCGCACCATCGGCTCACCGCCAGAGAAGCCGCATTGCACGCTGCCTGCGGCCCGGGCCTCACGTAGTACGCGCAGCCAGTCTTCGGTGGAGAGTTCTGGCCCGGTCTGCGCATAGTCCACCGGGTTGTAGCAAAACACACAGTGCAGGGGGCACTGGTAGGTTACTTCGGCCAGCAGCCACAGCGGCGGGCCGGGCGGCTTGGGTATGCTTGCAGCGGAAGCGGTGCTGGCGTTTTCGCTCATGCTTGGACCCAGCCCTGGCGCTTGGCAATGACCAGAAAATCCAGCACATCCGCTTGCAAGTCAGGGGTTTCAAACTGCTGCTCCAGCGTGCTGATCAGTGTCTGAATACTGGTTGTGCCATCCAGGCGCGACATGATTTCTCCGGCACTGCCGTTTAGCTTGACCATGCCCTCGGGGTACAGCAGCACCCAGGATTGCTGCACCTCTTCCCACTGCAATTTGAACATCCTGGCCACGCGAGGGCAGGTTTTTAGGTCCATCAGTGTTGGCACTTCAATCGGTATGGCGCTCATGCCTTGGGCCCCTTGATTTCGATTTCACATTGACTGAGCATGATGGCGTCGGCCAGTGCCCACAGCACGTCAAGCTTGAATTGCAAAATGGTCAGCGCCCGCTCCTGCAACGCCCGAGTTTGGCTAAAGTACTCCAGCGTGAAGTGCAGACCATGCTCCACGTCACGCCGGGCTTGCGTGAGGCGCTGCTTGAAATAGCGCAGGCCAGTGGCATCCACCCACGGGTATTGGGTGGGCCAGGTGTCAATGCGCTGCTGGTGGATGTGCGGCGCAAACAGCTCGGTCAGGCTCGATGCCACTGCCTCCTGCCAAGGTTGGCGGCGCGCAAAGTTGACATAGGCATCCACCGCAAAGCGGGCGGCGGGTACCACGTGGCGCAATGAAGTCACGTCCTCACGGGTCAGGCCTACGGCCTCGCCCAGATGGATCCAGGCCTCAATGCCGCCCTCGTCATCCACACCGCCAATGTGGCAGCCGTCGTGGTCCAGAATGCGCTGTATCCATTCACGCCGGATCTCACGGTCATCGCAGTTTGACAGGATGGCCGCATCTTTGATGGGTATGGATATCTGGTAGTAAAAGCGATTGGCAACCCAGCCACGAAGCTGCGCCGGCGTGAGCGTGCCGGCTGCCATCATCTGATGGAACGGATGGTTAATGTGGTAGCTACCGCTGCGACCACGCAACTTTTCTTCAAATTCTTGTTTGCTCCAAGGAGCCTCAGCAGAGGTCATAGCGCGATTTCCATGCCGTCAAAAGAGACCTCGATACCGTGACTGCGCAGCACTTCCCGCTGGGGGCTGGCCTCGTCAAGAATCGGGTTGGTGTTGTTGATGTGGATGAGGATTTTTCGGGTGCTAGCGGGCAAGCGATCCAAGTGTCCGATCATGCCGCCCTGGCCACTTTGGGGCAGATGGCCCATTTCGCGCGAGGTCTTTTTCGAGGCGCCCAGGGTGATCATTTCCTCGTCCGTCCACAGCGTACCGTCCACCAGCACACAGTCGGCGGCTTGCATGGCATCCCACACATGGGGCTCCATTTGGCCCAGGCCTGGTGCATAAAACAGCCGCTTTCCAGTGGCCGTGTCTATCAGCGTCACACCCACGTTGTCTCCCGCTTGCGGGCGATCGCGGTGCGGCGAATACGGCGGCGCGTTGCTGATCAGCGGCAGCGCCTCAAAGCGCAGGCCTGCCACACCGGCCATGCCAAACCCCGCCCCTTGCAGCGGCACATCGTGCCAGTTCACGCCACAGTAGTGACCCAGCACTGTGAGCAGCGGGTTGCCGCTTACTAGGTCATCCCGCACCAGGGCGTGGCACCACAACTCCAACGGCTGGCGGTGTTCGCGCAACATGTACAGACCGGTGGTATGGTCGATTTGTGCATCCATCAAAAAGATGGCCTTGATGGCCGTGTCGCGCAGTGCGCGGGCCGGTTGCAATGCGGTAAAGGACTTGATTTGCGCCAGGATGTCCGGCGATGCATTGAACAACACCCAGTTGTCCTGGTCAGCACTGACGGCAATGGACGATTGGGTACGGGCCTGCAAGGTAGGGCTGCCTTTGCGATACGCATCGCAGTTGTGGCAATTGCAGTTCCATTGCGGAAAACCGCCGCCTGCAGCAGAACCTAGAACACGAACTCTCAAATTAACGCTTTCCGATGCATGCCCAGGGGCAGCGCATCATGCCCGCCAGAGTGCATCCGGCGGGCGTGAGGTGATCAACGATTGGCGATGTACATCGTGATTTCAAAGCCAAAGCGCATATCGCTGGCTGCTGGTTTTTCCCATTTCATTGCGTATCTCCTGTGGTGTTGTACCGCTGGCTGCGGATGGATGTGCCGACAGCCTGCCTGCCGGAACGGTGCTGATTCTGACCAGGACCGCGCAAAGGCGCATCGCGAAATCTTGGATTGCGCACTCATGATTTTCATGAATTTGCAGTGCTTGCTGGCAGCGCGGCGGGGCCTTCAACTTACCTTCCCGCTGAATGGGGCTAGCATCGCCTCCATGCAGCCGTTTGAAGCCGTCCAGGCTTTGTACCCCCCCATCGAACCCTATGCCAACACCCACGTTGATGTGGGTGACGGGCACCAGATTTACGTGGAGCAATGTGGCAGCGCCCAAGGTATGCCCATGGTGTATGTACATGGCGGGCCGGGCAGCGGCTGCTCGCCCAGGCACCGCCAGTTTTTTGACCCGAAGCAGTGCCGCGCGGTGCTGTTTGATCAGCGTGGCTGCGGCCGCAGCGTTCCTTCTGGAGCACTTCAACACAACTACACCGATGCACTAGTGCAGGACATGGAAATTCTGCGAGACCGCTTAGGAATTGCGCGTTGGCTGGTGGTGGGCGGCTCTTGGGGGGCAGGTTTGGCTCTGGCCTATGCGGCCGCACATCCGGAAGCCTGCTTGGGCTTGGTATTGCGGGGGGTGTTTTTGGGGCGAGACTCTGACACGGACTGGTTTTTTCGTGGCGCGGCACAGCTGCTGCCCGATGCATGGCAACAGTTGGTAGATCAGGTGGCACCTGAAGCAACAAACGACCTGCTGCAGCGACTGCATGCGGGTCTGCATGGACCAGACGCCACGACCGCGCTGCGATGCGCCATGGCCTGGGAGGCTTGGGAGCAATCGCTGTCGCAGCACTGCGGGGTGGCTGCGCGCGCCTTGACTCCAAACGATAGGCTGGCCGTGCCGCTGATCGCCAAGTACCGCCTGCAAAGCCATTACCTGGTGCACCAGTGCTTCAGGCAAGGTCAGGGGCTTTTGCAACCGGCGCGTGTGCTGGCGACCTTGCCAACAGCCATAGTGCATGGTCGCCTAGACTGGATTTGCAGGGCCGAAACAGCTTGGCATGTGCACCGCACACTGGACAGTAGCCGACTGCAGTGGGTGGATGGCGGCGGGCACAATCCTTTTGAAGCGGCCAATGCGACCGCGCTGGTGTCTGCGATTGACCACTTTGCGAGGCACGGCAACTTTTCCGACTGGGGCAGCGCTTTTTCTCACACAGCAAACCATGAGCCTTAGACTTCAGATCAACCTGATCATCACCACCCTGTTGGCCTTGTTTGCATCGGTACTCATCGGCCTGCAGATAGACAACACGCGCCGCAGCGTGCACGAGGAAATGGTGGGCGCCAACGTGGTTGCCACTCAGCTGCTTTCGCGCATGCAGTGGATTTATGGGAACAGCGGTCTGGAGGGCACGGCCGGTTTCCTGAACCAGCTGGGACGCATACGGGCCAACGATGTGGAACTGCGCGACGATGAAGGTACTCTTGTGTACAAGTCGCCACCGCCACTCTACAAGGCAGGGCGCATGGCTCCGGACTGGTACAGTGCACTGGTGTCTCCGCCACTGGAGCCCAAGACGATCATTCTGCCCACGGGCCGCATCGTGTTGCAGGCAGACGCCTCGCGTGCCGTATTGGACGGATGGGATGATCTGTACCCCATGCTTTGGATCGTGTTAGCCGGATTCGTACTGTGCAACGCGGTGATTTATGCCCTGATAGGGCGTTCCCTGCGTCCGTTGCACCAATTGGTTCGGGGCATGCGCCACATGGCAGATGGCCAATACGATACGCGGCTTATCGGTCTGACCGGTCACGAGGGTAGGCAGATTGGGCAGGCCTTCAACCACATGGCGCAATCGGTGCAAGACAGCATTGAAGCCAAGCGTCAAGCCCGGGAAGCAGCATTGGCCCTAGCCGAGAACCGTGAACTTACACAGACCATGAAGGTGCGCATTGAGCGCGAACGCGCGGATATTTCGCGCGAGTTGCATGACGAGTTGGGCCAGCAGGTCACGGCCATCAAGAGTGTTGGGCTGGCAATAGCCCGGCGCGCAGCCAACACAGATCCTTCCATAGAACAATCAGCGCGCTTGGTGATGCAATGTGCAGACCAGATTTATGACGGCATGCACCGCATGATTGCCAAATTGCGACCGCTGGCACTGGACCAGTTCGGCCTGTATGACGCCTTGCGTGACATGCTGTCGGATTGCCAGATGCAGCATCCCGAACTGGCCATCTGCGCTAACCTGCCCCAAGCGTCGCTGGATGTCCCCGACGATGCACTGGCAACGGCCGTTTACCGCATCGTCCAAGAGGCGTTGACCAATGTCCTGCGTCATGCACAGGCCAGCCGTCTGGATGTGCGCGTGATGGTCACAGCAGACGAATTGCGACTAGAAGTTCGTGACAATGGCAACGGCCAGATCAGCCAGTTGCAAAACGGGGGGCACTTTGGTGTGTCTGGCATGCGTGAACGTGTGCAGTCCTTGAATGGACGGTTCGAGTTGCTGCAATGCGAGCCCAGTGGAATCGAGATTCAGGTGCATCTTCCTTTTTCAAAACAAACAAGCAATGCATAAGCTCAAAGTCATGCTGGTCGATGACCACGCGGTGGTGCGCATGGGATTCAAGCTATTACTGGAAGCTTGCAAAGACATCGAAGTGGTGGCAGAGTCCGACAGCGGCGAGGCCGCTTGTCAGGTCTGCGAGCTGGCTGTGCCGGATGTGGTGGTGATGGATATTGCCATGACCGGGATAGGCGGCATAGAGGCGATCAAACGCCTGACAGCCAAACACAGCACCATCCACATTTTGGCCTTGTCGGCGCATGAAGACATCAGCCACCCCGTGCGCGCACTGCAGGCCGGGGCCCTTGGTTACTTGTCTAAGCGCAGCGCACCGGAGGCCTTGATTGACGCCATACGCGCGATAGCCAAGGGGCAACGTTATGTGGATAGCCAAATTGCCCAGCGCATCGCCATGCAGGCCATCAGCGGCGACAAGAACCCGGTCGAAAAACTTTCAGCCCGCGAATTTGAGGTGTTTGAGCAATTGGCGCGAGGGCAGTCAGTGGCGCAAATTTCCGACACGCTCAACTTGTCTAGCTCCACGGTTGGAACCCATCTTTACAACATTAAACAGAAACTGAGTCTGAACAACCAGGCAGAAATGACCTTACTGGCAGTGAAACATGGTTTGCTAAATATCGCCGAATAGCGGCGGCATCTGTGCGGGCAACGCTTAAACCTAACTGCTTAAGACGCCGCGGATTCAAGAGTGAAGTCCAGGAAACAGGTGACTGCTTCCAACCGGTCAATGAATTGACCCCGTTTCGATCAAGCGAAGTCGGATAAAAGTGACTGCTGCCTTAAGCGCTGACAGTGTGCTACCGCTTCAGATTCGGTGGAGTAGATCATTACGCACACTCCACCAGCCATCACTGCATAACAACCTTCGCTGATGGTTACGACGCTAATGACGATAGATGTTTGATTTTGCATCCGGTCAATTTAGGCCTGCGATATTATTTGTACATCCCCCATTCGAGTGATATTTGTAACGGATGCTTAACGCAAGATTAAGAATTGACTTTGCGAGAGCTATCCAAGCTTACAGTTGAAGGGGTGAACTCTGCTACTTCAACTCAACCAATTGGAACAAAACACTCGGTCGCTGTTGCGATAAGTCAAACGACAGTAGCAGGATCTTCGCCTCCAGGATAAGTCTCTCAGGCAAAACACTTAAGAATCCAGTCTCCCGCCTCGCCAGGACTCTTAAGGATAGCAATGTCATGCTTGATTTGGGATGCGAATGTTTCAAGCAATGAAAGAAATTGCGAGTCTGTAGCAAGAATTGCGGTTTGAAAAGTTAAGTCAATTGCCTTGCTAAGACCTCGTTGCCCAACAGTGATGACTGCAGCGACACCGTTGTCAAATTTCTCGACTTGAGTGAAGTCATGAAGGACATAGGTCAACTTACTTGCATAAATGTTTGCACCAATTGTTACGAGCGCATTTTGGACATCCGCATAGGTGCATTGACCGGCGTAAATGCACCTCACGCCAAACACGTCAAACCGGATTTCGTATGCCATCAGACCATCACCTTTCAGCGAATGTTCTGATGATGATCAATACGACACCGACTAGAACTTGCTAATGCTCATCGATTTTTTGACTTTTATCAAGTTCAAATGGAAAGTGAAATTTTGATTTCAAATTTATGCTCGACCTGCATATGAGTTTTCACCTTCAGCTAGGAATGAATCATAGAAGCCGTGAGCGGCGTTTCATACCTCATTGTTGCTTGACAGGCAAGCGACAGGTTGGACTGGCTATCGGGGGTCTGGCTGCAACCGACTAGTCTGAAACCCCTAGCCAATTTTTCACCCGGTTGATGTTGTTTTTCTCTGGCAATTCGGTCCCGAGTACCATGTAGGTATCGGAGCCATGCTCCGAAATAGAATTCGCTGGAGCAAGGGTGGACATCATTTACTTGGTTTACGGATTGGCTTTCCTGGCCTTGGCGCTGGCTGTCGCTCTACGTCAAGATCAAGGCTCCGGATTGCGTATTTCCCATGACCTTTGGCTGCTGGCTCTTTTTGGCTTGTCGCACGGCATATTGGAGTGGACCTACGCCTGGCGCTTCGTCAAAGGTGATATACCGTTTCTCGCAGCGCTGCGACCTTGGTTGCTGCTTGTTTCGTTCCTCTTTTTGCTTGAATTTGGCAGGCGCGCTCTGCTGCTATCATTGGCCGAGACACACCGATTTCGCCGATGCCTGAAATTGGAGCTTTATTTAGTTGTTTTGGGCGCCTATGTAATCGCCAGCATTGCTGTCGATGGCACTGGGACCGACCTGAACATCTGGTCACGATACCTGGTTGGGGTGCCTGGCGCGTTGTTGGCAGGACTTGGGTTTGCGTTTTATTACCACAGCCACATACAAACCTTCGTGCCTGTGGCGCAGTCCGGGCGATACAAAGTCGGTAGCTATGCAGCTGGGGCGTCTTTCATTGCCTATGGCTTACTAGCCGGTCTGGTGGTCCCTCACGACAACTGGTTTCCGGCATCGGTGATCAATCAAGAAAATTTCCAGGCACTCTTTCACTTTCCGGTGCAACTGGCCAGGGCCATCTGCGCAGTGGCTGTCTTGGTCTCGGTGACCTGGCTGATGCGCATGTTTCAGCTGGAGCAAATTCATCGACTCACTGAAGCGAGAAGGGCCGCAGAAGTGGCCAACAAGGCCAAGTCGGAATTCCTGGCCAACATGTCCCATGAAATCCGTACCCCGCTCAACGGTATTTTGGGGATGGGCCAACTCTTGCTCCGAACGGATTTGTCACAAAACGAACGCATTGATTACGCGCGCACGATCATCCGCTCGGGGCAAATCCTGCAAAATGTAATTAATGACATTCTTGACCTATCCAAGATCGAAGCCGAACGCATGGAGTTCGAAGTTCGAGCTTTTTCCCCAAAAAGCATCGTTGTCGATGCAGTACGTCTCTTTCGGGTCCAGTCTACAGCCCAAGGAGTTGCTATTGAGACCCAATGGGGAGTCAAAGCAGATGATCTATTTCAGTCAGACCCACTGAGAGTAGGACAAATGCTCAACAACTTGGTGAGCAACGCTATCAAGTTCACGCCCCGCGGAACGATTCGAATCGACGCTGGCGAAGTGCTTGAAGTCGATGGCAAATCCATGTTGGAGTTTTCCGTGACCGATACCGGCATAGGGATACCAAAGGACAAGTGCGACCAGCTCTTTAGGGCATTCACCCAGGTTGATGCATCGGTTACAAGAAAGTATGGAGGCACTGGCCTGGGCTTGTCCATTGTTAGCAAACTGGCGCATCTCATGGGCGGCTCTGTCGGCGTCAATAGTTTCGAAGGAAAGGGGTCGCGATTTTGGTTTCGCATACCAGCGGTACCTGCGAAGGAGGGACAAGAGCGGCGCAAAGAGGAGCGCCCCTTTGACGTGGTCAGTACGCCAGAACCCTCCCCCACGGCTGTAAAAGAGTCCAGCCATATCCTGGTGGTCGATGACAACGCAATCAATCAAAAGCTGGTTGCAGCGTTTCTCAAGCGTTTGGGATGGACATTCATTTGCGTTGCCAATGGGCAGGAGGCCCTAGACCACATTGTTGATGGCGGTACGCCGTGCCTAGTCTTGATGGATTGCCAAATGCCTGTCTTGGACGGATATGAGGCGACCGAAAAAATTCGCTCTTGGGAGCAGTCCACCTCTGCTAAACGAGTTCCTATCGTAGCGCTGACGGCGAATGCGTTCGTAGAAGACCGTGAGCGCTGTAAGGCTGCAGGTATGGATGACTTTTTGACTAAGCCTATCAGCATTGGGATCCTGAGCAGCACTTTGGACAAATGGTTGGCTGGAGTTACGCAAGACAATACGCCTAGATAAAAGACTTCGAGAGACACGTCAGACTGTTAGCTTTTGCGTCAGCTCCACTTGCCGATGGCTCCGAATTGCCAGACAATTTGCCCATTGGCTCTTCAGGCATGAGCCAGCTACCCGCCATAGCAAAGCTGCCGGTCAGCGATGTCAGCACCATCACCCTTTCCATGTGTGTGTATTCGGGTTCTAGGTTCGGTAGGCGGGTAACGAGCGTCGGAACTTGGAGACCACCATGCGTTCATCACCGATTTCCCCCAAGACCGTTTCCGGCATCAAGAGCTATGCACGGGACCTCAAAAAATCCCTGGGCATTGACCATCAGGCCGCCCTGCAGATGGCCAGCGTCGCCGCTGGCTACCAAAACCTAGACCACGCCAAAGCCGCAACGGCCAAACTGTTGGTCAAGGTGACGACCCCTCGGCACGTCACCGTACTCACCGGCCATTGGAAAGACCCTGAGACCCACACCAAGGGAACCGAATGTCTGACCATTGCTTTGTCCAAGCCTTTGCTGGAGCTCGCAACCCATGAGCAAATGAAGCTTCACATGCTGCTTGGTGACTCCTTCATTTACGACGGACAACAGCTCGTATGCAATGCACTGAGAAGCGGCCAAGACAGTACACGCTTCACCCTCTGTCAGCTCGCGCGTACCCTGCAATTCATGGATGCCACATGCCTGCGACCTTCTTCAAGCCGTAGTCGCATTTACCCCGGCGGCAATGTCCGCAATCGCCCTCCGGGCGCCGACCATACCCGCGCGTGGTACGCCCCCGACACCGGGGCGTTCTACATGTCGGATGAGCCCTACCAGGATGAGGCCCACCTACTGGACCAAAAACGCAGTCAGTGGGCGCAGCAACACAGCTACTCGGTTTTGCAGGCGAAGTGGCGGGGCATGCACGCCCCAGAGGCAGGTTCACGCCTGTACCTCATTGGCAGCAATTCCCGCCTCAGTGACATGCAGGCCATGCTGGCGTCCATTGATGACCTCCCCAACGCCATCCGTTGTGATGCCTGGGCAGGTGCCTCGCTCCCATACGGCGGCCTGATCGTGACGCCCAGCCAAATTCCTGCACCGCTCCAGGCAGGTAAGTAGGGCGCGCGACGCATCGCACTCCCCGTTAGGGCGGCCTGACCAGGGGATAGGTATGGCCCCTATTCCCGGATTGGCCGATTCGAGTCCAGCACCCACGGGGCAATTGCTTCGAATACCCGCAAGGGTTGGCCTTTGCGAATAAACACCGAGCTGCGCCCCCACTTCGGCAACCTCTTGGCGTCTGTTGCATCGTTTGGCGGCCACCCATTGCGAAGGCCGTGATCGACGGGACCATGGCGCACGATGGAAATCGGACGCAACGGGGTGCGCACAATGTGCCGGTCATCAAACAAGATTTCGGCCAAGGGGCGGCTGCCCAGGTTGGCCATGGCCTTCCAGCCCCCACGCACCGCACTATGGGGTGTGGCGCTGCGCGCCCACACGGCAGGCACGCCGTCCACCAAGAGCACCACTTCTCGCACATGGCCGGAGACGCCTTGGAGGGCTTCTTGCTCCTGCGGCCACAGACCTTGTGTGCCCTGCCGAATGACAAGCACCTGCACGTCGCCTAGTTGCCGCAATCGGGCGGTCAGCGATCCACTGGCCGTTAACCATGCTGAGGTCAATGGCGAGCAAGGGCGTCGAAAAGTTGGCGGCGGGGAATTCATGAACGGAGCGGGATGCAATGGCTGTGTACAAGGCTGCGCAGCATAGCCTCGCGCGCAGGGGATTCCCTGCAACTCAGCAATTCTTTCACGCACTGTCTGCGTGATTTCGGTCGGCACGCCTGCTCTCTGACAAGGGTATACAGCCGCTCATTCCCAGACCTGCGGTTCGGATTCGCACGCAGACACGTACTTTCCACCGGAATGGCACCCGATTTCGCAGGTTGTGAGTAGGCAAATGCAAGGTACCTGACCGTCAAAAGCCTGGCCCCGGGCACACTGATCACGCATCTTGGCTCCGGCCAAAGCACGCTCATCGGAGCGTTCCTGGTGTGCCCAGGCGTTGCGGTCGTTACCCGCCCCTTGGTTTGACACCACTGCGTTGTTGCTGACGCCTGGTCACGGGCGGCGCATAAGCACCGTCATGGATAGGCCCAGCCACACAGCTGCTGGACATCCTTTCACTTTTGCACTCATCAGACCCAGCCCACTGCGCTTCGCAGTGGCCAGGCCTGCCTTTACCTATTGGGTCGCTCTGACCCTTTGACTTTTCCCAACCGGGGAGCACGACTCCCCGTTGGGTAGGCGTGTTCCCCATTTTTCTTTGGAGAACACCCCCATGGTCAGTCTTACTGCACCAACGCTTTGGCTCCCAGGATTCAACCCGGAACCCATGGCGTTCACCGAGTCGCCAACCGACATGGAGGCCACCGACGCTTCGCAATCCGAACCCGGCGCAGAAAGCGCCTCACCGGATGCGAGCGTTGATGCCACCCCCCAACGTCGCAATTGGCGCGTCATCACCCCGTCGCCAGAAGAGGCTCCCCGCACGCTGTGGCCTGCTCTGGAACGCGCTCAACTGCGCGACACCGGTGGCAGCGTCACCAAGTTCCATGCGAACCTGCGTGCCATCACCCTCTTGCGCCAGTTGGAGGCAGAGCACCGTGATCCCTCCCCTGAGGAGCGCAGTACCTTGCTGCGCTACACCGGATGGGGTGGCCTGCCTGCCAGCTTCAATCTGGATGCCAAGGACCCTGCGTGGGCCGAGCGTGCCCAGCAATTGAGCAGCTTGCTGACGGCCGATGAATACGAATCGGCCCGTGCGTCAGTCAACAACAGCCATTACACCGAGGTCCACGTGATTGAGGCCATCTGGCAAGCTGTCCAACGTTTTGGTTTCAGCAGCGGACGCATTCTGGAGCCCGCCGCTGGCATTGGTCACTTCATCGGTGCCATGCCAAGGGCAATAGCCCAGCGCAGCGACGTCACCGCCATCGAGATCGATGATCTGTCAGGTCGCTTGATGAAAGCGCTCTACCAGCCCGGTGGCGTGGATGTTCGGATCAACCCCTTTGAAAAAACATCCCTGCCAGACAACTGGTTCGATCTGGTGATCGGCAACGTGCCTTTCGGCAAGTACCCGGCCGCCGACGCCAGCACGCGGCCCTATGCCCGGTTCAGCATCCACAACTACTTCTTTGGTCGTGCGTTGGACCTGGTGCGCCCTGGTGGTTTGGTATGCCTGATCACCACCAGCTTCACGATGGATGCGTTGGATTCCAGCGTGCGCCACTACCTGGGAACACAGGCCCAGTTTCTGGGCGCGATTCGACTGCCCAAGGGCGCATTCGCAGGGATTGCCTCGACCGACGTGCAAACCGACATCGTGTTTCTGCGCAGGCGGCAACGCGCGGAAGCCGTTGATGAAACCTGGTTGAACCTGCGCCTGGTGCCGGATACCTTGCGTCACCCGCAATGCCACACCCGGTACCTGCAGGTGAATGCTTGGTACGCCGAACACCCGGAGTTCTGCATCGGGCAGATTCGGCAAGAGAGCAATGGCTACGAGGAAGTTCCTATTGCGGTCTTTGATGGCGAATTGGAAGCAGAGTTGCCCCAGCGTATTGCCCTGCTCCCAGAAAACGTCTACCAGGCCCTGGACAGAACGCCCCCGCCGGTACGCGTGGTCATTCCGGCTGAGCCCGGTGCACGCCCTGGAAGCTATCGCCTCCACCAAGGGCGGGTACACCGGGTCGAACGCACGGAGATGATTGACGTCCATGACCGGCTCAATGCGACACAGCGCAGCCGGATCGTGGGACTGTGCGCGGTGCGGGACTATGCCCGCAATTTGTTGGATGCCCAGCTCAACTCCAGTAGCGACGAGCGCCTGGGCCACTTGCGTGCCTTGCTTAACGGCACCTATGACCGCTATGTGGCGAAGTATGGGTGTCTGAGCACCCGCGCGAACGCGATGGCGTTTCGGCGCGATCCGGACTACCCGCTGCTGCTGTCCCTGGAGCACTACGACGAAGAGTCGGACACCGCCAAGAAGGCTGCGCTGTTCACACGGCGCACGTTGACCCGTGTGTCGGAGCCGCGCTCGGTCGGGGAACCTGCCGAAGCCTTGGCCGCATCGATCCAGTGGCGCGGGCGGGTGCATCCGGGCTACATGGCCAGTTTGCTCAACGCCCCAGAGCGCGATGTGCTGCAGGCCCTAGTGGACGCCGGTCAGATCTACCTGGACCCGGCCGACTTCGCTTGGAAGACGGCAGACGACTACTTGTCGGGCAACGTCAAGGCCAAGCTCCAGCAAGCCACGATTTCTGGCAACGAATTCCGGCGCAATGTCGTGGCCTTGGAGCAGGTGCAACCGGAAGACTTGCTCCCCGACTCGATTGAACCCCGCTTGGGTGCCGTCTGGATTCCTGCGGCGGACATTGAGGACTTTGTTCTGGATGTGATGGAGCTCAAAGACTGCCAGGTCAGCTACTCACCGGAGGCCGGTGCCTGGTCGGTGGACTACCGCGAATGGAACGCCAAGCAGTCCCTCAAAGTGACACAGGAGTACGGCACCTCGCGCATGAACGCCATTGAACTGGTGCAGTGCGCGCTGAACGTGCAAGTGCCTACCGTGCGTGACCGTGATCCATTGACCGACCGGTATTTCGTCAACTCCGATGAAACGCTGGCCGCCCGCGAGAAGCTGGGGCTGATCAAGGACCGGTTCGCTGTCTGGGCGTTTGAGGACGTGGCCAGGCGCGAAAGGCTGTGCCGCATCTACAACGACCGGTTCAACGCGACGCGTCCACGGCGGTTTGATGGGTCGCACCTGACGCTGCCGGGTTTCTCGAATTGCTTTGATCTGCATCCGCACCAGCGCGATTCGGTCTGGCGCATCGTGCAGTCCGGCAACACCGGGCTGTTCCATGTGGTCGGGGCGGGCAAGACAGCCGTCTGTGTGATTGCGAGCATGGAGCTGCGCCGCTTGGGCTTTGTTGCAAAGCCTTGTCATGTGGTCCCCAACCACATGTTGGCGCAGTACACCGCAGAGTTCGTTCGGCTGTACCCCAATGCCTCGGTCCTGATGGCCAGCAAGGATGACCTGGAAGGCGACCATCGACGCGAGTTGGTGTCGCGCATCGCGACCGGAGACTGGGATGCCGTCGTGATCACGCATTCGAGCTTTGAGCGCATCAAGATGTCCCCGGACTTCACTAAGGGGTTCATCCGGGACATCATTTTTGAGCTGGTGATGGCGGTCAAGGCTGAACGCAAGGACAGCAAGTCCAACCGGATCATCAAGCAGCTCGAAGCCATGAAGAAAAGCTGGAAAGCCCGGCTGGAGCGACTGACGGCGGACGAAAAGAAAGATGACCTCCTGACCTGGGAGTTGCTGGGCATCGACTGCCTGTTCGTGGATGAGGCGCACCTGCACAAGAACCTGTACCGGTACACCAAGATGACGCGGGTAGCGGGCCTGCCGCTTGCCAGCTCAGAACGTGCATTCGACCTGTACCTCAAGACGCGCTACACCATGCAGTTGCATGGGCATGCACATCGGGGTGTGGTGTTTGCCACAGCCACGCCGGTGGCCAACACCATGGCGGAGATCCACACCATGATGCGCTACCTGCAGCCCAAGCGGCTGGAGGAGCTCGGACTGCAACAGTTCGATGCTTGGGCGGCGACCTTTGGTGAGAGTGTCACAGCGCTGGAGATTGCGCCGGATGGCAGTGGCTACCGCATGCACACGCGCTTTGCCCGGTTCATCAATGTTCCCGAACTGATGGCGGTATTCGGCGAAGTGGCAGACATCCGCACGGCCGAAATGCTGAACCTGCCGGTGCCCAAGCTTCGAGGTGAAAAACCCCGGATTGTGGCGTGCCCGGCCAGCAAGTCGCTCAAGGCATTCGTGGAAACCTTGGTGCAACGGGCCGAGGCCATTCGCAATGGGAAGGCGGCGCCGCAGGACGACAACATGCTGGCCATCACCACCGATGGCCGTAAAGCTGCGCTGGACTTCCGCTTGGTGGCGCCAATGGCCGCATTCGATGCCAAGGGCAAAGTGGCCGCCTGCGTGCGGGAGGTGATGGACATCTGGCAACGGACCCACGCCTTTCGAGGGACCCAGCTGGTGTTCTGTGACCTGTCCTCTCCCAAAGGGGACAAGGCCTTCAGTGTCTATGACGATCTGCGCAAGCGGTTGATCGAAGCTGGGATGCCTGCGCAGGAAATTGCCTTTGTGCATGACGCAGAGTCCGACGTTCAGAAGGCCACGCTCTTCAAGGCGGTGCGCGAAGGCCGCATTCGGGTCCTGCTCGGATCGACTGCCAAGATGGGGGTTGGCACCAATGTTCAAACCCGCCTGTGCGCCCTGCACCACCTGGATGCCCCGTGGCGCCCCTGTGATGTGGAACAGCGCGAGGGACGCATCTTGCGTCAGGGCAATGAGTGCGAGGAAGTGGAGATCTTTCGGTACGTGACGGAGCAAAGCTTTGATGCCTACCTCTGGCAAACGCTGGAAACCAAGGCGCGCTTCATTGCCCAGGTGATGAAGGGGGACAAGGGCATCCGGTCGTTGGAAGACGTGGAACTGGCCACGCTGTCCTATGCCGAGGTGAAGGCGCTGGCTTCGGGCAACCCGCTTGTGATCGAAAAAGCGGGAGTCGATGCGGAGGTGGCCAAGCTCTCCACGCTGTTCTCGGTATGGCGCAACCAACGCTATGCCAATGAGAGCGAGGTCGGGCGCTTGCCGACGATGGTCGAAGCCATGGAGAAGAAGGTTGCACTGATGGCGCAGGACCTTGAGCGCGTGGTGCCGCAAACCATGGCCGGTATGTCCTTGGAACTCGCCGGAAACAAGGTCACTGGCGCAGACGCTGCGGGTGATCTGTTACGGGGTGTGGTCAAAGCGGCGCGCGAGGAGGTGCGTGCCAACCACCGAACGATCGAGAAGCTGCTCGGCAAGTTTGGTGGATTTGATCTGGGCATTCTTGCGGACTGGGGTGACGAGGTTCCCAACCTGTATTTGTCAGGCCACTGCGTCTACGACGCACAGCCTTACCAGACAGGGCCCGCACTGGTCGCTGGCTTGCTCGATGCCTTGGGCTCCATTGCCAAGCACCACGCAGAGGGTGTCGCGCAATTGGCGCAGCGGCGCAAGCGCCTGGAAGATCTCCGGTTGGAGCTCTCGCGGACTTTCGAGCACGAGGGCCGTCTGGTTCAGTTGCTAGCGCGCCAGCGTGAGTTGCTCAAGCAGCTCGACCTGGACAAGGATGAAGCCGGTAGCTCCAAAGTGGGCGACGAGAACATGCGCATGGTCGCATGACGAAGTGGACCCCCATGGCTGAAAGGCTGTGGGGGTCTTTTTTTTGACGCATGATGCGCGCCATCGTGGAACAGTCAGCGCCAGCGTACCGAGTCAGAACATCGTTTGTGATTTGAGCGTGTTGGGGCAATCCCATTAGACTTACATATGGTAGTCCTAGTAAGGCTGCAACCTGAAACAGATTGTTGCCCCTCGTTGAATTTGCATTGATTGGATATTCATGTCGCTTTCCTCCAAGAATCTCGCCGCCATTCAAAAGGCTGGACACGCCGTGTACAGCGCGGCCGATGCCATCGCCCAAACTTTGAATACGCAAGCGCAAAGCACCGTGGCCAGTGCGGCCAGCAATCTGCTGGGAGCCGCATTCGACCAGGACCTGGCCCGGCTCAAGGCCATGGCACGGCTGAGCCATGGCCTAAACGCGGCAGAAGTCCAGTTGCGTGAGTTGTATGCGCTGGCCCAAGAGCTTGCTGATCCGGCCTCTGACGTGATGATCGCATTGCCCAGTGTTTCCAAGCGAAAATTGAGCAATACAACAGCGGTTGACGTCCTCGAAAAACCGGCCAAGGCTGCAAAGGCGTCCAAAAAGACGACTCCAAAGGCGCCACCGAAGGCGAAAGCCATCAAGCCGTCCAAACGTACCAAGACGACGGGCTCATTGACGGCCAATGACAGCAAACTCTTGAGCTATCTGCTGACCGTCTTGACTGCCGATACCTGGACAACATTGACTGGTGCTGTCATGGCGAGTGGTTCCGGTCTGCCCTATGGATCGGTGGGTGCATCCTTGAAGAAAATCCTGGCGGCTGGAGCTGTCAAGGCGGGTGACCGTGGCCAATACCAACTAGGTGCACCTGTGTCGGCCACCGAAACAGTTGCAGCGGATGGCCCCGCAGAACAAACCCCAGCCCCCAAGAAAAAATCGAAGTAGGCACTGCGCTTCTCTTGCGGTACCACAGCCCCATTTGCATGGGGCTTTTTTCGGGGGCGACACGGCCACCTTGATGCGCCAAAGCCATGCCAACTTGGCCGAAGTCGCTCGCTCCCGTTGCTATAGACTTGCGGCGCGTTTGAGCTGAGCAGATCAGGCTGTAACCCCGCGATTTACATATGCCACGCCCTCCCTCGCTCATTGGCTCTTTTCTGCGGACCCCGCTCAACAAAGCGCCGGATGCCAACTCCGCCAACTACCGCTTGTGCGCGGGCGCCTGCCAGGCTGAACGTCCCGCAGTTGGCGGGGTGCAAGTGTCTGCAGGGAAGTGGTTGTGCAGCGCCTGTTGGTCCAAATTCAATTCACGTCTGCCCAAGCGCACGTAGTTTTTTTATGAAATTTCTGAATGCCATCATGGCGGTCATCGGTTGGATCGTAGTCATTGCCGCCCTGCTCTCGCTCCTGGGTCTGGGCTCCATGCAGATGCATTTCGGCCCTCTCGATTTGAAGTTCCCTTTCCGCGTGCATTGAGCGGCGCGCGTGGCTGGTTCAAACCGCCACCGTAAAGGGCACCGCGATACCGGGGAATGCAGGTGGCAAATCCCAGGCCACTCCCCACCCCTATTGATCGCGCACCGGCATCTGCGCCACACTGCAAGGGCTTTCGTGGATATCGCATCCACACAGCCTTCACAGGAGCTTTGGCTCCCCTGAAGTCCAGTTCCGCTGGCGTCGCAGTCGTTACCTGCCTTTCAAGAGAACCGGTCTTTGGACCGTGTAAGGGCGTGCGCCTCGTGCGTACCTCTTCGTCATCCATTCAGCCCACCGGCTGAAACTAGCGCTTGTCCGCGAAGCTTCGGCTTTGTGGGCATGGACTGTCATGCGCGCTGGCATCTTGTATGCCGCCTCGCATCGACATGGATCGAAGCACTGCACCCGCAAGGGTTGTGGTGCTTCATCAGCATGGCACGCCGTAAGGCGCTGCCACCGTGTCGCTCGACCCTGGATGGGGTCAGAGCATTCCCGAACGGGGAACTCCAAGTTCCCTGCCGGGGATGGGTGTTCCCCTTCTTAGCCTGAAGGAGAACACCATGTTCGCTGTCCCAAAGACCCTAGAAACGCGCCCTGTGGCCGTGCTGTTGGGAGGTTCTGGCCATGCCAGGATCACCCAGCTGCATGCACCCCGTGTCGCTGCTTTGCTACGCCCCTATCTGCCTGTGTTCGCACAGAACAGCGTGGTGTCTGGCATGTGTGCTGAGGTAGCCTGACCATGTTGGCCAGTATCTACCGCAAGCGCGTAGTAGCCATGGCGATTCAACTCGCCAAAGATGACCCTCAGTTGGTCAAAGAAGTGATCGCCCGGCTGCGCAAGTCAGGCGATATCGAGCCCGACGACCTGGTCTACCTGGACCAGATCGCCGACCGCTGGATCAACATTGCTCGGGAGAACCGGCAGAAGGCGCAGCGCTGACCACCAGGTCCAGCGCTGGGGGCACTCGCATGCCCTTGGCCTTCGCCAACTCTTGGGTGATCTTGTCCAGCAGATCAGGACGTTCGTTGACAAGTGTCTGTGCCCAACGGCCCAGCGCCTCTTCCACATCGTCCTGTGTTCGCGCCCCGACGAAGTCGATACCGAGTGATCGGTACTCCTCGACTTCGCTCGGCGTGAACCGTACCGTGTTGCCTGCGCGAAGCATGTGTAGGCCTTTCTTGTATTTCACCAATTGCCGCCACACAGCTTAGCCGTGGCCGGCACTTTTGCAAACCCTCGGGGAGTTCGCCTACTCCCCCTCGGGATGGGTGTTTCCTCATTTTTTGGAGCAACACCATGTCCTTAGAGAAATCCCCTCCGCGGGTCAAACGCAGCGTCAGCAACGAGGAAGAAAAAGCCTGGGTCGCCTTCTACAAACGTGTTGAAAACGATCCAAGCCTGGCCACCGAAGTGTTGGCCCAACTCGATGGCGATGCCGAGTTGAAGCGCGCGCACCTGGCCCTGTACCTGTGCTGCAAGGAATCCTTGCGCAACCACAAGGACCGGCGATCGCGCAACCAACGCATCGGACAGTTCGTGCGCTGGCTGGGTCACGCACTCCTGGTGCGCACCTCGCTTGCGTTGCTGCGCGCCCTGCGCCAACTGGGCGACATCCTAGTTGCCTGCTTGCCTGGGTCAGCCGAAGCGAAGGCTAACGAACCTGCTGTGGCCAAAGCCCGGCAGCTGGCCAAAGAACCCGTGTACGTTCGCGCGCATTCGGAATTCCAGGAGCACCAAGCGCCCACCCCGACGCTCACTCCGACGTCTATCCCGACGCCCGCTTTAACGCCTGCGCTGCCCCCTGAGCCCCCTACCCAGGCTACCCCCCTGGCCACCTCCCAGGCCACGTCTCCTGCCGCCCACAAGGCGGCCTAAGTTGTCAACAACCCCAGGGGCTGCCGTAGCAGCCCCTCCCCGTCGACGTGCATCGAAGCATGGCGGCATCCCCCATTTTGAAAGGACTACACCATGACTTCTATTGCCGATACCCTGCGTTCCATTGAACAACGTGCCGAACGCGCCATCGTCCAGGAACTGCGACTGATGAAACAAGAGATCCTCGGATTTCGCACGCTGCTGGTGCTCGATGAGCGCTGCCATGCCGATGGCTTGCTGCTCAAGCTCGACCGCCTCGAACAAGAGCAATCGGTGCCTCTGGCCATCTCTGAAAACATGCCTGCCATGCTGATGCCTGAACTACGCTTGGACGACATCCAGGTGGTGGAGCCAAGTACCTACAAGGTCTATTTCTATGACCGTACCTGCGGTGATCTCGACGATGCCGTGACGGTGGAAACGTTTGAGCAAGGCGTCCAGCTGATACTGGACCGCGTGGATGCCCATCGTGGACATGCCTTTGAGTGCAACTGGGTCGCAGGCCTTGGCACCCTCAAGGTAATGGCCCCCTGGGGCACCGTGTTGGCGTCTGTCGAAGCCTCTGACTCCGTGGATGTGAAAGTGGATCCCATGGTCCACACCGCATGCCTGGCACTGGAATCCGGAGACGCTACGCGCTTGGCCCAACTCTTTGGCCGTGTACGCAAGGTAGCGTAAATTCAATGGCCATCAGCGTTCTGATGCATTGACGGAGCAACCATGAACGCCCGCCCCACCTCACCGGTGGGCGGGCGTTTGTGTTTCTGGTGTTCAGTTTGGCAGAGCTGCCGCTACGCCGCTTTGAGGCACTGCCGGTATTCCCGGTCGATCAGCCAATGGATGAATTGGGTCTGTTCGGACACTCCCCAGAAGTGGGCCTTGCACACCGCCACATAGGCATTGAGGTCTGCGATCGTGCGAATGTTCACCGGCTCTATGTCGGTGATCTCGGTGAACACTTCTCTTTCTTTGCGGGTCAGTCGAATTTGGTCGTTGAGTCGGATCATGGTCATACCCCTCGCATGGGTTTGACGCCATCTTGGCCGAAATCTCCCGCCTTGTGCGTGAATTTCTGTGGCAGTTTGCAAAGATTTTTGTACCGTGACTGTGGTCACTTTGGAGTGACACTGCAGAGCGACTTGGTGCTGCCAAAACGTCGCACCGTCTCCTTGATGCAACGCCCCGGTCGCCTGCGTGAACCGGCCAGTTTTGACCACCACACAACAAGCCCAGCATTCGTAGACGAATGCAGGTGGCAAGCTGCAGACTGGCCTTGCGGCATTCGCCATTGCGGGCCACACTGTCCTTGTTTTCTCAGTGCACTCCATCGCGGAGTGCCCCCAGCGCATTGGCTGGCGTCGCAGTCGTCACCTGCCTTTTTCAAACGCGCAAGCCTTGGCTTGTGCATCCCCAGCGGGAACTCGGTTCCCCTTGGGGGATCGGCGTTCCCGCTTTTCATTCACGAGAGGAGAACGTCTTGAATCCTGCCCATTTGTCTCGCTCTGACCTGGTGCGCGCATTGCTCGCACCACCGGCCATGGCCTTTGTGGAAACCCCGTCTGCCGTGGGCGATGGGGAACACCCCTACCCTGTCATCGCTGCCAATGACTGCACGGTGGAATACAAACTTGGCATTGCACGCGAACTGCTCTTGCGTGACTTGCACGACAGTATGTGTACCGGTCCAGTCCTCGGCAACCCCGAATCCTTGCGTGATTGGTTACGCCTGTACTGCGCCAAGCTGCACCATGAAGTCTTTCTGGTTTTGTACCTCAACGCCCAACTTCAGTTGATTGAAGCCGTGGAAATGTTTCGTGGGACCCATACGCAAACCAGCGTCTATCCCAGGGAGCTTGTCCGTGGCGCGATCGAACGCAATGCTGCAGCAATAGTGATCGCGCACAACCACCCCAGCGGCAGTACAGAACCCAGCTCAGCCGACGAGATGCTCACACGAACACTCAAGACGGCATTGGGCCTAGTGGACGTGCGGGTGATCGACCACTTTATTGTGGGCGGTGACTCCGTACTCAGTTTTGCGCAACGCGGGTTGATGTAACGGCCTATTCCAACCATTGCAAATGTGGCCTGAGTGCTTTGCTCAGGCTCTTTACTTGGAGGGGTTCGCCGACCTATAAAGGCCCGGTGAGCTCCATCCGTTTCTGAAGGAGAAACGATGCCTGCATCGACATCCCCCACCTGCCCGGTCTGTCCGGGCAACGGAACATTGCTTGGTAGCTTCGGGCGCGTGCATTGGTTTCGCTGCCGCGCATGCGGCATGAACTTCCAACTGCTGTCGCGCCGAAGCAGCGAAAGCAACTCACAAAACCACAATCAAGGAGTCAATCATGGATGAATCCGCTGTCACCTGCCTGCACCAGCAGGCTGAGTCTTTGGCCGCCTTGTCGACGGCCCACCTTACGCCGACAACGCGCCAGAAGCTGTTGGGCAACGATCTGTCGGTCAATGCCTATCCCACCGCCCATGGCGGCTTTGTGTATGTCGGCTCACCTCGCTATGACATCCCGCAGGAAACCGATCTGGCAGCCGTCTTTGAACTGGCTGAGCGGGCCGGAATCATGTGGCTGAAGTTCGATAGCGACTCGGCCATCATTGATGGCCTTCCGGTCTTCTCCCCCGTGGGAGAGGCGCAATGAGCCAACATTCGCTGCGCACCCACTTGGGTGCACGCGAGGTCGTGGTGGTGGCGGGCTATGACCGCCCACTCAACGACTTGTTCTTGCAAGTGCTGGGGCAAACCGATAGCTGCTGCACCGACGTTGAAGACGTTCTGTACAGCAGCTTGGAAGAGCCTCAGCGCGATTGGACAAACATCAACACAGTGGCGGCCAAACTCGGCGAGCTGGGCATTGATGTCCCGCCCAGCATGTTGGAGTGCGTGTACCTGGACCAGTTGACCCACGCGGGCAACCGCATGGTGCGCCACTACACCAATCGCTCGCCAGACGTATTGTTGGCCGGCTAAATCTTTCTTCGAGGCCATCCACCGATGGCCATGGATCACACAGGGTGTTGCGCCGAGAGGCCGACACCCTGTTTTATTTGGAGCACATCATGAATTCAGAAAATCATCGCGCAACAAACCAGCGCCCGGCTCAGACCATCAGCATGAACCCGGGACAAAAGCTCTACCTGATCTCAAGCGGCAACGGTCACAGCTGTTTCGGCTTTGAGAACGCCCGCAACCATGCGAACCAGATTGCCCGGATTCTGCACAGGCCGGATCTGGCCTTTGGCCCGAGCGACTTTGCCAGTCTGGAGGGCTACAAGAAGTATGAGACTGCAGTAGCCGCATGGTCACAGTCACCCCTGTCTGCTCAGATGTACTTTGAGCCCGGGACCTCTGAGGACGCTGCGCGCGTGCTCGATGAGAGCTACCGCGCAAAACGCAAGGTCAGACTGGTGATGGGCGACACCGCAACCGGAGAGCCTTGGCTGGACGAGTACGACGTTGTCGGGACCATCGGGCGTTCAACGGGAACCCTCAAGGCTCCTTTGCTCATCGAAGAAGGCGAATCAGGAGGATCGGCGATTCTCACGGCCAACCTGTTGCACATCATTGAATGGAAGACGGGCAAGACTTTGTTCAGGCACGCGGCCTACCGTGAGCCCGCCCTGAGTTTGCAAAAACTCAAGCTCTCCCAATATCCATGGACCGTGCAATACAAGGGTTCCCTGTTGGCGCAGTTCAAGGACATGGGGAAGGCCTGCGCCTACATCGCGTTCATGCATGGCGTGTCCGTAGAACCACGGCTCTACCGGTAGCTTGGAAAGCCGCGCATTAGGGCTATGTTGAGAAGGGAACTGCTACCTTTGACCCCAGCCCCAGAGTGATCCCACCGCATGACCTGTCCAGGTCATGCGCGGTGGTGGTCAAAAACACAAAGCCAAGCCGCGACCGTCAGGTCACGCTGCCTGCTTGACACCCTCACCCAAGCGCCACTGATCAATGGTAGTGAACAAAATCTTGCATCGAACGCACATGTACTGGCCATTGGGCCGCATGGCCCCATCTGGGGCCCGACTGACGACCGGTCGGTAACTGGTTGCGCCACATTGGTGGCACGCATTTGCTGGCTTCTTGGAATCCATTTTTTTCCTCCTCTCCTACCTTCTTGTTGAACTCGACTGTAGTGCACCCACGTGACGCACGCATGGCGTTACACACTCCCCCCACACGTGCCAGCGCCCTATTCATTGCACAGGGGCACGCCCTGCCTGCGTAGGGACAATCGTCTGACGATTCAGCGCTACAAGCGGTACTGCACGTCGGGACTTCCCAACGCTGCCGCCTTCATTGCGAAGGTGCGCTCTTCCAGGTTCTCGGGTGTCAATATGGTCAGCCGGGAGTCATCGACCCGAATGGCTTCGGGATGCTCAGTGCGCACCTCCCGCTCGCTGTAGCGGCGGCTGGTCAGCATCCAGCGCCCAGCCCACTGGATTTGCCAGAAATAGACTTCTTCAGAAACCATAAACACCCCACCTACACTGTCTATTTATCCAGTATATCAGTGTGAGGGAAGATTTTCACAAATGGGGCGATTTCGGTGCAGACCAGCCCGCCCCTCAGCCAGAAAGCAGTGACAGGACGAGGAATTGAGCCGCAGATTCGGGCGCGCAGGTTGCAGGCGAATGCAGCTTTGTGGGAGTGCCAACCGGCAGTCGGTCTACTCCAGTGAGCCAGGGGCGGTCACTGGATTTGACATCCGGTATTGTCACGTAGGTTGCATTGCTGTCGTTCGACTTCTTTGAACTTTTTCATGGCGAGTTGTCTATGCCGTCATTCGTCGCAAGAGGTTGTGGTGACCAATACAAGGCCATGGTGAGAAAGTGAACAGGTAATCGCACCAATTTGGGTTCCGACAGAACCAGTAGCTCCAAGGATAGTCAGTCGCCCGTATCGTCATGGCTGCAATTGGTTCGATTTCCTTCAGGGGTACTTTCCCAGAATCGGAAGAGGTTTCCCATGTGAAAAATCCGTCTTGCTCCTCAGCAGGCAACATTCGTATCGCGTGTCACGAAAAACCAAACCTCGTGCTTTCTGGTTCGCTTTCAACCGCATCCGCCGCCTCCCTTATCACGCTTGAGTTGCAGCACGATACGCGGCTCAAAGCTGAGTTTTTCGTATTCGATGGGACTGGGCGCGCAAGACTTGTAGCGGTCTCCCAGTGCCGACGCAAAGGAGTAACGCAACTGATCGTCATCGGCCTTGACAAGCGCTTTGAGACCCGTATCTTCGGCGCCAAAGGTGGCAATCCACTGGTTAACGCCGCCCTCAAGAATGTAGACATTGGGAACCCGATTGGCGACCAGCAATTTCCAAGCCTGTGTCGCCATTTTTTCATCATTACCGATGGTGATGAAAACGGTGTTGGCTGCTGGCTCGGTCAGCAACGCTGGCACCTTACTCTGCAGGTGCGCCAGCGGTACGTTGACCGCGCCGGCCAGGTGGTACAAGTTGAAGTCAGCCTCGTTGCGCACATCCAGATAAATAGGTTTGATCGACTGCTGAAAGCGCGCCTTGAACGCCTCGGCCGGGGTGACATACACCAGCCGCGCCGACAGCATCTCATCGGCGCTGAGCGTGCGCGTCACCATTTGCGGCTTGGCCGCTGGCACAGTGCTTTGAGCAATTGGCGCGGGTGCAGAAGCTGCGCCCATGAGCGGCTTGGCATTGCCCGCACTCAGTGCAGGCTCGCTGCGTTTGAACTGTGCACTTTGGTATCGCGACTCCAGTGAGGGGGTGCCAATCACCACCACGCCTAAGGCCATCAGCGCCAGTGTCAATGCACCGTACTTGCGCAATGCAGGTTCACTCGCGAGGTCCTTGTTCGCAACCACCCGCTCAATCTGTTCGGCGACCCACATCAATACCAGCGCAACCAGAACAATTGCCACCACTACCATCGGAGCAGTGGTGCTAAACACCTGATCCAGTGTCAGTCGCCCCAGATAGCCGGCGCTGTTGTACCAGCCATCAAACAGTTGCTCGGTCTCACCAAATACGAAGGCGCCAACAAAACCACCGGCCATAAACATCATGCCGTCGATACGGCCACTGGAAGCCGATGCCAGCGACGTGGTCGGGCAAAAGCCGCCAATGATGAAGCCCACGCCCATGATCAAGCCGCCCAGTAAACCCGAGTCCAGGTAGGTGGGGTTAACCCACACGTGGCTGAAGTCAATCACGTCCAAGCCCACGGCACCAAATAGCAGCACCATGGCCACTGCGATGGCTGTGAACATCACCTTGAACACGGTGAGTTCGCGAAAGTAGAACTGCCCGGCAAGTTTGCGGGAGTCGCCAAAGCCGGCCATCTCCAGCGTGAGTCCAAAGGCGAAACCAACCAGGCCAAACACCAGGTACGACCAAGGGTTGGCCGTACTAACGGCGGAAAGTGAATCAAGGGGGAAATTCATGGTCTGCTCCTGATGAGTCCAACGGTAGGCACAGATTCAAGTCCAGAGCTTGCGTACAAAGTACGCAAGCAGATAGGCCCCGGTAAAGATGGCCAGCATGATGACCCAGGATCCTGCCGCCAGCGTGGCTCCGCCCGACAGCGCCTGCCCGGATGTGCAGCCACGTGCCATGCGCGCACCGTACAGAAAGATCATGCCGCCCAAAAACGCCATGAACCAGCGCATACGGTTCGAGATGCGGGGGCCCTTGTTGGTCACCAGCTTGAAGCGGCCATTCCACACACCAGACACAAAACCACCCAGCAAGGCACCAAAGAACACCGGAACGATCCAGTCATCGAGCGGATTCTTGTTGCCGCCAGCCATCTTCAGTAGGTAGGGTGTCTGATCCACATGGGCCGGTGCCACCAAGTCCACCAGCGCCGCATCAATACGGCTGGTGGCGCCGGATGAACCCAGACCGTTACCGGTCAGAAGAAAGGCCAGAAACAGCACCACACCCAGGATGGCGCCCGCCAGGTAGGGATGCAAGTAAGCCTTCTCGGGGCGACGGAAGAGTGATCGGATTGCATTCATTCGGAACTCCCAATAGTTTGGCTAGACATGGTCTTCAACTTCCTCGACACCAGTCACCATGGCGCGAATTCCCTCCAACGGAGTGGGTCCCGTTGTGGTGAGGTAAACGTGACCAACGATAAAAGTGGCAAAGAACCAGGCGGCCAGCGCATGCAGAGGCCCAATCACTGGCAAGCCCCCCAGAAGGGCCACCCAATCGGGCCGGTATTGCGCACCCCAGATCAGCGCGCCGGTCGCAATTTGCAGCGGCAGCAGCACGTTCAGGATGCCGAAATAGGTGAGCTTCTGGATCGGGTTCATGCGGTCATCGGGGCGCTTTTCAAACGGATGCGGCTCGCCCTTGAAGATGCCCGACAGGTAGTAGGCGCTCTGGCGCATGGAGTCGTGGATAAAGCCTTGCGGACGCGGCAGGTACTCCCGCATGCGCTCGGTGGCCAGGTGATAGAACAGCGACAGCGCAGCATTCACCACCAGCAACACGGCCAGCACGTTGTGCAGTGTCACCATGGCAGGGAACGCGTCAGCATCGAACCAGTCGGGGCGGTGAATCACGATGCCGGTGGCCAGCAGGGTCACGATGCTGATGGCCTGCAGCCAGTGCCAGAAGCGGCGGTAGGCGTCATACATCTGCACCGGGTGGGTCGGCTCTGCGTGGTGCGGACGCTTGCGCCAGGCCAGGTAGCGCAGCAGGCCGTGGCCGCTGACGCCAACCAGCGTGCCCAGAAACGCCAGCAGTCCGATGGCATCCACCCAGCCAATCCGGCTGGAGCCGAATACATACAGCGCATCGCGCGCGGGCACCGGTTGGTAGCGCAGTGCTCCGTCACTGCTGCGCACCAGGTCGCCGCTGGTACTGACGTTGGCGCCCGGCTCCAGGTGCGGCAGCACCGGCGCAAAGCTGGCCAGGGCCATGCCTTCCTGCATGCGCGACTGCTTGTTGTGGCAGGCTGCGCAGTCGCGCAGCACATGCGCACCGCGCGCCACGCCGTGGTTGATGGCATAGGGCTGCACCTGGCCGTCCATGCGCGGGTTCTTCAGGCCTAAGCCCAGCAGGCGCGCCTTCACAGCCTCCTGCTTTTGCGGCGTATCCACGCGCAACTCGGCTGCGCTGAGGTGGCCGTCCTTGTCGGTGTCAAACGCCACCAATATTTCGGCCGCGTAGGCGTGTTGACCGATTGGCTTTTTGCTGTCGCCGCTGCCGAAGAATGCGGTCTGCAAATCGACCAGCCGCACCGGGCGGGTGCGCCCCTGCGCATCGTCAACGACCCAGTAGAAACTGGTGATCAAGTTGTACGGTGCCAGCCCAGAGCTTCCCGACTGCGCTTCACCGCGTGCCAACAATACCGGCACATAGCCATCCACCAGCGACTTCACATTGCCCGGTTCACCCTGCACGCCACGGCAGGTCTTGGCGGGCTGCGCGTCCGCCGTGAGTACGGTCCAGTCGTAGGCCTGGATAGCGGGTGCGTGTTGTTGCGGAATGTGGCACGTCTCGCAGGCCAACGCGGCCATGTGGGTGGCCACGTAAGGCAACCACGTGGCGTGGGTGGATGCATCGTGGCAAGTGTCGCAACGGCGCATGTCGCCCTGCGGTACTGCCGATGCATGGCTGCGGGCACCAGGGCCCCGAGCCAGGTCGTGGTCGGGCTTTTGCAGGTACTCCGCTATATCAACCGTGCGTGGGTCATAGCGCAAATGCGATGGGCGATTGCCCAGATCGCCGCGTGCATGCGCCGGGTTGTTGCGGGCATGGTGGCAATCGGTGCATTGCAGCTGGCGTTCTGCGTGCACGTCCCAGGAGCGGTTCAGGCTTTCCTTGTTGGCCAAGTTCACGCCCGAGAGCTTGATGCGCAGACCGGATACCACCTGGCCAGTGGTGGCGGTCTGGGGTTGGTCCAGATCGCAAGCGCTCACCTGTATCGGCGTGCTGCCGCCCGGGTGCGCCTCGCCATGGCAGGCTGCACAGTTGGCGTTGCTGGGATCCTGCAACGCCAGCTTGCGGCCTTCGAGCAGGCCGTCGGCGGTAAACGCGGCGCGGTTCCAATTCCAGCCCTTGGCCTTGCCACCACCAGATTCCACAATGCCCAGCCCGAGCAAGGTAGCCGTGTTGGCGTCACCAAACCGGCCAGCGCCGATGGCCTCGGCCCGCGCAGCCAGATTGGGCTTGGCGATATGGCACAGGAAGCAATTCATCTCCATCGTGCCCGAGGCCTTCCAGTCCCACGCCACGCGCTTGCCGTCCGTCGACAGCATTGAGGCCTCGGGGTCGTTTGCGTTGGGCGCCAGTGCCTGCAGCGGTTGGCCGTTGCGCGCCGTGTTGGCCGGCCCACCGCCGACCACGCGCTTTCCATTGGCCATCAGCCACTCGGGCGTGGACAGGTCCAGCAGCTCGTCCCCGGCCAGCGTCAGGTAGCGGTAGCGCAACGGGTCCCAACGACCAAAGAAACCGTTGCTCGCATTCCAGCTTCCCTTGGCTGCCGTGCCAAACTGGCTCAACCCCAGGTCAGCATGAAAGGCATGGCTGGTGATGTAGCTGGCGTCGTGGCACTGACCGCAGGTCTTGAGGGTTGACACGGCCTGCCCGGATTTCAGTACGTTCACGCCTTGCTCATCGAGCAAGGCTACGGACGGGTGCATGGCTTGAAGTGCCGGGGTTGCCGCTTGCGCGGCGCTCCACACCACTGCTCCTGCCAGGAGAAGCCCCAAGCTGTTCCAGCGCATCAGGCTGTTACGGTTGGACGTTTTCATTTCAGTCTCCTTCCGCCCCACTGCACGGGGTCGCCTGGGTAACCCAGGGCCTTCCAATCCATGCGCAATGGGCTTTCGGAATCCTTACTGCCGCCGACGTTGTGGCAGTCATCGCAATGCAACGCAGCGTCCGAGCCCTGAACCATGTGGGTGGTTGCCCAATACATAACGGTTTCGGTAAAGCCGTATTGACCGCTATAGGTCAGGCCGGTAATGGGAGCCGCCATCTCGAACGACTTGTTCCAGTCAAAGGTGGTCCAAAAACCGCCCTTGCCCGCAGTAACCGGCTGCAGCAAATAGCCATTCACCTTGTCATAGGGTTGCTTGGCGGTATGCACTTTGAAGGGGAAGATGCGCGCCTTTGGATCAGCAATAGAACCGGCCGGTTTGTTGATATAGGTCGGACCGCTTTGGGCAATCGGGTCACCCAGGATGTAGCGGTACTCGTTGTTCCCGTTGAACCATAGGTAAGTGGGCGCAAAGTCGGAGGCGTAGCTGAACTCGCCCTTGATTTTCAGGTAGGTGTAGTGGTCGTCTTCGCGGCCCTTTTGGCCGGCTTTGGACCAGTCCCAGTTGACCTTGGTGGGCTCCTCGCGGGCAATCGCTGGAATGTGGCACGTCTGGCAGGCCACGCTGCTCAGGTGCTTGTTGATGCGTTCGTCGCTGTGCACAACACCCTTGTGGCATTGCTCACACGATGCCTGCTCGGCCGGGTCGATATGGAAGTTGTCAGCCACCATGCGGCCCAGAATCTGGTGCTTGCGGGTGACGTGGCAGTCGCTGCATTGCAGGTTGTACTTGCCGCCCATGTGCACGTCGAGCGAGCGACTGGGGAAGTACAGGCTCTCGTCCAGATCACCGTGCTTGACGCCATTGCCGCCGCCGCCGTCAAAGTGGCATTTGCCACAGTTTTCGCGGGTGGAAGCGCGCACGCTGCGGGCCGCTGCCAATAGATCCACCTTGGGGCCGGGGTTGCCCCACAAGGCCTTGGAGTAGACGCCAGGATCGGCATGGCAGACCAAGCAGTCCACGTTCTCGGCATTGGCCTGCTGCTTGGCCCGCCCTTCTTCCCAGCCAAAGCCCACGTGGCAGGCCATGCACTTGTTTTCATTTCCTTGTGTGCCGATGCAGAAGTTGTTGATCTGGTTGATCTTGCCAATCGTCACCGGCTCCTTGCGCCAGCCCACCACCGCGGGCTTGGACTCCCAGGTCCAGTGCGAGGTTTTCATCACATCCGTTGCCGCGTCCTTGTGGCAAGCCAGGCACGCACGGGTAACCTCTTGTCCGGTCTTGAACGGCCCCTTGACAATGTCGTGGTGGTCCACATGGGCCGCCTTCACCGGCAAGGCAGATGCTGCTTGCAGCTTGGGCGCTTGTGTGGGACGGGTCAGGTAGGCAAAGGGAACGGCTATCAACAGCGCGATGACCGCAAGACCGAGAGGCCAGTTTGAATGCTTGGGTTTGTTCATAGTCAGCCCGCAAAAATCGTGAGTGTGTATACCCTGTCCAGTATTTTTTCATTTCTACAAATCAGATTCCTGATGTAGATCAAAGTAGTGTCAAGGGCTGGGCTTATTGGTGCCAAATGCATTCAATTGAAAGTGGAATTGGCGCCAATGACCAATTCGGACTATTCGCATTGCAACAAGACAATTGGCATAGAAGTCCAAATCAGTACCATCAAAGTTTTGGGTTTTCCCCATCCAGGAGTAACCAATGTGTGAGTTGTTCGCGATGTCAGCCAAAGCGCCCAGCACAGTCAGCCTTTCTCTTGAAGAATTTTCAAAGCATGGGGGACTTACTGGACACCACAAGGACGGCTGGGGCGTGGCCTGGTACGACGAAGGCGATCTGCATTTACGCAAGGAGCCTTTTGCGGCTGCGCATAGTGATGCAATGCAAACAATGCTCACGAACTCCTTCAAATGCACCGTTGCGCTCAGCCATATCCGTAAAGCCACTCAGGGCGAAATCGCGACGCGCAACTGTCAACCGTTCATTCGGGAACTGGGTGGCAAATGGCACGCGTTTATCCACAACGGAAACTTGGCTGACATCCGCAACGTGATGCGGTTCAAGGGCTCATGTTTTCAGTCAGTGGGGGAAACGGATTCAGAGTACGCCTTTTGCGCGTTGCTCACTAGACTAAAAGAGATTTGGAGTCCTTCGCGCACTCCCCCGCTTAACGAACGTTTGACGATCATCCAACTGTTCGCGGCCGAATTGAGGCAGACCGGCCCAGCCAATTTCTTGTACTCGGATGGCGACGCGGTATTTGCACATGGACACAAGCGAATTCAATCAGATGGTCATATCAGTGCACCGGGTCTTTGGCGGCTACAACGCCATTGCAAGGAAGGCGGAATTTACAGTGGTCAAGGCCTGAGCATTGAAGCCAAAGGCGTGGACCAGGACGTTGTATTGTTTGCCAGTGTGCCGCTCAGTCCGGAATCTTGGACGCCCATGGTTGAAGGTGAAGTTCTCGTCACACGCAACGGCAATTTGGTTCCTCCTTCAGGTCTTACATGATCACAAGGATTTATGAGACCAAGCTGTCAATATTGTTTATTCGAAATGCGTTGTCACCAGCTCCAGAGCGGTCAATCGCAGCCTGGGGGAATGTCCACTTTGCAGCGGACATACTATTAACGGGGTCGTCAAGTGAGCGCCATCACCCGCCCCCCACCTATGACCGGTTCACGGCGTTCTGAATTGCAGCGAATTACATCTCATTCGCGAATCCATTGCATGATTTCTCTGAAAAGCATTTGCGTTTCTACCGGCTTAGTGATGAAAGAGTCCATGCCAGCGCTCAGGCACTTTTGCCGGTCTTCACTGAATGCATTGGCAGTCATAGCGATGATGGGCTTTATAAAGCCCGACTCGCGTAATGCGCGTGTTGCTTGCAAGCCGTCCATGTGAGGCATTTGCATATCCATCAGCACAAGATCGTAAGTGCGCGCCCCCGGCTGCTCTGAAGCTCGGACCATGGCAACCGCCTTGAGCCCGTCATCGGCAACATGGACCTCCATTCCAACTGCTTCCAGCTGAATGACGGCCAACTCCTGATTAAAGGCTTCATCTTCTGCGAGTAGTACGCGCTTGCCCCGCATTCGCAGCTGTATTGCCTCTGGCGTGAACTGAGGCATGGGCTCCGTGATTTGTAACCCAGGCAAAGCATCAACACCATGCGGCATGCGTGCCGTGAACCAAAACTTGCTACCGACCTTTGGCACGCTGCTGACACCCACTTCTCCGCCCATGAGCTCAGCCAGATGACGCGTGATGCTGAGGCCAAGCCCCGTACTGCTCGTCGCCTGGGAAGTTCCACTGCCCACTTGCTGGAATGGCTGAAACAACCGCCCCAAGTCGTCAGGCTCAATCCCGACGCCTGTGTCTTCCACCTCAAAGCGCACCAAGGATGAAGTGTCAGCATTTTCTGCAATCGAAATCTTGAGATGCACGCTGCCTTCAGGAGTGAACTTCACCGAGTTGTTCGCCAAGTTCAACAGTGACTGGGTAATGCGAACGGGATCTCCGTGCAGGACGAAAGGTAGCTGTGGATCGACCGTTGCGAGCAATCGCACATTCTTAGCCGCAGCGTTTTGCTCCAGCATTGACATGACTGCAGCAAGCAAGGCTCGCAGGTCAACCGCTTGGCTGCTGATCTCAAACTTACCGGCTTCGATTTTTGAGTAGTCCAAGATGTCGTTGACGACATGCACAAGGTGGCGTCCAGCCTCCATCACTTTATTCAGGTGCGCGAGTTGAGTTGGATCTAATGGACGACTATGGATAAGGTCACAGAATCCCAAAATGGCATTCATGGGTGTACGAATTTCGTGGCTCATGTTGGCCAGAAAGTTGCCCTTCGCCTCGCTCACCTGCAGCGCTTTTTCGCGTGCTTGACGCAATAACGCTTCGCTCTTTTTCCGCCGTGCGATTTCCTTCGCCAAATGCAAGGTGCGTTTGGAAAGACTGTCGTACATGTGCAATACAGTGGAAATCAGATTTTTCGAATCCTCCTGAGTTGCCAATTGCGCAAGGTGCTTGGCCTCATCGAGAGGCGTGCCTTGGCGAAAGGACAAGACTGCACGTGCAAGGCGTTTATCTGATTCCAGGATATGCAGGGCCAACCAATGGCTGAGAAATGCCGCGACGTCCTCCATGACCTGTTCAATGGGCTTGACGCCTTGCTCTGCCTTCAGGGCCAAGATTCGAGCCGAAAAGTGGCAATGCTCCCTTTCATGCTCATGGGCCCAATCATCTGCCCCCATGACCTCTTCCCAAATAGCCTCTTCGTCCCGAAAATGAACGCGCGCATACTCATGCAATTGGTCAAAGATGGCATTGAGGGTTGGCGCATCAGAGTCAATCGTCAAGTGGTTGACTAGGATGTTTAGGAGATCCACCAGCCCTTTGTGCTGCGTGTCGATCAACTCGATCCCTGTATCCAGGTTGTGGCTCCAGGGGAAAATATCCAAGGTTGGCATAGATTTAGCGCTCCACCGTTTCGGAACTCTGACAATCTTTTAGCACCCATCTTATATCGGCTGTTAGATAGGCACACTAGGCAATACATCACATACCTTGTGAGCGCAAAAAAGCGCACATGGGCTTGTCGGAGTTGACGATATGGCCCATCAGCCAGTCTTTGGTGGTTTGCAGAAGGCGCAATTCGTCGCCTGGCTCGAAGCGCGAAATAATCTCAGAAAGCTGTGCTGCCAAGTGCTCATGCTGCGCATCGTGGGCGGCGCAATCCGGGTACTGGTGCTCCACCATCATTTGGTGTTCCGTATCGAAATGCGCTGCTGCATAAGAAATTAACTCACTAAAAGCACGCTTCAAGTCGTCGTCACCCTTACCCTGCATGACGGCGCGGTTTATTGCGTTCACCATAGCGACCAGTTTCATATGCTGCGCATCGATGAGAGGAATGCCCACGCGGTGGCTGTCGTCAAACGTAACCCAATCGGGTCGGATTGGGGATGAATCGCTGCGGGCGCCGGACAATGCGTAACCGCCACGGGTGTCGCCACGCGCTTTGCTGTCAGCCTTGCAGGAGTACATGGCGGCATCCGCCGCAGCCATAAGCGAGTCCATTTCGGTGCCATGCTCAGGGTACAGGGCAATGCCGATGCTGGTTCCAATCTCGCACTTGTGGCCACTGGGCAATTCGATCGGAGCATCAAGAGCCGCCACCAATTTCTGTGCGACTCGTTCGACCTCATCTGGCGAAGATGCGTTGCCCATCAGCAAAGCAAACTCGTCGCCTCCAATGCGCGCCAAGATGTCAGTGGCGCGCAGGCTACCCTGCCAGCGTTCGGCCACAATTTTGAGCACAGCGTCACCTGCTTCGTGGCCGTAGTTGTCGTTTACCGGTTTGAAGCGGTTGAGGTCCATGTACAACAGGCCCACGCCACAGCCCGCTCGCCGCGCCCGAGAGAGTTCGTTTGCTAGTCGTTCAAAAAACGCGTAGCGGTTGTTCAAACCGGTGAGGCGGTCGTAATTGGCTTGGTGGAAAATCTTTTCCGTTGAGGCTTTTTGCTGGGTGATGTCATGGAACAAAGCCACCCGCAACTCCGCTTTGCCATCGACCCCGTAGAGTGTGTTGATGCCCATGTGCATGGCGTATTCTTGTCCGCTGGGATGAGCATTCCAGATTTCGCCCTGCCATTTGCCGTGGGTCAGCAAGGCCTTCCAAATTGCGGCATGAAAGGCAGTGTTGTGGCGTGCCGATTTGAGCAGGCGCGGCGTCTGCCCCAAGACGGCATCTCGTGCAAAACCAGTGATGCGCGTGAACGCTGGGTTGACATCGCGGATGACACCCTCTGCGTCGGTAACGATCACGCCTTCGTCCGAGGACTGGTAGACCAGGTTGGCCAATTGCATCTGCCTTTCGGCCAGTTTGCGCTGTTCAATTTCCATTTCCAGTTCTTCCTGAATATGCTGGGCCGCCAACAGCACATAAAAAACCGTATAGGCGATCAGCGCCAAGGTCGTGACAAGGTAATACAGGCTGATTTCCCAGCCGGGGTCGGTGGGTGATGTGACGTGGGCATGCTGGATGTGCAGGTTCTTAAGTTGGGCCGAGGCTTGTGCCAGCAGCATTAAGACGGCCAGAACCCGTAGCGTGGAGCGGCGACGGGTGTTCCCTCCCAAGCGAAGGCACACACTCGCCACATACAGGTCGAACACCAGGCTAGGTGCACCCACCACCCAAGTGCGCATGGTGTAGTCGGGGTCAACAAACAAAAACCACAGGGTACCTGCCATGGCCGCCAGCACCACCCCTCCCCCCGCGCGCCAGGGTGGGTTGTGCCCGGCCGCCATCAAGGTGCCGCTTGCAATGGACATCACTCCTAGCATGATGGCGGTCTGCCCCAGAAAGACAGAGAAGAACAACGGAGTCACATCGCGCAGGTTCAGCAACACAATGCCAAGCGCCATGGACGCAGAGCCCAGCATCCACCAGCGCGTGGGCTGATAGGTCCGGTGTTGGTGCCAAATGAACCCCAACAGTGCCGACTTGCAAATCAATACGCAGGGCAGAACTAGGAGCAAGGTCTTTGCATCAAGTAATGGGGTCATCTCAGGCCTCGATGTGGTTGCAGTGGGCCGCATGCAGTGTCGCGGATGCATTCTCTTGGCAGACTGGTGGCTGCGCATCTTCGCACACCGCTTACCCTCGTGAAACGGAAACCGCTACTTGTGGAATGGGGAGATAACTTTCCCCGGATTTCAGCTTGTCTCAAGCCTCAAGGGATTCCGCTACTCGTACTTCGTCAGGTCATTTGCCCTGTGTGCCTAGACGCCACATCAAACATGCCCACCACATGAGAGAGATGTTGACTTTGACCTTTTAAGCTTTCTGCGGCCGCAGCGGACTGCTCGACCATAGCAGCATTTTGCTGAGTCATCTGGTCAAGCTCAGCAATCGATTGGCCCACCTCGGTAATTCCACTAGATTGTTCGTTCGACGTCTCTGCAATCGTATTGATAATGGCGCTCACCTGATTTACAGAATCAACAATTCGCTCCATCGTGCTACCTGTGTCATGCACGAGATGAAAACCGGACTGCACAAGTTCAACGGACGTACCAATCAGCGCCTTGATTTCTTTAGCCGAATCTGCAGTGCGAGCGGCTAGCGACCGGACTTCATTTGCAACCACTGCAAATCCCCGCCCTTGCTCGCCAGCGCGCGCAGCCTCTATAGCCGCGTTGAGTGCCAGGATATTGGTCTGAAAGGCGATACTGTCAATCACGCCAATGATGGCTGAGATCCGTTGGGAGCTCCCATTAATCTCATCCATTGTTTTCACTACCCGCCCGACCAACTCTCCCCCACGCGCTGCCACAGTCGCTGCAGATTGGGCGAGTTGATTGGCGTTGTACGCAGCGTCAACGGACTGCTGAACTCGCTGTACCAAAAGGCGCATGTTTTCTGAAGCAGCTTGCAAATTGCTCGCCGTCAGCTCCGTGCGATCACTGAGGTCGTGATTGCCGGCCGCAATCTCGCCGGACGCTTGGTCAATCGCCTGCGTAGCGTCGTGAATCTCCGCAAGCGCTAGTCGCATTGTTTCAGCCAAACGGTTGAGAGAGTGCATCAGGCTACCGGCAGCTGTATCCGAGGTTGACAAAGCAAGTTTGCCGTCCGCCATCTGAGCCATCACGGTTTGCGCCAACGATGGATCTGCACCCAGCGTTTTGAGAGCAGTTCTGCGAATCCAAACCGTAAACGCTATGCAGGTTGCGACACACATGGCCGTGAGGACTGCCGTAGCGGTAGCCCCCACCCCCAAATAGCCCACTATTGTCGAACTGGTCTCAATCTGGGCTTGTTCTTGCAACCACACAGCGCCAGCGACTACTGAGGATCCAGCACCCGCAACCATTACCGTGGGAACAAGCATGGACAAGACTAGCTTCTGGGTGTAGTTCATAGGAAATCGATCTCGTATGGAGCCGCGAACCATTGTGGCATTTTGACTTCACCTGCCGTGTGAATTCTGCTGCAAACCCCAGCATTCAGATAGCCAACAGGTGGAGGGCAACATCCAGGCTGTTGGGCATAGGAAGGCATGCTGCCTGTTCATAGGTTTTCAAACTCCAATGAGATACGTACCAATCCAGCTATTCCGAACGCACCGCGCCCGGCTGGCTTTACCGAAAATTTGCAAGCGTTTTATTCTCGCCAAACTATACTGGGTGGAGTATCAACCACAAGGGGCATCAAATGCAAAACTTAAGCAACTTCGACAGACTCGCCAGGTTGTTCCTGGCAGTCATTCTCCTGGAGCTGGCCTATTTCTGGCTACCAGATACTTGGAATGTTGTCGGTTACGCGACTGGCGTCGTGATGATCGCAACTGCGTCGATCCGATTCTGTCCGATCTACAAGTTGTTCGGCATCCGAACTGGGAACGGAAATGTCCCCGCTCCAAGTACGAAGCTTCTGGTTATTTCCGCTGCTGTACTGATTGGCACGGTTTTTGGGGGCAGCTATGCCAGCCTATTTTTCAGCCGCAAATTGTTCCTGGAAGATTTCAATGCCATGAACAATTACTACAAGCAGACCTTGTTCCTTACAGGCAAAAACCAGCGCGAAAAGGCCTTGGACAACTACACCAAGCTCATGCCAAGTTTCCAGGAATTTCAGAGCAAGTACATGCACTACCGACCGTATGTCATCAAAGGCGATACCCAATTGCCCCAAGACTTGACCCAGGTAGCCACCATGCTGGCCAGTGTCAGTACCCTGGTGCGCGAAGGTGATCTGCATCAGGCCCATTTGGACCTCGAGAAGGTGCGCCCCGTTTTTCAGGATATGTTCAAACGCAACGGCTTTTCGCTGTTGTCGGTCGCGTTGGTCGATTTTCACGATGCAATGGAGTTGATATTGGATGCTGCCAATCAAAAGGACTCATCCAAGTTGATCGGGTTGTACCCACAGGTGAGCGAAAAACTCAAGGCGATTGAAGCCGAGGCCAACGATGCAGAAATTCAAGACATCCGCAGCAATCTGGATGGGCTATTGGCAATGGCACAGGGCAAGCAAAATGACGCCATGCCTGCCAAAGCAGACCAGCTGAAGAGCAGCTTCATCAAGGTCTATTTGAAACGGGGATAGGACATTTCCGGCTCCATCACGATGCCCTAATTTCATTTTCTTGCTGGCCCGATATTGGTGACTCTGTGCACCTCTGCCTTTAAGGCCTAGTGACTACAACATTGCGCCAAGCAAGAAGGAAGGTTCCAACGAGCGGTTTAGGGGCATTGGGGTTTGGAAACTGCCATATTGACGAATTGAAGCGTGGGGAATTGAACTCGGCATCACCAGATGCGTATGCCCCTAAGCTAGCCATCCAACGGATAGACCCGTTGGAGGCAACCAAGCAGTTACTATCGGATTTTATGAAGGAGGAATATGAAATTCTGACGTACAAGACCCGGAATTGAGCTATCTGCCAATTCGAAGCTCTTAAGTGCAAATGCTTGTCTTAAATCAAACCTTCATCAGATTAAGGGGGCCGAATTTGCGCAATTGATAATTGTCAATCAGATTGTGCAATGGACGCGGAAACTGGGCTTCTACAAGGAGTCCATCATGAAGCTACTTACCGATCTATTCACCACCGACTATGGAATCATGAGCATCAGCGGCATCGCATTTATGCTCGGTATGGCGGTATTTTTTCTCTGGTACTTCAAGCACAAAATGAATGAGGTGACCACCCCAGGTGGCATAGACAAATAAGCCAAGCACGCGGCATTACGCGTAATAGCTCGGCGAATACCGTTCTTGCGCTGACCTGATGGCGTGCGCAACATGGGCCTGTGTTGCACTCCATTGGAGGTGTGCACCAAACAGGCCAGAGTGCACACCATGCAAGAGTCGAATTCACCCCCGCCCATCATCACCAAACGTCGGCACAGTGCCGCCTTCAAACGCAAGTTACTGGAGCTAATTGAACAACCGGGGGCGTCGGTGGCTGCGGTAGCCCTGGAGCATGGCGTCAACGCCAACCTGGTCTTCAAATGGCGACGTGCCAAACTCGATCGTCAACGCCCCGCGCGACTGCCCCCTCAACCGGTGCTCTTGCCAGTGTCCGTTGATCCTTCGGGGGCGCTGCCGGTCGTATCGGAACCAGCACCCGAGAGCCCCATGCACGAACAAGGTGTCATTGAAGTGGAGATGTACGGTGCACGCGTGCTCCTGCGCGGCCATGTTGACTCAGCCAATGTACGCAACGTCCTGCTGGCACTGCGGGAGTGCGCGTGATCGGACTGCCGCCAGGCACCCGAATTTGGCTGGCAGCGGGCCTGACCGATATGCGCCGCGGGTTTGACGGTCTGGCGTCCCTTGCACAAAGCGCACTGGAACAGGACCCGTTCAGCGGCCACGTCTTCGTATTCCGCGGGCGACGCGGTGACATCGTCAAATTGCTATGGTGGGATGGGCAGGGCCTGTGTCTGTTTGCCAAGCGCTTGGAGAGAGGGCGTTTCATCTGGCCACAGGCGCTGAGTGGCTCGGTGGTGCTGAGTGCAGCGCAACTGTCCATGCTGCTGGAAGGAATCGACTGGCGAATGCCGGTGCGCACAGCTCAGCCAACGCGTGCAATGTAGGCTCGATTCGTTGCAGGAAGGACCTGGTTGGTTGACGGTGGAAATCCTCTGTTGGGCAAAGCTGTTCACTGGCAAAGTTGCTCTTCATGGAATCAGGCACACATGCGCAAACCATCGAAAGCCTCAAGGAGGAGCTGGCTCAGCGCGACTTGGAAATCCGTGCCCTGCGGGTGGCCAATGAGAAGATGAAAGTAGAGCTCACCCATCTGCGGCGCATGCGCTACGGCCGCTCCAGCGAGAAAATGGACGCGGCCCAATCACAACTGGACTTGCTGGGCATGGCGCTCGCACCACGGGTCTCACCGGCGAGCGGGTGCGAAAACCAAGTGCAAGACGCATCTGCCGCCAATGTTGCTGACCTGGAAAACGAACGCAAGAAGCGTCGGCCGAAATCCAAGAAGCCAGCACAAGCGGGACTGCCTGCGCACCTTCCCCGTGAAGGCGTGATCCACACAGCATGCGCCGCCGACTGCAAGTGCGGTGCATGCGGCACGGGACTGCAACAGATTGGCCAAGACGTATCGGAGGTGCTGGACTATGAGCCCGGCAGCTTCAAGGTCATTCGCCACATCCGCCCAAAGTTTGCCTGCACCCAATGCCACACGGTCAGTCAGGCTGCAGCACCGAGCCGCCCCATTGATCGCTGCATGGCCGGTGCCGGGCTCCTGGCCCATGTGATGGTCAGCAAATACGCTGATCACTGTCCGCTCTACCGGCAGAGCCAGATGAGTGCGCGTGAAGACGTACCACTGTCACCCACCACCCTGTGTGGCTGGGTGGGCGATGGTGGAGCATTGCTCACTCCTCTTGCGCAAGCGTTGGGGCGCTATGTACTGAGCGGCTACAAGGTGCACAGTGATGACACTCCCACACGGGCGCTCGGCGCAGGCCGAGGGCGCGCCCACCTCGGACGACTCTGGGCGTATGTCCGGGACGACCGATCCTGGGGAGATGCAGCGCCTCCGGCTGTGTGGTTCCAATACTCGGCAGACCGAAGGGGAGAACACCCCAGGCAGCACCTCTTGGGGTTTGAGGGCGTGCTGCAGGTCGACGCATCTGCCGGGTACAACGCGCTGTTCAACGATGGAGGCGTGCTGGAAGCTGCATGCTGGGCTCACGCGCGCCGGAAATACTTCGAGATCCACAAGCAGCAGGAGTTATTGCCGGGTACCTTGGCCCACCAGGCATTGCAGCGCATTGCCAAGATCTATGCGGTGGAGTCGGAGGTCAGGGGCCAAAGCGCAGAGATACGACGAAGTCAGCGGCAGTTGCATACGCGGCCGGTCCTGGAAGAAATGCACGGCTGGTTGCAGGCGGTGCTGGGGCAGGTGTCGGCCAAGTCCCCCATGGCGCAGGCCATTGGTTACAGCCTGAGCAATTGGCGAGCATTGACACGGTTCCTGGATGACGGACGCATCGAAGCGGACAACAACATTGCCGAGCGTGCCCTGAGGGATTGCACGCTTGGGCGCAAAAATTACTTGCACTTCGGCTCTGATGGTGGTGGCCAGACGGCTGCGGTGATCTACTCGCTCATTGGCACGGCCAAGCTCAACAAAATCAACCCGCAGGCGTACTTGCGCCATGTCCTGGAGCGCATTGCTGACCATCCCATCAACAGAGTGAATGAGTTGCTGCCCTGGGTGGTGGCCAAGCACCTGGGACGCAGCTCAACCGAGCCGCTACAGATGGTGGCCTGAGAACAATCCTGGTGTTACCGCTGGAGCATGGATGCGAGAATTCTTCGCATGAGTGCCCAGCTGTTCAAACTCCCTTCAAAGCCGCGTACCAAGTCCACCAAGGCCTATCAGCTTCGGGTGGAACTCAAGGGCGTCAAGCCAGCGGTATGGAGACGCATTGCGGTGCCCAGCACCATCAAGCTCTCTCGGCTGCATCATGTCCTGCTGGCGGCAATGGGCTGGCAGGGTGGACACCTGCATGAATTCAGCTTTGCAGATGCCGTCTATGGCCCTGCAGACGAAGAGATGGACTCGGGCGTTGAGGATGAGGCCCGTGTCTCGCTGGTCAAGGCACTGGACGGCTGCGCATCATTTACCTGGGTATACGACTTCGGGGATTACTGGGCGCACAAGGTGAAGTTGGAGCGCATCGTGGATCTGGGAGTTCCGCTGGAAAGCGCCATGTGCATTACCGGTGCCAATGCCTGCCCGCCAGAAGATACCGGCGGCGTACCCGGCTATGAGGAATTCCTGCAAGCCATCCAAGATCCGCAGCACCCTGAGCATGAGCTCATGCTTGAACACTGCGGCGGTGCATTCGACCCCACCAGGTTTGATCCCATGCAAACACAGGAAAGACTCGACGGTATCCGCGTCTAGACGGTGTCTACGTCAAGTACGGTATTCGCCGAGCTATTACCATTACGCGGCATCTAACCGCGGTAATGCCGGTGCAACCCGCAATCAAGGGTTGTGATGCGGGTGAGGTATCTTCTCAGCCAGCCGCACAATGCCCAGTGCCTTGAGCACATACTTTTCGTAGACCGGCTCGGAGGTACCTTTGCGAATCTTGCGCATAAAGTATTTCTCGAACGCAATCTTGGCCAAGTGCACCCACTTGCCCTTTTTGAACCAGTTCACATTACGCGGCGGAATTTGTGGCAAGGCCACAAAGGCGGCGCCCGTGTCGCCCATGTCGGCGAGGCAGATGGCGTTCCACGTGCCCTTGGCTGTAGCGGGCTTGCCGGCCAAGTCGTCAGCTATGTTGTGGACGATGGCCCCCACCATGCTCTCGATCATGTAGCCCGTCTTGGGTGTACCAGTGGCAACCGGTGTGACCTCCACCGGTGGAATGGCCACACACACGCCAGCCGAGTAAATGTTCTTGTACGCCTTGCTGCGTTGGTATTCGTCAATCAGCACAAAGCCGCGCGGATTACATAAATTCGGCACCGCCGCCACGGCATCCACGCCCTTGAAGGCCGGAAGCATCATGGACATCTTGAAGGGCAATTCGTGTTCCTTGTAAACATTGCCCAGGTCATCGAGCTGGGTGACAAACATCTTGCCTTCCTCAACACGTGTGGTCTTGGCGTTGGTAATCCACTTCATGTCCCGATTGCGCATTTCAGACTCCAGCATAGATTTGCTGTCACCCACGCCGCCCAAACCCAGGTGGCCGATGTAGGGCTCACTGGATACATAGGTGATGGGCACCTTGTTACGCAGCTTGCGTTTGCGCAGATCCGTGTCCAGGATAAAGGCGAATTCATACGCTGGACCAAAACAGCTGGCTCCCGGCATAGCGCCTATCACCACGGGGCCCGGATTCTTGAGGAAATTTTCATAGTCAGCCCAAAAGGCCTGGGCATGGTCCACGCTGCAGATGGAATGGGTGAAGCCACCGCCGCCGTGAGACACAGGACCAGCTCCTGGTACTTCACTGAAGGACAGTTTGGGCCCAGTGGTGATCACCAGATAGTCATATGCCACTGATTCGCCATTGCCCAAGGTCAGCGTGTTGGCCTCTGCATTGATTGCTGTAACCGGCTGCGCGATAAAACCAATGCTCTTGCGCTCAAGGTAGGGTCGTATGGGCAGGGTAATTTCTTCGCGTTGACGCCAACCCACAGCAATCCAGGGGTTGCTGGGAACAAATTGAAAATAGTCCACCGCATTGATAACGGTAATCTTGTGCTCCTTGGACAGCAGAGCACGCATCTCATAGGCTGCAGGCATACCGCCTATGCCTGCGCCAACGATCACGATATGGGACATGGTTGTTTCTCCTAGTGTTGTAAGTATTGAAATGGTGAGATTTCGCATTCCTTGCTGGCTTCAAAGCAGCAAGTCGTCGAAATATTTCTGCATAGCAAATGAACCGAAGTCGCGCGCGCCTTCGACCTTGGCCAAGACCTTGCCGGACCGGCTGATCACATAGGAACTGGGCAAGCCCTGCACGCCATAGGACTTCGCGACCTGGTTGTTGTTATCGAGCAGGATGGGAAACGTTGGCATGGGATTGAACAGCCCCAAACTGGCAAACGCGGTCTGCGCTGACTCACCCTGGTTGATTCCCAGCACCAAAAATGGGCGCTTCAATTTTGATTGGTACAGGCGCTCAATCGAAGGCATCTCAAGCCTGCAGGGAGGACACCAAGAGGCCCAGAAATTCAGCAATACCACTTTGCCCCGGTAGCTGGAAAGCGTATGACTGTGGCCGTCCAAATCCTCCAGCGCGAAGTCGGGCGCGGCGTCCTTGCTTGTCTCCGTGGCACGTGCAGGACTGGATGACAGCAAGGAGGCTGAGCCCGAGAGCGCTACCAGCGCGTGCAACAGTTTGCGACGATCAAGGCTCACGTCCATCACTGCCACGACAGATTGTTGCAGGCGTAGCAGGTATCCTTGAGGACGCCCAAACGGACCAGAAGCGCATGGATCTTGCAGCCCACGCAGACTCCCAATACGGTCTCCATCCACATGAACCCAATGCAGACCCAGACGGACACCATGGGCACCCAGCGCGACATGTAGTTGGATGTGGTTGGCAGGAGTGTATGCCCGCTGAGCTGGTTGACCCAAGACGCCAGGACTTCCGGATTGAAAAAGACGATACAGGTCGCAATGAGCGAGGCACCAATCGACCAGGCAAAGCGCTTGGGACTCAAGGGCTTCCACACCGGCTTTGTGTTCCTGGCCAAGTAGCTGCTGATGAGGATGGTGGGGGACAAATGAGAGGTGGCCTTGAACATGCCAGATAGCATTTCAAAAAGCGCGTACAACAGAATATACGTCTGTCTTGAGTACTCGAACGTGCGTTTGACAGCCTCCACGTGGTAGAGGATGCGGCCATCGAAGTCTGTATCGAAGGTGTCCTGTATGAAGGCACCCGTCACCACCCAGTGCGAACCAAACACCACGTCCAACAAGGTAAAGCCCATGTAGAGCGGTATGGCAAGAAGTAGTCCGGCCCGAATCCGAACCGCCACGTCGTTGATGAAGACTGAAGCTTCATCTGTGTCGCGAAACCACAAGTGCTTGAATACGCAGGGATTCTGATCGGGCTGGGCCATCACGTGTCGCGCTTACAAGGCCAAAAAACCGGGATTGGGCAAAACCCCATTTAGGGTAGGCGTGTTGGGCGCGCGCTTTGCCACCTTGCCTCCGCTGGCTTTGAGCCATTCTTCTGCCACTTCCCAGACCTGCTTGTGGCCGCCTTGGCGGGCCTCTTCGGCCACAGGCGCCCAGCCGGCCACGGTGTACTTCTTATCGGCCTCAATCGGTTTACCCTTGAGCCGCATGTTGTCAATGCGCTGGCCCATGCCGGCCAGGGGATTGCAGCTGTACTGCAGTCCACCTACACGCACCATGTCACCGCCTTGCTGGTAGTAGGGGTCAGGGTTAAAGAGGTTGTCACACACATCTTCCAGCACAGTCTTGATGGTGGCGCCGCTCATCTCGGTGACGGTCGCATACGAATACGTCGTGGCAGTCATGTCCATCAGCCATTCGCGCGTAATGGCCTGGCCCGGCAGCAGGCTGGTGCCCCAGCGGAATCCAGGCGAGAAGGCAATGTCTGCGCCCTGCACCTCCATCAGTGCGTCCAGCAGCAATTGGTCACCGGTGCCGTTGAAGTTGCCACGACGGTACAGCGTGCCTTCGGTGATGGCCAGCTTCTCGGCCAACTTGGTTTCATAAGGCGCACGGATCTTGTTGATGAGTGCATCCATTTCCCGGTCAGCTGGCAGCATGTTGGAAAAGATGGGTAGCAATTTGTAACGAAAGTCACTGACCTTCTTGTCCTTAACGTCGAAGTCCAGTACGCCCAGGAATTTGCTGTTGGAGCCGGCATTGGTGACGATGGTCTTGCCACCCTTGTTACTGACAATGCTCGCCACCGGCATGCCGTCGTGCGTGTGACCGCCCATGATGGCGTCTATGCCGCTGACGCGGCTGGCCATCTTCAGGTCCACATCCATACCGTTGTGCGATAGCACCACCACCACCTGCGCGCCCTTGGCACGGGCCTCATTGACCATGGCCTGCATGTTCTCGTCCTGGATGCCAAAGGCCCAGTCGGCCACCATGTAGCGCGGATTGGCAATCGGGGTGTAGGGGAAAGCCTGACCGATGATGGCGCAGGGCACGCCATTCATCTCGCGGATCACATAGGGCTTGAACACCTGGTCGCCGAAATCATTGGTCTTGATGTTCTGGGCCACAAAGTCGATCTTGCCGGCGAAGTCCTTCTCGACAATTTCCTTCACCCGCTCCATGCCATAGGTGAACTCCCAGTGCCCTGTCATCACATCAACGCCCAGTAGCTTGCAAGCGTCCACCATGTCCTGTGCATTGGTCCACAACGATGTGGCCGAGCCTTGCCAGGTATCACCACCATCCAGCAACAAGGCACCAGGTCGACTGGCCTTGAGGCGCTTGACCAAGGTGGCCAGATGGGCAAAGCCGCCCACCTTGCCGTAACGTCGGGCAGCCTTTTCAAAGTCCAGGCAGGACAGGGCGTGGGCCTCGGCGGTACCTGGGCGGACATTGGCTGTCTTGAGCAAGTGCTCGCCCACCAAATGCGGCAAGTGACCCTTCATGCTGCCAATGCCCAGATTCACATGGGGTTCACGAAAATAAATGGGCTGGAGTTGGGCGTGGCAATCGGTCATATGCAGGAAAGACACATTGCCGAACTTTGCGATGTCATAGAGGCCATTTGCGGCCACACCGGCGTCGGCGTCGGCATAGGTTCCCATTCCCAGGCCGGCCATGGTCCCCGCACCCAGTACCTGCATAAATTCGCGTTTGGTCAGATTCATGATTTCACAGACTTATAAAAAGCGACAACCACAACAGCGGGCGTCAAACTACATCTATTCGTTGACGGGCGATTTGGGGTCGAGCAAGAGAGCCACTAGGTCACGCACCTGCTTCTCGTTCAGAATGCCCATGTGGCCAGCGCGTGGCATGTTGGAACAGGCGTTGTAGGCTTTGCTGTTCCAGATGCGTCCCCAGGTGTACTCGACCATCAATTTGGCATCCGGACTAGTGGGGTCAGATACACCACGAATCTTGCCGTAGTTGTAAAGGCTGGGGCCTATCGTGCCAAAGGAGATTTCCTTTTTGTCGATCTGGTGACAGTTGTAGCAATTGCCACCATTGACGGTCTTGGCGTCATCGGTCCAGGTCAAGCCGCGACCATTCTGTGCGATCTTCTCGCCCTCTTTCCAGTCACCCAAAAACTTACCGTCAGACGGCCACTTGATGGACTTGAGGTTCTGTTCCTCGAGCCTGCGGGCCGTGTCTTCATCCAAATGTTTGCCCGCCACATCGGCCGCGCTGCACAGGCGATTGGTTTCGTCGGTATCGAGCACACCCGTCTTGACGATGCCTTCGTCACGGAATGATCCTTTGACGATATCAGCAGTCAACTTATCCAGGGAAGCCGAACTGGGCAGGTTGGCACAACCCACTGCAGTCAATGCGACAAGACCTATGGCCAGAATGGTTTTGCTAGTTTTTTTCATGCTGTATGGTCTCTCGGCTTAACGTTTGATGGCCGGTGCAACCGACACAGAGCCTTGGCTGTTCACGCCCAAGTAGACGCCTAGCGCAATCGTGGCATCACTGCCGAAACCTGGATAGGGAAAGCGTTGCTGCCGGTAGCAGTCGTTGAGACGCTGCTGCATGCCCCACATCTGACCGTTGGACACGCGATAGGCGGGCCACGCGGCAAAACCCACGCCATCTCCTGGGTTCTTGGTCAGGTTGGGCAAATCCTGCAGGCGTATGCGCTTTTCATCCTGGCCGTGGCAGGAGGCACAAGCAAAGTCATGCGGACCTCCGCGCTGAAAGAACAGGCGCTTGCCCACTTCATAAAAAGTGCGCTCCTCGGGATGGGTCTGCGAAACATTGAACTTCATGCCCTTGGACTCAGCCGATATCCAAGTCGCCAGGGCGGTCAGCGTCTTTTGCTCACCCTTGTCGAATGGCGTTTTAGCGATATCTGCAGCATTGAAGCCTTGCAAGGTTTCCATGCAGCTCAGAAGCCTTGACTCCAGATCCTGCACACGCTTGGTGTCTGCGAAGAAGCGTGGAAGCTCGGTGAATGCACCCTTGACCACGCCGGGTCCTTTGCCGAGGTCACACTGCTCGAGCGACACCGCCTTGGGGCCACGTTTTTGCTTCCACAGGTCCTCGCCCTTGGCCTCAAACAAATCGGCCGGGTTTCCATCTTGCAACATGGCCCGGTATTCCTCAATGCTCTGCACGGCAGACTTTTGTGCCCAAACCGGGGACAGACCTGTAAGCAGCAGGGACAGTGCTACTCCAACGAACTTCTTCATCACAACTCCTTCGCGTCAATTTCCTTAGTCGAACCCGCCATATGGGACGGGCGTAGGGTCATCTCACGCCCATCCCATCGGGTGGCTACGGCCATCAGGAAACAGTTGCTTCGTCGGTACGGGTGTCGCCCTTGGTGTCTTTCCAGGTCACTGCCAGCTTGTCGCCCGCCTTAGCGCCTTTGACTGTGAATTGCAAAAACGGGTTCTTAGAAACTGCAGGCCCCCAATCGGCGGTCAACACCACCTTGCCATTCAGGGATGCAGTGACCTCCTGAATGAACCATGCGGGCACCGTATTGCCGGCTGCGTCCTTGCGCTGACCGGACTCCATCTCGTGGCTCATCAAAACTCGCACGGTGGCCTTGTCGCCAGCGGCCTGGGCGCGGATGCGCATTGGATCTGCCATGTCTATTCTCCTGAAACGATTTAAATAATGGATTGCAACAAGCGGAGGTTCGGGGTTTAGCCGCCACAACCACCCAAGGTGACCTTGACTTCTTTTTTGGCAAAGAATGCCTTGCCGTCTGCCGTGATGGCCACTGCATACACATCGGAGGACTGACCCATCTTCGAGCGGGTTGCGAAGTTGGCTTCCACGCTGTCGGTCACGTCATAACGCGCCACCAAGGCCGCCGGATTTTTCTCAACGAGAATCAGGACCTGTTTGACACCGGCCATGGTGGTGCTGGCGGTCAGAGGTACCACTGCACCGTTTTCGGCAATGTCTGGTCCGCTGATGGTGACTTCCTTGCTTTCAGTGGGCGCACTGGAGCCAAGCGCCTTGAGCACGTCGGCTACGCTTTTCGCTTCAAAGGCACTCTTGTTGTAGGCCAGTGCGTATTGGGGGAAAAGCCCTGTGCCGGCCAGCATGCCAGCGACAATTGCGCTGCGTTTGAGAATGTCGCGTCGAGTTTGCATGTGTATCTCCTGAGTGAAAACGGGGGTTAACAGTGGGGTCGGAATTGGGGGCGATGTTTAGGCTATTTCCCGGCGCCTCCGGCAATCCAGGTAGCAATGGTTCTGGCCTCTGCTTCGGTCAGTTTTTGTGCTGGCATGGGAACGGGGCCCCAGATGCCTGAGCCGCCGGATTGGATTTTCTTGGTGATGTAGTCCACCTGCCCGGGATACTTCTTTGCGACATCCATGAATGCGGGGCCCACGATCTTGCGGTCCACGGCGTGGCAGGTGGTGCAGATATATTTCTGCATCAGTGCTGTCGGCTGCTTGGTGTCCGCTTCGGTCTTAGGGCTAGACGCCGGGACATTCGTCACGGGTTCGATGGGGGCCCCCACTTTGCGCTCTGGACGTGTCGTGTCTGCACCGTGTTGCGCTCCCACGAGGCGATTTTGCTCAGCCAGGTTACCGTGGGCATTGCGGGCAAAATCCGGCAACATGGAAGCCACCTTAGGCTCGGGCGCGCAATCCTTCATACAGGCGACGTTATGGGTATCGGGCTTGGACACGCCACGGAACTCTTTGCCCGGCCAAAGACTATGCTCAGTTGTCATTCCGTTGCGGTTTGGCATACGGTTTTGCACCTCACGAATATTCTTGTCCGACAGCGTGAAGTCATCTGGAACGATGCCACTCAGATTCAGCATGAACGCGGTGACAGCGTACACATCGTCTGTGGACAGCGATTTGGGAGCGTTCCAAGGCATCGCGCGGTTGATGAAATCCCACACCGTGGACAGAGTAGCCACCTTCATAAAGGTTGTGCGTCCAGGAAAGGTTGTGGTCCGCAAGTTGGCAACATTTCCGGACTTGATGTCATCCTGGGTAACACCCCCAATGAGCGGGCTGAAAACCTCACCGGACTCACCAAAGAAGCCATGGCATTGGGCGCACTTGGCTTCCCAAATATCCTGGCCTTTGGCCACCGTTCCAGAGCCTGGAGGCAAGCCCTTGAAGTCAGGGCGTACATCAATGTCCCATGCAGCCACTTCCTTGGGCGTCGCGTCGCGCCCTACTCCTGGAAAATTCGTTGCGCCCTGCGCGAACGATGTGCTGCACAGGGCGAGCAGCATGCAGGCAATGGCTGTCTTAGGAAACCTGAACATTCTTCACCTCCCCGCTTTCCTGAACCAACCAGGATTGAATAGCATTGTTGTGATAGATCGAGCGCGTGCCGCGCACGCTGCGCAGTTGCTGGTATGTAGGTTGCACAAAGCCAGTTTCATCTGTCGCACGGCTCTGGATGATCGCGGGCTTACCGTCCCAGACCCAATCAAGATTGAAACGGGTGAGCGCCTTGGACATGACAGGCTGTTCAATACGAGCGGTACGCCAATTGCGGCCACCGTCCACGGAGACGTCTACCTTTTTGACTTTTCCGCGGCCGGACCAAGCAAGGCCAGTGATGTTGTAGAAACCTTTATCCAGCAAGACTTGACCACCCGAGGGAGTAGTCACCACGCTCTTACACTCTTGAATGCTGGTGTACTGGCGGTGTTGTCCGCCCGGCAGCAAGTCGATGTAATGAACCGCTTCGTCTTTGGTGGCAAATGGCATGTCACCCACCTTGATGCGTCGCAGGTATTTGACCCAACTAACGCCCTGCACTCCCGGCACGATCAGACGTAGCGGATAGCCCTGCTCAGGTCGCAGCATCTCGCCGTTTTGGCCATAGGCAACGAACACCTCACCCGATAGGATCAGGCTCATGGGAATCGTGCGGGTCATGGATGAGCCATCAGCCCCCTCGGCCAGCACAAACTTGCCATTCTTCAGGTCGGCTCCAGCGAGCTCAAGCAGTGTGATCAGTGGTACACCTGTGAACTCGCTACAAGACAACATGCCGTGGGTGTATTGCACAGTTGGCACCGCCACATTGCCCCAATCGACGGCCGTATTCGCCCCGCATTCAATAAAGTGAAAGCGCGAAACAGAGGGCAGGCGCATGATCTCGTCCAGGGTAAAGACCTTGGATGCATTCACCATTCCGTTGATCATCAGACGGTGCTTGGAGGGATCAATGTCCCACCAGCCCTGATGGTGTCGCTCGAAGTGAAGGCCGCTGGGCGTCACAATGCCAAACAAGGATTGCAACGGTGCGAAGGATACCGAGGCCTGCGTGGTCTGCGTCAGGCCAGGGCTCTGGCGACGCTGCACATTGCCCTCAAACTTAGAGGGCTTTCCGTAACCACCATCTGAAGCAACACCTTGACCTAAATTGGTGCTGTGTTCAGGTAGCTTCAATATGTTGACATCCCCGCCTTCGCTGGGCACTGGATTGCCTTGAGCGATTGCGGCTGGCACGGCCACTCCGGCAGCCGCTGCTGCAAACGCATTGCGTATGAAGTCCCTGCGACCTTTTTTCGCCTCCTCAAACACGGTCTTGATGCCCTTTTGATCCAAGAAGCTCTCTGGGGCCTTTTGAACACGGCCTGAGCCGAAATCACCTTGCATACCTGTAACTCCTATATTTTTGTTGCGCCGTAGCTCGCAACCACGTCGTTTTCCATCTCTTTGCACACGACCTTGCAGATCGTCACAACCGACGGATTTGTCAGCGCATATATCACATGCGTTCCGCTGCGTCGCTTGCTCACCACCCCAGCTTTGTGCAACACACTCAAATGGCGCGACATATTGGGTTGCGACACTTCGATGGCCCCAAGCAAATGCGATACATCTTTCTCACTGGCACACAACTCGCCGATGATCCTCAGGCGCACTGGAGTTGCCAGCACTGCAAACAACTCTGCCGCCCGCTCAAAATCTCGCCCAGCCATCGCGTCAACTTTTGGCTTCCGAGATATCATGTCAACATATCCATATACGCAAATATAACGATGCGCTTATGTAAAAGGTATCCGTGTTATCCCTTACCGCACCACTTACTTGAACCGGTAATGGTCGCGATTCAAAACGGCCGCGATGGAGTTGACGTCTTCGGGAAAAAGCCCAAGGTTCAGCTGGGTATTGCACTGCTCAACCATGCCCCGTAGAGCCCCAGGCGTGTTGATGCGACCCTTGGGACGATAGATTGCACTGCCATCGCCACCCACCGCGCGCTGATGGCAAGACGTGCAATGGTTATCCGCAATCAGCTTGCCTCCAGTAGCTAGATCCGCCCCTTCGTACAAAGGGTGAATCTGGGCTACGGCGGCAATCGAGAACGACATTGCCAAAACGGGCAAGAATTTATACATGGGACGTTGCTCTCTACCAATGCCATCCGAACTGCACACCAAGTGACTGCTGATTCATCTTGATGGTATCGGTCCCGCCACCTTGGTTGGGGCCTGAAACCGAGTTGGACGGAGCGTACATGTAGGACACCGTCAAATCCGATGTGCTAGACAGCGCGTATGTGACACCTGCTGTGTAATGGGTGGTGGTCACACCGGGTGCCAACGTGTTGAATGATGCTGCTGCACCAGGAATAGGATTGCTACCCATGTTGATACCTCCGCGCAGTGTCAGGTTCTGTGACACGGCCCATTGGACCCCCAATTTGAAGACGTCGACGTCTTTCCAAGCAAAGCCTGGGCCAGTTGCTGCGCCCAAAGGTCCGCCTAGGCCTGCGCTAGGATTGGCAATTGAACGCACAGCACCATAGGCAATGTGCTGATAGTCCAACGCAAGCGTAACGTCCGGCGTAGCCTGGGCACTCAGCCCCATGGTGTAGTTCTCCGGAATATCAAAGCTGCCTTGTTCGGCAAAAAGTCCTGCGTACTTGCTCAACTTTGACATGCTGATGCGCGGTGCATAGGAAGCTCCCAGCATCACACGGTCGCTAACCTTTCCAAGATAGCCCAGGCGCATACCAACACCATTGCTGGAGTCGTAGCCGTTATTGGTTAGGTTTTGTGGAGAGGAGCTCTGCCCGTTAAATGCCTGTAAACCTTCTACCTTGAAAATCTGCTGTACCAGCAAGGGGGAGATACCGACGGAATGGTTGACGTTGATTTTGTAGGCAATGGTGGGCGCAACGATGAGTTGTTGCAAATCCACTCCCAAACGCCCTGATCCGCAAAACACATTCGAAACAGGTGCTCCAGCGCCGCAACCGTTGGCAGGGATGGAATTGGCAGGGTAGTCGGTATTCATCCCGCCGTTTCCGTAGACTGTAATGCCGACGCCCAACTGCTCACTCATCTTCTTGTTGTAGCCAAATTCGGGAATGTAGAAAGTGGAGCTATCACTCTTGGTGGTACCCAAACCAGTGCGCTCCATGGATCGCTCGGGCATGAACACATCTACCCCTACCTCCACACGGTCACCCGCCCATGCCGCAATAGCTGGATTGTTTGCGCCAGCAAATGAGTTGTCGGTCATGGCTACTGATGCGCCTCCCATGCCCTTGGCTTTCATGCCGTAGCCGTGGGAAAAATAGCCATCTGTCGCTAGCGCAGACGTGAGCGGACTAGCCAACAACGTTAAAAGCGCCATGTTTCGCATGTTGCCTGTTTTGAAGATCGAGTGCATGGTTTTTATCTCCTGTTTTTTTGTGTTGAAATGCGATATGACTGGGCTTAGAACTCACCGCGGGCACCGCGGTCCAGCATCATGTATATGGTCTCGCGGACCTTCCAAGCCTCTTCCTTCAAGGGCGACGGGAGTTTGCGGCCCATCTTGACCATCATGTCCATGTTCAGGGTATAGATCCAAAGGCCATCCTCGCGCTCGACCACCGTCAGGCGACATGGCAGATAAGCACCCATGTGGGGGCTGAAATCCACCATCATGCGAGCAGTGTCGGGAGAGCAATAGGAATACACCTTCAAGAACTTTTGCTTTTTGCCGCTACGTGATTCCAGTTCTTTAGACAACGGGAGCTCACCTACGGCCTTCATATTGCGCTCGGTGGCAACTTGCGCAAAGACCTGCTCGATGTCGTTGACCGTTACACCCGGCTTGACCTTGCGCTCCCAGGTGGTAGCTACGGCGATATCACCATTGCCTTCGATCCAGCGGTCCCACATTTTGCTGGCTTCACTGCCTGCGCCGTCCTCAAGTTTGGAAAGGGTGCTGACGGTTCCACAGCCAGTCAGCATGGCAAATACGAGCAGCGGTAGCAATTTCGAAATTTTGAGAAGAATTTTCACTTTATTGACCTTTGTGTTGGAGTCCTAGAACCAGTTGGTGCGGCGCCTATTAATTCGTTACATCATTACGCACTGATGTATATCAATGTTCACCGCATTCAGCTTGAGCTTCTATCCGTATCAACCCTATGCTGGGTAACGCATTGCCATCGCATCCAATGGCACGGGTCTGATCTTGCTGCCATTACCAGCGCAGCCAAACGCTTCAAATCGGGCCACACATATTCCTTGAGCAGCATTGCGTGCTGCAATCAAGACTTTGCGCGGATCAAACTCGCCGGGCTCCTCTACAAGGGTCTGCCGCATGGCTCCGGTCATGGCAAGGCGAATGTCGGTGTCGATATTTATCTTGCGCACTCCATGGCGTATTCCGCGCTGAATCTCTTCCACCGGAACACCATAAGTCTCTTTGATGTCGCCACCAAACTTGCGGATGATTGCCAGCCACTCTTGCGGAACGCTACTAGATCCGTGCATGACCAGATGGGTGTTCGGTATTTGGGCGTGAATAGCGGCAATTCGATCTATGGCCAGAATGTCGCCCGTAGGTTTGCGGCTGAATTTGTAGGCGCCATGACTGGTGCCAATGGCAATGGCCAGGGCATCCACTCCTGTTTTGGCAACAAAGTCCACCGCCTGCACAGGATCGGTCAACATCATTTCGTGGGTCAGCACGCACTGGGCTCCCACTCCGTCCTCTTCGCCAGCCTCCCCGGTTTCCAGGCTACCCAGGCAGCCCAGCTCACCCTCCACTGACACGCCCACTGCATGTGCCATAGCACACACTTGACGGGTCACTTCCAGGTTGTAGGCATAGCTAGCCGGGGTCTTAGCATCTTCACGCAAAGACCCATCCATCATCACGCTGGTAAATCCGGAGCGTATGGACTGCACGCACAGCGCAGGGGTTGCGCCATGGTCCTGGTGCAAAACTACGGGAATGTCTGGATGGCTCTCCACGGCCGCCAACATCATGTGGCGCAAATATGCCTCACCAGCGTATTTGCGTGCGCCTGCCGATGCCTGCAGGATGACGGGACTGTCAGTAGCCTGGGCCGCTTGCATGATGGCCTGGATCTGCTCCAGGTTGTTGACGTTAAAGGCAGGCACGCCGTAGCCGTGTTCGGCAGCATGATCCAGCATCTGGCGCAGGGATACAAATGCCATGAAAGCTCCTCAAGTGGTTTTGGTCATTGCAAAAAAGGGGAGGCAGGAGGAAAACGGGGCTGATGGAGCAGGCTTCATCGCACTCAGGTCAGCAGGGCCGAACAATCGGTAATCACGCGGTCCGGCCCACAGCCCTCGATCGGATGCCCCATGTTGTAGCCATAGGGCAGCGCCCAAACCCGCACGCCAGCATTGCGCGCAGTCGCCACATCAATGCTGGAATCACCGACAAACAGCGCACGAGCAGCAGGCACGCCAAACCGTTCCAGACAGGCCAGGACGCCCGCCGGCTCGGGCTTCTTGGTGGGCAGGCTATCGCCACACAGCACCCAATCCAGCAGCGGCGTGAGCTGGTGCGCCTCCAGCACCGTCTGCGTGTAGCGAGACTCTTTGTTGGTCACCACCGCCAGCTTGACGCCGCGCGCACGCAGGGTGCACAAAGTCTCGCGCACCAGCGGATACAACTGACTGCGGGTACCACAGCGCCTCAAGTAATGGGTGTCAAACGCAACGGCTATCTCAGGCAAGGTGTCGCTCTGGCGCACGCTGGCGATGGAAACACCTCCGTTGTGCGCCAAAGCTTGGACCAAGAGCTCGCGTGTGCCATGACCTATCCAGTCATTGACCTGCTGTTGACTGACCTCCCCCAGATCAAAATCATGCAGGGTGTCGTTCACCGCATCACAGATCTCCGGGGCTGTGGCGATCAGGGTTCCATCCAGGTCGAACATGACCAAATCAAAAGAGACCGCCATGGTGAACTGCCTTTAATTGGTGTAGGCTAGGGTGTTCGCCCAAGGCTTCTGCTCACGCACACTGTGAGCGCGATTCACCAGCAAGCGCACGGCCGTTACCACGCGTTCGGCGGTGATCCCGAAGTGCTTGTACAAGTCATTGGCCGGGGCCGACTCGCCAAACATGGCCATGCCAATCACTATGCCGCTGCGCCCCACGTACTTGCGCCAGAAATCCGGATGCGCGGCCTCTAAAGCTATGCCTGGCAGCGCCAGCGGCAATACCTGGTCCTGGTAGGCATGGGGTTGACGGTCAAACACATTGGTGCAGGGCATGGAGACCACGCGGGTCGCAATGCCTTCAGAAGCCAGCGTCGCTTGCGCCTGCATGGCCAGTTCCAACTCGGATCCGGTGGAAAGGATGAGGGCTTGCGCCCCTTCCATATCAGAGAGCACATAGCCCCCGCGCCGTATGCGGTCCCGCATGTCTGGCGTGGTCAGGCGCGGCAGGTGCTGGCGTGACAGGCACAGAGCGCTGGGTCCGTCTTTGCGCTCCAATGCGCAGGCCCAGGCGACAGCAGTCTCCAGCCCATCAGCCGGTCGCCACACGTCCAGACCCGGGATGATGCGCAATGACGGAATGTGCTCCACACTCTGGTGCGTGGGCCCGTCCTCACCCAGGCCTATGCTGTCGTGGGTGAACACATGGATGACGCGGCGTTTCATGAGGGCGGCCATGCGCACGGCGTTGCGACTGTAGTCGCTGAAGGTCAGAAAGGTGCCACCATAGGGGATGAAGCCACCATGCAGGGCCATGCCATTCATCATGGCGGCCATGCCGAACTCACGCACGCCGTAGCTCATGTGGTTGCCGGCGAGGAATGCCCCATCTTCATCAACACCGGCCTTGGTGCAACCCTTGAAGTTGGTCAGATTGGAACCGGCCAGGTCCGCGCTGCCGGCGAAGAATTCAGGCAGCAGCTCAGCCAGAACATCCAACGCATTCTGGCTGGCCTTGCGTGTGGCAAACGGTTCCGGCTTGGCAGCAATGGTGCCCAGCAGCACGGGCAACTGCTCTGCAAAGGCTTGCAACAAGTCGCCCGCCATGCGACGCTCCAATTCCGCGGCCAGGGCTGGAAACTCCAAACGATAAGCCTCAAATCGCGCACGCCAATCTTCCTCGACCGCCGCCCCGCGCGTCTGTGCATTCCAGGCGGCTGCTATGTCCTGCGGTATCTCAAAAGGCGCGGCAGTCCAGCCCAGGGCAGCGCGCGTGGCGGCCACCTCGGCGGCGCCCAACGCTGCGCCATGCACATCGTGGGTGCCGGCCTTGTTGGGCGAACCCATACCGATCACGGTCTTGCAGCAGATCAGCGTGGGCCGGCCATCGGGCTGTGCACCTTGGGCACGGGCGGCCTGCACGGCGTCGTCAATCGCGGCCGGGTCATGACCATCGACTGCGGCGATGACGTTCCAGCCATAGGCGGCAAAGCGCTGCGCCGTGTTGTCGGTGAACCAGCCCTGTACATGGCCGTCAATCGAGATGCCGTTGTCGTCGTAAAAGGCAATCAGCTTGGACAGTTTCAGGGTACCGGCCAGCGAGCAGACCTCGTGGCTGATGCCCTCCATCAAACAGCCATCGCCCATGAACACGTAGGTGTGGTGGTCCACTACCTTGTGGCCGGGTCGGTTAAAGGACGCAGCCAATAGTTTCTCAGCCAAGGCCATGCCCACTGTATTGGCCAGGCCCTGACCCAGAGGGCCTGTGGTGGTCTCCACGCCAGGGGTCAGGTCCACCTCCGGGTGGCCCGGCGTCTTACTGTGCAGCTGGCGGAAGTTCTTCAGCTCTTCCATGGGCAGGTCGTAGCCGGTCAGGTGCAGTAGCGCATACAGCAGCATGGAGCCATGGCCGTTGGAGAGCACAAAGCGGTCGCGGTCCATCCAATGCGGATTGCGGGGGTTGTGCTTGAGGTGGCGGTTCCACAGCACCTCGGCGATATCGGCCATGCCCATGGGCGCGCCAGGATGACCGGACTTCGCCTTTTCAACGGCGTCCACGGCCAGCATGCGGATTGCGTTGGCCATGCTGCGGGCGCGTTCAGGCGAGGGATTGCAATGAGAGGGATGCATTCAATTTCTCCAAATAGATGCCATTCACGCAGCGAGTGCAGTGACTAGTTCAAAAATGCCGCGGAACCGGCTCCCCCGGTCCGCCGGTATTGCCCCCAAGGGGGAACGGGTTGCACGCATTGAGCCCGGACAGGGGTACTACCTCCGTTTTCTTTCCATCATTCGCCAGATGAAAGGAGTGAAGATGAGCTGCATCGCCAGCTCCATCTTGCCGCCCGGCACCACGATGGTGTTGGCCCGGCTCATGTAGCTGCCATCAACCATGCTGCGCAGGTACTGGAAGTCGATGCCCTTAGGCTTGGCAAAGCGGATCACCACCATGCTCTCGTCGGGTGAAGGGATGTCGCGTGCAATGAAGGGGTTGCTGGTGTCCACCATGGGCACGCGCTGGAAATTCACGTGCGTATGCATGAACTGCGGGCAGATGTAGTTCACGTAGTCAGGCATACGGCGCAAAATGGTGTCGGTCACCGCTTCTGTGCTGTAGCCGCGCTTGGACTTATCACGCCAGAGCTTCTGTATCCACTCCAGGTTGATCACCGGTACCACGCCTATCAGCAAATCAGGATGCTGCGCGATGTTCACCTCGGGCGTGACCACGGCACCGTGCAGGCCTTCGTAGAACAGCAGATCGGTGTGAGCAGGAACCTCTTCCCACGGCGTGAAGGTGCCGGGCTCCTGCTTGTATGGCGCGGCCTCCTCGGTGTCATGCAGGTACTTGCGGCGTTGGCCGGTGCCGGTGGCTGCATAGTCACGAAATAGCGCTTCGAGCTCGGGAAACATATTGTTCTCGGGGCCGAAGTGACTGAAGTTCTTGTTACCCTGCGCTTCAGCCTCTGCCAGGCGCAGTTTCATTTCCTTGCGGTCGTAGCGGTGGAAGCTGTCACCTTCGATCACCGCCGCATTGACGTTTTCGCGGCGAAAGATGTTTTCGAAAGTGCGTGTCACCGAGGTGGTACCGGCACCGCTGGATCCGGTGATGGCAATGATGGGGTGGCGTTCAGACATGGGCTGTCTCCTGGTCGTTATAAATGGGGACGCGGTTGCGGCTTAGTCGCGAAACAGGCTGCGCTCTGCAAACAAGGGATTGATCATTTCGTTGCGGGCTGGTTCGGTGTGGTAACGCTCGATGCGCTCCACCTCGTTTCTGGAGCCAAAGACCAACCCTATGCGTTGGTGCAAGGCAGTGGGCGTCACCAGCAACACCGGCTTCTCCCCCGTGCTTGCTCGACCGCCTGCCTGCTCCATGAGCATACCTATAGGATTGGCCTCATAGAGCAGACGCAGGCGGCCAGGCTTGGAGATGTCCTTGGTGTCGCGTGGATACATGAACACACCGCCGCGCATAAGGATGCGGTGGGCCTCGGCCACCATGCTCGCAATCCATCGCATATTGAAGTCCTTGGCGCGTGGTCCGGTCTTGCCGGCCAGGCACTCGTCCACATAGCGCTTGACTGGTGACTCCCAGAAGCGACTATTGGAGGCGTTAATGGCGAACTCCTGCGTATCCTCTGGAATCTTGAGCTTGGGGTGAGTCAGCATGAACTCGCCCAGATTGGGGTCCAGCGTGAAACCGTTGACGCCATCGCCCACACTCAGCACCAGCATGGTGGTGGGGCCGTAGAGCGCATAGCCGGCAGCCACCTGTTGCATCCCAGGCTGCAAGAAGTCGGCTTCGCACACATCGACGCCCGTGTCCGGTCCGCGCAGAATAGAGAAGATACTGCCCACCGACACGTTGACATCGATGTTGCTGGAGCCGTCCAACGGGTCGAACACCAGCAGGTATTTGCCGCGCGGGTATTGGCCCGGTATCTGGTAGGGCAACTCCATTTCCTCTGAGGCCATGCCGGCCAGATTGCCGGCCCATTCGGTGCGCTGAATGAACACCTGGTTGCTCAGCACATCCAGCTTTTTTTGCGTCTCGCCCTGTACGTTGATCGTGGCACCGCTCTCGACTTCATGGTTACCTGTTGCGCCACCGAGCTCGCCAAAGGCAACTGCGCGGGCAATGGCCTTGCAGGCAATGGCGACATCCAGAATCAGGGCATTGAAGTCGCCGCTGGCCTGCGGAAAACGACGGCGCTCTTCAATCAGAAACTGGGTCAATGTGGAACGGTGCTGGTGGGACATGGGGCTCTTTCTGGTTTTTAATGGCTGGGTATCCGTGTTTCACTAGCTCGCCATGGCCTGGCGACGCATCTCAGCCATCACCATTCGATAGCCGCCGTTTGCGTCGGGCGCGCCGAATACGGCGCTGCCTGCCACGCAGGTGTCCGCACCGGCACGAACAATGGAACGGATGTTGTCAATCTTCACACCGCCGTCCACCTCCAGCCAGATCGGCTGGCCACCCTGTGCCATGAATGCATCAATGCGTTGCCGCACTGCACGCAACTTGGTCAATGTGGAGGGGATGAACTGCTGACCACCAAATCCCGGATTCACGCTCATCAGCAGCACCATGTCGAGCTTGTCCATGACATGTTCCAGGAACTCCAGAGGTGTGGCCGGGTTGAGTGCCAGACCGGCCTTGCAGCCAAACTCCCGGATCAGTGAGAGGGTGCGGTGCACATGGCGTGATGCCTCCGGGTGAAAGCTGATGAAGTTAGCACCGGCCTTGGCAAACAAGGGAATCAGTGCATCCACCGGCTCCACCATCAGGTGCACGTCGATCGGGATGACCACATGTGGACGGATCGCTTCGCACACCTGGGGGCCTATGGTGAGGTTGGGCACGTAGTGGTTGTCCATCACATCGAAGTGCACCAGGTCGGCACCTGCGGCCTCAATTGCCCGCACTTCCTCGCCCAGGCGGGCAAAGTCGGCTGAAAGTAAGGAAGGTGCCAGGCGTATGGCGTTGGGCGCGTAATTGGTCTGTGTCATGGGATCTTTTGGTTTAGGTGGTCGGCATGCCAGTTGCGCAGTCGGTCCAGGTCTGCGTGTCCCAGGTCAGGCAGGACCCGCAGCGCACCGGTGAAGTCATGCGTGGTTGTGAAGTGGGTTGGCGTGATCACGGTCTCCAGGCCGGCACCCAGGCTGGCCTGGAGACCGTTAAAGGAGTCCTCAAATGCCAGGCACTGCGAGGGCTGCAGTTGCAGCGCTGCCAGTATGTGCAGATAGACCTGGGGATGGGGCTTCTTCAGCGGAGCAGTGGAGGCATCGCCAATGGCCGTGAAGTGCGTTCTCCACTGCGGCCCCAGATCCCGGCGCAACAATGCCGCGATATTCACCGGTGAGGTGGTGGTGGCAATGGCCAGTTGCAGGCCTTGGGTCTGGGCTTGGGCCATCAAGGCCAGCACGCCCGGGCGTAACTGAATGGCACCGCTATTCACCGCTGCCTTGTAGGCGGCCGTCTTGAGTGCATGCAAACGGTCCAGCGTGTCCTGCAGTGCCATGCTGCCAAGCTCGCGCACGTCCGGGTTTTGCATCCGCCAGTAATGCAGCATGCGCTCCTTGCCACCGGAGATGTGCAGCAACTCGGTGTAAAGCGCCTCGTCCCAGTGCCAGTCCAGACCCAATTCCGCAAAGGCCTGGTTGAATGCCTCGCGGTGGGCGGACTCGGTGTCCGCCAGCGTGCCATCCACATCAAATACCAGAGCCTTGAGCATGTCATCTTTCCATAGTGAGTCTTGCAAATGGGGGCGCGAATATAAGCAACAACGGATTTACTTTAGCCCGTCGAACCCATAAACTCCAATCACGTTTCTTGAACCATTCATCAGCTTTATCTAATGCGATATAGGCCCAGGTAGCTCCCAGCATGCGTCCCTACACCCTCAAGCAGATTCAGACTTTCCTCGAAGTCGCACGCCAAAAGTCAGTGTCCAAAGCGGCCGAACGCCTGTTCGTGACCCAACCCGCGGTGTCCATGCAGATACGCCAGTTGGAGGATGCTTTCGGCCTGGCACTGTTGGAGCCGGTGGGGCGCAATATCCGCTTGACCCATGCAGGCGAGATCTTTCTGTCCCATGCGCAAGCGGCCATGGGACAGTTCAAGGACCTAGAGGCTCATATGGCCGACCACATCGGCTTGAAGAAGGGCCGCATCGACTTAGCCGTGGTCAGCACTGCAAAATACTTTATTCCCATGTTGCTGGTGCAGTTCGGCAAACTGTTTGACGGAATTCATATCCAGCTGCAAATTGACAACCGCGAGAACGTGCTGGGCATGTTGGCGCGCAACGAAGCCGATCTGGTGGTAATGGGCCGCACGCCTTCCGACATGGACTGCGAGGCCACCTCCTTTGCCAGCAACCCCTTGGCAATCGTGGCCGCTCCCAACCATGCGCTGGTGCGGCGCAAGAGGCTGCCCTTCTCCGCCTTGGCGGACTACAAGTTTGTGGTGCGTGAAGAAGGTTCTGGTACGCGTGCCGCCATGGAGCGGCTGTTCAAGCAGCACCAGACGCCCTTGCATGTCGAAATGGAGATGCCCAGCAACGAGACCATCAAGCAGGCTGTGATGGCAGGAATGGGGCTGAGCTTTCTATCCATGCGCACCCTGCGCCATGAACTGGCCAGCGGCCATATTGCCATGGTGGATGTGGAGGGCTTGCCACCACCCGGGCATTGGTATGTCACCCATCTGCGAACCAAGAAGTTGTCACCCGCAACCAGTGCCTTCAAAGACTTCCTAATTGAACAGGGAGGTGCGTTGATGGACTCTTGGAGTTAACGCATGCGGGCCAGCATGGTTTCCAGGTCTTTGAGCACCACTGCTTTTGTCTCGCCCTGGGGGATGCCGTTGGCCATCAACGTCTCCATTTCCTGCTCTGCAAAACACAGCGTCATGCGCAGATAGGTACTGTCCAGTGCCTTTCGCGCAGCAGAAAACTGGTGCCCTATGCTTTGACAATCTTCACCCTGTTCCAGCATGCGTTGGATGCCACGAATCTGTCCCTCTGCGCGCCGCAGTCGGTTCAGGATGTCGGTTCGGGCATCGTCCTTTTCCAGACCATGCAGCACCTTGGCGGATTTTCTTTGTGTGCCCTGTGTGTTGGGTTCGCTCATAGTGTTCTCCATTAAAGAGACTGTGCTTACACTCCGCAGGACGATTTGGATTCCGGCACGCCCAGTTTCTTGAGGATCCAGCCCATGGGGCAGACATTGGTGATGCCAAACTGGAACAGGTTGGCGCCCACAAAGGCAGTAAAGAACAGCCAGTAGTGCGATACGAACACGGGACTGGCGTCAACGCCAAAGGCAAGGGACAGCAAAATGAAGCTGCCTGCAAAAAGGTGTATGTAGCGGTCTACGGTCATGGAAATCTCCTATGTTGTGAGGGGGTGCTTATGGGGAAACTATGTTCGCATCAGTACGCTCTTGCATCTGGCGCCTGAACAACGCGTAGTACAGAACGGGTATTACCACCAACGTGAGCATGGTGGACACCAGAATGCCAAAGATGAGCGAGATGGCCAAGCCATTGAAGATTGGGTCATCCAGAATGAAGAAAGCACCGATCATGGCAGCTAGGCCTGTGAGCACAATCGGCTGCGCACGCACGACGGCGGACTGCAGCACAGCTGTCTTGAAGTCCATGCCTTGTGCAACCTGCAGTTCAATGAAGTCCACCAGCAGGATGGAATTGCGAACGATGATGCCGGCCAGCGCAATCATGCCAATCATGCTGGTGGCTGTGAATTGCGAACCCAGTAAGGCGTGGCCTGGCATCACGCCAATGATGGTGAGCGGAATGGGCGCCATGATCACCAGTGGCGTGAGGTAGCTCTTGAACTGCGCCACCACCAGCAGGTAGATCAGGATCAAGCCCACACCATAAGCTGCCCCCATGTCACGGAAGGTGTCGTATGTGATTTGCGATTCACCGTCCCACTTCAGGGCGAACTGGCGATAGGTATCCGCAGGCTGGTGGATCCAATACTCCCCCATTGCGGTCTTAATCTGCTTGTCGAGGGTCGAGCGAATCGCGAATAGACCATACAGGGGCGAATCAAGCTGACCGGCCATGTCCCCGAATACATAGCTTACGCCCTTGAGATCCTTGGTGTAGAGCGGCTGATCTATCACGCCCATTTCCACCTGCACCAGCTCCGAGAGCGGCACCAGTTGGCCGTTGGCCGCACGCATGGGCAGCGCAAGGATCGCGTCCAACCCCACTTGGCTTTGCAGCGGCAACTGGATGCGCACCGGCACGGGGTATTTGGACTGGCCATCGTGCAAGTAGGCAGCGTCGGCACCCGACAGGGCCGAAGCCACGGTCTGGGCCACGGCGGCCACCGGAATGCCCAAGCTGTCGGCACGCTGGCGGCGCACGCGCAGGAAGGCGCGTGCTGCGTCCTCACGCAGGCTGGTATCAATGCCCACGATGTCCTGGGTTGCGGCAAATGACTTTTCAACCTGCAGCGCCAGATTCTTTCGACCAGCCTCGTCGGGCCCATAGATCTCCGCCACCAGAGGCGACATCACTGGCGGACCGGGTGGCACTTCCACCACCTTGATACGCGCATGGTGGGCTTGGCCTATCTTCTCAAGGGCCGGACGCAGCCGCTGCGCAATCACATGGCTCTTGTCACTACGGTGGTGCTTGTCTACCAGGTTCACCTGCAGGTCGCCCTGCTCGGCATCTGCGCGCAGATAGTACTGGCGCACCAGTCCATTGAAGGTGATGGGTGAAGCGGTACCGGCATAGGCTTGCAGATTGGTGACTTCGGGTTGTGTGGCCAAAAATGCGCCCAGTTCCTGCAGCGTAGCGGCAGTCTCCTCCAACGGGGTTCCGGCCGGCATGTCCACCACCACCTGAAATTCACTCTTGTTGTCAAAGGGCAGCATCTTGAGTACCACCAGCTGCACCACGGCCAAGCCCACCGACAGCAGCAATGCGCCTAGGATTCCGGCCAGCAACAGCCAGCGCTTGCGCGCACTGTCCAGAAAGGGCGAAAGGATAGTGTCAAAGAGTTTTTGCACCTTGGAGGTCTTGGCCTTCCCTTCATGGCCTGCTTTCGCATGCGCCTTTTCATGTGTCGGATGGTTGCCATGCTCGCGCATGAACTTCAAGGCCAGCCAAGGGGTCACGGTAAACGCAATGGCCAGGGAAATGGCCATGCCCAGGCTGGAGTTGATAGGTATGGGGCTCATGTAGGGCCCCATCAAGCCGGACACAAAGGCCATGGGCAGCAGGGCTGCAATCACCGTCAGCGTGGCCAGGATGGTGGGGCCGCCAACTTCGTCAACCGCATGGGGAATGATCTTGACCAGCCGCGCATCTGGATTGAGCTGCTGGTGGCGGTGAATGTTCTCCACCACCACGATGGCATCGTCCACCAAGATGCCGATGGAGAAGATCAGCGCGAACAGGGACACCCGGTTGAGCGTGAAGCCCCAGGCCCAAGACGCAAACAAGGTAGCCGTCAGGGTCAGTATCACTGCGGCACCGACGATGATGGCTTCGCGCCGTCCCAGGGCAAAGCCGACCAACAAAATCACGGAACCGGTGGCAAAGGCCAGCTTCTGGATCAGCTTGTTGGCTTTCTCTGCGGCCGTTAGTCCGTAGTCCCGGGTGGCGGTGACTTGCACGTTGGCGGGGATCACCGTGTTGCGCAGGGCATCGATCCGGGCACGCACGGCAGTCGACACATCCACGGCGTTCTCTCCGGGCTTCTTGGTGACCTGGATGGTCACCGCAGGGTAGGTCTGGCCAATCTGTGCAGCGGGCTCCTGAGAATTTTCGTGGCCAGCTTCCTTCTCGATTGCAGCGCCGGGTGTGAACCACACGTAGCTCGTGGTCTGCTGTGCACCTGCGCTCACCACTGCAACATCACGCAGAAACACGGGTTTGCCATTGCTCACCCCCACCACCATGTCTGCTACATCGTCGGCATTGCGAAGAAACTCGCCCGCCTCCACGCTCAGCATCTGCGCATTGGTGCTAGGACTGGCCACCGATCCCGCAGGCATGCCATAGTTGGCTGCACCCACCAATTTCTGCAAGCTCAGGATGTCGATGCCGCGCGCACGCATGCGTGCCGGGTCCACCTGGATCTGCACTGAACGCCCTGGCCCACCCAGGGTCTTGACCTCCCGCACGCCGGGCACGGCCTTTACCTCAGTCTCCAAGGCGTGGGCCACGGTCTCCAGATCCATTGCCGACGTCGTATCTTTGGCCCAGAGCGTCACAGCCACCACTGGCACGTCATCAATGCCCTTGGGCTTCACGATCGGGGTAAGGGTGCCCAGCCCTTGCGGCAACCAGTCTTGGTTTGCATTCAAGACATCAAAGAGTCGAACCAAGGCCTCGGAGTGCGCCACGCCGACCTTGAACTGAACTGTAAGAACAGCCATGCCGGGACGTGCCACGGAGTAGGTGTGCTCAATGCCTGCCATCTGACCGAGTACCTGCTCGGCCGGTTTGGCCACCATGTTCTGCACGTCGGTGCTGCTAGCCCCCGGAAAGGGTATCAGCACATTGGCCATGGTCACATTGATCTGCGGTTCTTCTTCACGCGGTGTCACCAGCACGGCAAAAAGACCCAGCAATAGAGCCACCAGCGCCAGCAAGGGAGTGAGCGCGTTCTTTTGGAAGGCGGCCGCTATGCGGCCTGAAATGCCCAGAGGATGGGGGTTTGTCATGCAATTCTCACTTGGGCGCGGGAACGGAGTCGGCCTGAGAGGCACGCACGGTGTCGGTAGCAACCAATTCCCCGACACGAAGACCCGATAGCACTTCCACGCCCTGGTTACCCAAGTCAGCACCCAGGCGTACGGAGCGCAGAGCGAAATGCTGGTTCACGGCTACATACACGGCAGTTAACTCATTGCGTCTCACCACGGCCGAAGTCGGCACTACCATTCGGGAAACGGCGGCGCCGGCCTCCATAGCAAAGCTGACGCGCACTTGTTGACCAGGCAGCAGGGCAGCAGCCTCCTTGGCTGGCAAATCCATGCGCCACTCGGTGGTCTGTGACACCGGATCGCTGGAGGGCACCTCCAGGCGATTCAGAGGTGTGATGCCTTGACTGGAACCAGAGGTCCCAACGCTGACTATCACGGAGGTCTGTTTGGACTGGCGCACTGCCTGGCTGCGCGAAGCGGGAACCTGCACCACCGCGCGGAGAGGCTGGGGTGCGTACACCACCAGCAAGGGAGTTCCGGGAGCCGCAACATCACCAGCCTGGGCAAAGGTCTGCAACACCCACCCATCCATGGGCGAAGTCACGCGGGTAAAGCCTTGCGCAATACCGGACTGGCGTACGCTGGCTGCCGCTTGCTCGCGCTGCGCTTGGGCCGACTGGTATTGGGTGTTGGCCGTGTCAAAAGCGGCCTTACTGACAAAGCCCTGCAGCTGCAAGTCACGGGTGCGCTCCATTTGCAACTTAGCATTGCGCAATTCGGCGTCAGCCTGCGTCACCTGCGCCTGCGCGCGCTGAACGCCGACCTGGGCCTCACGGTCATCGATGCTAGCAAGCACCTGCCCAGCACGCACTTTGTCGCCGGCCTTCACATTGAAGCTGGCAATGCGCCCCGAGGCCTGGGCCGCCACCGTGCTTTGCTTGACAGCCTGGATTACGCCGTCGAGAACATAGCTGCCAGCACTTGCCGTGCTTTGGACCGCCACCGCAGGTACGCCCTCGGCCTGCGCCAGCGGCGACACCGCACCCAGCATGGAGCAAACCAAGGTCCACGCCAGACCGGTCCGGGCAAAGTTTATCTGTTTCATATCCAAGCGCATCGCGTCCACCTTTTAAAGTTCAGCAAGTGTAGTACATACTAGTATGGGTATGCAATAGCAGGTAAAATTCATAAAATTCAGATTGAGCGATTGATTTAGATCATTTGAATACATACAGGTATAGGTATCATGGAAACAACAAGCAACAGGTTGAAGGTTCCACGTGTCTGATTCGAAACCCACGGTTCTCAAGAACATTCCCATCACTGTCTCCACGGCGCCCATAGAACCGCCGCCCGGGGCAGATGCCGAAATGGTGTCGCTCTACCAGGCGCACAAGAAGATTTACCCGCGCAGCGTGACCGGCACTTTTTCTCGTTGGCGTTGGATTTTGGTGTTTCTCACGCAGATCACTTTTTACGGCCTGCCCTGGCTGGAATGGGGCCAGCGCCAGGCTGTGCTGTTTGACCTGGGCGCGCGACGGTTCTACATTTTCGGCTTGGTGTTGTACCCTCAAGACTTCATCTACCTCACCGGTATTCTGGTGATATCGGCCTATTCGTTGTTTTTATTCACCGCCGTGGCCGGGCGACTGTGGTGCGGCTATGCCTGCCCGCAGACCGTTTACACAGAAATCTTCCTGTGGCTCGAAAAACTTACAGAGGGCGACCGCTCCGCGCGCATGCGCCGCGACGCCGCACCTTGGACAGCGGAAAAGTTTGGCCGCAAGGCGGCCAAGCAATTTTTGTGGATCGCCCTGGCGCTGTGGACCGGTTTCACCTTCGTCGGCTACTTCACGTCCATCCACACGTTGGCTGGGGAATTCATCCAATGGGACTTGGGCTCTTGGGAAATCTTCTGGACCTTCTTCTACGCCTTTGCAACCTACGGCAACGCCGGATTCATGCGCGAGCAGGTGTGCAAATACATGTGCCCGTATGCGCGCTTCCAAAGTGCCATGTTCGACAAGGACACGCTCATCGTCACCTATGACAAGGAACGTGGTGAGCCGCGCGGTGCGCGTAGCAAGAAAGCCGCCCCAGCCGCACTAAACCTGGGTGCTTGTGTGGACTGCAGCCTGTGCGTGCAGGTCTGCCCCACCGGCATTGATATCCGCAACGGTCTGCAGTACGAGTGCATAGGCTGCGGTGCCTGCGCTGACGTATGCGACACGGTGATGGACAAGGTGGGCTACGCCCGTGGCCTAGTCAAATACACCACCGAGCATGCACTGGAACAGAAGTGGACCAAGGCCCAGACCATCAGCCATGTGTTCCGCCCGCGCGTGCTGATCTACACCGCCATCCTGTTTACGGTCGTGCTAGCAATGTCAATCAGCCTGGCCCTGCGCATCCCGTTCAAAGTGGACGTGGTGCGCGACCGTGGCTCTCTGGCGCGCATTGCCGAGGGCGGCAAGATCGAGAACGTGTTCCGCATTCAGGTGATGAATGCCACCGAAGCCACTCAGCGCTTCCACATTTCAGTGGAAGGCTTGCCAAACCTCACTGTGGCCAGTGAGCAAGACACCGTCATTGAGTCCACCCAATCTCGCTGGATTCCAGTGCGTCTGCAACTGCCATACGAAGGGGCAGAGCCAGGATCACACACCATCCATTTCAAGATCGACGCGCCTGATTTGGCCAAGGGCATTACCGAAAAAGCCGTGTTCATTGTTCCGCGCTAAAGCGCAACCAGGAGACAAGAAAATGAAACAAAGATTGATGTGGATTGTCTGGCCTTCGTTCTTGATGGCGGCCATTCTGGAGCTGGCGGTATTCGCCCTTGTTGATCCTCAGGACTTGCATTGGATGAACAGCCCTATCGAGATCAGCCGATATACAGCGTACACGGTGGGCTTCTTCCTGTTTTGGGTCGGTACCGCAGCCTCCGGTGCCTTGACGACGCTGCTGTCCATGTCGCCCTTTGAAGTGAACCGTTGTCCCAAGCCCAGTTGTGAGCGCCCAGACACCTGCCAAGTTCAACAGAATCAACCCTAAACCCTTATTGCACCCGCAGTCATGAAAGGAACCACGCCATGAGCACTTTTGACCATTCCGGCTTGATCAAGAACATAAACCATAACCTTGCGCCCCTGCGCAAATCCCAGCCCGAAGCCATGCAGGCATTCGGCCAGTTGGCACGCAGCGCCATGGCTGAAGGCGCTGTCAGCGCCAAACACAAAGAGCTGATGGCGCTGGCCATTGGCATCACGCAGCATTGCTCCGGCTGCATCGGCTTTCATGTCAAGGCGCTGATCAAACTCGGCTGCACACGACAGGAGCTCGAAGAAATACTCACGGTTTGTGTCTACATGGGTGGCGGCCCCGCCCTGATGTACACCGCAGAAGCACTCAGCGCCTTTGATCTCATGTCTTCCGACGTTACAAGCGTCTAGCGCGAGAGTTGCCCCATGATGCTTCAACAGATCTTTGAACAATACTGGCCCATACTGGGCTTTGCCGCTTGGATGGCCTACAAATGGTGGAATTCGCACCGGGTGATCGCACTACTACCTGAACTCAAAAAGCAGGGAGCCTTGTTCGTTGACGTGAGATCTCCTGCAGAGTTTGCACATGGCAACGCTCCTGGCACGGTCAACATTCCTCTAAACGAGTTGGGAAACCGGCTGGGTGAAATACCCAAGTCAAAGCCCGTCGTACTCTGCTGTGCCAGCGGAACACGCAGCGGTATGGCCAAGATGCTGCTTAAGAAAAATGGCTACCTCAGCGTTCACAACATTGGCACGTGGAGCAAGTTTCCGAAGCAATGAAGTGCGAATTGATGGGGCAAACCGTTGAACGCAAGCCCCGTCGCACTTTCTATTCGAATGCGGTTGCTTCAGGCCGTGCAAGCGGCTTGCCCGCAGCCACCCATGCGTCATAACCACCTGCGATGTTTTGCACATTCAAATAGCCCATATCGAGCAAAGCCGCGCCAGCTAGTGCGGCCCGGCCGCTGGTCTTGCAATACAACACAACTTTGATATCGCGCGCCTGCAGAGCGGGCATGGCCTGAAATCGGAATTCCAGCATGCCACGCGATATGTGCACAGAACCGGGTAGGTGGCCAGCCGCAAATTCATCTGCTTCGCGTACATCGACTAAAACGCTGGCCTCTCGTATGGCTTGATCAGCGTTGGATACGGAAATTTCCGGGACGCGGGTCTTGGCAGCAGCGACCAGATCGTGTGCAGTTTTCAAAGGAATCTCCTGAATAAATGGGAATGCACCCTACCATACATAAGCAGTTCCTTATTTTAGTGTCTTGAGCTTGCGATTCCAGGAGCGTTCACTGATGCCCAGTTGCCGGGCCAGCTCTTGGCGGCTTCCGTGGTGGTCACGAACCAACCGCACCAAGGCGCCGTGCCCCCCCGTATTTAGGGTGGCGAGGCCCCGTAGCAGCTGCCCTGCCACGCGCGCAGAGCCTCGTGTTGGCGATGGCGCAGACGCCACCGACGTTCTGCCGGAAAGAAACGCCTGCTCTATGTGCGAGGCGTTCAGCATTTTGCCGTCACAGCAAGGCCGCCAAGTTGGGGCACAAAGATGACATTGCACTACGTCGCTGGCTCGCCTTGACTACAAATCAATCGCTTCTGTGATAGCCACTATGCCGGCCCGGGCACAGGCCTCATCCGCATCTCCGCCGGGCGCGCCGGACACTCCGATCGCTCCCAGCATGCTGCCCGCCCCCTCGATCGGCAAGCCCCCGGCAACGCCGGCGAAACGCGGCTGGCTGCGCATACCGCTTTGGGCTTTGCCCGCCTGAGTCTCGACGGCCAGGGCACTCGTGGCCATACGAAAACTGGCAGCACTCCAAGCTTTGTTGGAGGCCAGGTCAACGGTGTGGGCGCCGGCAAAGCGGTCACGTAACAGCACCTGCGTCATGCCAGAGCGGTCCACCACGGCTACTGCCACCTGAAAGCCCTGTTTTCTGCAGGCCTCCAATGCTGATCGGGCAGCCGCAAGAGCTGTCTCGGGTGTGAGGGACTTGGTAGAAAAAACTGACTCCTGCGCCATGGTCTGGCCGCTTAAAGCGAACAACATAAGGGCACAAAAAAGGGGGCGTGTCATGGATGTCTCCTGCTTACTTTTGGATGCTGGCTTCGCACCATGTTGTGGCCGAAGTTACCACGTTGCTCTGGCATAGGGTTCATTCGCAAGGGTTTTAAATGCATCAGATAAAGCTGATTCAACCCGCAGTTAAATTGAATTTTCATGATGAATGCTCCTGCCTATAGTCCGCTCCATCGACCGCCCTTTATGCACCCAACTGGAGTAAACCCATGGACCAATCCAACCGCTATGCCGACCTGAGCCTCAAGGAGAGCGAGCTCATCACCGGAGGCAAGCATATCTTGGTGGCCTACAAGATGAAGCCCAAGTCCGGTCACGGCTACCTGGAGGCCGCAGCGCACTTTGCTGCAGAGTCTTCCACTGGCACCAATGTGGAGGTGAGCACCACCGACGATTTCACACGTGGCGTGGATGCGCTGGTGTACTACATCGACGAGGCCACCGAAGACATGCGCATTGCCTATCCGCTTGACCTGTTTGACCGCAACATGACAGACGGCCGCATGATGATCGTGTCCTTCCTGACGCTGGTGATTGGCAACAACCAGGGCATGGGCGACATTGCACATGCGAAGATCTACGACTTCTATATGCCGGAGCGCGCCATCCAGTTGTTCGACGGTCCGGCCAGGGACATCTCTGACATGTGGCGCATCTTGGGTCGCCCCATCAAGGATGGCGGCTACATTGCTGGCACCATCATCAAACCCAAGCTGGGCCTGCGCCCAGAGCCCTTTGCGGCAGCGGCCTACCAATTCTGGCTGGGCGGCGATTTCATCAAGAACGACGAGCCACAGGGCAACCAGATTTTTGCCCCCTTGAAGAAGGTGATGCCGCTGGTGGCCGATGCCATGAAGCGCGCGCAAGATGAGACCGGCCAGCCCAAGCTTTTCTCCGCCAACATCACCGCCGATGACCATTTTGAAATGTGCGCCCGCGCCGACTACATTCTGGAAACCTTTGGCAGTGATGCCGACAAGGTGGCTTTCCTGGTGGACGGTTTTGTCGGTGGCCCGGGCATGGTGACGACGGCTCGGCGCCAATATCCCAACCAGTACCTGCACTACCACCGCGCCGGCCACGGTATGGTCACATCCCCTTCGGCCAAGCGTGGCTACACCGCCTTTGTGCTGGCCAAGATGGCACGCCTGCAGGGAGCCTCCGGCATCCACGTGGGCACCATGGGCTACGGCAAGATGGAAGGCGAAAACTCCGACAAGGGCATTGCCTACATGATTGAGCGCGACGAGTGCCAAGGCCCGGTGTACCACCAGAAGTGGTACGGCATGAAGCCAACCACACCCATTATTTCCGGCGGCATGAATGCGTTGCGCCTGCCTGGTTTCTTTGAAAACCTGGGCCACGGCAATGTGATCAACACTTCGGGGGGCGGTTCCTACGGTCACATCGATTCGCCGGCAGCCGGTGCCATTTCCCTGCGCCAGTCTTATGAATGCTGGAAGTCTGGTGCAGACCCGATTGCCTACGCCAAGGAGCACCAGGAGTTTGCCCGCGCCTTTGCTTCCTTTCCTGGGGACGCCGACAAGCTGTATCCGGGATGGCGCGAGAAGCTGGGCGTGCATCGCTGATGGCTGTGATAGGGATCACTTCCCTGACAAGACCCTATCCAATGGAAGCACCCCCATGACGAACACGAAGGCATGCCCCTACTACCAGTCCCAAGGCAATGAGGTGCAGGCCTATGAGACCGCCTATGCCGCCAGATTGCCAGTGATGCTCAAGGGTCCCACCGGATGCGGCAAGTCGCGCTTTGTCGAATACATGGCCTGGAAATTGAATAGGCCCCTGGTCTCAGTGGCCTGCAATGAAGATATGACGGCCTCCGACCTGCTGGGCCGCTACCTGCTGGAGCCTCAAGGTACACGCTGGCTGGACGGGCCACTCACATCGGCTGTGCGCATCGGTGCGATCTGCTACCTGGATGAAATCGTCGAGGCACGCCAGGACACCACGGTGGTGATTCACCCGCTCACCGACCACCGGCGCCAGCTCCCATTGGACAAGTGCGGCGAGCTGGTCCATGCGCATCCGGACTTTCAACTGGTCATCTCCTACAACCCGGGCTACCAAAGCGTGCTCAAGGACTTGAAGCAGTCCACCAAGCAGCGTTTTGTCGCCTTTGACTTTGACTACCCGGCACCCGAGCTGGAGGTTCGCATTGTGGCCGCCGAGAGCGGCCTGGCGCCCGATGAGGCCGCGCGGCTGGTACAGATTGGTCTGGCAGCGCGCCGCCTCAAGGGCCACGGCTTGGATGAAGGCATATCCACCCGACTGCTGGTGTACGCCGCCACGCTAATGCAGCGTGGCGTGGCTGCGCAGGACGCATGCCGCATGGCCCTGGTGCGGCCAATCACTGATGACGCCGACATACGCGCGACACTGGACCATGCCATAACTGCTGTGTTTGCCTGAGGGGCGAAGGCCGTGAGCTCCGGGCTGCGTGCACAACTGGACTGCCGCTTTGTAGAGGTCGACGCTGTCTTTGACGACTGCATGGCCCAGGCTCACCAGCGGCTGAGTCCGGCCGGGCTGAGCGCCTACCTGGAAAGTGGTCGGCAACTGGGCAAGATGGGGCGTGGTGCCGAGCCCTTGCTGGTCTTTCTGCAGTGCTGGCCGCAGACCGCCAGCAGCGTGGGTGAAGCCTCACTGGCTGCCGTGATGGAGACGGTACGCGCCATCAACAAGTCCCCCAACGGGCGCGCCATTGCGCCCTTGCTGCAATCCCTGCCGGCCGTGGCACACCGCCTGCCTTCGGCACCTGCATTGCAGCGTTTTCTGGACCTGGGTCTGCAACTGTTGGAACAAACCAGTGGATCCATTCACGGCATTCACAAGACCTATGCCAGCCCCTGCCTGATTGCCTTCTTTGAACACGCAGGCGAGGTGTTGCAATGGGTGTGCCTGGACGGCATGTGCAACTGGGCACAGTACGGCTTACGCCACTACAGCCAGCAGCCGGAGCAACAGCGCCAGTACTTTGCCCTGCAATCCGACGACAGCCGCGCGGTGCTGCAACGCGAGCGCAAAGGCACGCTATTTGTAGACCACGTGCGCCAACTGGACCTGTACCTGCTCGCCCTCTGGCAGGACCCGGCACAGCTGGTCCCATTTAGCCAACACTTCGATGCGACCACCGATAGGACCTACGGCTCGGTGGTCACGCAGCCGTATTGCGATGACCTAGGCATGCGCCTACCGGATGTGTACGAGGACACACCGCTGGTGTCGGGTCTGGACCGCTACCGGGCGGCCCTGGCCCATATGGCGGCGCACCGGCGCTGGAGCCAGACCATTTACGCCGACAACTTCAGCCCGGCCCAGCGTTTGGCCATTGAATGCTTTGAAGATGCGCGTGTCGATGTGCTCTGCCTGCGTTGTTTCCCGGGTTTGCGCCCTACCCTGCTGGCACTGCAGCCGGCTCCCGCTGAAGATGCCTGCAACACGCTTACCCACTCGGGCCTGCGCCATCGCCTGGCCATGCTCTCACGGGCGCTGCTATGCGGCGCAACAGGGCCATGGGCGGCGCAAGAGCACAGCTATACCGACCCACTGCTGCAGGACCACTCCGCAAATTTCCATGCTGTGCTGGCTTCTGGCGACGCCAGCACGCAAGCCATGGCGGAGCTGGCTATTGCTTACCTGGCCAAGACCCGGCGCCAGAGCGACCAGCAGGCAGCCGCCTGGTTTGCCGATACCACACTGGACTACCGTGACGACAACCGCCACCTGTGGAAGTTCCACGAGCTCAGCGATGATGAAGAGAGCTTTGGCACTCCGAGCAAGACCGTACAAACCCAACCGTTACAAAGCCTTCCACCGCGCCACTACCCCGAGTGGGATTACCTCAGCCAGAGCTACCGGCCCGAATGGGTCAGCCTGTATGAGGGTCTGCACCCTGCAGGTCAGTTTGGTCAGATAGACCGGTTGCTCGACAAACACCGCGCGCTTGCCAAGCGGCTGAAGAAAATGCTGGAGCGTCTCAAGCCCCATGAACGAGTGCGCCTGCGCCACCAGGAAGACGGCAACGAACTCGACCTTGACATTGCATTGCGTGCCTACACCGACCTTCGGGCTGGCAGCCAACCCGACGAGCGCATCACCGAAAGCCACCGCAGCAACGGACGCAGCATTGCCGTCACTCTGCTACTGGACCTGTCTGAGTCGCTCAACGACTCTGTGCCTGGCTCTGACCAAAGCATTCTGGAACTCAGCCAGGAGGCGGTTGCGCTGCTGGCCTGGACCGTTGAGCAATTGGGCGACCCGCTGGCCATCGCCGGCTTTCACTCCAACACCCGCCACGATATGCGCTACCTTCACATCAAGGGGTTCGACGAGCACTGGGGTGATACCGTGAAAAGCCGCGTGGCGGCTATGCAAGCAGGCTATTCCACCCGCATGGGTGCGGCCCTGCGCCATGCGGCCCGCACATTGGCCTCGCAAAAGGCCGATACCCGCTTGCTGCTGGTACTCACCGATGGCCGACCAGCCGACGTGGACGTAGCGGATGAAGCGCTGTTGGTTCAGGATGCGCGCCAAGCGGTCAAGGAACTGACAGCAAGTTGCATCACCAGCTACTGTATCAATCTGGACAGCGCGGCTGATGGCTATGTTCGCGAGATCTTTGGCAAGCAGTACACCGTGTTGGACCGCATTGCCAAGCTACCTGAAAAACTGCCGCGGCTCTTCATGCGCCTGACGCGATAGAGCGGTATTGGGAAACTATCGGTTCAACAGCAACTCGGGCTTGCGAATGAAGTAGATACGCCCCGTTTTGTCAGCAGCCTCGATGATGCCCTCATGCACCAGTTTGCTGATTTCGCGGCTCACAGTCTCCAGCTTGAGGTTGAGCATGGCTCCCATGTCTTCACGTGAAAACAGAGTACAGGTGAGGCCATCCAGGGGGTTACGCATCTTCTGCACAAGTGCGGCCACGCGCTGGCGCGCACTGCCGAAATTCAGATCGGCCAACCAGTCGTCCGCATCTTTGAGCGCCTGCTGCCACTTCTGCATCAAAGTGAGGTGCATTCGCTGACTACCACCACCCAGCCGGTGCATCACGTCCAGCGGGATGCGGCAGACAGACACCTCAGTCAGCGCCACAGCCTCGTTGTCGTAACGCTGCGTGGCCAACGCCTCTAGGCCCACCACATCGCCGGGTCTAAGGACGCGCACAATACGCGAGCGTCCGTCAGGGGTGATACGCACCAGTTTGACCATACCCGTACGCAGCGTGAAGATGCCCACGGCAGCGTCGCCTTCGTCGAAAAGGCTGACGCCGGCCCTGAATTCCAGATCGTCAATAGGTGCGTGAATCAGGCCGAAGTCATCTTCATTCAAATCGGCAAACAACACCATTTCGCGAATCGCACAGTCGCGGCAGTTGGAAGTTCCTCGCCATGCTGATTCGGTCTTGATGGGGATCATTGACGCGTGGCAGTCGATCTTCTATTGGCGCGCCACGGACTGCACAGCCCGTTTTTCCAGCGTCCACTCGTGCATGGATCCGTCATAGAGCTTGGTTTGCTTGTTGCCCAACACTTCGGAGAGGACAAACCAGGCGCTTGAAGCCAGGTGACCGGTATTGCAATAGGTGATGGTGGAGGCCTGTGGGTCAACACCACTGGCCTTGAAGATGTCACGGTAGGTAACTGATGGCAGCATCCGGGCGGCATCGCCGCCAGTGGTCACAAACAATTCGTTTGAAACACTCTGGGCGCCGGGGATATGACCATAGGCGAAAACCACATCACGCTTGCTCAATCCCAGGTACTGCGACATATTGCGTGCGTCCACTAGTTGTGAAGACTTTACAGCCACGGCCCTCTCCACATCTTCAGAGGTTGCCAGCAGGTCCATGCGCTCAGGCTTGCCATTCCAGTTGCCCTCGGTGGCCTTGCTTGGGGCGCTCACGACGTCGCGCCCCTCATTGATCCAGGCGGAAGTTCCACCGTTGACAAGAGCGATGTTGTCTTCACCAAAGACCTTAAACTGCCAGTACAGGCGAGTAGCATCATTGAAGTCTGTGGCGTCCTGACCCGCTGCCACAATGACAATGGGTTTTCCATTTTGCACACCCCAACTACGCGCCATCTTTTCAAAATCTGCACGCTCGGGCAGCATGAATTTGACCTTCAGGCCGTTAATGGTGCGGTCCACACGGATTATTTTGGGGTCCACTGCAACAGCGTCGGCGATGTGGCCACCGAGCTCCACCAATACCTTCTTGCCAGACTTCTTGTCTGTTTCAAACTGCGGTGTCGCCGTGAAGGATTTGGTGTCTGGCCGGATATCCAGTAAGGTCACCTCGGACTTATTCTTGCTCAGCCACTCGCCGTCCACCACAGGTCCCGGCACCTGCAGTGCTGCGGCCCACTGAGACAGCGCCATCAGAGCGCCTGCTGCCATCCATTTCGTTGCTGCTTTCATGTTGATCTCCTTTGGTTATCGTATGCACAGACCTGACCACGCAACGCCACGGCGTCATCCGGCCAGCTGATGGGAAAAGAACTCCAGACGGAGATGCTGCGTTCTTGCAGCGCCTCCTTGGTACTGACTCTTTGCTGATGGCAGTAGCGCTCAAGTGCCGTGTCGCGCTCCAGCAGCATGCTGCGCAGAGGATGGGCGTAAGCACGCACTAGGTCGGAAAACCATAGCGCCGCACCGGCAAGTGGGCCTCGCAACCCAAGCCTGAGCGACTCCAAACCGTGGCACATGCTGGCAGCACTTTTCCAGCGCTCACCGGTTACCCACTGGTTGCAGGCAAACCATGCCAAGGGGATGCCACGTGGATCCATCGACAGGCCAGCCAGATGTGAGAGTCGACCCTGCCCATCGCGCCTGAAAAGGTGGATATGGCCGTGTTCCTGCGGATGACGTGCCCCCCCCTCATGGCTAGCGTCATGGGCATGGTAGTAGAACTGCCAGGCCCCGCTGCTGTCCATGGCATCGTTTTGGGGGTAGTGCTGCCAAGCTTGAAACTGCGCGCTGCGCCCTATAAAAGGGAACAGCATGGTGCGCGACTTGCGTGCCTGCACGAGCTGCCTGCGCAGCGCCGATTGCATGGCCAACAATTCAGCGTCCGACACTATTTAGTCTTGCCGGCGCAGGGGTTGTCGTTGTTGCGCTTGCACTTGGCGCCAGCACAGGGATTGTCTGAATCGCTTTTGGCACATTTGCGTTTGCCACCGCAGGGGTTGCCTGCGCATGGCGCAGAAGCCTGTTTGGCCGGCGCATCTGCTGCACTGGCAGCTGGAGCCACGGGCAGGCCCAGTAAGGCAACGGCCAAAGCGGCCGCCATAGAAGCGGTTTTTTTACGTACAGGTTGCATGAGCTAATCCTAGTGGTTGGGAGATTCAGTTAAGGCTTCTTCTGAGGTGGCACGGGCGCGGCGTTCAAACCATCCCCCCAGGTAGAACACGCCAACCGCGGCGCCTACCAGAACCACCAGCACGATCCATTCAGGCAGACCCAGCAACTCAGGTAGCCGATCACCCTTGGTCAGCTCACCGGCGGTGGTGAGCGGCTCCACCCAGCCAAACAGACCGGCAAAGGCGAAAGTGCCAATCAACAAGCCTGCAAAAAAGACGATGGCGTCCACCCGACCGGTGGTGATACCCACCATGGCGGTACCCGGACAGTAGCCTCCCACAGCAAAACCAACACCAATAGCCGCGCCACCGGCCGCAATGGCCCAAAGGTAAGGTGCTGGGACATAGATTCCGCCAGCGTCCACCAATCCGCCCCACTCCAGGGCGTACAGCCCCACCGCGGCAAACACAATGGCGGTAAACATGACCTTGAAGACCGACCAGTCTGTCAAGCGGAATTGCGCCGTGAGCTTGCATCCGCTGCCGAAACCGGCACGCTCCAATACAAATCCAAAGCCGAAGCCCAACAGTACGCCAGACAGCGGCGCACTCAAAGCCAGTGCATTGCTCATCGCACACCTCCACCGGTCAGACGTGACGCTAGCAGACCAGCTGCAAAGAACGCGCCCAAGAACACAAAACCGGCCACGCCGAGCACAGCGGAGCCCGAGAGACCTACACCACTGGTACATCCAGCAGCGATGCGTGCACCAAACCCAGCCAACACACCTCCGACCAGGGCTTTGAACAAACGCATGGGACGGCCAACAGTCCCCGCGCCTTCAATCTGCCAGCGCATGCGCCCCGCAAGCCAGGCCGAGAGCAGGCCGCCGGCAAACACACCCAGCACCTGCCAGCTGATCCAGGATGAAAGCACCGGGCCGTCCTCCAGGAAGGGGCCCAGGTAGTCGTTCTTCTGTGTCCAGACTGGTAGCGCATGCTCCCCCAACCAAGCACTCAGACGAGTCGTGAAGCCCGTCGCACCCAGCCCGTGCCCCGTCAACACAAAGGTTAGTAGCAGCACAGCTCCCAAGGAAAATCCGGCAAGCCAATTTGGCCAATAGGGACGTTCAGGGATGTCACACACGGTCACGGAAGGTGTTTTCATAAATCACTATATAAGCACGTACGATTATATAAATCATGTCCTGCTTCCTGCGTGAATGACACCGTACTTACCCTAGCAGGGGCGGAGGCGCAATGCTCCTATGACGCAATGAGAGATTTGGCCTGACGCAGCCTGTCATCCAGGTAGGCTCCGTAGAAGTCCGGGATATAGCCGCCGGTCATGCGTTCCACCAATTCGGTCCCACCGCGACCGAAGAACAGAACGGTGGGGGCCACTTTCACGTTGAAAGAGCGTATCCATTCATCATGGGTTTGCATCTGCCCCTGGAAGTTCCTCACCATTTGCTTGCTGCGCATATCAACCTGCACCACCGGAAGGCCTGTTCGCAAGTGCATGGGAAGCAGGTAATTTTCTCGGGCAATTCGGCAAAACGGACACCCCTCCAAACTCACCATGACCAGCAAAGGATTGCCGGATGCCAGAGCCTGTCGCAACTCATCTGGCAACGACTGAGATGCGGGCAGCATGGGTGGCGCCGCTTGTGCCCCGTCCACCAGGGCGGAGCCCAAGGCGGCAATCAGCAGTGTGCGACGTTGCAAGCCCATTAGTTGCCCTCATGCTCAAGGAGCAAGAAGGTGTTGTAGGCATTCATGCGATTGGCCACCTTGAATAAGGGAAGGTGTTCAAAAGCAGACCAGTCTGTCGCCGCATAGGCACTCTCGAACGGTTCCATGTTTTTTGCTGCCTCTCCCATGGTCGATCGCAAGTAGGCCAAGTAATCGCGCGTGAGCTGCATGTCCGTGCGCGCATCTTTAGAAAGCGATCCGTGGCCAGGAACGACCACCTGCGCATCAAAGCTTAGCAAAGTGTCCAAGGCGGCGATCCAGTGTCGACTGTCAGCTTGGCCCACGTAGGGAATGCGGCTTCGGAAGACCAGGTCCCCGGCAAATAGTACTTTTTCCGACGGGAGGTAGATGGCAATGTCTTCCGCCGTGTGCGCGGGACCCACGGGTTTGATTTGAAACAACACACCGCCCACCACCAGATCTGTGGCACCGCCTATCCACTCATCCGCTGGCACCAGCCGGGTTTGCGCATCGATCCACGGCGCCAACTCCTGCCGGGAGGCTTCCAGGCGCAGGCGTGCGGTATCAGAATTCAGGTATTCCCTGGCGGCTTCGTGGGCGATGACTTTTGCACCGACCGCCTTGAAGGTCTGCAAACCATAGATGTGGTCTGCGTGATAGTGGGTGATAAGCACATGGGTGACGGGCGTTGGCGTGATCTTTTTGATTTCGGCAAGCAACCGCACGGCCAGGGCAGGAGATCCCAGCGAATCGATGACCACCACACCGAATGGCGTTACCACAAAAGCGGCATTCGAAATGAAATTCTGATTGGCCGATGTACCCAGAGCAGAGACGCCCTCAACGTACCACGCTGAAGGAGAGACACGTTGCACCGTCATCTCGGGCTGCCCCTGCGCAAAGCACATCATTGCGATTGCCTGCAGGCATACGCCCCAAAGGAAGCGCCAAGCCCAAAAGTGCGTCGTGCGTGTCATATGCATCCCAAAGATTGCGCAGCGTCAAAGGACGAACTGGGTTAATCTACCATCATATAAGCAACTACTGAATTAGTGGGAACCACTATATGAACTTGACGACTGTGGTCGAGCAATACGGGGAAAGCGCGGTACTGGCGAGCGGCGGACTGTGCATTGGCATGTTATTTGGGTTCTTTGCCCAGCGATCGCGCTTTTGTCTGCGCTCGGCAGTCATAGAGTTCTGGCATCGCAAACTGGGCGAAAAATTGTCGGTTTGGTTGCTTGCATTTTCAAGTGCAGTGGTCGGCGTACAGCTTCTCATCCTTTTGCATGGGCTCGATGTCAGTGCTGCACGCCAACTGGCATCGCGTGGCAGCCTGTCCGGCGCCATGGTGGGCGGATTGCTGTTTGGGGGCGGCATGATCATGACGCGTGGCTGCGCAAGTCGCCTACTGGTGTTGTCTGCGAATGGAAATTTGCGTGCCCTGCTTTCCGGTCTGATTTTCGCGGTAACCGCCCAGTCCGCACTTTCCGGTCTCCTGGCCCCGGTGCGTAATGCCATCAGTGCTTGGTGGACGGTGGATGGAGGCAGTGCACGTGATTTGTTAGCCATCACGGGCGCCGGTCATCTTGGGGGACTTCTGTTCGGACTGCTATGGCTGGTAGCCGGAATGTATGCCTCCATCCGAAGTGGCTGGGGACTGTGGAAGTGGGTGGGTAGCATCGGCACGGGCTTGACGATTGCTGCAGGCTGGTACTACACCTATCTAGTTTCCACCAACACGTTTGAAGTTGTACAAGTGCAAGGCTTGACCTTTAGCGGCCCCTCCGCGGAGTGGCTTATGCGGGTGCTGTCTTCCCCTGCTCCAGCGATCGGCTTTGACTTTGGCCTTCTGCCCGGCGTGTTTGCGGGCTCGTTCCTTGGGGCATGGCTGGGCCGCGACCTCAAGTTGGAAGGCTTCAAGGACGGCTACAGCATGACACGCTACATCATGGGTGCCATGCTGATGGGCTTTGGCGCCATGCTGGCCGGTGGCTGCGCCGTAGGTGCAGGCATGACCGGGGGCTCCATCTTTGCACTAACGGCCTGGCTTGCCCTGCTGGGCATGTGGGTTGGTGCAGGCCTGGTCGATCGCCTACTGGATACCCGCCCGTCTGACGCAAACACCACGCCGTTGGCAACCATGCCCTAGCGCGCTACTTGTGTGCAGTGCCACTGCATGGTATGTCGCAACCAGCGCTGATGGCTCCCTGCTCGTCGTCAATACCAAGATATTCATTCGCACCAGCTTATATTCGACTACCATACGTTGTCGGCCGCAAAGAGCGTAATTCCAATTCGCCGCGGCAGACGGCCGCCCAGTGTGGTCAGCCCCAAATGTTGAATCAGGAGACAAGCCATGTTCAAATTTTTCTTTTCGCTGGTTTTGGCGCTGTGCTTTGGCATCGCGCAAGGTCAAGACGTCAAAGTTGTTTACCACATCAGCACGGGGGTGGACAGCGCATCAGCTGCGCTGAACAACATCCAAAACCATCTGAATGCCGATCCCAAAGTAAAAATTGTGGTCGTCACCCACGGTCCCGGCATCGACTTCCTTCTGCAGGACGCAAAGGACAGCAAAGGGCGTGAGTTCAGTTCAGCTGTCAGTGATTTATCTGCCAAGGGAGTGTCATTCCGCGTCTGCAACAACACCCTGGTGAGCCGCAACATCAACCCCGACAAGTTGCTAATGGAAACCACTGTTGTGCCCTCGGGCGTTGCCGAGGTGGCACGACTTCAAGCCAAAGAAGGCTTTGTCTACTTAAAGCCGTGACTCTTCTTCGACCTGAACACAGACCGCTTTGCACAGCTTGACGATCTGTTCATTGGCGATGCTGTAGTAAATTTGCACACCATCGCGCTGCTTTGCCAGCACACCCGCCTTGTACAAGGTGTTGAGGTGCTGGGACATATTGGGCTGGGTGGTGTCGATTTTGCTGAGCAAGTAACTCACGTTTTGCTCGCCCTCACACAAGCAGCTGATAATTTTGAGCCGCATCGGGGCTGACATCACGCGAAACAGCTCCGCAGCCTTGTCGAAGACGTGATCAGGCTTATCCAGCTCGGAACGAACTTTTTTGCGGGTACGGATCACCATAAGAACTTGTAGCCCTTGATGGGCCCTTTGATTTCACTGTGCTGTGTGTGAGTATAAGTTGTGCCACATATAACCAGTGAAAGTTGTGAGCAATTGAGCTGCCGAATCGGGCCGCCAAGTTGCTCGCGAATGGCCGCTTTAGGGTACCGCCTCTTGCCAATCGGTCTACTTCAGTGAGCCA
>Ga0228698_1000064_pt1 | contig 102466 bp, 96 predicted proteins | sample McNCre117_Aug_MG_FD_178015 | JGI IMG/M metagenome (GOLD analysis project Ga0228698, IMG submission 178015) | Freshwater microbial communities from McNutts Creek, Athens, Georgia, United States - 1-17_Aug_MG | ecosystem: Environmental > Aquatic > Freshwater > Creek | place: USA: Georgia...
CTTGAGGGACAGATCTCTCATCAATCCCTGGCGCATTGAGCGCCCCGGAGCGACGACGGAGCGGCAGCGGAGGAGGGAAGCGTAGGAGCCCAGGGCGCGGATGCGCCCGCCCGGCGCTTGAGGGACATAATATATTTGACTCTCAAGTCCGACTTTGCATAATCGCCCGCTCATTCCCGTGAACGTGGGCCGGTATCCAATCCGTTCCCCGCTTGGCCATAGGGGCCTGGACTTATCGGGACAATAGCGAAAGTGGATTTTCCATGAGCAAGCGCATTCAAGCGAAGTTCAAGATCAATCGCCGCCTGGGCGTCAATCTGTGGGGCCGTTCCAAGTCCCCGCTGAACAAGGGTCACGAGAACCCCCCCGGCCAGCACGGCGCCCGCCGCAAGAAGCCCTCTGACTTCGGCACCCAGCTGTCTGCCAAGCAGAAGCTGAAGGGCTACTATGGCAACATTTCGGAAAAGCAGTTCCGCAAGCTCTATGACGAGGCCGTGCGCCGCCGTGGCGACACCTCCGAGAACCTGATCGAGCTGCTGGAGCGCCGCCTGGACGCCGTCGTCTATCGCATGAAGTTCGCTCCGACCCCGTTCGCCGCCCGCCAGATCATCAACCACGGTCACATCCGTGTGAACGGCCAGCGCGTCAACATCGCCTCTTACCGCATCCGCGACAACGACGTTGTCTCGGTCAAGGACAAGAGCCGCGACATGGCCCTGATCCAGGAAGCCGCCGCTTCGCCCGAACGCGACCTGCCGGATTACCTGAATGTCGACCAGAAGGCGATGACGGGCACCTTCGTCCGCGCCCCCAAGCTGGCCGACGTCCCCTATCCGGTCCAGATGGAACCCAACCTGGTCATCGAATTCTATTCGCGTTAATCCAGGTTACCGGTTCTTCGGAACAGAAAAGCCCGGCAGGAAACTGCCGGGCTTTTTGCTATTTTCAATAGGAGGCATCCTATCGATTGATTGACGCCAGAGGGGCATTATGGCTAACTGATTGGCGTGCATGGTCAGTGGAGGGAAACTTCTCACGACCGTCGTCTGTCAGGGAGGGGCCGCTTGCGGCACCGTTAGGTGACCAGATAGAGCTAGATCCGGCGGATCGTCGCACACAAGCAGAAGCCGTTCGCAGCGATGTGGGCGGCTTTGGCTTTTTATCAGCTTGTGATCCACGCTGGGGTGCAGCCATCAAGCTGAACATGGCGTATCTCCAGCCTAGCCAATTCAAGCATCTCTGTAACTTGGCAGGCTGTTTCGCTAACTCCCATTGAGTGAAAGACACTGTTGGCGAGGATGTCAGCAACTTGCAGGCCCGCCTCCTTTTCGCTATCCCCAGGCCGCAGATGCACTGTTCTCAGAAGGCGATCTTCTAGCCGATGTTTCAATATTCCTGACAGGGTCTGGATTGTCGTGGAGGGATATCTGCCTCCATCCACTGTTACGCTGATCGGAGATGCGTGGCTGTCTGCGGCACCGACCACAGCCTCAAACGTCAGTTGCCCCCAGAGTTGGCACTCTTCCATGGTACCCATTGCCCAGCCTCCGCGGATGTCATGCCGATCGCAGGCGACTGTTGCAATGGCATCAGGTGCTAACTCGCCAAGCATCTTGAGGAATAGTCTTCTTTGAGCAGTCGTCAGTTTGTGTCCCTTAATCTCGTCCTTCGTACCCAGAGCCTTGCGGAATTTCTTCATCAGACGTACGGCCCTACCGGCCTCAATTCGAACGGCCGTCACCAAGAAAAATCTATTCGTGGCGTCTGCTCCGCCGCTTTCGTCGCTGAAGATATGCATGGAGCTATTTTCGGTCGAAGGCAGAACTTTGGCTAGGACAACTTTGCGCGCAGCAAGAGAAAACGACGTTCGTTATGTCTATAATCGAAAGTAACGGCCCCAACAAAAAAAAGCCGCCCATTGGGCGGCTTCTTCGTTTCAGCGAGGAGCTAAGGAGAGTTAGGCCAGCAGGCCCTTTTCCTTCAGCAGGCCCTGCAGTTCGCCGTTGGCGGCCATTTCGCGGACGATGTCGCAGCCGCCGACGAATTCGCCTTTGACGTAAAGCTGCGGCAGGGTCGGCCAGTTGGTGAACTGCTTGATGCCGTCGCGCAAGGACGGGTCGACCAGGATGTCGATGCCTTTGAACTTCACGCCCAGGTCGCTCAGGATCTGCACCACGGCGGCGGAAAAGCCGCACTGCGGGAACATCGGAGTGCCCTTCATATAGACGACGATGTCGTTCTCGGTGATGTCCTGCTGGATGCGGTCGAAGACGGTATTGCCGCTCATCTGGGGGAGTGTCCTTATGCTGGAGTGACTTGGGGTCAATATGGCCTTGTCTCGCCCCGGCTTCAACCCCTGCGCCGTAGCATGGGCGCGGAATAGAGCAGCAAGCCGCCCCAGATGCAGGCGAAGGTGACGGCATGGGTGGGGGTGAAGGCCTCGCCGAACAGCAGAACGGCGATGCTCATCTGGATGGTCGGGTTGATATATTGCATCAATCCCAAGGTCGCCAGTTTCAGCCGTCTGGCGCCAAAGGCGAACAGCAGCAGCGGTATGGCGGTCACCGGCCCGGCGGCCACCAGCAAGACCGTGGTCCAGCCGCCGCTCATCACGGCGGCGGGTTGGGGCTGCCACAGCATCATGCCCAGGGCGAAGGGGGCCAGGATCAGGGTCTCGACGGTCAGTCCCACCAGACTGTCCACCGGCACCACCTTGCGCAGCAGGCCATAGCAGCCGAATGACAGGGACAGAGCCAAGACGATCCAGGGCACGCCTTGCAGTCCGCTGGCCAGGACGATGACGCCCAGCACCACCAGCCCCACCGAGAGGGTCTGAAGCCGGGTCAGCCGCTCTTTCAGCAGCAAGGCCCCCAGCAGCAGATTGACCAGCGGCAGCACATAATAGCCGATGCTGGCATCCAGGGCGTGATGGTTGGCTACTGCCCAAATATAGACGCCCCAATTGATGGTGATGCAGATGGCCGAGCCAGTCAGCCCCAGCAGCCGCTTGCGGTCGCGCAGGACGGCCCACAGCGGTTCGGCCTTCCCCAGCAGCAAGACCAGTCCAATAGCGAACAGGGCGCTCCAGACGATTCGATTGCATAGGACCTCGATGGCCGAGACATGGGCCAGCGCCTTGAAGTAAAGGGGGAAGGCACCCCAGCAGAGATAAGCCCCCAAGGCTGCCATGGCACCTTGGCGGGAGGTCGCGCTATCGTGAATTTTCAGCAATCCTGTTCTGACGATGGGGCATCGATGGGAACGAGGCCAGAATCTACGCTTGTATAATGAAAAGATAAAGTGCGGCAGTCATGCGATTTTGTCTTGGCTGTGCGGCAATCATTCCTATCATATTAAATGAAAGGCATTTTGGTTGGGTTCAAGGCTGTTATGGATATCAAAGTCGACGATAAGGCGGCAAACGCCCAGACGCTGATGGAAATCATCAAGGCGCAGACCGAGATCGCCCAATTGGGCATGGATCTGGGCGGGGTGATGACCTTCGTCACCGAACGGGTGCAGCAGTTGACCGGAGCAGGCGGAGCCATCGTCGAATTGGCCGAAGGCGACGAGATGGTCTATCGCGCCGCTTCGGGGATCGCGGCCAACCAGCTGGGCCTGCGTCTGAACCGGGCCGGCAGCTTGTCGGGTCTCTGCGTGACGGAACGCCGGGTTCTGCGCTGTGAAGATCCGGAGACGGACCCGCGGGTCGACAAAGAGGCCTGCCGCAAGGTGGGTATTCGATCCATGCTGGTGGCGCCGCTCAATCACGGCGACAGCACCGTCGGGGCGTTGAAGCTGGCCTCGTCAGAAGCGGGGGTCTTCACCGATCAGCATGTCCAGATCCTTGAGCTGATGTGCGATCTGATCGCTGCGGCCATGTATCACGCCGTCCAGTATGAAACCAGCGAGCTTTATCACAAGGCCACCCACGACGCTTTGACCGGGCTGGCCAACCGTGCCTTGTTCCTGGATCGGCTGCGCCAGGGGCTTGGACATGCCCGCCGTCGTTCCGGTCTGTTGGGGGTGTTGAGCGTTGATATGGACGGGCTGAAGCCGATCAACGACACTCACGGCCATCGGGCCGGGGATGCCGCCATCTGCGAAGCCAGCCGCCGGATGAGGGCCATGTCGCGCCAGACCGACACGGTCGCCCGCATGGGCGGGGACGAATTTGCCATCATCATGACCGATGTGGACAGCCGCGACAGCATCCGTCGCCATGCCGACCTGCTGATCCAAGAGATCGGCAAGCCGTTTCACTTCGAGGAAAAGCCGCTGCCCCTGGGCGCCAGTATCGGTCTGGCGACCTTTCCCGATGACGGCGCCGAGATCGATGCCCTGATGGAGCATGCGGACCGTTCGATGTATTCGGTCAAGCGGACGCGCAAAACCCATCGCGCCTGACCGAAAGGGTGCTGCCAAAAGCGGAAATTAGAATTCCGGTCGGGTTTCCGGGGTGGCGGTTTGCAGGGCCAGGGCGTGCAGTTCGCCGCCCATCTTGCCTTGCAGAGCGGCATAGACCAGCTGGTGCTGCTTGACCTTGCTCAGGCCACGGAACTGGGTCGAGACCACCAGGGCCGAGTAATGATCGCCGTCACCGCGCAGATCTTCGATGATCACCTCGGCGTCGGGGATCGCTTCCTTGATCATCGCAGCGATGACATCCGCTTCCATAGCCATGAGAGCCTCCATATCACAAAGAATTTCCCCTCTCCCGTAAGCGGGAGAGGGGCTAGGGGTGAGGGAAAAGGGGCTTTGGCTTCGCCCCCCACCCCAACCCTCTCCCGTTTACGGGAGAGGGAGTATTTACGCGTTGCTATCCGGCGCCGACATGAAGCCGGGCAGCCAGCCTTCGTGGATCGCCTTCAGCTCGGACAGGGGCAGGGAACCCGCACCCTTCAGGCTGATGGCGGTGCCGCCGGTGGTGCCGATGACGCGGGCGGTGATGTCGGCCTGATGGGCGGCTTCCAAGATCACCGGAACCTGGGTGGCGGGCGCGGTCAGGATGTAACGACCCTGATCCTCGCCGAAGCACCAGGCATGGGCGGCGATGTTGTGAGGAGCCTCGATCTCGGCGCCGATGCCCGAAGCCAGGGCCATCTCGGCCACGGCCACCAGCAGACCGCCGTCCGACAGGTCATGCACGGCGGTGACGTTCTGCTCGGTGATCTGGGCGCGGACGAAATCGCCCTCGCGCTTTTCACGATGCAGGGCCACCGGCGGCGGAGCGCCGTCTTCACGGCCGCACAGCTCGCGCAGGTACAGCGAGGCACCCAGCCAGCCCTTGGTCTCGCCGATCAGGATGATGCTGTCGCCAGCTTCCTTGAAGTCGAGCGAGGCGGACTTGGTGACATCGTCGATCAGACCCACCGCGCCGATGGCGGGGGTGGGCAGGATCGCCTGACCGTTGGTCTCATTATAGAGCGAGACATTGCCCGAGACGACCGGGAAGTCCAGCGCCTTGCAGGCCTCGCCCATACCCTGAATGGCCTCGACGATCTGGCCCATGATCTCGGGCTTTTCGGGATTGCCGAAGTTCAGATTGTCGGTGACGGCCAGCGGCTTGGCTCCGACGGCGGACAGATTGCGATAGGCCTCGGCGACTGCCTGACGACCGCCTTCATGGGGATCGGCATAGCAATAGCGCGGGGTGCAGTCGGTGGTGATGCCCAGGGCCTTCTGGGTGCCATGCACACGCACCACGGCGGCATCGCCGCCCGGACGCTGCACGGTGTCGCCCATGACCATATGGTCGTACTGCTGCCAGATCCAGCGCTTCGAGGCCAGATCGGGGCAGCCCATCAGGGTCTTCAGCGCGGTCAGAGGCTCGTGCGCCGGCACGTCCACCACATTGATCACCGGCTGCTTCTTGCCGGGAACCCACGGGCGGTCATATTCCGGGCTGGCCTGGGCCAGGGGGTCGATGGGCAGATCGGCGACGATCTCGCCATGGCGGCGCAGCACCATGCGGCCGGTGTCGGTCAGGGTGCCGACGATGGCGAAGTCCAGTTCCCACTTTTCGAAGACGCTGCGGGCCAGATCTTCGCGACCGGGCTTCAGCACCATCAGCATGCGTTCCTGGGATTCCGACAGCATGATCTCATAGGCGGTCATGCCCTCTTCGCGCATGGGAACGGCGTCGAGGTTCATGTCGATGCCCAAGCCGCCCTTCGAAGCCATTTCGAAGGAAGACGAGGTCAGACCGGCGGCGCCCATGTCCTGAATGGCGACGATGGCGTCGGTGGCCATCAGCTCCAGGCAGGCTTCCACCAGCAGCTTTTCGGTGAAGGGGTCGCCGACCTGAACGGTGGGGCGCTTTTCCTCGTTGTCCTCGGAGAATTCCGCCGAGGCCATGGTGGCGCCATGGATGCCGTCGCGGCCGGTCTTGGAACCGACATAGACCACCGGATTGCCCACACCCGCCGCCGCCGAATAGAAAATGCGGTCGGCTTGGGCCAGACCCACGGTCATGGCGTTGACCAGGATATTGCCGTTATAGCTGGGATGGAAATTGGTCTCGCCGCCCACGGTGGGGACGCCGATGCAATTGCCATAGCCGCCGATGCCGGCCACCACGCCATTGACCAGATGCCGGGTCTTGGGGTGGCTGGGATCGCCGAAGCGCAACGCGTTCATGTTGGCGATGGGGCGGGCGCCCATGGTGAAGACGTCGCGCAGGATGCCGCCGACGCCGGTCGCCGCGCCCTGATAGGGCTCGATGAAGCTGGGGTGGTTATGGCTTTCCATCTTGAAGATGGCCGCCTGACCGTCGCCGATATCGATGACGCCGGCATTCTCGCCGGGGCCGCAGATGACCCAAGGCGCCGTGGTCGGCAGGGTCTTCAGCCACTTCTTCGACGACTTGTAGGAGCAGTGCTCTGACCACATGACCGAGAAGATGCCCAGCTCGGTATGGTTGGGCTCGCGGCCCATGATTTCGAGCACCAGCTTATATTCGTCGGCGGTCAGGCCGTGGGACTTGATCACCTCGGGGGTGATGGCGGTTGCGTTCTTGCTCACGACAGGGCCTCCACCAGACCATCGAACATCAGCTTGCCGTCGGCGCCGCCCAGCAGGGCTTCGGCCAGACGCTCAGGGTGCGGCATCAGCCCCAGCACGCGCTTGTTGGCGCTATAGACGCCGGCGATGTTGCGGGCCGAACCGTTGGGATTGGTCTCGGCCGAGACCTTGCCCTCGGCGTCGGCATAGCGGAAGGCCACGCGGCCTTCGCCTTCCAGACGGTCCAGGGTGTCCTGGTCGGCGAAATAATTGCCCTCGGCATGGGCGATGGGGAAGCGCACCACCGAGCCCTTGACGAAGTTGCGGGCGAAGATGCTGTCGGCCGCCTCGACGCGCAGATGGACGTCCTTACAGATGAACTTGAGCTGGGCGTTGCGCATCAGCACGCCCGGCAGCAGGCCGGCTTCGGTGATGATCTGGAAGCCGTTGCAGATGCCCAGAACCGGGGTTCCGGCATCGGCGCGGGCCTTGACCTCGCGCATGATCGGCGAATGGGCGGCCATGGCGCCGCAGCGCAGGTAATCGCCATAAGAGAAACCACCCGGCACGACGATCAGATCGACGGCGGGCAGCTGGGTGTCGCGATGCCAGACCATGAGAGGCTTCGAGCCCATGCTGGCCTCCAGCGCCACGGCGACGTCGCGGTCGCAGTTGGAGCCGGGGAAAACGATGACGGCGGCTTTCAAAGGAGTCCATCCTTCATGCAAGGAGGTAAGGATGTCTTCTTAATACGGAAGCGAGACGGATTCCAGGGGCGAGTTGCACAAGGCCCAGAATCGCCCCCCGATGATCCTTCGATAGGCTTAGTCGCAGCCCGCTTCGTCTTCGGCGCAATAAAGGGTGTAAAGCGTCTGGATGACCGCCGAAACCTCGATGCCCTGCAGGGAATAGAAGATGGTCTGGGCCGAGCGGCGGGTCTTGACCAGCTGATCGCGGCGCAGGCGGGCCAGATGCTGGGACAGCGCCGATTGCGACAGCCCGACGATCTTTTCCAGCTCGCCCACCGATTTTTCACCCTTCAGCAGCTGACAAAGGATCATCAGGCGGTGCTCATTGCTCATGGCCTTGAGCAGGGTGCTGGCGCGGCGGGCTTTTTCGTGCAGGCGTTCTAGATCGATCATCACTTAAGATTCCATGGTCCCCAGACCTCTCCCTCCTAAGTAGGATGACGTTGGTCAAGGGTAAAGGGTGCTTTGGTGTAATATGCTTGGATATTACGCCCTGGCCGGTGTTTGCAAGCCAGATTGCCCCATAAGCCCAAGGACTTGAGCGATAATATGCTGGGAGTTGAGCCCGGCCTCATCATATTGCGACTGCGGGTTTCCGTGATCGATGAATCGGTCGGGCAGGGTCATGGGGCGGAAGCGTAGGCCGCCGTCCAGCAGACCGGCATGGGCCAGGAAATGCCCCACCTGCGAGCCGAAGCCGCCGATGGAGCCTTCCTCGACGGTGATCAGCATGGAATGGCCGGTGGCAAGGTCGCGCACCAGCTCTTCGTCGATGGGCTTGGCGAAGCGGGCGTCGGCGACGGTGACCGAGATGCCGCGCGCCGCCAATTCCTCGGCGGCCTTTTGGCATTCGCCTAAGCGGGTGCCTAAGGACAACAGCGCCACGGTCGAGCCCTGGCGGAGGATGCGGCCCTTGCCGATGGGCAGAACCTCGCCCCGCTCGGGCAGTTCGACGCCGACGCCTTCGCCACGGGGATAGCGGAAGGCGCTGGGGCGGTCGTCGGTGGCGGCGGCGGTGGCCACCATATGCATCAGCTCGGCCTCGTCGGCGGGAGCCATGAGGACGATATCGGGAATGCAGGCCAGGAAGGCGATGTCGAAGGTGCCGGCATGGGTGGCGCCGTCGGCTCCCACCAGACCGGCGCGGTCGATGGCGAAGCGCACCGGCAGCTTCTGCAAGGCGACGTCATGCACCAGCTGGTCATAGCCGCGCTGGAGGAAGCTGGAATAGAGCGCGCAGAAAGGCTTGAAGCCCTCGCAGGCCAGACCGGCGGCGAAGGTCACCGCATGCTGCTCGGCGATACCGACATCGAAGCAGCGCTCGGGGTAGGTCTCGGCGAACTTGTCCAATCCGGTGCCGGCGGGCATGGCGGCGGTGATGGCGACGATCTTGGGATCGTGCTTGGCTTCGGCCAGCAGAGCGCGGGAAAAGACCGAGGTATAGCTGGGCGCATTGGCCTTGGGCTTGGTCTGGGTGCCGGTCACCACGTCGAACTTCGAGACGCCGTGATATTTGTCGGCGGCGGCCTCGGCGGGCGGATAGCCATGGCCCTTCTTGGTGACCACATGCACCAGCACCGGCACATCGCGCTCGGCGTCGCGGACATTCTTCAGAACGGGCAGCAGATGGTCCAGGCGATGGCCGTCCACCGGCCCGACGTAATAGAAGCCCATTTCCTCGAACAGGGTGCCGCCCGAGACCATGCCGCGGGCGAATTCCTCGGCCCGCTTGGCGACCCGCTCGAAGGGGGCCGGGAACATGCCGGCCAGATCCTTCATCACGCCGCGGATGGAGTGATAGCTCTTGGAGGACAGCAGCCGCGAGAGATAGGCGCTCATGGCCCCCACCGGCGGGGCGATGCTCATATCGTTGTCGTTGAGGATGACCACCAGACGCGAATTCATCGAGCCGGCATTGTTCAGCGCCTCGAAGGCCATGCCGGCGCTCATGGAGCCGTCGCCGATGACCGCCACCACGGCATTGTCCGCGCCCTTGAGGTCGCGGCCCACCGCCATGCCCAGCCCGGCCGAGATCGAGGTCGAGGAATGGCCGGCGCCAAAGGGGTCGTATTCGCTTTCCGAACGCTTGGTGAAGCCCGACAGCCCGCCGCCCTGGCGCAGGCTGCGCATGCGTTCGCGCCGTCCGGTCAGGATCTTGTGGGGATAGGCCTGATGGCCGACATCCCAGATGATCTTGTCCTGGGGCGTCTGGAAGACATGATGCAGGGCCACGGTCAGCTCGACCACGCCCAGACCCGCCCCCAGATGCCCGCCGGTCAGGGCGACCACCTCGATCATCTCCTGGCGGACCTCGTCGGCCAGCTGGCGCAGCTGCTCGACCGACAGCGCGCGGCTGTCGGCGGGAGTGCGGATGGTGTCGAGAAGGGGAGTCTTGCTCATCAAATCACCGGGTCAATTCTTATTGGCTGCGCTCGACGATGAAGCGCGGCAGCGCCCGCAGCAGGTCGGCCTTCTCGTCAAAGGCGTCCAGATGCCGCTCGGCCTGCTCCACCAGCATGTTGGCGCGGGCTCGGGCGGGTTCTACACCAAGCAGCGAAACGAAAGTAGCTTTTCCTTGTTCGGCATCCTTGCGCAGCGCCTTGCCGACCTTGTCCTGGTCGCCCTCGACATCCAGCAGATCGTCGGCGATCTGGAAGGCGAGGCCGAGATCATGGGCATAGGCCTTCAGCGCCATGCGCAGCTGCGGCGCCGCCTTGCCCAGGATGGCGCCGGCCTCGCAGGAAAAGCCGATCAGGCGGCCGGTCTTCAATTGCTGCAGCCGGGTCACCAGGGCCAGATCGGCCTCAAGCTCGGGGGCGCGCATATCGATCATCTGTCCGGCGATCATCCCCATGCCGCCGGCGGCATGGGCCAGCTCGGCCACCAGCTCGCAGCGGACCTGCGGGTCGGAATGGGCCGAGGGCGAGGCCAGCAGCTCGAAGGCCTTGGTCAGCAGGGCGTCGCCGGCCAGAATGGCGGTGGCCTCGTCGAATTTCTTGTGGGTGGTGGGCTGGCCGCGCCGCAGGTCGTCATCGTCCATGGCCGGCAGATCGTCATGCACCAGCGAATAGCTGTGCAGCATCTCGATCGCGGCGGCGGTGCGCAGGGCGCAGCTTTCCGCCACCGAGAACAATTGCGCCGTCTGCATCACCAGGAAGGGGCGGATGCGCTTGCCGCCGTTCAGTACGCCATAGAGCATGGCTTCGTGCAGGCGGGATTCCGGTCCTTCGGCGATGGGCAGCAGGCGCTCCAGCTCGCCCTTCAGCAGGGCGGCGCTGTCCTGCATGGCATCGGTCAGCAGGGCGCTCATCCGATCTCCGCCGGCTGGGCGGTCACCGCGCCCTCGGGGCCGAGGACGATGCGCTCGACCTTGGCCTGAGCCTCGGCCAGCTTGGCCTCGCAATGCTGCTTCAGCAGCACGCCGCGGCTATAGGCGTCGATGGCCTGATCCAACTGGCCCTTGCCGTCTTCCAGCTGGCGGACGATGCGGTCCAGTTCGCTCAGAGCCTCTTCGAAGCTCAGGGCGGCGATGTCGGCGGGTAGCTCGGGCACGGTTGCTCTCCGGTGATGAAGCGGCAGAGTGTACGCTCTCGCCGAAGCGCGGGCAAGACGCCCAGGCCGGAGCCGGTAACCACAATAAAATTGCTGTCTAAAATACCGGCAGCAGTAAAAAAGTTGTGGGAATATTCGGGGCAGGCAATCCGCAAGCGATCGGATTCTCGCCTATAGGTTCCATTGATTGCCTGGTCGGCATGGATCTTGCGTTGCTGCCGGTGGTTTCACAGACACCGGGGGCTCCATGTTCGATAAAGGATTTACCGCAGCGCTCGACAAGGGATGTGGCAGCGTCGCCGGAGGGCCGTCGGATCAGATGGTTCTCGATCTGCTGCCTTTGCTGCGGGTGGTGTCGGCCGATCTTCCCGCCGATGGCGATGCCATGCTGGCCTTGCGCGATAGCCTGGCGGCCATTTGCCATTATACCGGCTGGAAACTGGGGCATATCTACGGTGAGACCGAGGGGCTGCTGTCGAGCATGCGGCTGTGGCATCTCGACCCCACCCTGGACCGCACGCTTCTGGGGGGCTTTTGCCAGGTGTCCGAGGAGACCGGCTTTCGTACCGGCGAAGGGGTCATCGGCAAGGTCTTCGCCGAAGCGCAGCCGATCAGCCTGGAGGATGTTTCGGAACATCCGCAATTCCGCCGGGCCGAGGCGGCGCGACGGGCTGGGCTGCGGGGATATTTCGCATTCCCGGTGATGGTCGAGCATGTCTGCGTCGCTGTGATGGAGTTCATGTCGGTGGAGCGCGCCGGGCTGTCTCCGGCCCTGATCGCGCTGATGGGGTTCGTCGGTTCGCTGATCGGCCGGTCCATCAAGGCGGGCCGCATGCGTCGGCAGATGGCCGAAATGCGGGAGACCTTCACGATCAAGGTGCGCTCGATCGCCGATACGGTGATCGACACCGCCGAGCGGATTCATGGCGCCTCGGCTCATATGCAAGAGGTGCTGGAGGTGGCTTCGGTGCGTGGCGAGGGGATCTTGCAGACCACCCATCGGCTGGGCGGCGGCATGACCCTGGTGGGGCAGCGGGCGGCCACTCTGGTGGAAAGCGCCCAGCAGATCGAAGCCGGCATCACCCATTCCGTCGAGCGGATGCGTGCGGCCTCGGGCTGCGCCCAGGATAGCAGCCAATCTTTGGCCAAGCTGGTGGATATGGCGGATCGGGTCGGCAAGGTGGTGTCCCTGATCGATCAGATCGCCCGCAAGACCAAGATTCTGGCGCTGAACGCCACCATCGAGGCGGCGCGTGCCGGTGATAGCGGCCGTGGCTTCGCCGTCGTCGCCGGAGAGGTCAAGGTTCTGGCCGGGCAGACCGAGGATGCAACCCGCGAAATCACCGGGCTGGTCCAGGGCATTCAATCCGCTTGCCGGGCTTCTCAGCAGACCGGACGGGACAGCGAGCAGGCGATCGAGACCATCGGCAAGCTTGCCGGTGACATGTCCGCCGAGGTCAGCGACCAATATCGCGCGACCGAAGAGATTTCGCAGCAGGTCTCAGACGCCGTGGCGGCCAGCCGTCAGGCCGGCGAGGATGCCGCCTTGTTCTGCGAACAATTGCGCGGCGGCACCGACGAGGCGGCGTCGCTGGGGCGTGCAGCCGATCTGCTGCAGCATCAGGGACAGGATTTGTCCAAGGGGATCGCCGCCTTTTTGGCCGAATTGACGGCGGTGGCCTAGGCCCCCATCTGGCCCCGGAGATAGGCCGAGGCGCTGTGGCAGAGCGACTTGATGTCATAGCCGCCTTCCAGCATCGAGACCAGACGGCCGCCGCAGAGTTCATCGGCCAAGGCCCGCATCTGCTGACCGGCCCACAGGAAGTCGTCGGTCTTCAGCTTCAGATGCGCCATGGGGTCGTCGGCATGGGCGTCGAAGCCCGCCGAGATCACCAGCAGTTCGGGGCGGAAGGCCCGCAGGCGCGGGGCGATCCTGTCTTCCACGGCCTGTCGCCAGGAGGACGAGCCCGCGCCGGGCGGCAGCAGGATGTTGAAAATATTGTCGGCGACGCCGCTTTCTTCCTCCAGGCCGGTGCCGGGGAAGGAGTCTTCCTCGTGGATCGACAGATACATCAGGCCGGGATGGCTATAGAAAATATCCTGGGTGCCGTTGCCGTGATGCACGTCGATATCGAACACCGCCACCCGCTTCAGCCCATGCGCCCCTTGGGCATGCATGGCGGCGATGGCGGCGTTGTTGAACAGGCAAAAGCCCATGGCGGCATTGCCCTCGGCGTGATGGCCGGGCGGGCGGGTGGCGCAGAAGGCATTGCGATGCTGCCCCGCCATCACCGCATCGACGGCGGCGATGCCCGATCCCGCCGAGCGCAGGGCGGCTTCCCACGATCCGTCCGAGACCACGGTATCGGGGTCCAGATGGCCGTAGTCGCCGGGGCCGGGGATCTGATCGCGGACGAAATCCACATAGTCGGAGTCATGGGCCCGCATCAGCTGGACGACGGTGGCGCGGGGAGCCTCGACCCGCGCCAGGGCGGCGAACTCCTCGGCCTCCAGGCTCTTCAGCAGCAGTCGCAGCCGTTCGGCGCATTCCGGGTGATATTCGCCGGTGTCATGCTCCAGGCAGGCGGCATGGGTGATCAGGACGGTGGACATGCGCAAGGAACCCAGGGAAAAGGTAACAACATTACTTAAACCGTCTTTTTTCGGTAATATCCAGCATAATTGACGGGCTGGCCTTTCCTGCCGTGCAAGGGCATGATGCCCGCCATCATGGCGAAGATCAGACTAGACCAAATGCTGGTGGACCGCGGCCTTGCGGAAAGCCGGTCCCGCGCTCAGGCCCTTATCATGGCCGGGCTGGTGTTCTCGGGCGAGAAACGCCTCGACAAACCCGGCCTGTCGATCGCCGAGGATACCGCCATCGATCTGCGCGGCCAGGATCACCCCTGGGTCTCGCGCGGCGGGCTGAAGCTGGCCAAGGCCATCGAACAATTCTCCATCGATCCCACTGGCTTGATCGCGGTGGATGTAGGAGCCTCGACTGGGGGGTTTACCGACGTGCTGCTGAGCCATGGCGCCGCCAAGGTCTATGCGGTGGATGTCGGCCATGGCCAACTGGCCTGGAAGCTGCGCACCGACGACCGGGTGGTGGTGCTGGAAAAGACCAACGCCCGCCATCTGACGCCCGAGGTCATTCCTGATCCCATCGATATGGTGGTCTGCGACGCCAGCTTCATCGGGCTGGAAACCGTGCTGCCCGCCGCCATGGCCCTGACCCGTCCGGGCGCTTGGCTGGCGGCCTTGATCAAGCCGCAGTTCGAGGTCGGCAAGGGCCGGGTCGGCAAGGGCGGCGTGGTCCGCGAGCCGGAACTGCATGCCGAGGTCTGCGAGCGCATCCAGGCCTGGCTGGCGGCTCAACCCGGCTGGAGCGTTCTTGGCATCACCGAAAGCCCCATCAAGGGGCCGGAAGGCAATATCGAATTTCTGATCGTCGGCCGGAAGGGCTAGCGGCCTATTTGCCGCAGGCCTTGCCGATTTCGCCATAGGCCTTGGGGAAGCCTTCCAAGGAATAGGTGTCGGCCGAGGCCTCGCCCTTTTGCGGCTGGCCGTGCATGATCAGGCTCTTGCCCTTCAGCATGGCCTGCACCACCGCCTTGTCGTTGCGGCTCCAGGCGCCGCTTTCCTGGGTATAAAGATCGAAGCGGGCGCCGCCGATGTCGAATTCCGGCACCGATTCCTTCTTGAACTGATAGCCCTGGGTAACGCTGACCACATCGAAGCTCTTGTCCGAGGGGCGATGGGTGATGGTCACATAGACATCGCCGCGGCCCTTGGGGCTATTGATGCTGCGCTTGGGCTGGGACACCGTGTAGCAGACCTTGCCGTTCTTGTCCGAGAAGGTGAAGGCGGTCCAGTCGCCGAACTTGCCCAGGGTCTTGGCGCTGTCGGCCCAGGCGGGCGCGGCGGCGCAGGCCAAAAGGACGGTGGCGGCGAGCAGGCGGCGACGGATCATGATCTTGGAACCCCGATGAAGAATACTTTCGGATAGGGAAATGCCCCCGCGATGGAGGGTTGTCAACCGTCGGCGGGGCCGGTGACCGGCGGATCGCTGCGGTACAGCGCCATCCGCTCGGGCGTGCGGAAGACCGGGCGGCCATGCACATGCTCGGCCTTCTCCTCGGTGGGACCGCCCGAGCGCACCGGGCGCGGCGCGAAGCGGCCCAGGCTGGTCACGCGGTCATACATGACGATGGCCCCGGCGATGCCCAGATTGACGCAGAACTGAGTCGGGATCTTGATGACATAGTCGCAGCGGGCCAGCAGCTCAGGGGTCAGCGATCCCCGCTCGCGGCCCAGCACATAGGCGGCCATGGCGGGATGATGGAAGCTGGGCAGCTCGATGGCATTGTCCACCAGCTCCACCCCCACCAGCTTGCAGCCCTTGGGCAACTGCATCTGCTCCATGTTGGGGAAGGCGTAGAACGGCACCTGTTCGACCGCGTTCGAGGTGTCGGCCACCTTGCCGCCGGTCTTGGAATAGTCTGCCGCTAGGGTGAAGACGAAACTGGCGCCAAAGGCATGGGCCGAGCGGAACAGGCTGCCGACATTGGCCTGTTTGCTCACACCCTCGACCCCGATGCCGAAATAGCCGCGCATGCGAAATGCCTCTTTGCCGGAATTGCGAATTGCCCGCATCATGGAGCCTTCGCGCCGCCAATCAAGGAGAAGATGAATGCGCGCCGTGGTTTGCCACGCCCTGGGAGACGAAACCGGCCTGGTGATCGAGGAGATCGCGCCTCCGTCCCTGCCCGAGAACGGAGTCCGCATCGCCGTCAAGGCGGCGGGGGTCAATTTCGCCGATGGCCTGCTGATCGCGGGGAAATATCAGCAGAAACAGACCCCGCCCTTCACCCCCGGCTTCGAGATCGCCGGCGAGGTGATCGAGGTCGCGCCCGGTGTGACGACCTGCAAGCCCGGCGACCGGGTGATGGCCAATCTGGATTGCGGCGGCTTTGCCGAGCAGGCGGTGGCCGACGCCTCGGATGTCTATGTCATTCCCGACAGCATGGGCTGGGCCGATGCCGCCGCTTTTCCGGTGGTCTGGGGCACCTCTCATCACGGGCTGATCCACAAGGCGCGGCTGAAGGCCGGCGAGACTTTGCTGGTGCATGGCGCGGCCGGAGGCGTCGGGCTGACCGCCGTCGAGATCGGCAAGGCGCTGGGCGCCACCGTGATCGCCACGGCGGGTGGAGCCGACAAGCTGGCCGTCTGCGCCGAGCATGGAGCCGACCACGGCATCGACTATAAGGCCGAGGATGTGCGTGAACGGGTCAAGGCCCTGACCCAGGGGCGCGGAGCCGATGTGGTTTATGATCCGGTGGGCGGGCCGATCTTCGACGCCTCGCTGCGCTGTACCGCTCCCGATGGCCGCATCCTGGTGATCGGCTTCGCCAGCGGCACTGTGCCGCAGATTCCCGCCAATCACCTGCTGGTCAAGAACATCACCGTCATCGGCTATTGGTGGGGAGCTTACCGCAAGCTCGATCCCGTCGGCCTGCGGGCCAGCTATGAGGAACTGCTGCGCTGGTTCGACCAGGGCAAGATCACACCCCATGTCTCGCAACAGCTTCCCTTGGCCGACGCCGCCAAGGCCATCGGCCTGCTGAAAGGCCGAGGTGCGACGGGCAAGCTGGTGCTAACGGTTTAGGATTGTTTAGAGCTCCCCCACCCCTAACCCCTCCCCACAAGGGGGAGGGGGATTCATTGTTACGCCGCTCCCCCTTGTGGGGAGGGTGATTCATTGTTGCTCCCCTCCCCCTTGTGGGGAGGGGCCGGGGGTGGGGGAAAGCGACCTGCTGGGTGGGGGAAAGCGACCTACGGAAACATCCGGCTCATATCCGCCGCATGGGCGTCGCGATCGCCCAGCGGCGGCAGTTTCCAGCGGGTCTCGATCAGCTTTAGGATCGCCGTGGTGTCATAGACGGTGTGATCGACGAAGCCCTGCTTGGCCAGGGGCGAGATCATCAGCAGCGGCACCCGCGTACCCGGTCCCCAGCGGTCAATCTTGGGCGGAGCCACATGATCCCAGAAACCGCCGTTCTCGTCATAGGTGACGATGATGGCGGTATGGGCCCAGAGGGGGCTCTTCTCCAGCTTGGCGATGATGTCCGCCGCCTTCAGATCGGCATTGGTGACATTGGCATAGCCGGGATGCTGGTTCTCGACCCCCACCGGCTTATAGAAGGCCACGGCGGGAAGTTCGCCCTTGTCGATCCCAGCCAGCAGATCGGCTTCGTCCTTCAGATGCTGCGCACGGCCCTCGGTGCCGTCGCCGTAAGCGGCGAAATAGGCGAAGGGCTGGTGGTGATATTGGAAGCTGGGATCGGGTTTGCCCGCCAACGCATCGTTCCAGCCGCCAGAATACCAGGCCCAAGAGACGTTCTTGTCCGACAGCCGGTCGCCGATGGTCGGCAGCGTTACCGGCGGCAGCAGTTTGGCCGGATCGGTGATCTTGGCCGAGTGGGGCTGGAAGACGGAATGGATGGTGTTGACGGCATAGCCATCGGGCGTCACCGGCCCATCCTTCAAAAGATTACCCTGGCCGTCCAGCTTGATACGAAGAGCCTCGGGCGCAGCGTCATATTTCGGCGTGCAGGCACAGACCAGCCACATATGGTTCAGGAACGAGCCGCCAAAAGCTCCCTGAAAGACATGATCGGCCAGCACATAGCGGCGGGCATAGTCCCACAGCTTGGTCTGGCGGCTGTCATAGAAGCCCATCACCAGCCCCCCGGCATCGGAAATGGCGGCGAACCTGTCATTCCGCCCGCCATGGATCTGGGCCTGATTCTGATAAAAGCGATGCACCAGATCGGGCACCGTCTGGTCCTGCTTGACATATTGGTCGATCAGGAATGGGCCATTGACCAGAGTCTTGGGAAAGCGGGGATCGGGTTCGGGATGGGGATCTTCGGTCTCGATCACCGGCGGCAGACTGTTATAGACCCTGCCCTCGGCATCCGCCTGCGGAGCCCATTTGCTCTTGCCGGTCAAACCGTCGGCTCCGGGAAACAGGCCATAGAGATTGTCGAAGCTGTGATTCTCCAGATAGATCACCAGCAGATGATCGACCTTATCGAGCCCTCCGGCCTGGACCGGCAAAGCTGCCCCCATAGCCAAAAGCGAGGCGGCGGCGAACAAGCGGGACAAACCCATGGCACGGCTCCTGAGCATAAAACTTCCGCCTACTATGATAACCCCGGAACCGCTTTCCCAATGATGTCTCTATGACGAAATGCGGCCAAAGGCCTCGTCCAGCAGGCGATGCAGGGTGGCGGTTTCGATATCCCCCAGACGCGCCTGGATTTCCGCCTGGGCCTCCTGCCACAAGGGCTTGGCCAACTCCCAGGTCTTTTGCCCGGCGAGAGTCAGGCTGACGCATTTGCTGCGCCGATCCGCCCCCGGAGAAAAGGCCAGCAGGCCGCGTTCCATCAAAGGCTTCAGATTGCGGGTCACGGTGGTGCGGTCCATGCCCATGATCTCGGCCAGTTCATGCACCGTCGGCAACGTCTTTTGACGGCGCAGATTGGACAACAGCGAATATTGCGTCAGGGTCAGCCCCACCGGCGTCAGATGAGCGTCATAGATCTGGGTCATCCGCCGCGAGGTGCGGCGAAGCCGAAAGCAGGTGCAGCCTTTAAGATCATCTTGCATCGGGTCGTACCGGAGCCAGGACGCGGGCGGTCATGATCATCACTTCTTCCTCCCGCTGGTTCAAGGTACGCGACTGAATGCGGATCATGCCACGGTCGGGCTTGCTGCGGGACGGCAGCAGTTCCAGGACCGTGGTTTCCAGGCGGATCACATCACCGGCGAAGGTGGGGCGCGGCCAGCTCAGTTCCACCCCGGCCCCGATCAGCCCGCCGGGAATGTTCAGCCCGCATTCGGTCAGCAGCCGCATGGACAAAGACCCTGTCATCCAGCCGCTGGCCGCCAGCCCCTTGAAAAAGCTGGCCTCGGCCGCCGCCTCGTCCAAATGAAAGGGCTGCGGGTCATAGCGCTGGGCGAATTGCTTGATCTCGTCGGCAGTCACTTCGAGCGGACCGGCGATGAAAACCTGTCCCACGGAAAAATCATGCAGATAATTCATCGCCACCCTCACCGTTGACATCGTCTGACCGTCAGATTATGTGCATATGCACTTATTGAGCCGAGCTTGCAAGCCTCCTTGGCAGAAAAAGGCGGACTGTTGGCATCGACAGAGCTTTTGGATTGACGCACCCTCAAGCTCCAGAATGGAGAAAACGCCATGCAGACCATCGCCAGACTCTTCTCGGGCCGCATCCATTACGCCTGGGTGGTTGCCGCCGCCGTGTTCCTGGCGCTGCTGACCTCGGCGGGGGTGCGCTCCATGCCGGGCACTCTGCTGGTGCCGCTGGAACATGACATGGGCTGGGACCGGGCCACCACCTCGCTGGCGGCCTCGATCGGCATTGCCCTTTATGGCCTGACCGGGCCCTTCGCCGCCGCCGTCATGCAAAGCTTCGGCATCCGCCGCACCATGCTGGCCGCCCTGGCGCTACTGGCCCTGGCGGTGGGCAGCACCACCTTGGTGCAGACGCCCTGGCAGATGATCCTGACCTGGGGCGTGCTGACCGGCCTTGGCACCGGCGTCGTCGCCAATGTGCTGGGCGCCACCATCACCGCCCGCTGGTTCAAGGCCAAGCGCGGTCTGGTGATGGGCATGCTGACCGCCAGTGTCGCTACCGGCCAGCTGGTCTTCCTGCCCGCCATGGCCGCCATGATCGAAGCCATCGGCTGGCGTCAGGCGACCCTGGTGGTGGCCGTCGCTGTGGCCTGTGTCTTGCCGGTGATCTGGCTGCTGGTGCCGGAGCGTCCTGCTTCGGTGGGGCTCAGCCAATATGGCTCGGACGAGCCCGACCATGCCCAGAAGCCGGTGGGCAATCCCTTCGTCAACGCCCTGACGGCCCTGACCCGCGGCATGGGCTCGCCGGCCTTCTGGCTGCTGTTCGCCAGCTTCTTCGTCTGTGGCCTCTCCACAAACGGGCTGGTGGGCACCCATATGATCTCGCTTTGCATCGATCACGGCCTGCCGGAAGTCCGCGCCGCCGGTCTCTTGGCGGCCATGGGCATTCTGGACCTGTTCGGCACCACCTTTTCCGGCTGGCTGTCGGATCGCTATGACAATCGCCTGCTGCTGGCCTGGTATTACGGCCTGCGGGGCTTAAGCCTGCTGTTCCTGCCCTTCTCGGACTTCAGCATCTTCGAGCTGGGGATCTTCGCCGCCTTCTATGGCCTGGACTGGATCGCCACCGTGCCGCCCACCGTGCGGCTGACCACCGACGCCTTTGGCGACCGCGACGGGCCGATCCTGTTCGGCTGGATCGGCGCCGGTCACCAGCTGGGCGCCGCCACCGCGGCTTTGGGCGCGGGGGTTCTGCGCACCGAGCTGGAAACCTATATCCATGCCTTCCTGATCGCCGGCGCCGCCTGCGTGGTGATCGCCTTTTGCATGGTCGGGGCCTCCGTCAACAAGCGGCGGCAACTGGCCCTGGAGGCGGCGGAATAACCCGCCGTCAGTGATCCAGCACGATGCCGACGACCCGGAAGCCCAGTTCGCGCTCGTCGCCATTGACGCCCGAGCGCTTGCCCGAAAAGGTCTGATCCACTGACACCGTCAGGTGGAACGGAGCGGTGATCGGCCGCGCCAAGGGCAGGAACAGGCTCCAGCTTCCCGGCTGAATCTCGGCCGAGACGCTGGGCAGGCCTTCGACGGTCAGGGTGACCTGCCGGGGAGTGGTGACGAAGTCGGGCAGCCAGCCCTGCAGGCTGATGCCGCCGACCGGGCGGGCCGGAGCCAGGGAGGTGGTCATCACAGCCTCGGCCCAGCCGTCATGCAGATAGCCGCTGGAAGGGCCATAGGGCGTGGCGTAGCCCAGCACCGGCGGGTGGAGGGCGGCCTTCATCTGCGCCATATAGCCTTCCAGCGCCTGGATCTGCCCTTGCAGCTTCAGTTCCAGCTGCTGATAGCCTTCCAGCAAATGATCGCGCAGCAGCACGCCGCCGGTGATCGCCTTGGCGTCGCCGGCCTCCAGCTGATCGCCGGGCAGATAGGTCTTGGGCAGCGGCCAGGGCCAATAGAAAGTGCCGTGGGACGGCGCGATCTCATGGGCCGGACGTTCGCGGGTATAGAGATAAATCGACAGCGCCTTGCGCGACAGATGCCGCTTGTCGTCGGGTAGGTCGATCAGCCGGAAGCCGTGCCAGGAAACCTCGTTGGTTTCGAACAGCATGGCTCGGTTGAACAGCACATTGACGGCCTTGACGCTGTTTTCCTGGGGGCGTCGGGGGTTGGAATGGATCTCGATGGCGCCGCCCCATTTCTCCTGCCAGTCCTTGTTCAGGTACAGCAGGATGTTCAGCCGCCGGTGCCGCCCGGTGCTGTTGTCCATGTTGAAGTCGATATGGGGCATCAGATCCTGGCCATGCAGGTTCTCATGGGTTCCGGCGCCGAATAGCGACAGGTCGGGCTCCAGATCGGGAATGCCGGTGATGCGAGAGATGGCGTCGAGAAAAGCCCGCGAGGTGATGTAGTCGAACACCTGGCTATAGAACGGGCTGATCGAGGAAATATTGGTGCGCACGGCCTTGCGCCCGACGCTGCCGTTTTCGGCGATGGCCAATTTGGGATCGAAGGCGGGGAATTCGGTCAGCAGGCGCTCGGCGGCATCGGTCTCGAAAAAATTGTCGATGGCGATATGTTTGAACGGCTGCGCCGATTGAAACTGCTGGCGCAGGGCATCGGCCCGCTCAAGCGTGGACGAACTGAGCATCTTTGGTTGTCTCCCCTTCTGAATCCCGTTACCCGCGCGCACTTTAGCGCGGCGAGATGGCAATCAGAAGGGGAAACAAAGATTTAGTTGCTGGCGACGATAGTGGCCACGGCGTGATTGTTCAGCCGGGCGCCGTCCAGGGCTTCCAGCCCGTTGTCGCGGATGATCGAGCGCAGGGTCTGCACATAATCATCGCCCCGCTCGGAATAGCGATGCAGGGTGGTCGCCAGATCCCAGGCGCGGATCTCGCCGCTGCGGTTGCGCATCTGGGCGCGGCTGCTGCGGAATTCGCGGTAAGCCCGGTGGGTGTTCAGATTATGGACATAGGATTCCACCGCCTGGGTCAGGCTGTCGAAATCGCGATAGTCCCAATGACCGCTTTCGTCCTGGCCGAACTGGCCGAACAGGGCGTTCTGTTCGCGGGCGATACGGGACGTGCCCCAGCCGCTTTCCTCGATGGCCTGGGCCAGGGTCAGGGATGGCGGCACCACATCGACCTTGCGCACCAGGGCGTTCAGGTCGGCGTCGGGCTGGTCATAGGCGTCGGCGACGGACATGACCCACTGAACATCTTCGGGGGAAAGCTCCTGGCCGGCTTCGACGCGGCGGCGGATGTCCAGCAGCCGCACGCGGTCGGCACCGATGCGGTCATTGACCTCCAGCACCACCGGCAGCAGGCTGCGCAGGAACAGGGCCTTGCGGGCGTCGGGCTGATCCAGCTCGTCCAGATCGCCGGGCAGGGCGGTCAAGACCACACGCGGCACCGAGATATAGCCGGCAGCGACGGAATCCAGGTCATAGCCGATACGATCAAAGGCAGCCTGCAACTGGCCGGCATGCTTGGTTTCGGCCATACGGATGGCAAAGGTGACAGGCGGTAAGGCCCCATGCACGCCGGTCGTCCGGTCGTCATGAGCCGAAAACTGAGGAGCAGCATGGCCGCTCGAAACCAGGGCAACCAGCGCGACGGTCACAGAGGCCAAAAAGGCCAGAGAGGCTCCGTTACGCAGAGCGGTTCGAGTTCTATGATGCATTCATCCAATCACTAACAGTTGATCCGAAGGCCCCCGGAAAAAATCCCCCATTGAAATGCGACCGTAACCGCAAAGGGAGTTGCGGCGCAACCATTTTTGTTGCGCCGCAATATAAGGCGTTGATTTAATTAAAATTTTATTAGTACACAGCCTCGACCGACTGAATCTCGGGGATGTAATAGCGCATCATGTTTTCGATGCCATGCTTCAGGGTCGCGGTCGAGCTGGGGCAGCCCGAGCAGGCCCCGCGCATATGCAGATAGACCACGCCGTTCTCGAAGGAATGGAAGACGATGTCGCCGCCGTCATTGGCCACCGCCGGACGCACGCGGGTATCGAGCAGTTCCTTGATCTGCTTGACGATTTCGCTGTCTTCGCCGGTATCGGCGGCGGCGCTCTCTTCGGCCACCAGGGCCTCGCCCGAGGTATAGTGGTCCATGATGGCGCCCAGCAGGGCGGGCTTCAGCACCGGCCAGTCCACCGATTCGCTCTTGGTCACCGAGATGAAGTCCGAGCCCAGGAACACTGCTTCGACGCCGCCCAGGTTGAACAGGCGATGAGCCAGCGGCGAACGCTTGGACTCTTCGAAGCTGCCGAACGACGCGGTGACGTTGCCCATCACATCCCGGCCCGGCAGGAACTTCAGGGTGTTGGGATTGGGGGTCGGCTCGGTCTGGATGAACATCGGAACTCTCCTTTTAACGACCTGCGGACAGGTTAGGCTGGCCCATAGGTGGGGCAAAGGAGGCGATTAGTCAAGTGGCCGAGTCGGGTAATGTCGGCTCAACCGTGGCGGCGGGCGAAGCCGGCCATCCAATCGGTCAGCTGCCGGACGGCCTGTACAGAGACGGCGTTATAGAGCGAGACCCGCACGCCGCCCAGGGATCGATGCCCCTCCAGGCCATGAAAGCCGGCGGCTTTCGCCTCGGCCAGAAAGGCGGCTTCCAGGGCTGGCGACGGCAGGGTGAAGGCGGCGTTCATCTTGGATCGCGCCGAGGGCTCGGCCCAGCCGCGATAGAGCCCGGGCGTCGCATCCAGGCAGCCATAGAGCAGCCTTGCCTTGGCGTCATTGATCGCCGCCATGGCGGGCAATCCGCCGATCTCGTCCTTCAGCCAGCGGGTCACCAGCAGCAAGGCATAGATGGCGAAGACCGGCGGGGTGTTGTACAGCGAACGGGCCTCGGCATGGCGGCGGTAATCCAGCAGGCTGGGCAAATCGTCGGTAGCGGTCTGCATCAAGCCGTCGCGCAGGATCACCAAGGTGACCCCGGCGGGCCCCAGGTTCTTTTGGGCATGGGCATAGATGGCGTCATAGTGCGACAGATCCACCGGGGCGGATAACAGATCCGAAGACATGTCGCAGAACAGCGGAACGCCGGCCTGTCTGGGAATGTTCTGGAATTGCAGCCCCTCGACGGTTTCGTTGGAGGCGTAATGCAGATAGGCAGCGTCGGGCGACAGCCGTAGCTCGTCCGGGGCGGGCAGGCGGTGGCAGCCCTCGGGCCGGCCATCCCAGACAATGCGGACATTGCCTTCCTTCGCGGCCTCGATGGGGGCCTTGGCGCTCCAATAGCCGGACACGATATAGTCCGCCGGGCCGCTTCGGCCGCGTAGGAAATTCATCGGCAGCATGGAAAATTGCAGGCTGCCGCCGCCTTGCAGAAACAGCAGCCGCATATCGGCGGGCACCTGCAAAAGCAGGCGTAAGTTTTCTTCGGCCTCGTCCAGCACGGCGCGGAACCAGGGGGAGCGGTGGCTCATGCCCAGCACCGATAGGCCGGTCTCGGGCAAGGCCTGGATGGCCTGTTGCAACTGGCGCAGCACCGAGGCCGGCAAGGCGCCCGGCCCGCCCGAGAAATTCAAGGCGTTGGCGTCGTTCATGCCCGGCTGGTCCGGCGGGCCAGCAGGGCCTCGAAGGCGTCGGCGATATGCTGGACGGCGGCGTTCTTATGAGTCAGCGGGCCGCCCGGCTTCTCGCGGTGCACCAGCATGGTGGCATTGGCCTCGAAGACGAAGACCCGGCCGTCGGGCAGCAAGGTGAAGTCGATGCCGCCATAGTCCAGATCCATCCGTTGGCCGATGGCGCGGATGGCGGTCATGGCCCTTGATCCCAAGGCATCCTCGGGGTCGGTCAGATAGCGGGTTTCCTCGGCCAGCTTCCAGGGATGCGCCTCCATGTCGGCCGAGAAGTAATGCACCATCCAGTCGGACGAGATCGCCTGATGATAGGGCAAAGGCTGGCGATCGACGAAGATCATGCGGTATTTGCGAAAGAAGCCGTCCGCCGAGCGATAGTCGGTGAAGGCGGTCAGATAGTGCGGCCCAGCCAGCCGGGTCACAGCCGCCATCAGGGCGTCGGGGCCGTCGCAGCGGACCAGCCCTTCGCCGCCATGGCTGGAGACGGGACGGGCCAGCAGCGGATAAGACAGGCCGTCGCGCCGCAGCCGCTCGGTCAGCTCTGCGGGCGAGGCGGGAGGGGCCTCATAGCGGGCGCAGGGGCTGACGGCGACATCGCTCAGCCCGGCCAGCAGTTGCTCGGTCAGGTGGCGCGGTGTGCGGGCGATGGCGGCGACCGGATTGAGAATGGGGCGGCGGCACCGCCTTTCGAAGGCTTGCAGCCGGTCTTGCAGGGCGATGGCGACATCCGGCTCGCCGATGGCGTTAAACACCAGATCATAGGGCGGCAGCGTCTGGTCTTCGGCCTCGGCGGCATAGTCCAGCGCGTATTTGATGCGGATATTGGCGTCGGCGGGCACCAACGTCGAAAAGGGCGTGTTGGCCGATCCCTGTCCCGCCAGCAAGATCAGCAGACGCCGCCCGCCCTGGCCGCTGTCATCGATGAACAGGCGTTGGATGGCATAGGCGCGGCTGCGGCAGGCTTCAGCTTCGTCATGCTGGCCCCATTCTTCGTGGATGGCCGCCAGATTTTGATAAGCGATGGCGCAATCGGGATCGATGGTCAGCAGCAGCCGGTACCAGCGGGCCGAGTCCAGGGCTTGGCCCATGGAAAAATAGCCGGTGGCGACTCCCAGCAGCTCGTGGGCGTCTTGGCGTTCCAGGCTGTCGGCGGCGATCAGATGAGCCAAAGCCCCCAGCTCGTCCCCGGCGGCTTTGCGATCGGCCGAGAAGCGGCGATGGGCCGCCGGATCCTGGGGCCAGGGAGTGAAATTCATGGCATCTCGTCCAGCTTGAAGCGGACCGGAACCGAGCGCTTGCCCTTATCGCCGAAGCCGGGGGGCAGCTTGATGGGCTGGATGTTGCGCAGCGACCGGTAAAAGGCGATCAAGGCCTCGCGCACCACCGGCGGCTGCTTGTCCAGGTCTTGCAAGGCGGCTTCCGGTGTCCAGGGGCCATCGGCGGCGAAGGGCGGGCCGAATGTGCCGTTGGGTAGTACATCGATCACCAGCGAGATGTTGAAGTCATGGCCGCGCATCTGCGGCGGCGGGCTCCACAGCTCGGATAGATCGGTCAGGATCAGGTCCGAGACGCTGCGGGTAGAGCTATCCACCTCGCCCTTGTCCTTGCGCAGGCCCTCGCCCTTTTCCTCAGGGGATTTCTTGCTGACCGGGGTGCTGCTTTTGTCCTCGACCCGGTCCTTGCTGAGATTGGGCTTGGGCGGCGGCGGCAAGGGCTTAAGTTGGGGCTTCAGCTCAGGCTTGGGTTGGGCCTGCACCGCTTTCACGGGCGGTTGGTCCTGCTGCTTGGGCTGCTGCGCTTGCGCGGGAGCGGGGGCAGGAGCGGGGGGCGCAGCCGGAGCCGGCGGCGGCGCTTGTTCTTCAGGCTTCGGCACCGGCTGCACCGGAGCAGGCACGGGCTGGGGTGCGGGTTGAGGCTGGATCGCCGCGATCTGCACCGGCACCGCCAATTCCACCGGCGGGCGGTCGAACCAGGTGGGGCCATAGGTCAGCAGCAGCAGCATGCCGGCATTCAGTAACAGCGACACCGCCAGGGCAGCGGGCCAAACGGCATTGCTGCGGCGCTCGTCGGGCCGGATATGAAGCTGAAGATCGGCGGTGGTCATGGTCAGCTCAGGCTATCGATATCCTGGTCGGTCAGGCGTCCGGGAACGATGGTGACCGGCACGCGCAGCCGGTTGAGATATTTTCCGGTCATGGCCGAGACCAGCGGGCCGGGGCCTTCAGCTCCGGTTCCCGCCGCCAGAACCAGGACCGAAATGCCGGGTTCTTCGTCGATCAGGCCCAGCAGTTCGTCGCGGGGTTGGCCTTCGCGGACATAGATCACCGGCAATTCGCCCGAGCTGTCATTGACCTGCTCGGCCATGCGGTTCAGCAGGGCTTCGGCCTCTTGCCAGGCTTCCTCGCGCATCAGATTGCCGATGGACGCGAAGGCCTGGAACTCGGTGGGTTCGATCACCCGCAGCAGCGCCACCCGGCCGCCGCTATGCCGGGCGCGGCGACAGGCATAGCGCAGGGCGGCCCGCATCTCTTCGGAGTCGTCCACCACCACCAGGAAGGTGCGGCCGGTCTTGGCGGGGGGCTTGCGGCGTTCCTCCATGGTCAGCTCCTCTTGAAAGCGACGGCGGCCAGCCAGCCGGCGGCGGCGGCCAGCAGGACCGCGACCAGTCCGTAGAGTGCCGCCTGACGATTGGCGAAGTCAAAGACTTCGGCGCCGACGCCGATCTTGCCGATGATCAGCGGCGTGGTCTGGATATTCACCACCTTGCCGCCCCGCAGCAGCATGACATCCACCTGATAGGCTCCGGTGGGGACATTGGCGGGAAAATCCACCTCGGTGCGGAACAGCCGCCCGCCCATCATGCTGATACTGCCGGGCTGGGCGGTGTAAAGCCCGTCGGCCTGCTTTAGCCGCAACAGGGCTTGGCGGTAATCCTCGTCGGACTGGCTTTTGTCATGACGGATCACCGAGACCGGCAGGCGTTCGGGGCCGATCTGGTAATGGGCCAGCAACTCGGGCGAGGCCAGTTGCTCCAAGGGGCGGGTGGCGGCATAGCGGTAATAGGCGGGAACATCGCGGATATCGGCGCTGGCGCGGTTGACCCAGATGCCCATGACCCGGTCCTTGCGGCGGATGACGTCCTGGCCACGGGGGCCGCGCACCACCACCACCACATCACCGTCGCCATCCACGGCGCCGAACAGCAGCACCGTGGCCCCGGAAAAGCCGGTGGTGATGGCCACCAGATGGTTGGACAGGTCCACCACCATGGGCTGGCCCATTTCAGGGCGGGCCTTGGCGGGTTCTGACGCTATTGCAAAGATGGCCAGCGACAGCAGTAAAGTCAGCTGGCGCATCAGCGTCCAGCGCATCAGCGTAACGACTCCGCCAGGGCGTCCAGCCGGTCGCGGACCAGCAGCAGATGCAGCCCCTCATTGGCCAGATGGTTGGGGAACAGCAGCGAGTCATCGCTGCCATGCATGACGATCCAGGGATGGCTGCGGGCGGCGGGCTCCAGCTCTTCCAGCATCTCTTGCCAGTTTCCGGCAAGGCCGTGGGTCTTCAGGGTTTCGGCCCAGTCGGCGCCCAGGGCGCGCAGCAGCAGATAGTCGGCATAGGCATGGCCCTTGGCCTGCCAAAAGACGCTGTCGGCCTGCCAGCCGTCCTTACTCTTGCCGTAATGGCTGAGGGTGGCGGCGCTGGCGGCCAGATCGGCGCTGATCTTGCGAGCCGCCTGAGCCAGGGTTTGCGGATCGGTGGCGAACATGCCGCCGCCCAAGCCCAGACGCTTGTTATAGGCTTCCAGATACCAGCCGCCGTTGCGGTACTGCTTGTCGCTGGAATTGATCGACGCCCAGGGGCGGCTGGGATCGATGATCCAGACATTGGGCGGATATTGCAGCAGGGCGGCGGCGTGGCTGAGGTCGAAATCGTTGCTTTCGCCGGGGCGTCCGATGGTCTCGTCCATCAAGATGGCGAAGTTGGCGATGGTCGCCACCATGCCCTTTTGATAGTTGGGCATATCGTCCAGCACGGCGGCGGGCAGGAAGAAGGGCTTGTTGGCGATCCAGCCATGCACATCGACTTCGCGGTGCAAGAGCCCGGCGGCGACGGCGACGGCGACGCTCTGGTCGCTTTGCACGGCGGGGCTGAACTCCATGTCGTCATCGATGACATGCACCCGCCAAGCGCCCACCGGATAATAGAGTAGCAGCGCCAGCAGCACCCCGAGGGCGGCCAGGATGGTCATCTGGCGGAACTTGCGGCCAGGAGACAGCGCCTCCTCCGCGGCCGGAGGGGCGGTCGACTGATCTTGCTCGGGAGCCGTCTCTTCGGTCATGGGACAAAGGATCCGTGGGGAATGTTTCCCCTTCCTACTCCCAAGCGCCCGCCGGTTTCAAGCAGGCGCTTGGAGAATATAGGATTACTTCAAGAAACCGACGATGTCCTTGATCTCGTCCATGATCGGCTGCGAGATGGCGCAGGCGCGCTTTCCGCCCTCGCGCAGCACCTGATCCAGGTGGGCGGGGTCGGCCAGCAGGCGCTTCATCTCGGAGTTGATCGGGGCCAGAACCTCGACCGCCAGATCGGTCAGCTCCTTCTTGAACTCCGAGAACTGACGGCCGCCGAAGCGGGCCAGGGCGGCGTCGCGGGTGCTGTCGGATAGAGCGGCCCAGATGCCGAACAGGTTGGCGGCCTCGGGGCGGCCTTCCAGGCCTTCGGCGCTTTCCGGCAGGGCCTCGGGGTCGGTCTTGGCCTTGCGGAACTTCAGGGCGATGGTGTCGGCATCATCGGTCATGTTGATGCGCGAGTAATCGGATTCGTCCGACTTGCTCATCTTCTTCGAGCCGTCGCGCAGGGACATGATGCGGGTGCCGGCGCCCAGGATCAGCGGCTCGGGCTGCGGGAAGAATTCGACGCCATAGTCGTTGTTGAACTTCTGGGCGGTATCGCGGGCCAGCTCCAGATGCTGCTTCTGATCCTCGCCCACCGGCACATGGGTGGCCTTATAGGCCAGGATGTCGGCGCTCATCAGATTGGGATAGGCGTAAAGACCGACCGAGGCGTTCTCACGGTTCTTGCCGGCCTTGTCCTTGAACTGGGTCATGCGGTTCAGCCAGCCGATGCGGGCGACGCAATTGAAGATCCAGGCCAGCTCGGCATGGTTGGGGTTGGCGCTTTGGGCGAACAGCACATGCTTGCTGGCATCCACCCCGGCGGCCAGCATGGCGGCGGCGACTTCGCGGGTGTGCTGACGCAGGGCGGCGGGGTCTTGCCACAGGGTGATGGCATGCATATCCACCAGACAGAAGACGCATTCATACTGGTCCTGCAGGCGCACCCAATTGCGGACGGCGCCAAGATAGTTGCCCAGATGCAGATTACCAGTGGGCTGAACGCCCGAGAAAATGCGGCTCATAACGGAAAAGCTCCTCACGGATGGATGGGCAGGGGGTACTCCAAAGCGGCGGAATGGTCAAGTATGGGTGGTTTTTTGTGAGCCCCTCAAGCGCCGGGCGCGGGCATCCGCCCGCTTGGCTTTCCTCCGCTTCGCTGCGGGGCGCTCAATGCGCCAACGCGGCACCGTCTCCTGGCGTGATGTATGTGCCACACGTTTCAGGCAGTGGTTTTGAGGAACCCCGACACTTCTTTTACCGCCTCGGCCAGTCCTACCCGCTTCAGCTCGACCCCCGGTGGGAAGGCTCCGGCCAGGCGCGACGGCATCAAGGGGTCCAGCAGCACGAAGACGCCGTGGTCCCCGGCCCGGCGGACCAGGCGGCCAAAGGCCTGTTTCAGGCGCAGGCGGGTGATCATGTCGTCATAGGCTTTGCCGCCGAATTGGGCGCGCCGCGCCTTGTGCAGGATGTCGGGGCGGGGCCAGGGGACGCGATCGAAGACGATCAGGCGAAGCGAGCGGCCCGGCACATCGACGCCGTCGCGCACCGCATCGGTGCCCAGCAGGCAGGCGTCTTCCTCGGCGCGGAAGATATCGACGATGGTCGAGGTGTCCATGCCGTCCACATGCTGGGCCAACAGGTCGATCCCGGCTTCGTCCAGGGCTCCGACGATGCGGGAATGCACAGCCTTCAGCCGCGAGACGGCGGTGAACAGCCCCAGCCCGCCGCCGCCTGCCGCCAAGAACAGCTCGCGATAGGCGGCGGCGACTTGGTTCATGTCGTCCTTGCGCACATCGGTGACCACCAGCAAGCGGGTACAGGCGGCATAGTCGAAAGGCGAGGGCAGGGCGGCGCGGACGGGAGCCAGCGGCAGATGCGCGGCGCCGGTGCGGCGTTCCGCCACCCGCCAGTCGGCTTCGATATCGCCCGAGCCGTCCCGCAGAGTGGCCGAAGTGATCAGCAGCCCATGGGCGGGTTCCGCCACATAGCGGGCGAAGGGCTGGGATGGGTCGACCCAATGGCGGTGAAAGCCGATATCGATATCGCGCCCATCGATGCGTTCGGCCGCGAACCAATCGACGAACTCGGCTTTGGGGTCGGCCTCCAGCCCGCCCAGCATGTCGCGCCAGGCAGCGATGGGGGTGAGGGCGCGGCGCTCGATGCTCTTGGCGATGGATTCGATGCGCTGGCGGGTGGCGCTGTCCAACTCGGACGCTTCATCGGACAAGAGGGCGTTCAGCGCCTTGGTCAGGGTCAGCAGCGGGCGGTGCAGCCGCTCCAGCGCCACATCCAGCTCCAGCGCCAGATCGGTCAAGCCGGGCAGCGGCGGGCGGGGATCGCATTCCAGGCTATAGGGGTTGTCCTGGCCGCCAGCGCGGGCATAGACCTGCTGGCGGAGCAGTGACAGGAAGCTTTCGCACGTGCCGCTGGGCTGGCCGTCGGCCAGACGCAGATGCCAGCCATGGGCGGGCAGCACGCGGGCGGCGCGCAGGGCTTCGTCCAGAGCCTCGGCGGCCTTGGGGGAATCGCCCACCATATCCTCGCAGCGGCGGCGCAGGCCACGGGCGCGGGTCTTCTGCCCCTCGGACTCGGCGCCCAGCAGCCAGCGGCGCAGCTCGGCGGTTTCCATGCCCGACAGGCTGGCGGAAAAGGCGCCGTCGGCGGCTTCGAAGACATGATGGCCTTCGTCGAAGACATAGCGGGTCGGCATGGTGCCGTCATCCAGCCCGCCAAAGGCCGCCTGCATCATCACCAGCGCATGATTGGCCACCACGATGTCGGCGCGCCGCGCCTTGCGCACCGCCTTCTCGATGAAGCATTTGCGGAAATGCGGACAGGCGGAAAAGATGCATTCGCCGCGCCGGTCGGCCAGACCGATGGTGCGGGCCTTGCCCATCAGATCAGCCAGCCAGCCCGGCAGATCGCCGCCCACCATATCGCCGTCTCGGGTCGCACCCGTCCAGCGGGCCATCAGACCCAGGGCGACGGCTTCTCCGGCGCGAGCCCCTTCGCCGCCCTTGGGCAGCACGCGCATGACGGCTTCTTCCAGGTTCAGCAGGCAAAGGTAATTTTCCCGGCCCTTGCGGATCACCACCTTGCGGGCCTTGGTACTGGCGTCGGGATAGAGCCGCTCCAGCTCGGAATCCAACTGGCGCTGAAGATTGCGGGTATAGGTGCTGATCCAGACCGGGCCTTCGTTCTTTTCCGCCCACAGGCTGGCGGGGGCGATATAGCCCAGGGTCTTGCCGGTGCCGGTGCCGGCCTCGGCCAGCACGATGTTCGGAGCCCCCGGCATTTCCCGAGGCGCGAAGGCCAAGGCGGCGGCCGAGGCATAATCGGCCTGGCTGGGGCGCTGCTCGGCCCCTTCGCCCAGCATTTTGGCCAGACGGGCGCGAGCCTCGGAGGGATCGACCGGCTGATTGCCGCTGGGCGGCTCGGGGGCGTGCTCGCTCCATTCCCCCAGCCGGTCCCAGACCTTCATGGCCGAGGCGCCGCGTCCCTGATCCTGACCGGCGCCGAGGGCGGCGATCACCGGCAGCCCCCAAGACCAGCCGCCCTTGCTCATGGTCCAGGCGATGCCCTTGATCTCGGACTGCTTGGCGGGATGCAGATAGGGCTGGCGATGCATCAGCTCGTCCAGCAGATGGATCGCGGCGCGGGGCAGGCTTTCGGCTTCCTGCTCATGGCCGCGGGGCAGGGGCAGCTGCAGCGCCTCCATCAGCCCGCGAATGGTCGGCACGCAGAAGCGGGCCGGGCGGGTGAAGGCGAACAGCTCCAGCAGGTCGTAGGACGGAAAGGCTTCCGACTTCAGCCGTGCCGCCACCGCGCCGCGATGGCACAGCAGCGGCGGCTCGGCGCGGGCGCGGCGCAGGGCTTCGGCGTGGGATAGCTCCTCGATCTCGCCGTCGGGGGATAGCCAGATGGCCATGCGCGGGGCGGCCACCAGGGCGGGGGCGGGCGGCAGCAGGATCTTGGGGGTGTCGGGGGAACTCATAATCGGCAGTATAGGGGCGGCTCCGACTTCAGGCTAGCACGCAGGTTCTTTTCCTAAAAAAGCGAACAATAACTTGCCCTTTGGGGAGGCCGGTTTACACTATCGGCATGCAAGGGATTGGAAAGCTTCCGCGCTTTCCCGAACGAAATAAGACCAAATAGGGGGTCCGCATGCGTAAAGTTGTTCTGTCCGCTCTGGTTCTGGGTGCCGCTCTGACGGCTTTCGCCGCCGGCGCCAGCGCTTCCAGCAAGAAGCCGACTGTCAGTTTCTCCGAAGATGTGCAGCCGATCCTGAACGGCCGCTGCGTGTCCTGCCATCAGGCGGGTGGCGAAGGCCTGGAAAAGAGCGGCCTGGACCTGACCAGCTATGACGGCCTGATGAAGGGCACCAAGTTCGGCCCGATCGTCGTCCCCGGCGACACCGAGACCAGCAATCTGGTGGTGCTGCTGGACGGCCGCGCCGACAAGAGCATCCAGATGCCCCACGGCAGCAAGAAGAAGCTGACCACCTGCGATCGCGACCTGATCCGCACCTGGATCCACGAAGGCGCCAAGAATAACTAAGGTGGTTTTTGTTTCGCCGCGTTGCGGCTAGGTCCCTCGCCGGGCGGGCGCATCCGCGCCCTTGGCCTCGCGCTCAACGCGCTCTGGTGATAGGCCGTGCCGACGGAGCAGACGAGCTCTCGCGGAGATCACCTGGAAAACAATGTTTGAGCAAACGGCGGTACCCTTTTAGGGTGCCGCCGTTTTGCATTGGGCCAAGCCTTCGTGGTAGCTGGGATAAAGCAATGTCAGGCCCAGTTCCTGCTTCATGCGGTGGTTGCTGACCCGCTTATTGTCGGCCCAGAAGGTTTGCGCCATGGGGGAAAGCTGGGCTTGGGCAAAGGGCACCAGCGGCGGCGGTTCGACCCCCAGCAGGGTGCAGCCATGGGCCACCACTTCGGCGGGCGGGGCGGGGTTGTCGTCGCAGACATTATAGATGCGGCCCGGATTGGGGCGCCGCATCGAGGCCCGCACCACCTGGGCGATATCCTCCACATGGATGCGGCTGAAAATCTGCCCCGGCTTGTCGATGCGCTTGGCCTTGCCGGCCCTGATCTCGTCCAGCACCGAACTGCCGGGGCCATAGATGCCCGCCAGCCGGAACAGATGCGCCGAAGGGCTAAGACCTCGCCAAAGCCGTTCGGCTTCCATCCGCCGCCGGGCGCGGTCCGAGGTTGGGGCCAGGGGGCTGTCCTCGGTGACTTCCTCCCCTTGAGCATCGCCATACACCCCGGTGGTAGATAGATAGCCGATCCAGTCCGGGCGGGCGGCTTCGATCAGCGATTGATAGCGGGGCAGCACCGGATCGCCCTCGGCATTGGGCGGCACCGAGGACAGGATATGACTGGCTCCGGCCAAGGCTTCGGACGTCAGGCTGTCGAACAAATGGGTCTGGATGCCCAAGGCTTCCAGCGCCGGTTCCGGGCTTCGCACGGTTCCTGCGACGGTCCAGCCTTCGGCCAGCAGGCGTTGGGCCAAGACGGTGGCGCTATAGCCAAGACCGAAACAAAACAAGTGCTTGGCCAAGTGCTTGGCATTGACGGCGGGCGGCATCGGCGTAGACTCTTCGGCAAAATGGTCCTGGGAGGACGCTATGAAACGCCCGCAGAGCAGTGTGAATCAAGCCCTTGGATTACGCGATGATTTTGTCTGGGGTGTCTCGACCTCGGCTTACCAGATCGAAGGCGCCGTGAACGAGGACGGGCGCGGCCCCAGCATCTGGGATGTCCGCTGCAAGACCAAGGGCGGCGTGGTCGGCGGCGATGTCGGCGATGTGGCCTGCGACCATTACCATCGCTACAAGGAAGATATCGGCTACTTGAAGGGCCTGGGTGTCGGGGCCTATCGCTTCTCGGTGGCTTGGCCGCGCCTGCTGCCGCGCGGCAAGGGCAAGGTCAACGAGGCGGGCCTCGACTTCTATGACCGGCTGATCGATACGGTGCTGGAAAACGGCGTCGATCCCTGGCTGTGCCTCTATCACTGGGACTTGCCCAAGGGGCTGCATGATCTGGGCGGCTGGACCAATCGCGATTGCGCCGGCTGGTTCGCCGATTACGCCGCCCTTTGCGCCCGCCGCTTCGGTGATCGGGTCAAGAACTGGTGTACCTTCAACGAGTTTTCGGTCTTCACCCTGTTCGGTTATGCCATCGATTGGGCGGCGCCTGGGATCACCGACCGCCAAGCGCATCTGCGGGCGATCCATCACGTCAATCTGGCCCATGGGGCCGGGGTGGATGTGATCCGCGATCTGGTGCCGGGGGCTAAGATCGGCGCGGTGCATAACCGCCAAGCGGTGCTGCCGGAACATGGCAATCCCGACAATGCCGAGGCGGCGGCCCTGCTGGATGAGTTCTGGAACCTGGCCTTCTGTGATCCGCAGATTCTGGGGCATTACTCGCCGCGTCTGGCCGAGCTGATCGAGCCCTATGTCCAGGCCGGCGACATGGCCCGCATCTGCCGCCCCCAGGACTATTTCGGCGTCAATCACTATGGCCCGATCTTCGCCCGCAAGGACCCGGATTGGATCTGGGGCTTCTGCTGGGGCGATTCGCCCGAGAACAAGACCGATTACGGGGTCGGCTGGCCGGTCTTCCCCGATGCCTTCCGCGACGAGCTGTTGCTGATCTCACAGCGCTACAAGCTGCCCATCGTCATCACCGAGAACGGCTGCGGCGGCACCACCGATCATATGGACGAGAACGGCCAGGTGATCGACAAGCACCGGCAGAACTATCTGCGGCTTTATATCGGCAAGCTGCGCGAGGCGGTGGCCCAGGGAGCCGATGTGCGCGGCTATATGGTCTGGTCGCTTTTGGATAATTTCGAATGGGGAAGCGGCTTCGGCCAACGCTTCGGCCTGCTGCATGTGGACTACGACACCCTGAAGCGGACGCCGAAGCAGTCCTATGACTGGTATCGCGGTCTGATCGCCGGGGAGCATCAAGGGGAGCGGTAGGGGGGTGAGGAGAGGCCCTCACCCCAGCCCTCTCCCGCTTGCGGGCGAGGGAGCACCGTTCCTCCCCCCTCGCCGGTAGGCGGGAGGGAGTTTAGCGTTTTACAGTCCGCACTGAGCGCGGTGGCGCAGCAGGTGGTCGGCCAGGGTGACGGCCAGCATGGCCTCGGCCACCGGCACGGCGCGGATGGCGACGCAGGGGTCGTGGCGGCCCTTGGTCGAAACCTCGACCTCGTTGCCGTGACGATCCACCGACTGCTTGGGCGTCAGGATCGAGCTGGTGGGCTTGACCGCCATACGGGCGGAAATGCTCTGGCCGGTGGAAATACCGCCCAGAATGCCGCCGGCATGATTGGACAGGAACACCACATCTCCGTCCTTGATACGCATCTCGTCGGCATTTTCCTCGCCGGTCAGGGCGGCGGCGGCGAAGCCATCGCCGATCTCGACGCCCTTGACGGCGTTGATGCTCATCAAAGCCTTGGCGATGTCGGCATCCAGCTTGTCATAGACCGGATCGCCCAGCCCCACCGGCACATTCTCGGCCAACACCTCGACGACGCCGCCGATGGAGGAGCCGCTTTTGCGGATGGCGTCCAGGTAGTCAGCCCAGCCCAGCGCCGCGGTGGCGTCGGGGCAGAAGAAGTCGTTCTTGTTGACCTCGTCCCAGTTCCATCGGGCCGGCTCGATGATCTGGCGGCCCATCTGCACCATGGCGCCCCGGATCGAGACGCCGCCGGGAACCAGGGCGTCCAGCACCTTGCGGGCCACCGCGCCGGCAGCCACCCGCATGGCGGTTTCCCGCGCCGAGGAACGCCCGCCGCCGCGATAGTCGCGGATGCCGTATTTGGCCTGATAGGTGTAATCGGCATGGCCGGGACGGAAGCGGTCGGCGATCTCGCCATAGTCCTTGGACCGCTGGTCGGTATTCTCGATCAGCAGGCCGATGGAGGTGCCGGTGGTGACGCCTTCGAACACGCCCGAGAGGATGCGGACCTGATCGGGCTCCTGGCGCTGGGTGGTAAAGCGCGAGGTGCCCGGACGGCGGCGATCCAGATAGGGCTGGATGTCGGCTTCACTCAAGGGGATGCGCGGCGGCACCCCATCGATGACGCAGCCGATGGCCGGGCCGTGGCTTTCACCGAAGGTGGTGAAGCGGAACAGGGTGCCGAAAGCGTTGCCGGACATCTTAGTCCTTCGCCACCGAAATGTCGGGGGCATCGACGGCCTTCATGCCGACGACGTGATAGCCACAGTCGACATGATGGTTCTCGCCGGTCACGCCGGACGCCAGATCGGACAGCAGATACATGCCCGAGCCGGCGATGTCTTCCAGGGTGACATTGCGCTTCTGCGGGGCGTTGTACTGGTTCCACTTCAGGATATAGCGGAAGTCGCCGATGCCCGAGGCCGCCAGGGTCTTGATGGGACCGGCCGACAGGGCGTTGACGCGGATGTTCTGCGGGCCCAGGTCACAGGCCAGATAGCGCACGCTGGCTTCCAGCGCGGCCTTGGCGACGCCCATGACGTTGTAATGGGGCATCACGCGCTCGGCGCCCAGATAGGTCAGGGTCAAGAGGCTGCCACCGTCGGGCATCATCGCCTGGGCGCGGCGCGCCACCGAGGTGAAGGAATAGACCGAGATATGCATGGTCTTGAGGAAGTTATCGAGGCTGGTGCTGTCGACATAGCGGCCCTTCAGCTCTTCCTTGTCGGAATAGCCGATGGCATGAACCAGGAAGTCCAGCTTGCCCCATTTCTGCTGCAGGGTCTCGAAGACGCTGTCGATGCTGGCCTCGTCCGAGACATCGCAGGGCAGCACGATGTCGGAGCCGACGCTTTCCGCCAGCGGACGCACGCGCTTTTCCAGCGCCTCGCCCTGGAAGGTGAAGGCCAGCTCGGCCCCGTGGTCGTGCGCCAGTTTGGCGATGGCCCAGGCGATCGAGCGATCATTGGCCACGCCCATCACCAAACCCTTCTTCCCAGCCATCAGAGCCGAAGCAACGGTCATAGGTCCTCTCTCCAAACGAAATTTTTATCGCCATTGTCATGGCAAATCGCGGGCATCCTACACGAAAGGGCGGTATGGTCAAAGCTTGCAGGCATGCGCAGGAACAGAGGATGGTATGACGCAATTGCGGAAATGGCTGGGACTGGGGCTCTATGTGGCGCGGCGCTTCCGGGCCGACGGCGCTTTGGATAAGGCCTCGTCCCTCAGCTATACCTCGCTTCTGTCCTTGGTGCCCCTGATGGCCATCGCCTTGGCCATGCTGGCGGCCTTTCCCGTCTTCGATTCGGCCCGCGTGCAGCTGCAGTCGCTGATCTTCAAGAATTTCGTGCCGGAAGTCGGTGAACAGGTTCAGCGCGCCCTGACCACCTTCGTCGGCAATGCCGGCAAGCTGACCGCCGCCGGCGTGGTCGGGCTGGCTTTCTCGGCCATCATGCTGCTGGTGACCATCGAAAGCTCGATGAACGCCATCTTCCGGGTCGCCAAGGCCCGTTCGCCGGTGTCGCGCCTGCTGGTCTATTGGACCGCCCTGACCCTGGGGCCCTTGATGATGGGCGCCAGCTTCTCGCTGTCGGCTTGGCTTTATGCCGCCCAGGATCTGGCCTCGAAGGCCGGGTTGGCCGGGGTGATGCAGAATGTCACCTCGGTGCTGCCGAGTATTCTACTGATGCTGGCCTTCAGCCTGCTTTACATCGCCGTGCCCAATCGTCGGGTGGCCTGGATCGATGCGGCGATCGGCGGCATCGGCGCTGGGCTGGTCTTTGCCGGGCTGCGCTTGGCCTTCACCGTCTATGTCACCCAGGCCCATCCCTATCAGAGCGTCTATGGCGCGGTGGCGGCGGTGCCGATTTTCCTGTTCTGGACCTATCTCAGCTGGGCGGTGGTGCTGTTCGGAGCCGAACTGACGGCGGCGCTGCCGGAATGGCGGCTGTCCCGCGAAAGCCTGGGTAAGCCTTTATCCTCGCGGCGGCGGTTGGGGCTGGGGCTGAACCTGCTGGCGGTGCTGCTGGACGATCTGCGCTCCAGCGGTCGCGGCCACGGGCGGCGCGTGCTGCTGGACACCGCCGGAGAAAGCGAACGCGACATGATGCCGGTGCTCGAACGCTTGCTGGAGAACGGCTATGTGGTCGAGGCCACCAGCGGTCGCTATGTGCTGGGCCGCGATCTCAGCCGGGTGACGGTGGGCGATCTGGCGAGAATCCTAGAGCTGGGTCTGTCGGACGGCGCGGTTCTGGATACCCCGGAACCTTGGATGCAGGCGGTATCGGAACGGCTGGCGGAAGTCGCCCTGGCCGAACATGCGGCCCTGAACCTGCCGCTGCTGTCGATTTTGGAGCAAGCCCCTGTTTGGACCGGCAAGGTCAATCTGGAAGAAAGCGGCGGCGGCGTGGAGTAGAGGCCTAAATTCCCTCACCCCCAGCCCCTCTCCCGCTTGCGGGAGAGGGGAGAAGAAACCAGGAAGCGTCTGAGACCGGCTCGTCCCCAGTGCCGGCACTCCCTCTCACCAGCGCCCATTGAGGGCGCGGCCAAGGGGCCGGAGGGCCCCGCCCGGCGAGGGACTTACGCCGCTTCGCGGCGGTAAAACAAACTCCCGCCCGGCGAGGGACTTACGCCGCTTCGCGGCGACATAAAAAAAGCCGGAGTTTCCTCCGGCTTTTTCTTTAATCTCAGCCCTCGCGGCCGCCGTGGAACTTGGACCAAGCCACGGGGTCGTGCAGGAACTTGCGGACTTCGTCCAGGGCGGGCTTGCTGAAATGGCCGTCTTCCTCGGCGACTTCCAGAACGTCCCACCAGTTGGCGAGATAATGCATGCGGACATCGATCTCGTGCAGGGTCTGCAGGGCGCCGGGGAAGACGCCGTAGAAGAACACCACGAAGGTATGATGGATGTCGGCGCCGGCCTTACGCAGGGCCTGGCAGAAATTGACCTTGGAGGCGCCGTCGGAGGCCAGATCCTCGACCAGCAGAACGCGGTCGCCGTCCTTGAAGTCGCCTTCGATCTGGGCGTTGCGGCCGAAGCCCTTGGGCTGCTTGCGGACATAGAGCATCGGCAGCGCCAGGGATTCGGAAATCCAGGCGGCATAGGGGATGCCCGCGGTCTCGCCACCGGCCACGGCATCCAGGCTTTCAAAGCCGATTTCGCGGGTGATGGAGGCCGAGGCCAGCTCGATGATCTTGCGGCGCGCGCGCGGGAACGAAATCACCTTGCGGCAATCGATATAGACCGGGCTCTTCCAGCCCGAGGTCAGGGTATAGGGCTCTTCCGGGCGGAAGTTGACGGCACCGATCTCCAACAGGATGCGGGCGGTGGTCAGGCCGGCTTGCTTCTGTTCAGGCGTGCGCGAAACGGACTGCATGTGTGATGACTCCAAACTTCCCCAAAGCGTGGGCTAGGGCTATAGAGAACGTTCCCCTGCGCGGGGTATAGGGCCAAAGGGCCGCCGGTGCAACAGAAGGCTTCGAGGAACGACATGACGAAGGTGGTCGAGGTAACCCGAAACGGTGCGGTGGCAACGGTGGTTTTGAACCGCCCCGACAAGATGAATGCTTTGAATCTTCCGGTCTGGCAAGGGCTTGCCGAAGCTTTTGCCGAGATCAACGCCGATGACGGCATTCGCTGCGTGATCTTGCGCGGCGCCGGCGAAAAAGCCTTTGCCCCTGGTGCCGACATCACCGAGTTCGAGACGGTGCGTTCCAATGCCGCCCAGGCCGCCGCCTATGACGCCGAGATGCGCAAGGCCCTGGGGCTGGTCTATGACTGTCCGCACTCGACCATCGCCCAGATTTACGGCCCCTGCGTCGGCGGCGGGCTGGAGCTGGCGGCCCAGTGCGACCTGCGCATCTCGGGCGAGTCCGGCAAGTTTGGCGTGCCGGTGGGCAAGATTTCGGTGGCCATGGGTCAGCCCGAGATCGAGGGCATCATGCGCCTGTGCGGTCCCGCCCGCGCCCTGGAAATCCTGCTGGAGGCCCGCGTCTTCGGTGCCGACGAAGCCCTGGCCATGGGGTTGATCCATCGCATCCTTCCCGACGATGGCTTGCAGGCCGAGGTGGATGCCACGGTCAAGCGCGTCGTCGGGAATGCGCCGCTGGTCAATCGCTGGCACAAGGAATTCGTCCGCCGGGCCGGGCAGGCTCAGCCCTATACCGAGACCGAGCTGGCGCGCGCCTATGACTTCCTGACCACCGAGGATTATCAGGAAGGCATGGCCGCCTTTGCCGAAAAGCGCCGCCCGCAATTCAAAGGGAAATAGCCTTTCCTTCTGGCGCATTGAGCACCCCGCCGGGCGCTTGAGGGACAAGGTCATTGACACCATCATAAGCCGGGGCGTAAGCCCTGGCCTTCACGTTTCAAAGGGTGCAAGCATGGCCGACGCGACGGTTTGGGTTCTGGCGGATGACCGCCCCGGCAATGTCGCCCAATGTCTGGGGGTGGCCGAAGCCCTAGGCGAGCCTTTCCGCACCTTCAATGTCCGCTATGACAAGCGGGCGGAATGGCACAATCTGTTCCGCTATTCCAGCCTGATCGGCCTGACCCCGGACTGTATCGCCGACCTGACCCCGCCCTGGCCCAAGCTGGTGGTGGCGGCTGGTCGCCGCACCGCGCCCCTGGCCCAATGGCTGAAGCGCAAGCATGGGGCCAAGCTGGTGCAGATCATGGACCCAGGCTGGCCGGTGCGCGGCAGCTTCGACCTGATCGCCGCCCCCAAGCATGACGAGATGCGCGGCTTCGCTAATGTCATTCGTACGGTAGGCTCCTGCCATCGCGCCGTTCCTGCTCTGCTGGAGGCAGAAAGGGCCAAGTGGGAGCCCAAGCTGGCGCATCTGCCGCGCCCCTGGCTGATGCTGTCGGTGGGCGGTGCTACCAAGGATTATGAGTTCGGCACCGAGCGGGCTCGCCAGCTGATGGACGAAACCAAGGCCTTGGCCGCCCGTATGGGGGCCTCGCTTCTGGTCACCAGCAGCCGTCGCACCGGCGCCGAGATTGATGCCGTCATCGCCGCCAACCTGCCGGAAAACAGCTTCTTCTTCCCCTGGCAGGACGGGATCGAGAATCCCTATCTCGGCATGGTCGGGGCGGCGGACGCCATCGTCGCTACCGGCGACAGCATGAACATGTGCTCGGAAGCCTGCGCCAACGGCTGCCCGGTCTATATCTTCTGCCCGCCGGGCATGGTGAATGAAAAGCATGCCCGCCTGCATGACATGCTGTTCGAAGCCGGCTTCGCCCGACCCCTGGACCCGCAAGCCGATCTGACGCCCTGGACCCATCCGTCCCTGAACGCTGCCATCGACGTCGCCAAGGAAGTCCGGCGGCGCGGGCTGCTGTAAGGGATTTGGGGACAGAACGGCGTCCGCGCCAATTAAGCCCGCGCGGCGCCTGAGCGGCCCCGGGACGGGGCGCGGTCTCGCCCATTAAGCCCGCGCGGCCCCGGGACGGGGCGCTCAGCTAAAGGCCTTGAAGCCGATCAGGGTGAAGGTCTCGCGGATGCCGGGGATCGCCTGAATGCTGTCGACCACGAACTGACCAGGGTCGGTGCCGCTGTCCAGATAGCATTTCATCAGCAAGTCATACTGCCCCGAGATGGAATGCACCTCGGACACCAGTTCGCGGTCCACCGCCTCGGCCGCGACCGCATAGGCCTGGCCCAACTCGCATTTCACCATAACGAAGAGAGTCTGCATGCCCCTAGTGTGCGGGGAGGCGGACTGGGCGTCAAGGGGGGCGGTTAGAGGCAGCTGCTGGTGTCGCCTGTGACGATGTAATAATGGCTGCCGATGCTGCGATACTGAAATTCGCAGGCAAGAATGAAGGCTGCGGCTTCTTGCCAATCAGAGGGGCGCTCACGGTGGGGTATCCGGCTCATGGCCGGAAGGCGATCCAGAGGATCATAGATCAATGCCTTATCTCCAGTGAGGAAGCCAGATAGGGAGTGGTAGACAAGGGGCTTGTCGGTGGCTTTGAAGATAAAAGACTCTTGTCTTCCGGTGTGTTTCTCTCCCTTGCTTACGATCGCCTGGACCTCGGGATCAACAAAGTGAATTTCAAGCTGATCTCCGACGAGTTGGCCGAGGAGATAGAGGCAAGCGAAAACTACCAACAAAAGCCCCTGCTTAAGAGCCTTGGGGCGGTCTCTGACAATGTTCATGATCAAGGTAATCATGAAGTATAGATAAGAGATTCCCATAGTGATCCCAATTAAGGCCCAGATTGGGAAGGCTGAGATGATAATTTCTATCAGCAGATGGTCCTGATAATCCGAAAGAGGAGGCCATAGCGCACAGCCGATGCACCAAAGAGGTAAGGCTGTAATATAGAGAATGTGTAGCATTAGTTGACGTCTCAAAAGATGAATCGTTAAAAGATAGTCTTATCTTATTTTTATAGCAACCGGGGTTTGGGGCCTCAAGGCCCCAAGCGGGTGTGGGCAGCCGCCCATATTGATCGGCCTCCTCATTGACTCCTGTGTTTCCTATATGTTCTCATTCCCAGATCGTCCCAGTCCCCGAGAGCGGTTATGCGCAAGCCCGATCAGGCCGAGTGCCTTTATCTTGATTTCGACGGTTTCTTTGCCTCTTGCGAGCAGTTGGCGCATCCAGGGCTGCGGGGGAAGCCGGTGGGGGTGGTGCCTTATGCTGGGGGAACGGGCACTTGCGTGATTGCCTGTTCCGCCGAGGCCAAGCGGCGGGGGGTGTCCAGCGTGATGTCGGTGCGCGAGGCTTTGCGGGTTTGTCCTGATCTGATCTTGCAGCCGCAAAGCCCGGACCTGTATCGCCGGGCTCATAATGCCCTGCTGGCCGAGATCGCCATGGTGCTTCCCATCGAGGCGGTGAAGTCCATCGACGAGCTGACCTGTCGGCTCGATCCGGTGCAGCAGCAAAATCCTCGGGCGGTGGGCGAGGCGATCAAGGCGCGGCTGTTCAAGCTGGTGGGGCCTTGGATCAAATGCAGCCTGGGTTATGCCGGTAATCGGCAATTGGCCAAGATGGCCTGCAAGGCGGGCAAGCCTGATGGCAATATGCTGTGGCATCCCGCCGATATGCCGGGGCCTTTGCTGGGCTTGCGGCTGAAGGATGTGCCGGGGATCGGCAAGAATGTGCTGCGGCGGCTGTGGGATGCTCGCATCGTCGAGATGAACGATCTGCTGAAGGCACAGCCCAAGCAGCTGCGGGCCCTGTGGGGCAATGTCACCGGCGAGCGGATGTGGTACGCCCTGCATGGCTATGACGTGCGGGTGCCGCCTTCCGAGCGGGGCATGTATGGCCATAGCCGGGTGATGGCGCCCGATCAGCGGACTCTGTCGGCGGTCAAGCCCATGTCGCGGCTGCTGCTGGTTAAGGCGGCCCGGCGGATGCGCCGCGACGGCTGGTCGGCCAGCCGCCTGTTCCTTTGGCTGGGGCTGTGGGACGGCTCTTGGGGCACCAGTCTTTATCTGCCGGCGCTGTGTGACGATCCGGGCATTTTGCAGGGACTGGATCAGCTTTGGACACAGGCCGAGGCTGAATTGCCCAGCCGCGCCGTTATCGCCCGCATGGGCGTCACCCTGGGCGAGTTGAGCAAGAGCTCGCAGCGGCAGATGGACCTGCTGACCCGCGACGAGCCCTTGCGGCAGCGGCTGGAGGGCATGACCCACTGCATCGACGATCTGAACCGCCGCTATGGCCGCACGGTGGTCAGTATCGGCCCCTGGAGCCCACCGCCGGGCGGCAATGCCGGCGGCAAGATTTCCTATACCCGCATCCCCAGTGCTGAGGACTTTTACTGATGAGTTGGAAAAGCGAAACCCGCCTGTCGGACATGGACCCGACCGCCCGCATGGAGATCACCTGCCGCCGCTGCGGCCTGACCCGCTATGAAACCCAAGCCGCCCTGATCCGCCGCCCGGCCTTGCGCTTCGCCACCCTGGAACAAGTCGAAGCCAGCCTGACCTGCGCCGACCGCTGGTGCCACGGCCGGGTGCGCCTGTCCCTGGTCTATGACGACCTGAATGAACCGTTCGTGGGTGGGATGGCTTAGGGGGGGTGACCTGGGGCGACGGCGCTGATATGCGTCTGGTGAGATTTTTGTGCTTTGGCGTTTGATGGTCTGGCTCGACGGAGTTTTCCGCCAAGATGTTATTTTTAATTGATTGAGGTATCGATTATAGGTTGTAATTAATTATTCTGTAGTTGTCTTTTGGTGGTTGATATGAAGGTTTTTATTAGCTGGAGTGGTGAGCGTAGTAAGTTAATTGGCAGCAAATTGCATGCATGGCTGCCTATGGTTTTGCAGTCAGTCGATCCGTGGTTGTCTGAGTCTGATATAGATGCAGGGGATCGGTGGGGAAATGAAGTTGGTAAAGAGTTGCAGGATAGTAACTTTGGAATTATTTGTATAACAAGGGAGAATATGTCATCTCCATGGATATTATTTGAGGCTGGAGCGCTGGTGAAATTCATGCAAGAGGGGAGAGTTGTTCCTCTTTTATATGATGTTGAATTTAAGGATATAACGGGTCCTCTGGCACAATTTCAGGCTAAAAAAATTGATAAGGCGGGTATATTTGATATTGTCTCATCAATTAATGAAAACTCTGATTCAAAACTTGCTGATGCGCGCTTGGAGGGAGTGTTTCAGGCGTTGTGGGCAAAATTCGAAGAAGATATATCAACTATACCGGTGTCTCATGCCCTAGTTAAGAAGGCCAGGGATCAGCATGATATTTTAGAGGAAATGGTTTCGTCTATTCGCTCTATAGAGCAAAAATTTCATGATAATCAATCTGTTAGGGTGTCTTCAAGTATTAGTCGAAAATCTGGTTATACAAGGGAGAAATTTATTTATGGTGATTTCTCTCCGGTTGATCCTATTCATATAATAATACTAGCAAGTCAAATAAAGGATGAATTCCCATGGTTATTTGAGCTTGCAAAATTGGCTTACATAGAGCAGACAACGGGCAGCGGAAAGTCAAAGCCATCTCTAGTAAGGCTGTTTTCTTCTGTTAAAATGCTGTCTCGAGGTCCCGCAGTCGAGACGCTGGAAATTTCAACGGCTATGATATTAAAGGATATGTGGAGCTTGTTGTTGGCAATGGATGCGGCAAGAGAGGCAGAATTGTCTCCGTATAAGCTTAAATAGAAACCGGGGTTTGGGGCCCAAGGCCCCAAGCGGGTGCGGGCGGCAGCCCGAGAACAGGCTGCCGCCGCATGATTGTTACACCGCCTTGGAGTGGCGGGCTTCGCCGGCTTTGAGATAGCGGTCGAAGGCGGCGCAGGCGGCGCGGACCAGGGGGCGGCCGTCTTCGGTGATGGTGATCTTGCGGCCCTGGCGGGTCAGCAGGCCGTCGGCTTGCAGTTCGGCCATGGCGTCGAGGCAGGAATCGAACTGGGCCGGGTCGGCGTTATGGGCGGCGCAGACGGCATCCACATCCAGGGAGAGGTCGCACATCAGCCGTTCGATGATGGCGCGGCGCAGGCGGTCGTCGTCATTGATGGCGATGCCGCGGGCGACGGCCAGCTTGCCGTCGCGGATGCAGTCCTTATAGGTGTGGATTTCGCCGATATTGGCGACATAGCCCTGGGGCAGCGAGCCGATGCCCGAGGCGCCGAACCCGACCAGGATGGGGGCGGCGTCGGTGGTGTAGCCCTGGAAATTGCGGTGCAGCCGCTTTTCCGCCAGGGCGATGGCCATTTCATCGTCGGGGCGGGCGAAGTGGTCGAGGCCGATCTGGACATAGCCGTGATGGGCGACCAGCCGTTCCTGGGCGGCGAGATACTGGTCCCAGCGTTCCGAGGCGCCCGGCAGGGTTTCTTCGGGGATCAGCCGCTGATGCTTCTTCATCCAGGGCACATGGGCATAGCCGAACAGGGCGACCCGCTTGGGCGTGAAGCCGATGCCCTTGTCGATGGTCTCAAGCAGGCTGTCGGTGGTCTGGTGCGGCAGGCCATAGACCAGATCCATATTGATCTCAGGGACGCCATGCTGGCGCAGCCAGGCGATGACGTTGGCGGTGACCTCATAGGGCTGGATGCGGTTGATGGCTTTTTGCACCACCGGATTGAAGTCCTGCACGCCGATGCTGGCGCGGGTGACGCCGGCCTGGGCCATGGCTTTGACATAGGTCTCGTCGGCGGTGCGCGGGTCCAGCTCGACGGCGATCTCGGCGCCGTCCTGGATCAGGAAATGCTTGCGCAGGCGGTCAACGGTGGAGACGAAATCCTCAGGGCTGAGGATGGTCGGGCTGCCGCCGCCGAAATGCACATGCTGGGCGGCCATGCGGGTCGGCAGGCGCTCGGCGACCATCTCGATCTCGCGCCACAGGCAGTCCATGTAATCGGCCACGGGGGCGTATTTGCGGGTGATCTTGGTATGGCAGCCGCAGAACCAACACATCTCGGCGCAATAGGCGATATGCAGGTAAAGCGACAGCGAGGCGTCGGCGGGCAGGGCGCCCAGCCAGTCGCCATAGGTCTCGCCATTCACCGACGGGCCGAAATGCGGCGCGGTGGGATAAGAGGTATAGCGGGGAACCCGCAGGTCGTACTTTTCCGCAAGATCGGGACGCATGAGGGTTCCTGTCGTTCCTGCCCAAAATAGCTTTCGGGCTAGGGTCCAAAATAGGCGGCAAGCCTACTCCCAGGGGCAGGGCAATTCAACAATCGGCGGAGAAGGGGTATTCCTACTTTCCGGCGCTTAAGGGCTGGCCGATCATGCGGCCCAGTTCCTCGGCGGGGACGGGGCGGCTGAACAGGAACCCCTGGACGGCGTCGCAGTGATGCTTGCGCAGATAATCCAGCTGATCGATGGTCTCGATCGCCTTGGCGGCGACGCGGATGCTCATGCTGTGGGCGACGGCGGTGGCGGCGCGGATCAGGCGGCCCTCGTCCTGCTTTTCGCTAAGATCACGGATGAAGTCGGGGGCGATCTTGACCACATCCACCGGCGTATGGCGCAGGGTGCGGAAGTCGGTATGGCCGCTGCCGAAATCGTCCAGGGCGATATGCACGCCCAGCACCCGCAGGGCTTCCAGGGCATGGACGGTGGCGGGGGTGGCCTCCATGGCGACGGCTTCCGGCACTTCGATATCCACCGCCTCGGCGGGCAGGTCAAAGCGGGCCAGCAATTCCTCGATCATCGCCAGGAAGCTGTCGTCTTCCAGCTCGGACTTGCTGATATTGACGCAGATGCGGAAGCCCGGATGCTCGCGCCGCCAGACGGTCGCCTGCTCGAAGGCGGTGGTGAAGGCCCAGCGGCCCAGCCGCTTGATCAGGCCGGATTCCTTGGCCAGCGGCAGGAACTGGCGGGGCACCAGGACGCCGATCTCGGGATGTTTCCAGCGCAGCAGCGCCTCGGCGGCAATCACCCGCATCGAGCGCAGATCGACGATGGGCTGGTAATAAAGCTGCAGCGCCTTGTCCTCGATGGCGCGGGACAGCACGCTTTCCATGGCCTGACGCTCGAAGGCGCGTTCCGACAAAGCCGGCGAGGCGAAGCGGAAGGAATCGCGGCCCTGCTTCTTCGAGGCATACATGGCCTCGTCGGCGGCATCGATCAGCTCTTGGGCGCTGGTGCCGTCGGTGGGATAGAGGGCGATGCCGATGCTGGTGGTGACCTTGTGGGGGCGGCCCAGCAGGGTGAAGGGCTCGGAGAACTGGCGCAGGATCTTTTGCGCCACGGTGGTGGCGTCGCGGAAGTCGTTGATGTCTTCCAGGATCAAGGTGAACTCGTCGCCGCCCATACGGGCCACGGTGTCCTCGTGACGGACCGAACTGCTGAGACGGGACGACACCTGCTGCAGCAGTGAATCGCCGGCGGTATGGCCCAGGCTGTCGTTGATCTGCTTGAAGTGATCCAGGTCCAGATAAAGCACGGCGATGATCAGCTGGTTGCGCTGGGCGCGGGCCAGGGCGCGTTCCAGCCGCTCCAGGAACAGGGCGCGGTTGGGCAAGCTGGTCAGGGTGTCGTGATGGGCGCGGTGCGACAGCGCCTCTTCATTCATCTTGCGGGTGGTGATGTCGTTGAAGACGGCGACATAGTTGGTGACGATGCCGGCATCGTTCTTGACGGCGCTGATGTTCAGCCATTCGGCGAAGGGCTCGCCGTTCTTTTTGCGGTTCCAAATCTCGCCGCGCCAGAAGCCGTTTTCGCCGATCTCTTTCCACATGGCGGCATAGAAGTCGCGGTCATGCCGTCCCGAGGACAGGCAGGACGGCTTCTTGCCCATCACATCTTCGAATTCATAGCCGGTCAGCTGGGTGAAGGACGGGTTGGTATGGATGACATGCTGGTGGGAATCGGTGATGAAGACGCCCTCGCTGGTGGCCTCCAGCACCTTGGCGGCCAGACGCAGCTGCTTTTCCAGCACCTTGCGGGAGGTGATATCCTCGATCATCGCCACGGCGAACTGCGGCGCGTTGTCGGGGCCGCGCACCAGCGTCACCGTCAGGCGTCCCCAGGCGAAGCCGCCGGAATGGGGCTGGAAGCGGGCCTCGTGGGCGAATTTCTCGGCATGGCCTTCCAACAGCGAGGTCAGTTCGGCCAGAACTTCGCTGCGGTCCTTCAGCTGGATGAAGGAGATCAGGCGCAGATTGGCTTCCTCATCCGGGCGGGTGCCCAGCATCTGGCGCAGCGCCGGATTGAGCGAGATGATCCGCCCCTCCAGATCCAGCAGCCCCACACCCAGGCCGGCATGTTCGAACATGGCGCGGAATTGGGATTCGCTGCGACGCAGGGATTGATCGACGCGGGACCGCTCCAGGGCATAGCGGATCGAGCGGCGCAGCATCTCGATATTCTCGGCGCCCTTGACGATATAGTCCTGCGCCCCTTGTTGCATGGCCTGCAGGGCCAGACGGTCGTCATCGGTGCCGGTCAGCACCACGATGGGCATCATGGGGGCGAAGCTGCGCAGGCGGGTGACGGATTCCAGCCCGAAGGAGTCCGGCAGGCCCAGGTCCAGCAAGGCCACGTCGAAGCTGCTGGCCGCCAGCGCCGCCAGGGCCGTTTTCAGGGTGTCGGCGTAAGACAAGGCAAAGGCGCCGGGCTGACGTTCCTCGAGCAGAAGCTCGATCAGCCGCGCGTCAGCGGGATTGTCCTCGATCACCAATACGGAAATGGGAGCGCTGTCAGGCATGTCCTCGTCCGGAAGGGAGGAACATCATCACCGGCACGACAGACGGAAAAACCCGCGGAATGCGGTTCGCGCGTACAGGAAACACTGCACCCTCCAATTCCCCAGCCCCACCACTCTAAGCCAGCCCGGCGGGATTTGAAAGCGGCGGTTGATATCAGCCGGAAAGTCCCGAAGACAGGCTATAGAGATCGGCCGGCGTGCCCACCAGTTCCCACAGCAGCCGCAGGCAGACCGCCAGCACCACCAGGGCCAGCAGCACCCGCATCTGTTCGGCCTTCAGTTTCGAGCCGAAGCGGGCGCCCATCTGGGCTCCGACCACGCCGCCCACCAGCAGGGTCAGCATCAGCACCACATCGACGGTGTGGGTCTGAATGGCCTGAAGCAAAGTGACGTTGGCGGTGACGAAGATGATCTGGAACAGCGAGGTGCCGATCACCACGGCGGTGGGCATCTCTAGCAGATAGATCATCATCGGCACCATGATGAAGCCGCCGCCGACGCCCATCAGGGCCGAGAGTAGGCCGCCGAAGCCGCCCACCGCCAGCGGCGCCAGCACCGAGATGTAAAGGCCCGAGCGGGGAAAACGCATCTTCAGGGGCAGATTGGCGAAGCGATGCTGGTGGCGCTTGACCGGGCGCATGGGGCGCTTGGCCCGCATCATGCTGCGCAGGCCTTCGATCAGCATGGTGGTGCCGACGAAGCCCAAAAAGACCACATAGCAAAGATTGATGGCCAGATCGACCTGACCCAGCGCATGCAACAGGGCGAACAGCCAGACGCCGAACAGCGACCCGGCCAGACCGCCGGCCATCAGCACCAGCCCCATGCGGATATCGACATTCTTGCGCCGCCAATGGGCGATCACGCCCGAGACCGACGCGCCGATGACCTGATTGGCGCCCGAGGCCACCGCCACCGGCGACGGCACTCCCATGAAGATCAGCAGTGGCGTCAGCAGGAAGCCGCCGCCGACGCCGAACAGGCCCGACAGAAAGCCGACGCCCCAGCCCAGCGACAGCAGCGCCAGGATGTTGACCGACAGGCCGGCGATGGGCAGATAGATGTTCACCGCCGGCTGGTCCTTCTTATTCCACCGGGAAGCCCGAGGCCATCCAGCCGTTGATGCCGCCTTCCATGCGGTTGATCTCGCCCTTATAGCCGGCTTCCAGCAGCTTGCCGGTGGCGGTGCCGCAGCGCACGCCCGAGCGACAGTGGATCACCAGCTTCTTGCCGGCGGGCACTTCGGGGAACTTGGCGGCGTCGAAGCTGGACAGCGGGAACAGAACCGCCGAGGCGATGTGATGGGCCACCCATTCATTCTGCTCGCGCACATCGACGACCACGGCTTCGTCGTTTTCGATCCACTCGAAAATGGTGCCGGGATCGACGATCTTCACTTGTTCGGTCATGACCTAACCTTATGTGTCTTGGATATTGGTTCCGGCTATGATGGGGATGTGCCGACGAGAACGCAAGGCCCCGACCTGTTCCGTTTTCGCATGGAGGCCGCTAGACTATGCAACTCACCTTTTCAGGACAGGTTTCCCGATGACCGACGACAGCCTTCTCGATGCCCGCGGACTGACCTGTCCGCTGCCGATTCTCAGGGCTAAGAAGTCGTTGAAGCTGATCGCCGACGGCGGCTTGCTGACGGTGCTGGCCACCGATCCCAGCTCGAAGAGGGATTTCGCCAGCTTCTGCGCCCAGACCGGCAACCAGCTGGTCAGCAGCAGTGAAGAGGATGACGGCGTTTTCCGCTATGTGATCCGCAAGGTGGTCTGAGCCTTACTCGACCAGATCCTTGCAGGCATGCCGGCTGGCATAGGCCACCAGCGGCAGGGTGATCGCCAGACCGGCAAAGGCGGTGACGATGCCGCAGCCGGTCAGAAAGACGATGGTGGCCGCCCAGCCGGTCATGACCTTGGCATTCCGGCGCACCGCCTGAAACGAGGTGGCCATGGCCCGTTCCGCCGAGATGTTGCGGCTTAGCAGCAAGGGCAGGCTGATGGCCGACAGGCCGAAGACCAGCGCGGCGATGGCTCCGCCCAACAGCATGCCGCAGCCGAGGAAGGCCCAGGACTGGGGCGCGGTCAGCAGGCTGTGGACGGAGTCCTCCAGGTCCGGCGGTGGGGCGTTGAAGAACAGGATGAACAGCAGCAGCGCCGCCTGAGCCCAGGCCAGCACCGCCAGCAGCAAGGCCAGCCCCAGCCCGCTCAGACCCGAGGGATTGCGCTGCCAGGCCATCATGGTCAGGCTCAGGCTCAGGGGTTCGCCCCGCTCCAGCCGCCGCGAGACATCGTAAAGCCCCACCGACAGCAACGGCGCCAGCAGGAAGAAACAGGCGATCGAGAAGGGGATCAGGCTGCCCAGGTCGATGGCTTGCAAGCCCAGGCCGATGGTCAGGCCGATCAGCGAGAACATCCCGCCCCAGGCCATGGACAGTCCCGGCGCCGCCAGGAAATCCTGCCAAGCCAGGGCTAGCCAGCGATTGGGCGCGTTCTGGTCAACGGTTCGGGTCGGCAGAGACGCAGGCCGCGTCGGCGCTGACAGCTCGATCGAGATGGCGTCGGTGCTGATGGCATCGGTGCCCATGGCCTTCACCCTTTTCCAACGAAAGTCGGTAAGGGTTAGGTTGGAGGTGGGTGGCTGGTTTTCCAGCCACCCTAAGCTTCAGGATAGGGTCAGACCTTTAGGGCCGCGCCCTTTTCCCGCTTCTCGACGCGGGACATGGAGCCCAGCAGGAAGGCCGCGCCCCACAGGATCGTCACTGCCAAGGCCAGCAGCCAGCGGCTGTTCTCGATCAGTTGCAGGGGCTCCATATAGAACGGCCCGCGCATCAGCACCAGGGCATGGGCGACCGGATTGACGGTCATCACCGCATGCAGCCACATGGGCGCGTTCTCGACCGGGAACAAAGCCCCCGACAGCATCCACAGCGGCATCAGGAACACCATCATGATGGCGTGGAAGCCCGAGGACGAGCGCATGCTCCAGGCGAAGAAGAAGCCCATGGCGGCAAAGCCGGTGCTGGCCAGCACATAGGAGATCACCAGCAGCAGCAGCGAGCCCAGGCCCAGATGCAGCCCCAGGAAGGGAGCGGCGATGGTGAAGATCAGGGTCTGGACCATGGCGATCGAGACGCCGCCCATGACCTTGCCCAGCACGATGGCCATGCGCGAGACCGGGGCCACCAGCACGCTTTGCAGGAAGCCGGCGTCGCGGTCCTCGATGATGGTGATGGACGAGAAGATGCTGGCGAACAGCATCATCATCAGCATGACGCCGGGATAGAAATATTCCAGATAGCTGACCCCTTCCATGCCGGGGGCGCGGAAGGAAGAATTGAAGCCCGAGCCCAGGAACAGCCAGAACAAAATCGGCTGAGCCACCGTGCCGATGACGCGGTGGGGCTGGCGCATGAAGCGGATGAATTCGCGGCGGGCGAGGGCGATGGCGACGCTGAACATGCTATTTGCCTCCCTCGGCATCCGCATCGGCGGCGGTCTGTCCGGTCAGGTGAATGAAGACGTCTTCCAGGGACGGCTGCTTGATGGCGATGCTGTCGATCTCGGCGCGATAGCGTTCCAGCAGCTTTTCCAGGATCGGCAGGCTGTTGCCGTTGTCGGTTTCCTCCAGGCGGATTTCGTCGCCGTGGCGGCGGGTCTTCAGACCCAGATCAGCCTGGATGCGGGCTTCCAGCGCCTCGGTCTGGCGGCTTTGCAGCACCACCATCTCGCGGCCCAGCTGGCCGCGCAGGGCCTGCGGGCTGTCATTGGCCAGCAGCTTGCCGGCCCGCATGATGGCGACGCGGTCGGCATCCTCGGCTTCCGAGAAGATATGGCTGGTCATCAGCACGGTCAGCTTGCGGCCCTTCTGGATGCGATGCAGGGCATCGACGAAGGCGCGGCGGGTGGCCGGGTCGAGGCCGGTGGTCGGCTCGTCCAGCAGCAGCAGGCGCGGGCGGGTCAGCAGGCATTTGGTCAGCTCGACCTGACGGGCCAGACCGCCCGAGAGGATGTCGACCTTTTCCGCCAGCCGGTCCTTGAGATTGGTCCAGGCCAGGGCCTCGTCCAGCCGCTCGGCATAGTCCTTGCCCTTGATGCCGTAGAGATCGGCATGCAGCTTCAGGTTCTCGGCCACCGACAGATGCTTGTCCACCGCCGGGCTTTGGAACACCACCGCCATCTCGGCGCGGGCCTTGGCCGGGGCCTTCAGCAGGTCATGTCCGGCAATGCGGATGCTGCCGGCCGAGGGGTAGCTCATGCCGCACAGAATGCGGAACAGGCTGGATTTGCCCGAGCCGTTGGGACCCGAGAGGATGCAGAACTGCCCCTCGTCCACGGTCAGGGACAGGTTGTCGATGGCGGTCCGTTCCGGGGTCTTGCGAGACGCCGGATAGACATGGGTCAGGTTTTCGATCTGGATCATGATATCCGCTTACACATGGCCGATTTGGCGGGGGCGATCCTGCCACCATTTGGCGGCAAGATTCAAAGCATCTTCGGGGCTGGCAGCCTTGCCCAGCAGGCGCAGGGCGATGGCGGCGGTCGAGGTGATGACGGCCTCGGCATAGGCGTCCTGGACCTCGCCGGTCCACAGGGCGGCCAGCTTCTCGGGGCGCAGTTCCTGTTCCGGCGCGGTGGGCGCGGTGACGGGCAGGGGCGGCCATTCCTCGTCGAAGGCTTGGCCGTCCTGGATGCCTTCCACCACGCAGGGCTTTTCCGGGCGGCGTTCGATCTCGCCGCCGTCGCCCTTGAAGCAGGCCAGGCTCTGCATCCCCATCAGCAGCGAGGCGTCGCGATGCACGCCGCGATAATTGGGATGGAAGACGCTCATCAAGGCGGCCTTGGCGTCGAAGGGGTTCAGATTGCGGGCCACCGTATGCAGGGGCGAGCGCAGGCCCAGCAGCGGCTTCAGCTCGAAGATCTGCAACAGGCGCGGATGCAGCACTTCCAGCGGCACATAGGTGAAGTGATGGGCGGTCAGCTGACGGCCCGCTTCCTCCAGGCTGGCGGCGGCGGGAATGCCCAGCGCGGCCAGGGTCTCGCGGGTGTAAAGCCGCCCGGCCGTATGGCCTTCGGTGCCATGCATCGAGACGGTGATGCCGTTCTTGGCCAGCAGCAGGGCCGACAGGATGAACAGTGGCAGATGGCGGCTCTTGCCGGCATAGGACGGCCAGTCCAGGTCGGGCTTGGGGAAGCTGGCCGGCAGCGACAGGATGTCGCGCACCGCCAGACCGAAGCCTGCCACCTCTTCCGGCGTCTCGGTCTTGACCCGCAGCAGACAGAGAAAAGCCCCCAGCTGCACCGGCTCGACCTCGCCGCGCAGGATCATGCCCACGGCGTCGCGGGCCTCGTCCTGAGTCAGCGGGCGGCTGAGATTGGGGCCCTTGCCCAGGATGCGGACATATTGGGCGAAAGGATGTTCGGCGGTCATGGAAATACCTTCCTCAGAACCAGCTATGGGACGCCGGATGCGTCACGCAAAGATCAACGAAGCCCGCATGATCGACCACCTGGGCGCAGAGCGGCTTGGCGGCCAGACCGCGGGCTTCCAGGTCGGGGCCAAGGGCATAGACGTCAAGCCCTTTTAGTTTGGCGGCATAGGCGCCGTCGGCCAGGGCGGCGACCACCGCATCTTCGATCAGCAGCAACGCCGCACCCTCCGTCAGGCGGGCCAGACAGGCGTCCAGGGCGCGGTCGGCATAGGGGGATTTATTGACGATATGCAGCATGGCTCAGGCGCTCACCACCAGATCGGCCTCGGCCATGGCCTGGGCCATCTCGGCGCGGTCCAAAAGGGTGACGGCGGCCATCAGGTCGGATTCGCTCAGGCCCCGCTCGGCCAGGGACTCCCGCTCGACCCACAGATGTTCGATGTCGTAATCGTCCAGTTCCTCGAAGGCATGGGCAAAGGGCTTGTGGCCGATGGCCTCGGCGCTTTGGCCCTTGACCAGCTGGAAGACGCCGTCATCGAGAAAGGCCAGATGCACCTGCTGATCAAAGGCGGCGGCCACCATCAGGGCGTCCAGCATCTCGGGCGCACGGCTTTGGCCATAGGGCGCCTTGCGGGCGACGAAGAGGATTTTCTTATGGGCCATCGGCGTCAGGCTCCGAAGGTCACAAGCCGGTCGGCGGCGATGGCGGCTTCGGCCAATTGCCCCAGCCCGGCGATGCGGAAACCTGGCGCCAGATTGGCTTCCCGCAGGCCCCGCTTGACGGCGGCATTGGCGCAGACCGTCAGCTCGACCCCGCTTTCGGCGGCGAACTCGGCCCAGGCCCGCACCGGGTTGCGCTCGGTGGCCGGGGGCGCGGACAGGCGGTTGGCGTTCATCACCCCGTCGCAATAGAAGAAGACCCGCAGCAGCTCATGCCCCTGGGCGCGGACGGCGCGGGCAAAAGCCAGGGCGCTGTCCGAGGCCTGATGGGCGAATGGACCTTCGGTGACGAGGATGGCGAATTTCATGGCGCTATCCTGCCCAGCCCTTCGGGGGGAGTCACGTTCTTTGTCGCATCGCAGCAGCGGATCAGGTCAAGGATGATCTCGACCATTTCGGGATCGCGGCCGATGCCGCCCATCAGCCAGGCGGTCTTGCCATGGATGGCCGAGGGACCGCCCTCGACGGTGGTCAGGCCGAACAGCGGCGGAAGATCCTGGCTGGCATGCATGCCTTCCGACAGCAAGAGCGGCGCCGCCAAGACGGTGCTGCCCGTAACCAGAGCAGGCCAGTCGGCGACGAAGGGTTCTTGCTCGATATAGCTGGTGATCACCTCGGCGAAGGGGCTGTCTTGCCGCAAAAGATCGGCGATGCGCTCGGGCGTGCCCTTGGCGCCGCCGGGCTTGCTGGAGCCATGGGCGATCACCAGCAGGGTCGCGGCGGCCGGGAAAATCGCCTGGGCGGCGCAGAGTTCCAGGGCTCGCTGGCGCAAAAGCCGGGGAATGTCGTCATGGGCTCCGACCGGAGCGGCGTAATAAATCCGGCGTCCATCCTTGACGGTCAAGGGGCCGTTCAGCTCCAGGGTCTGGGGGATCAGCCGGCGGGTGAAGACGCCTTCGCCCGAGAAATAGGGCACCACATAGACGGTGCGGCTTTGCACCAGATCCAGGGACAGATAGGGCTCTTCCTTCCAGAAGCAGGCCTTTACCTCGGCGAACAGGCCCGACGCCTCCAGCTGCTCGGCCAGACGGCAGGCGGCGAGGCGTCCGCTTTCCACCTTGCTCGAGCCATGCCCAACCAGCAACAGGGCGGCGTTCTTCCAGTCCGGATTGATCATGGCCGCCATATGGGGATCTCAGGCCAGCATTGCCAGGGCCATCACGCCGATGGTGACGGTGCCGATGCCGACAATTTGAAAATGGGTCAGCCGTTCCTTGTAAAGGATGCGCACCAGGATCACCGTCATCACCCCCAGGGTCGAGCTGGAGACGGCCGCCAGGGTGCCGTCCAGCCCGTCGCGGGCGGCGTAAAGCAGCAGCAGGCCGACGGTGTCCAGCAATCCCTGGGTCAGGGCTAGGGCGACGGTGCGGCCCGAGGGGCGGGGAATCTTCGGCCCCAGCAGAACCAGCCCACCCATGGAGACCAGCCCGATCAGGCGGCCCCACCAGACTAGGGTGAATTCGCCGTCGATCTTGACGCCCTGCTGCCCCAGCATCAAGGCCACCGCCAGCAGGAAGGACGAGATCAGGGCCAGCAGCAGGGTTGGGGTCTTGCTGCTGTTCTGCTCGGCGCTGGGATCGGGGGCGGCGGTGGCGGCGACCAGGGCGACGCCGCCCATGGTCAGCAGCATGGCAAGCAGGATCAGCAGCGAGGGAACCTCACCCATGGCCAGGGCGATGGCGACCATCCAGGCGGGATAGGCGCTGACCACTGGCGAGGCCAGCGAAACCGGACCGCGCCGCAAGGCTTCGTACAGCATCAGCATGGCGATGGTGGCGCTGGTGATGGAGCCCAGGCTCCACCAGCTGGGCCAGTCGGGCCAGCCCATGCCGGTGACGATCCGCCAGACGGATACCGCGCAGAGCCCCGCCAGGCACATGGTCATCAGCCCGGCGCAGGCGCCCAGCAGCCGCCCGGTATGGCGGGCGATGGCGTCGGCGGCTCCCCAGGCCACGGCGGCCAGCAGTCCCAGCATAACCGCCAGCATCAGCGCATGGTCCCGATGGTCTGGCGGGCGGTTCTGGTGATCACATCATGCTCCCTGGACGCTTATGCTTGGGGATTAGCATAAGCGCCGGGGCATTGCACCGCCTTATCTCCAGTCATGGTGATGATGGTGATGCGGGGCGTAATAGGCCGGGCCGGGCTCGTAGACGAAGGCGGCGGGCGGCGGCGGCGCATAGCCATAGGAATAGGCCGGACGGTAATAGGGCGACGGAGTCTCATAGACGGTGCAGGCTGCCAGTCCGCCGACCAGCGCCAGCAAGGTCAGCCACAAAACGCCACGAGACAGAAAGCGGGACATCATATCCTCCACTCCGGCGCATCTGCCGGAACGAAGGCTATGAAAACACTTGGCCTTGGCGGAATGATGGGAGGATCAGGGCCAAACCGCCATAATTATGAAGGCTTAGTCGAATTCGTAATCGCCGATGAACCAGCGTTCGCCCGACCAGTTGATGGTCACCCAGCGCAGCCCGGCGGGCTCGCCCGAGACGGGAACGATCTTGCCGTCGGTGGCGTTCATACGGGTGATCATCGCCTTGGTCGGTTTGGGCATCGGCCCGCTGATGGTCAGCACCGGCGGCGGCGGGGCATAGGGAGGCATGTCCTCAGGGGTCAGTTCGGCGATCTTGTCACTGCCTTCGCTGGGGAAGCCCTTTTTCAGCTCGGGGCGCTTGCCCTTGCTGGCGCGGGACACCAGCGAGGTTTCCACCCCCATCAGGATGCGCCAGCTGCCCGGCTGGTCGCTGGGCTGGCGGGCGGCGATGCGCAGGCCGGTCAAGACCGCCTGACGATCGCCGGCGATGCTCAGGGCGGCGTAATGGGCGGTGACGGCGGCCTCGGCGGCGTCCTGGATATTTTCCGGGGTGGGGCCGTCCTTGGGGGCGGGTTGCAGCCAGCGGGTGGGGGCGGTGCTGCTTTTCATCACCATGGCCTGGGGAGTGGCGTCGCCGTCGGTGATATGCACGGCGCCCATGCCGCCCCAATGGGCCTTGCGGGCCGCGACGCCGCCCAGCGAGACCAGGCCGACGCCCAAGATCACGATGGCGGCGGTCAGCTTGATGATATAGCGGGGGTCGCGGTCATCCTGGCGGTAATCGAAGGTGTGGAGTTCCCGCGGCAGAACCGGGTCGATCACGGTGCGGCCCAATAGGGAGCCGGTCAGACGCTTGCCGGCTAGAGACGACAGCTCGACCTCGTCGCCGCCGCCGCCCGAGAAGTCATAGCCGCCCTGGGTATCGCCGCCGCTATCGCTACCCGACTGAAACATGAAGGCATCGCCTTCGGGCCGGTCGGCGGCTTGGTCGAGCGAGGGCTCGGCGGTCGGGGCCGCAGTCTCCTGATAGGCGCCCCGCTGGCGCAGGGTGGCATTGACCCGGCCTTGCAGCAGATCGATCTCGGTGGGGATGTCGTCATCCCGGGGGATCGGATCGGGCTCTTCTTTTTCCGGCGTGAAGGGGACATGAATCGGCAAGCCCGAGCCCGATGTCGCAACGGCGCGGCGCAGCTTTTCAAAGACGTCGTTGGGGTCGTTCTCGAACAAGTGCCAGAATTCCCAGGAAAACTGCCCAGAGAATAGTCTTCCTGCGCCGCGAAGGGAAGTGTCAGCGCGGTGACGGTGTCAACCGAGGCGGCGGCAGATCGGCCACCGCCCGTTTGCCATCCACCACGATGGGGCAGGCGACGCCGGGCAGGCCGTCCATGTCCAGCTTCAGGCCGCGGGCGATCACCTGCGGATCGGCGAAGACCTGGGCCACATCATTGATGGGGCCGGCGGGAATCCCTGAGGCCTCTAATCCCTCCAGCCAGTCCTTGCTGGAACGGCTTTTCAGCAATTCTGCCAGCAGGGGCACCAGCGTGGCGCGATGGGCGACACGGGTGGGATTGCTGGCATAGCGGTCGTCCAAGGCCAGCTCGGGCCGTCCGGCCAGGGCGCAGAAGCGGGCGAACTGCCCGTCATTGCCGACCGCCAGAATGATATGGCCGTCGGCGGTGGCGAAGACCTGATAGGGCACGATATTGGGGTGGCTGTTGCCCAGCCGGGGTGGGGCGCTGCCGCCCACCAGATAATTGAGCGCCTGATTGGCCAGGGTCGCCACCTGCACATCCAGCAAGGCGATGTCGAGGTGATGGCCTTCGCCGGTCTGGCGGGCGTGATGCAGGGCGGCCAACACCGCATTGGCGGTATAAAGTCCGGTCATCACATCCACCAGGGCGACGCCCACCTTCAGCGGTTCGCCGGAAGGATCGCCGGTCAGGCTCATCAGCCCGCCCATGCCTTGGATCATGAAGTCATAACCAGCTCGCTGGGCATAGGGGCCGTCCTGGCCGAAGCCGGTGATGGAGGCATAGACCAGCGACGGCTTGACGGCCTTCAGGCTGGCATAGTCCAGGCCATATTTGGCCAGGCCGCCGACCTTGAAATTCTCGATCACCACATCGCAGTCGGCCACCAGCCGGCGCACCTGCTCTTGGCCTTCGGGCTTGGTGAAGTCGACGATCACCGAGCTTTTGCCTCGATTGGCGCAGAGGAAATAGGCCGACAGATCGGCGATGGGCTGGCCGTCGGAGTCGGTGACGAAGGGCGGGCCCCAACGGCGGGTGTCGTCGCCGTCGGGATGCTCGACCTTGATGACGCTGGCTCCCAGATCCGCCAGCAGCTGACCGGCCCAGGGACCGGCCAGGATGCGCGACAGTTCCAGAACCCGGACGTCGGCCAGAAGTCCTTTGCTCATCTTAGCAGAAGGCCTGAATGCCGGTCTGGGCCCGGCCCAGGATCAGGCCATGAATATCGTGAGTGCCTTCATAGGTGTTCACGGCTTCCAAATTCATGGCATGGCGGATGATGTGGAACTCGTCCGAGATGCCGTTGCCGCCATGCATGTCGCGGGCAACTCGGGCAATCGCCAAAGCCTTGCCGCAATTGTTGCGCTTGAGCATGGAGATGGCTTCCGGCGCCGCCTTGCCCTGGTCCATCAGACGGCCCAGTTGCAGGCAGGCATGCAGGCCCAGGGTGATCTCGGTCTGCATATCGGCCAGCTTCATCTGGATCAGCTGATTGGCGGCCAGGGGGCGGTTGAACTGCTTGCGGTCCAGGGTGTACTGGCGCGAGGCGTGCCAGCAGAATTCGGCGGCCCCCAGCACGCCCCAGGCGATGCCGTAGCGGGCCTTGTTCAGGCAGCCGAACGGACCCTTCAGCCCTTCGACGCCGGGCAGGATATTGGCGTCGGGAACGAAGACCTCGTCCATGACGATCTCGCCGGTGATCGAGGCGCGCAAGCTAAACTTGCCCTCGATCTTCGGGGTCGAGAAGCCCTTCATGCCGCGCTCCAGGATGAAGCCCCGGATGACGCCGTCCAGCTTGGCCCAGACGATGGCGATGTCGGCGATGGGGGAATTGGTGATCCACATCTTGTTGCCGGTCAGAACATAGCCGCCATCCACCTTGACGGCGCGGCTCTTCATTCCCGCTGGGTCCGAGCCATGGTCGGGCTCGGTCAGGCCGAAGCAGCCGATCAGCTCGGCGGTGGCCAGCTTGGGCAGGAAACGCTGGCGCTGCTCCTCGGTGCCATAGGCATGGATGGGATGCATCACCAGCGACGACTGCACGCTCATGGCCGAGCGATAGCCGCTGTCCACCCGTTCCACTTCGCGGGCCAGCAGGCCATAGCAGACATAGTTCACACCGGCGCAGCCATAGCCGTCGATGGTGGCCCCCAGCATGCCCAGCTCGCCCATCTCGGTCATGATGGCGCGGTCGAACTGTTCATGGCGGTTGGCTTCCAGCACGCGGGTCTGGAGCTTTTCCTGGCAATAGGCGCGGGCCGAGTCCATCACCAGCCGTTCCTCGTCCGACAGGCAGTCGGCGAAGCCCAGGGCGTCCATCCAATCGAAAGTGGGCTTGCTCATGGGCTCAGGCTCCCGCCAGCTGACGCAGCTGCGCTTCGATGATGTCCAGGCCTTCGGTCAGCAGGGTGTCCGAGATGGTCAGCGGCGGCAGGAAGCGGATGACATTGCCGTAAACGCCGCAGGACAGCAGGATCAGCCCGGCCTGGGCGCAGGCATTGACCAGCGTCTTGGTCAGATCGGCGTCGGGCTTGCCGTCCTTGACCAGCTCGACGGCGGCCATGGCCCCCATGGTGCGGATATTACTGACCGAGGCCAGACCCAGCTTGGCGAAGCGATCGGTGATGATCTTGCCGATCACCTTGGCGCGGTCGCACAGCTTTTCTTCCTCGATCACATCCAGCACCGCCAAGGCGGCAGCGCAGGCCAGCGGCGAACCGGCATAGGTGCCGCCCAGCCCGCCCGGAGCGGGTGCATCCATGATGGCGGCCTTGCCGATGACGCCCGAGATGGGGAAGCCGCCGCCCAGCGACTTGGCGACGGTAATCATGTCGGGGGCAATGCCCGACTGCTCGATGGCGAAGACGGTGCCGGTGCGGCCGAAGCCGGTCTGCACTTCATCGACGATCAGCAGAATACCATGCTGATCACAGAGCTGGCGCAACGCCTGGAAGAAGGAGGGGCTGACGGGATTGAAGCCGCCTTCGCCCTGCACCGGCTCGATGATGATGGCGGCAACCCGCTCAGGCGCGATGTCGGCCTTGAACAGAGTATTGATGGCCGCCAGCGACTGGTCTTCGGTCACGCCGTTGCTGGGGAACGGGGCGTGATAGACCTCGCCCGGCAGCGGCGCGAATCCGACCTTGTAAGGAACCACCTTGCCGGTTAGGGCCATGGTCATCATGGTGCGGCCATGGAACGCCCCCGAGAAGGCGATCACACCGGGACGGTTGGTGGCGGCGCGGGCGATCTTGACCGCATTCTCGACGGCTTCGGCGCCGGTGGTCAGGAAGATCGACTTCTTCTCGCCGGGGATCGGAGCCAGCGCGTTCAGGCGCTCGGCCAGGGCGATATAGCTCTCGTAAGGAGTGACCTGCACGCAGACATGAGAGAAAGCATCCAGCTGCGCTTTCACCGCTTCGACCACCTTGGGATGGCGATGGCCGGTGCCGACCACGGCGATGCCGCTGGCGAAGTCGATATAGCGCTTACCTTCCACATCCCAAATCTCGGCATTTTCGGCGCGGGCCGCGAACACCGGGAGCATGGTCGAAACACCGCGCGGAATGGCGGCTTCACGACGGGACTGAAGGGAGGAATTGCTGCTCATGCTTGATCACTCCTTGTTGTTTCTCCCCTCTCCCGCAGGCGGGAGAGGGGGACATTGATTAGCGGTCCACACCGCCGATGCAGACATATTTGGCTTCGATGAAGTCCTCGATGCCGTATTTCGAGCCTTCGCGGCCGATGCCCGACTGCTTGACGCCGCCGAAGGGAGCCACCTCGTTGGAGAGGATGCCTTCATTGACGCCGACCATGCCGTATTCCAGCTGTTCCATGACGCGGACGCAGCGGCCGATGTCGCGGCTGAAGAAATAGGCGGCCAGACCGAACTCGGTGTCGTTGGCCATCTGGATGGCTTCGGCTTCGGTTTCAAAGCGGAACAGCGGGGCCAGGGGGCCAAAGGTTTCTTCCTTCGCCACCGCCATGGCCGGGGTGACGTTGGTCAGAACGGTGGGCTCGAAGAAGCTGCCGCCCAGGGCGTGACGCTTGCCGCCGATCTCCAGCTTGGCACCCTTGGACAGCGCGTCGGCCAGATGGCGTTCCACCTTCTCGACGGCTTCGCCATTGATCAGCGGGCCCTGGGTGACACCGGCCTCGGCGCCGTTGCCGACCTTCAGCGCCTTGACGGCTTCGATCAGCTTGGCGGCGAAGGCGTCATAGACACCGGCCTGCACCAAGATGCGGTTGGCGCAGACGCAGGTTTGACCGGCATTGCGATATTTCGAGGCCATGGCTCCGGCCACCGCCGCATCCAGATCGGCGTCGTCGAAGACGATGAAGGGGGCGTTGCCGCCCAGTTCCAGGCTGACCTTCTTGACGGTGGCGGCGCACTGGGCCATCAGCAGCTTGCCGACCTCGGTCGAGCCGGTGAAGGAGAACTTGCGCACCACCGGGCTGCCGGTCAGGCGCGAGCCGATGGCGGCGGGGTTGCTGCCGGTGACGATGTTGAAGACGCCCTTGGGGAAACCGGCCCGCTCGGCCAGCACCGCCAGCGCCAGGGCGGAATAGGGGGTGTCCTCGGCAGGCTTCAGCACCACGGTGCAGCCAGCCGCGAAGGCCGGAGCCGCCTTGCGGGTGATCATCGACGAGGGGAAATTCCAGGGCGTCACCGCACCCACCACGCCGATGGGCTGCTTCAGGACGATGATGCGCTTGGTGGCGGCGACGGTGGGAATGGTGTCGCCATAGACCCGCTTGCCTTCCTCGGCGAACCATTCGACGAAGGTCGCGCCATAGACCACTTCGCCACGGGCCTCGGCCAGGGGCTTGCCCTGCTCGGCGGTCATGATCTGGGCCAGGTCTTCCTGGTTTTCCAGGATCAGCTCGTACCATTTGCGCAGGATCGCGGCCCGCTCCTTGGCGGTCTTGTCGCGCCAGGCCGGAAAGGCGGCTTCGGCGGCGGCGATGGCGCGGTCGGTCTCGGCGCTGCCGCAATCGGCCACCTGACCCAGCACCACGCCGTTGGCCGGATTGCTGACCGGGAAGCTCTTGCCGCTGTCGGCATCGACCCAGGCGCCGTCGATAAAGGCGCGGCTTTGCAGCAGGGAGGGGTCTTTCAGGGAAATCGGCAGGGTCATCGGTCTGTGGTCCTTGGGCTCGGAGTGGCGGGGAAAAGGCCGCGTCCGCAAATTGTGATCACAAATTGCGGTGAAAGTATCACGGCCCTTCCAGCTTGGCAAATGCCTGTTTGCGCCATCATAGCAGTTCTGCGCCAAAGAGTGATCTCAGTTGACAAGCCGGGCGCAGGAGAGGAAGAGACAGGCGTTTCCACTATAGGACCGACCCGGATGCCTCTTCCTGACGATGGACAAAGCCTGCTGCATGATCGCGTGCATGACGAACTGCGCTGGCGGCTGATCACCGGCAAGATCGTGCCGGGGCTGGGGCTCTCGACTCGTGGGCTGGCGCAAGAGCTGGGTGTCAGCCCCATGCCGGTGCGCGAAGCCTTGGGACGGCTGGCGGCGGAAGGGGCGGTGGAGATCCGTCAGAAGCGCCGCATTCAGGTGCCGCCGATGACGGCGCAACGCTTCGACGACCTGCTGCGCTGCCGCCTGTTGTTGGAACCGGAAGCCGCCCGTCAGGCGCTGCCCCATATCGACGCCGAGGCCCTGCGCCGCTTGCGGGCCATGGATGACCGGCTGGACAAATGCCTGCATAACGGCGATGTCACCGGCTATATGGAAGCCAATTTCCAGTTCCACTTCACCCTCTATCGCGCCCAGCCCGGAGCCATCCTGACCCGGCTGATCGAGGCCTTGTGGCTGCAGTTCGGCCCCTTCATGCGGGTGGTCTATGGCCGCTTCGGCACACACAATCTGCAAGACCAGCACGAGCTGGCCCTGGCGGCCATCGCCGAACAGGATGCCGAGGGGCTGGCGAAGGCGATCTCGGCTGATATCGCAGACGGAATGGGGCTGATCGGCCGCACTGGATTGGCTGATTAACCTGTTGATTTCGCATATGTGATCACAAAAATACTCTCCCCGGCTTGACGAGTGGGGGGTAAATGGGCAACTCTATCTGCGATCTAAGTTTGGTTTTCGCTTTCCTCGGCAACGGATTTCCGCTGCCGAACAGCCCTTTGCGGCCAATCTTCCAGACTGGGTCGAGAAACAACAATCAGGGGACATCATGTCTGCCAACTTCGAGCAATGGATCCGCGAAAAAGGCATCGGCGAAATCGAATGTCTGATCTCGGACATGAACGGCATTATCCGTGGCAAGGTGCTGCCGGCTCAAAAGTTCATTCAGACGGTTCAGGACAATTCGCTGCGCATTCCCAGCAGCGTCTATCTGATCACCGTTACCGGCGAATTTTCCGAGGACGACGACAATATCACCGCCATCATCGACCCGGATGTGGTGCTGCGTCCCGACTATGACACGCTGTGCGTCGCGCCGGGCTACAAGACCCCTACCGCCTTCGTCATCGCCGACGCCTATGACGGCGAAAGCAAGCCCTTCGAGATTTCGCCCCGCCATGTGCTGAAGAAGGTCATGGACCTTTACGCCGACAAGGGCTGGAAGCCGGTGGTTGCCCCTGAGCTGGAATTCTATCTGACCCAGCCGAACCCCGATCCCGACCTGCCGCTGATGCCGCCCGCCGGGCGCTCGGGCCGGGCCGAGACCTCGCCCCAGCCCTATGGCCTGGAAGCCATCACCGAGTACGAAGACCTGATCGAGACGGTCTATGACTATGCCGAGATCGCCAAGCTGCAGATCGACACCCTGATCCACGAAGCCGGCGCAGCTCAGCTGGAGATCAACTTCCTGCATGGCGACCCGGTGCGGCTGTCGGATCAGGTGGTGGTGTTCAAGCGGCTGATCCGCCAAGTGGCGCTGAAGCATGGCGTCTATGCCACCTTCATGGCCAAGCCGATGATCAATCAGCCGGGCTCGGCCATGCATATCCATCAGTCGGTGGTGGATATGGAGACGGGCCGCAATCTGTTCGCCCTGGAAGACGGCACCGACAGCCCGATGTTCCGCCATTTCATCGGCGGCTTGCAGAAGGTGCTGCCGCGCATCACCCCGATGTTCGCTCCCAACGTCAATTCCTTCCGCCGCATGCGTCCCAGCTTCAGTGCGCCGATCAATGTGCAGTGGGGCTATGACAACCGCTCCTGTGGTCTGCGGGTGCCGATCTGCGATCCCCAGGGCCGCCGCGTCGAGAACCGCCTGCCGGGCGCCGACGCCAATCCCTATTTGGCCATCGCCGCCTCGCTGATCAGCGGCTATATCGGCATGGTCGAAAAGCTGGAGCCCACCGCGCTGATGGAGGCCAACGCCTATAACCGCAAGCGCACCCTGCCCAAGACCCTGGAAGAGGCGCTGGATCAGTTCGACAACTGCCAGGCGGTGCGTAGCCTGCTGGGCGACAATTTCTTCTCGGCCTTCAGCCTGATCAAGCGGGCCGAGCTGGACGCCTATCAGGAAGTCATCAGCTCGTGGGAGCGTGATCACCTGCTGCTGAAGGTGTAAGGGGTTATGGTCTCCAACGACGCATTGAATATGGCGTCGTCCTATTATGTGGCCTCGGCTCTGCCCTGGGGGGTAAAGCCGAGGCTGCAAGGGACGCATGACGTCGATCTTTGCGTCGTCGGAGGCGGTTGCACCGGCCTGTCGGCGGCTTTGCATGCCGCCCGTCAGGGGATGTCGGTGCTGCTGCTGGAGGCCGGACGGATCGGCTGGGGCGCCTCGGGCCGCAATGGTGGTCAGATGATCGTCGGGCTGCGGCAATCCCCCGCCGATCTTATCCAGAATTTCGGCCAAGAGACCGCCAAGGCGCTGTTCGCCATGACCGTCGAGGGCCGCGATCTGATGTTCGCCCTGGCGGACGAGGGCGGCTTTGCCTGCGACTTGAAGCAGACCGGCCATCTGACTGCGGCGGCGCGTCCGTCCGATCTGGGCTGGATGACCGAGGAAGCCGAGTTGCTGGCCAAGGTCATGGATTATCCGCATATCCGCATTCTGGACGCCGCCCAGATTCGGGATGAAGTAGCTAGCCCGCTTTATCACGGCGGTTTCCTGGACGAGAGGGGGGCGCATCTGCATCCCCTGAACTTCACCCTGGGACTGGCCGGACTGGCCGAGCGGGCCGGGGTGCAATTGTTTGAGCATTCGCCGGTGATCCGTCTGGAAGACGGCGCCGGCGTGACCATCACCACCGAGGAAGGCGTCGTGCGGGCCCGTCATGCGGTGCTGGCCTGCGACGCCCTATTGGGCAAGCTGGAGCCAAATCTCGCGGCGCGGATCATGCCGGTGGGCAGCTATATCGCCGCCACCGAGCCCTTGGGCGAAGAGCGGGCGCGGTCCCTGATCCCCAGGGATCTGGCGGTGGCCGATACCTTGTTCTCGCTGCATTATTTCCGCCTCAGCGCCGATCACCGGCTGCTGTTCTCGGGCGGCGAACGCTACACCCCCCATCACCCCAAGGATATCGCCGCCTCGGTAATGCGGCATCTGCCCGGCGTCTTCCCGCAATTGGCCGATGTGAAGGCCGAGTTCGGCTGGGGTGGGCTGGTGTCCGTGACCTCCTCGCGGCTGCCGCATATCGGCCGCAAGGGCAACCTGTTCTATGCCCATGGCTATTCCGGCGAAGGGGTGATCATGAGCAATCTGGCCGGCAAGCTGCTGGCCGAGGCGATGAATGGGCAGCTGGGGCGTTTCGATATTTTTCAGTCCATCGCGCCTCGGGCCTTTCCCGGTGGGACGAAATTCCGCTACCCTCTCTATGTCTTAGGGATGCTGTGGTTTGCGTTGCGGGATCGGCTTTGACCTGATCCCCGCGCGGGGATTGAGGGAAAAGCGATGCAGAAACTCCGCAACAGCCTGGCGGCGGTGGCCGTGGCCTGTCTTGGATTCGCCAGTTCGGCTCAGGCCGCCGAGCGCCAGCTGAACATCTATAACTGGACCGACTATATCGGCCCCAATGTGGTGGCGAATTTCCAGAAGGAAACCGGCATCCATGTCTCTTATGACATGTATGACGCCAACGAGACCCTGGAAGCCAAGCTGTCCGCCGGCGGGTCCGGCTATGACATCGCGGTTCCCACCCTGATCCCCTTTCTGGCCCGCGACATCAAGGCCGGGCTCTATCAGAAGATCGACAAGAGCAAGCTGAAGAACTGGGGCAACCTGGACCCCAAGCTGCTGACCATTCTGTCCAAGTTCGATCCCGGCAACAATTACGCCTTGCCCTGGATCATCGGCGTCGACGGCATGGGCTATAATGTCGAGAAGATCAAATCCATCGCCGCGGATGCGCCGGTCAACAGCTGGGACTTGCTGTTCAAGCCGGAATGGGCGTCGAAATTCACCGCCTGCGGCATCGAGATGCTGGACAGTCCGCAAGATGTGTTCAGCGTGGCGCTGGCCTATCTGGGCTTCAATCCGAGTTCGGAAAATCCTGAAGAGCTGAACAAGGCCTATGAGCTTCTGATGAAGCTGCGGCCCTATATCCGTCGTTTCGACAGCTCGGGCTATATCAACGATCTGGCCAATGGCGACGCCTGCCTGGTGTTCGGCTATTCCACCGACGTGATGATCGCCGGCAAGCGGGCCAAGGAAGCCGGCAAGCCCTATCAGGTGGCCTTCTCGATCCCCAAGGAAGGCAGTCTGATGTATATGGACGCGGTGGCGATTCCCGCCGGCGCTCCTCATTACGACGAGGCCCTGGCCTGGATCGATTACATCCTGCGCCCCGAGGTGATGGCCGAGACCACCAACACCGTCGGCGGCCGCAACGGCAATCAGGCTTCGTCGAAATTCGTCAAGCCCGAGATCCTGAGCAACCCCGGCATCTATCCCCCGGAAGAGGTGCAAAAGACCCTGTATGAGGGCGATGTCGGCTCGGCCTTCATGGACCGCCTGCGCTCGCGTCTCTGGACCCGGGTCAAGAGCGGACGTTGATGCCTTATTTTTGGGCTCATATTTTGTGTGCCTGAAAAATGGTCTGTCGCTATAATGGTCGCATCGTCAGTCATTCGAGGTGCGACCATGTGCGGCGGCAACGGCTCTTGCGGAAGCGGTGACAGTTTCATCCCTGCTGAAGGAACAAGTTGGGCTGGCTATGCCTTCCAGACCGGCCCGGTGCCCGAGGATGTCTCCGGGGTCTATGTCTTCGCCCGCCGCAAGGGCGAGCGGCTGGAAGCCGTCGAGATCGGCGAGGCGGTGGATATCCGCATCGCCGCCGAACTGGTCGAGGTCGAGGCCGATTGCCTGTTCTGGATGGAGCAGGGGAATCCCCGCCTACGCTCCCATGTGGAAAAGATCCTGGTGGATCGCTATATGCCCGGTTCCGCTCAGACCCTTTACAGTATCCAGGGACGGACCGCCTGATGACCGACGCGCAGCAAGTTACCGAACAGCAGATCGCCGCCCTGGTGCGTCGTTTTTACGACAAGGCCCGCCAGGACGACAGCTTGGGGCCCTTGTTCGCCAAGGTGGTGCATGACTGGGAAGATCATTTCCTGACGGTGCAGGACTTCTGGTCGCATCTGCTGCTGGGCACGGATCGTTACAAGGGCATGCCCTTCGGCGTTCATACCCATCTGCCCATCGAGCTGGATCACTTCGACCGCTGGCTGGCGCTGTTCACCGAAACCGCGCGGGAAGAGCTTCCCGCCCAAGCCGCCGAACTGGCCATCGGTCGCGCCAATCACATGACCAAGGCCTTTCGCACCGGGCTGTTTCCCTGGACCGATGCGGACGGAAAGCCGGCCCGCTTCGCCCATCGCGCCGAGCAAAATTAGGTCATTTTCCGGCTTGGCCTAAAGAATCATCGCTGTATAGTTAATTTATATGGCGACGAGGTTCTTTTATGGCGGATGCACAGGTCGAAGCATTGTTGGCGTTGCGGGGCAAGGGGCAGGGGCCCATTGGCCGCGATCGGATCTCCATGCTCGAAGCCGTGGCCGAACATGGCAGCATCACCCAGGCGGCCAAGGCGCTGGGCTTCAGCTATAAGGCGGTGTGGGATGGCGTCTCGGCCATCAACAATCTGCTGCCGCGTCCGGCGCTGGCGACCCAGACCGGCGGTCGCGGCGGCGGCGGCGCGGTGCTGACCGAGGATGGCAAGCGCCTGATCGCCGCCTTCCGCAAGCTCGAGACAAAATTGTCGCGTATCTCGCAATTGATCGCCAGCGAAGGGCTGGACGATCAGCATCACGATCTTCTGTTCTGGAGCGTCGCCATGAAGACCAGCGCCCGCAATGCTTTTCGCTGTCAGGTGACCAAGGTCAAGCGCGCCCCCGTCAATGTCGAGGTCACTCTGAAGGTGTCCGAGGCCAACAGCATCACCGCCGTCGTCACCAATGAAAGCGCCGAGGAGCTGGCGCTGGTCGAGGGCCGCGAGGTGATCGCCCTGGTCAAGTCTTCCTTCGTCATGCTGGCCCGCGGCGATGTGCTGCCGCGTGTCTCGGCCCGCAATCTGATCTGGGGCGAGGTGGTGCAGCGCATCGATGGCGGCGTCAATTGCGAGATCATCCTCGATATCGGCGATGGCAAGACCCTGACGGCGGTGATCACCCGCGAAAGCGCCGACGAGCTGCCGCTGGCGGTGGGAGACCGCGCCTGCGCCCTGTTCAAGGCCTCGCATGTGATCCTGGCGGTGGACTGACAGCGTGTAGCATAAGCGACACGGAGATGTCGCGAATCGGCGTCAAACTGTCATGACATGTTCAAAAGCGGCGGATTTTCGCCGCTTTTTGATTCTGGCCCGCATGTTGCATCGTGGCGGGCATGAAAACATATCTCGATTGGTCCTCTTATGACACCTATGGCATCGGCGACGCCTATTCCGGCGTTCCGATCAACGGTGGCAGCTATGCGAAGGCGGTGGCGGTGTGCATGCACAACCGGCAATGCCAGCGCGAGGGCCGTGGCGTGATGTGTCCCAGCTATCGCGCTACCGGCGATGTCAAACATTCCACCGAGACCCGGGTGGCGGCCTTCAAGGCGGCCTTGAACGGCGATTACGGCAAGGCCGCCTTCACCGCGCCGGAACTGGCCGAGGCCATGGATCTTTGCCTGTCCTGCAAGGGCTGCAAGAAGGAATGTCCCTCGGCGGTCGATATGACCCTGATCAAGACGGAATATCTGGCGCAGAAGAACGATCAGGCCGGGGTGCCCCTGCGCTCGAAGCTGTTCGGCGCCCTGCCGGCCTGGGTCGGCCATCACCGCGCCCTGGTGCGGGCGGTGGTGCGGCTGCGCAATGGCTCTGGTCTGCTGTCCTGGCTGTCCGAGAAGTGGTTGGGCCTGTCGGCTCGCCGTCCGATCCCGCCGCCGGCGGCCCGTTCTTGGGTGGCGCCGGAAAAGAGCATGCCCGGCGAGCGCGGGCCGGTGATGCTGTTCGTCGATACCTTCGCCCAGCATTTCGAGCCCGAGATCGCCGCTGCCGCCGCCGAGGTTCTGACCCGCGCCGGTTATGAAGTGCGCTATGCCAAACCCGCCGCCAATGATCCCGAGAACGGGCGGGCGCTGTGCTGCGGCCGCACCTATCTGGCCACCGGCATGGTGGACAAGGCCCGGGCCGAGGCGGTGCGGGTGCTGGAAGCCCTGCGCCCGGCGCTGGAGGCCAATATCCCCATCATCGGGCTGGAGCCTTCTTGCCTGCTGGCGCTGCGGGACGAGTTCTACAGCTTAGGGCTGGGAGCCGACGCCAATCAGCTGGGCAAGCTGGCCTTCCTTTTGGAAGAATTCCTGATGCGCGAGGCCAATAAGGGGCGTCCCATCGCCCTGAAGCCGGTCGCCGCCGAGAAGGTGCTGGTGCATGGTCATTGCCACCAGAAGGCCTTTGGCACCATGAAGGCCATGCGCAAGGTGCTGGGCATGATCCCCGGCCTGGAATTCGAGGTGATCGAAAGCTCCTGCTGCGGCATGGCCGGCAGTTTCGGGCTTGAGGAAGAGCATTACGATATTTCGGTGAAGATGGCAGAGTTGTCGCTGCTGCCGGCGGTTCGCGCCGCCGATCCCGCGACCCCCATCGTCGCCAACGGGTTCTCCTGCCGTCATCAAATCTTCGACGGCAGCGGCAGAAAGCCGATGCATCTGGCGCTGCTGCTGCGTGATGCCTTGGTGACGGTGTGAGAAGCATTTTGTGGAAGAGGCCGAAAGGGTTATAGGTCTCTACTTTATCTCGCCTGGATCGGCCCCGATGGGCTGATCCGTTAGTTGGACGCAAACAGGGAGGGTGGCCGCCCATGGCCCTCAAGATTTCTCGACGCCGCGCCATTACGGTGCTTGCCGCAGCCGCCGGTCTGCCGTTGGTCTTCAAGGCCGGTCACGCCAATGCTCGCTTGGTCCGCTGGGAGGGCACGACCCTCGGGGCTCCGTCCTCGATCCAGCTCTATACCCAGGACGAGGCCAAGGCCCATGCCGCCATCGAGGCCGGTCTGGCCGAACTGGCCCGCATGGAGCAACTGTTCAACGTCAATCGCGCCGACTCGGCCATCTCGACCCTGAACCGCGAAGGCCGCCTGGACAATGCCGCGCCCGAGTTCATGGAGCTCTTGACCCGCGCCAAGGGCATCGCCCAGGCCACCGGCGGTCTTTATGACCCCTCGGTGCAGCCCCTGTGGATGACCTATTTCAATCACTTCACCGCCGCTCAGGTGGACCCCGCCGGTCCGTCGCGCAAGGCCATCGAGGACGCCATCGCCCTGGTGGATTACCGCAATATCGAGATCGATCCGGCCAGCCGCTCGGTCGCCTTCACCAAGAAGGGCATGGCGGTCACGCTGAACAGCGGCGGCCAGGGCTATATCACCGACCGCGTCGGCGACATCCTGCGCGCCCACGGCTTCGGCAATATGCTGGTGGATCTGGGCGAACAGCGCGCCTATTCGACCAAGCCCGACGGCTCGGCCTGGCGCCTGGGTCTGGCCAATCCGGCCGACAACACCAAGACCGTCGCCGAGCTGGACGTGGTCGATAAGGCTGTCGCCACCTCGGGCGGTTACGGCACTCTCTTCGACGAGGCCGGCAACTTCACCCACATCGTGAATGCCCGCACCGGCGCGACCGCGCCGCGCCTGCTGGGCGTCTCGGTGGTGGCCAAGTCGGCGACCATCGCCGACGGCATCGCCACCTCGATGCTGCTGGTGCCGGAAGAGGGCCGTCAGGCTCTGCTGCGGGCCGCCGGCGCCGAAAAGGCCGTCTTCGTGACGCCCGACGGCATCGTCGCCACGGTCGAGGCGTAATGGCATGACCTATCCCGGCCCCAACAGCGATCTTCACCTCGACCCCTCCGGCCGCACCCTGGTCGAGGGCGTGGCGAAGGTCGTCGAGGCGTCGGGCGCCACCGTCCTGCTGCAGCCGGAAGTTTCGTCGGGCTGCAAGGGCTGTGTCTCGGCGGGATTGTGCGGCGCCATGAGCGGCCAGAGTTCTCTGGCGGCCCGGCGCTTCTCCATCGCCAACGAGCATGGCCTGCAAGTCGGGGACAAGGTGGTGGTGGGCATGGCGGAGGCCTCGCTGCTGCGGGCTTCGGTCACGGCCTATGCCATTCCGCTGCTGGCCATGCTGGCAGCCTCGATCGCCGCCGACCTGAAGTTCGGCAAGGATTGGATCACCGCTCTGGCCGCCGTCGGCGGTCTGGGTATCGGAATGTTGGTGGCGCGGTATCGCGCCGGCAAGCTGAAGGAAAGGGGGGATCTGACGCCCCGCTTCATCCGTCACGCCGCGCCGGACGAAAACTGCCACCACGAGTAAAGTACGAGGGACGAGATGCAGAGTTATTTGCTGCTCATGATCGGCGCCGCCATCGTCAATAACGTGGTGCTGGTACGCTTCCTGGGTCTGTGCTCCTTCATGGGCGTGACCACCAAGGTGGATACGGCGGTGGGCATGGGCATGGCCACCACCTTCGTGCTGACGGTGTCGTCGGTGCTGACCTGGGCGCTGGAGACCTTCCTGCTGGTGCCGACCGGTCTGGGCTATCTGCGGACAGTGACCTTCATCCTGGTCATCGCCGCGGTGGTGCAGTTCACGGAAATGCTGGTGAAGAAGATTTCTCCCTCGCTGTTCCAGACGCTGGGCATCTATCTGCCGCTGATCACCACCAATTGCTCGGTGCTGGGCATTCCGCTTCTGAACGTCGAGCATCACCATAACTTCATGCAGAGCATGCTCTATGGCTTCGCCTCGGCGGTGGGCTTCAGCATGATCCTGGCGATCTTCGCCGGCCTGCGTGAGCGCATCGCCCTGGCCGAGGTGCCCCGGCTGTTCGCCGGTCCGCCCATCGCCTTCGTCACCGCCAGCCTGCTGGCCTTGGCGTTCATGGGCTTTTCCGGCATCAGCGCCAACTAGGAGGCAAGACCATGTGGATCGCTGTCAGCAGTCTCGCCGTCATGGGGGCCACCTTGGGCACCCTGCTGGGTGTCGCCTCGCGCTACCTGCATGTCGAGGATGACCCGCTTGAACAGGAATTGCTGGGCATTCTGCCCGGCGCCAACTGCGCCCAGTGCGGCTTCGTCGGCTGCGGCCAGGCGGCTGCGGCTCTGGCCAAGGGCGAAGCGGCAGTGACCCTTTGCCCGCCCGGCGGTAAGTCGGTGGCCGAAAAGCTGGCCAAGAAGCTGGGCGTCACCGCCGATCTGGATGCGCATGAGGAAAAGGGCCCGGAATATGCCGAGGTCATCGAAGACCTTTGCATCGGCTGTACCCGCTGCATCCGCGAATGCACCTCGGACGCCATCTATGGGGCGCCCAAGCAGATGCATTCGATCCTGAGGGACAACTGCCACGGCTGCTCCAAGTGCTTCAAGGTCTGCCCCACCGAGGCGATCAAGATGTGCAAGGTTCCCGTCACCATGGGCGAATGGCATTGGCCGAAGCCCGACGACCTGCCCCATGCCGGCTAAGGAGACTGGACGATGAAACTCTTCCCCGTCCGCGGCGGCATCCATCCCGACTACCGCAAGGACCGCACCTCGGAACTGGCGATCGTCGCCCTGCCGCTGCCCAAGACGCTGTATCTGCCCCTGCAGCAGCATATCGGCGCCGCCGCCGAGCCGGTGGTCAAGGCCGGCGACCGCGTCAAGAAAGGCCAGCTGCTGGCGCAATCCGGCGGCGTGGTCTCGGCGTCGGTGCATGCCCCCACCTCGGGCGTCATCTCGGCCATCGCCGAGCTGACCGCGCCCCATGCCTCGGGCATGCCCCAGCCCACCATCCTGCTGGAGCCCGATGGGCATGAGGAATGGGCCGAGCTGCCTCCCGGCATTCCCGATCCCTTCTCTGTCGATCCCAATGTCATCCGCGCCCGCGTTGCCGAAAGCGGCATCGTCGGCATGGGCGGCGCTACCTTCCCTTCGGCGGTGAAGCTGAACCTGGGCAGCCAGCACAAGCTGACCACGCTGTTGATCAACGGCGCCGAATGCGAGCCCTATCTCACCTGCGACGACCGCGTGATGCGCGAATATGCCGCCGATGTGGTGGATGGTGCTCGCATCATGGCCCGCGCCCTGGGCACGCCCAAGGTGGTCATCGGCATCGAGGACAACAAGCCCGCCGCCATCAAGGCCATCACCGAGGCCGCTCAGGCTTATACCGATGTCGAGGTGATCTCGGCCCCGACTCAGTATCCCATGGGCTCCGAACGTATCTTGGTGCAGCTGATCACCGGCCAGGAAACCCCGGCCAAGAAGCTGACCGCCGATCTGGGCGTGGTGGTGCATAACGTCGCCACCGCCAAGGCGGTGCATGAAGCGGTGCGCTTCGGCCGTCCGCTGCTGGCCCGTGTGGTCACGGTGTCGGGCGGCGCGGTCGCCGAGCCCAAGAACGTGCTGGCGCCGCTGGGCGTCATGGTGTCCGAGATCGTCGCCTTCTGCGGCGGCCTGAAGACCCCGCCCAAGCGCATCGTCAATGGCGGCCCGATGATGGGCCAGCCGCTGCCGACGCTGGAGGTTCCGGTGGTCAAGGGCATGTCGGGCATCCTGGCGCTGACCGCCGAGGAAACCTCGGAACAGCCGACCCAGCCCTGCATCCGCTGCGGCACCTGCGTCACCATCTGCCCCTGCGGCCTGGTGCCGGTGGATATGGCGGCCTTCATCCGCAAGGACCATCTGGACAGCGCGGCGCGTATCGGCGTCCGGGACTGCGTCTCTTGCGGCAGCTGCTCTTATGTCTGCCCGGCGCATATCCCGCTGGTGCATTACTTCAACTATGCCAAGGGCAAGCTGAACGCGTTGGATCGCGAGCAGCGCAAGACCGATCACATCGGCAAGCTGGTCGAATCGCACAATGTGCGTATCGAAAAGCAGGCTGCCGCCCGCAAGGCTGCCGCCGCGGCTGCTGCCGCCGCCGCCGCTTCCGCCAACCCCGAGAACAGGGCTGAATAATGAGCGTGCTCAACATCACCAAGGCCGCGCCGTTCACCCATGCGCCCAACACCACGCAGAGCATCATGCTCACCGTGCTGCTGGCGTTGGCTCCGGCGACGCTGTTCGACGCTTGGCTGTTCGGTTGGCCGGCGATCTTCATGTTCATCCTCACCGTGGGCTTCTGCCTGCTGCTGGAAGCCGGCTGCCTGATCTTGCAGAACAAGCCGCTGACCCCGTCGCTGACGGATGGCTCGGTGGTGCTGACCGGCTGGCTGCTGGCCATGAGCCTGCCGCCCTATGCCCCCTGGTGGATCAGCCTCTTGGGCGCCATCTTCGCGGTGGTGCTGGCCAAGCAGCTGTTCGGCGGCATCGGCCAGAACGTCTTCAACCCCGCCATGGTGGGCCGCGTCGCCCTGCTGGTGTCCTTCCCGCTGCAGATGACCGCCTGGGTCAAGCCCTCCAGCGCCCCCGGTTTCGTTGAAAGCCTGGGCATTACCTTCGGCCATGCCAGCCTGGACGGCATCAGCGCCGCCTCGGCCCTGGGCTATGTGAAGACCGAACTGTCGCGCGGCGTGCCGGTCAGCGAATCGGTGCATCACCTGCCGGCCCTGTCGGACATGGTGCTGGGCATCCATCCCGGCAGCTTCGGCGAGACCTCGGCCATTCTGATCCTGCTGGGCGGCCTGTTCCTGATGGCCCGCAAGGTGATCAGCTGGCATGTTCCGGTCAGCGTCATCGGCACCATCGTGGTGCTGTCGGGTCTGGCCAGTCTGGCCGATCCGGCCCGCTTCGCCGGTCCTGAGTTCCATCTCTTCGCCGGCGCTACCTTCCTGGGTGCCTTCTTCATCGCCACCGACTACGTCACCTCGCCGGTGTCGAAGCAGGGGCAGCTGGTCTATGGCGCGGGCGTCGGCTTCTTCACCTGGCTGATCCGCACCTTCGCCGGCTATCCCGAAGGCATGGCCTTCGCGGTGCTCTTGATGAACACCCTGACGCCGATCATCGACCATCACATCCGGCCGCGCGCCTTCGGGCGCACCCGCAAGGGCGAGCCTCTGCCGGTCAAGGGGGAATAATGAGCGACCGTCCCATCAAACATGCCGTTGTTCTGGGCGCTTTCTGCCTCGGCTTCGGCACGCTCCTGGCGGCGACCGATCTGGTGACACACCAGCCCATCGAAGACCGCCATATGGAAGACTTGCAGAACTCGCTGGTTCAGGTCATTCCGCCCGGCATCCATGACAACAATCCGGTGACGGATGCCATCATGGTCAAGGACGAGGCCGGCAAGGACGTCACCGTCTATCGCGCCAAGAAGGACGGCAAGGTGACCGGCGTCGCCTACGCCCTGGAAGGCTCGGGCTATGGCGGTCCCATCAGCCTGCTGCTGGGCGTTGATGCCGAGGGTAAGATTTTAGGGGTGCGCGCCACCGCCCATAAGGAAACCCCCGGCCTGGGCGATAAGATCGACCCCGCCAAGACCGACTGGATCCTGCGCTTCACCGGCCTGTCCCTGGGCAACCCGCCCGAGGATAAGTGGAAGGTGAAGAAGGACGGCGGCTATTTCGACCAGTTCGCCGGCGCCACCATTACGCCGCGCGGCGTGGTGACCGCCATCAAGGGTGGTATGGACTTTTTCACGGCCCATAAGGCCGAGATGACGGAGGTGCGCTGATGTCCGCCGACTACGGAAGAATCTTCAAGGACGGTCTGTGGGAAAACAACGGCGTCCTGTGCCAGATGCTGGGCATGTGCCCGACCATGGCGATGACCACTAGCGCCACCAACGGCCTGGGCATGGGCTTGGCCACTTTGGTGGTGATGGCGACCTCGAACCTGCTGATCGCCGCCCTGCGCGGTTACATCACCACGCAGGTCCGCATTCCGGTCTTCATCCTGATCATCGCCGCCATGGTGACGCTGGTGGATCTGACCATGAATGCCTATATGCACGAGCTGTATAAGGTGCTGGGTCTGTTCATCCCGCTGATCGTCTCCAACTGCCTGCCCTTGGGCCGCGCCGAAGTCTTCGCCGCCCGCGAGCCGGTGCTGCCGTCCTTCTGTGACGGTCTGGCCATGGGCCTGGGCTTCACCGCCGCCCTGACGGTGATCGGCGCCTGCCGCGAGATCATCGGTTCGGGCACCCTGTTCGCCGATGCCTCGCTGCTGCTGGGCCCGGCCTTCAAGGTCATCGAGCTGAAGATCCTGCCGCAGGACAGCGGCATCCTGGTGGCGGTGCTGCCCCCCGGCGGATTCCTGTTCACCGGCCTGATGCTGGCTGGCAAGCGTTTGCTGGACATCCGTGCCGGCAAGCCGATCGTCATGGCCGGCGCCCACGGCATGTAAGGGAGTGCGAGGAATGAAAGTCTCTGTCGTCTTCGCCACCCCGCAGAAGCAGACCCTGTTGTCGGTGGAGCTGCCGGAAGGCGCTACCGTGCAGCAGGCCCTGGATGCTTCGGCGATCCTGAAGAAGCGCCCCGAGATCGACGCCGACACTCTGACCGTCGGCGTCTGGGGCAAGGCGGTCAAGCTGGACGCGGTTCTGGAAGAGGGTGCCCGGGTCGAGATCTATCGCCCCATCACCTGCGATCCCAAGACCGTCAAGCGCCGCAACGCGCCCGAGGCCTCGGCCTAGCCATAGGCCAAAAGGCCAGCCTTCAAAGTCTCCGGGTCTGGTGTTACCCTGACGGAAATTCCGCGGGGAGCCGGGCTTGGAGACGAAGAAGGCATACAAGAGTAGGGTGAATACCGCTAGGGGCTGGCGGGTCCGCATCTTTCTTGCCGTCAGCTTGGTCCTGCTGATCTGGGGTGCCGTCTATGTTCGTTTGGTGGGGCTCTATCGCGATAGCCGCGATGCCGCCCTGCATAGCGAAATTGCCGCCCTGACTACGTCTTACGGCAGCGCCCTGGGATCGGCCCTGAACCAGCGGCTGTCCCTGATCCAAGGCGTTTCCGCCTATATCACCGTCAAGGTGACGGAAACCCACGGCGGCTACGATCCCTCCAAGGATGCCGAATTCCAGCAATTCGCCTCGGTGCTCTATGGCTCGGCCGAGGGAATGCGCAATATTGCCATCTCGCCCGATTTCGTGGTACGGGCGGTCTATCCCGCCGATCCCGGCAATCGCAGGGTCATCGGCAACAATATCCTGGAAGACAAGCGCGTCGGCTTTGCCGCCTCGGTGCGCCGCGCCATCGAGACGCGGCGCATCGCTGTGCATGAACCGGTCGAGCTGATCCAGGGCGGCATGGGCATCCTGGCCCGGCAGGCGGTATTCGAGGGCGACCGCCCCTGGGGTGCGGTGGGTATCGCCTTTCTGGCCGAGCCGATCATCCAGGCCACCGGCCTTTCCCGCCTGGATGGCTTGAATTGGGGCTTGCGGACCGGGCAGGGGACCGCCGTCGTCGGCAATATGGATGTCTTCGGAGCCGACCCGGTCTTGGCCCGCATCAATCTGCCCGACGGCTATTGGGAAATCGGTCTGGCCCCGGACCAAGGCTGGGACAAGGCCATCAACAGCGGCCCCATCTATGATCTGCTGCAGGCCGGCTTGCTGCTCTGCGGCCTGTTCCTGCTGCTGGCGGTGGTCAGCGTGATGACCAAGCGCCGCCAGCTGCAGACCGAGGTCGCCATCCGCACCCGGGCCCTGCTGCGGGCGCAGACCGAGCTGAAGGAGCAAAGCCAGCGGCTGCGTCAGGCCAATGAAGAGCTTGAGCGCTTCGCCTATGTGGTCGCCCACGATCTGCAAGAGCCGTTACGCAGCATCACCAGCTTCAGCCAGCTGATCCTGCGCGGCTATGAGCAGCGGCTGGACGAAGAGGGACGCTCCTGGCTGGCCCTGGTGATCAGCGGCGGTCAGCGCATGCGCCAGCTTTTGCGGGATGTGCAGCTGTTCCTGGCCGAAGCCAGCCTGCCCTTGCCCGCCGAGCCTCAGTCGGTCGACAGTGCGTTGGAGGAGGCCAAGCAGCGGCTGACGACCATCATCGAGGCCTCGGGGGCTATCATCGATGTCGCCAACCTGCCGATGGTGATGGCCGACCAGCGCCGCATGACCGAGATTTTCTGTGTGCTGCTGGCCAATGCCTTGGAATATCGCAGCCCCGAACGTCCACCCCATATTCGGGTCGGCTCCTATATCGAGGGACGCTATCAGGCCATCGAGGTCGAGGATAACGGCGTCGGCATTCCGCCGGAATATCACCAGCGCATCTTCGAAGTGTTCCAGCGGCTGCATGGCCGCAACGAACATCCCGGCACCGGCATGGGGCTGGCGATTGCCCGCAAGATGGTGCAGCGGCTGGGCGGGGGCATCACCCTGCGCTCGACCCCGGGCAAGGGCAGCACCTTCGTGGTCAAATTCCCGAAGGTGCCGACCTAATCTAATCTAACTGGGCCTTAGCCTTCCTGCTTATGGCCGCCGCAGCTGCCGCCGCACTTGCCCAGGCAAGGCAGCATGCGGGTCAGGACATTGTCCTTCAGCAGGAAATGGTGGCGCAGGGCGCCGGCCACATGGGCGGCCAGCAGAACGATCAGAACCGAGGCCAGAGCCTCGTGGCTTTCCTTGAACAGATGCGCCAGCTCTTTATTGCCGTCGATCAGGAAGGGCACCTGGAACAGGCCGAAAAAGACGATGGGCTTCTGGGCCGCCGAGCTCATCAGCCAGCCCGACAGCGGCATCGCCACCGACAGGGCGGCCAGACCCCATTTGACCAGACGGGACGGCCATTTTTCCCAGCCCAGCTCGTCGTCGCCGGGGCGGGTCAGGTCCAGCAGCCACCAGACCAGACGGCTGGAGGCCAGGAAGAACACCAGCACGCCGATCGCCTTATGGGGCGGAATGACGACCTTCACGTCATCGGCCAGCTCGCCCGAGACGATCAGGACGACGATCAAGAGCGCCACCGCCCAATGCAGGCAGCGGGCAAGACCGCCGAAGGAAAGGGAATCGCTTTTTAGGGACATGAAATTTCTCTCCGCGACGGGGATGGGTGTGACAGCACCATACCCCCGTCGCGTACATGAGAGAACTGCGTTATTTCACGCCCAGACCCTACTTGACACCCAACAGTGCGAGCATGATGCCGCCCGAAATGGCGGTGCCGAACACGCCGGCCAGATTGGGGCCCATGGCGTGATAGATCAGGTAGTTTTCCTTGTTCTCGCGCAGGGCGACCATATGGGCGACGCGAGCGGCAATCGGCACCGAGGCGATGCCGGCCGAGCCCAGCAGCGGGTTGATCTTGTCCTTTAGGAACAGGTTCATGATCTTGGCGCCCAGCACGCCCGAGGCGGTGCCGAAGACGAAGGCCACCAGACCCAGCGCGACGATCTCGACGGTCTTGACCGTCAGGAACTTGTCGGCGGCCATGGTCGAGCCGATGGCGACGGTCAGGATGATGATGATGACATTCATCAGCCCGTTGGCGGCGGTCTTGGCCAGACGGTCGGTGACCAGCACTTCCTTGAACAGGTTGCCCAGCATCAGCATGGTGATCAGGGGGGCGACCGGCGGGAAGAACAGGTTGACGATGACGCCGATGACCACCGGGAAAATGATGCGTTCCAGGCGGCTGACCTGACGGTTCTGCTTCATGACGATCAGCCGTTCCTGCTTGCTGGTCAGCAGCTTCATGACCGGCGGCTGGATCAGGGGCATCAGTGCCATATAGGAATAGGCGGCCACGGAAATCTGCGGCAGCAGATGCGGCGCCAGCTTCATGGTGACGAAGATGGCCATGGGGCCGTCGGCGCCACCGATGATGCCGATGGCGCCGGCCTCATTGATGGTGAAGCCCAGGGCCTTGGCGCCGATCAGAGCCACGAAGATGCCCAGATGCGCGGCGGCGCCCAGCACCACCAGCTTAGGGTTGGCGATCATCGGGCCGAAATCGGTCATGGCGCCGACGCCGAAGAAGATCAGCGGCGGAATGATCAAGAGCGCCACGCCCTGATAGGCATAGTTGAACAGCCCGCCCGGCAGGATCAGGTCCGACCCCGGCACGTTCGAGATGATGCAGGAAAAGCCGATGCCGATCAGCAGCAAGGGCTCGTAATGCTTCGAGATAGCCAGATAAATCATGGTGGCGCCGATGGCGATCATCACCAGATTGCCCCACCAGAAATGCTCGATCCCGGTCTGGTCCAGCAGTGCCTGCATGAAGGATAGGGTTTGTTCGATCACGACCCTGCTCTCCTAAAAATTCTTTCCAGCGGCCATTGCGGCCGCGGCCAAGGGGCTGGATGGCCCCGCCCGGCGAGGGCTATGAATTAATGTCCGCCCTTCTTGATCTTCTCTTCGTCGACGCGGCCAAGGCGGTTGAACAGCGGGAACAGGGACAGGATGAAACCGATGCCTGAGATCATGACGATGGACAGAAAGAAGTCGATGATGCTGAGGATCAGCGCGCCGTCGACACTATCGGGAACGATCATGGCGAAAGCCCTCTCTTAGCCCAGGGTCAGCAGGGTCTGGCCGCCGTCGACGCTCTGGCCCGCCTTGACGGCGATGGCGGTGACGGTGCCGGCATTCTTGGCGAAGACCTCGGTCTTCATCTTCATGGCTTCGATGGTGGCGATCTTGTCGCCCACCGCCACGGCCTGACCGACCTTGACCTCGATGGAGTCCACCACGCCGGCCAGCGGCGCGACTTCGTCGCCAGCGCCAGCCGGAGCAGGAGCCGCAGCAGCGACAGGGGCCGGAGCAGCCGGAGCGGGGGCCGCCAGCGGCGCGGGCGCGGTCATGGTCGGGGCATGGGGCTCTGCCAGAGACGGAGCCGGGGCATGCGTCGGATGGGTCAGATCGCTCACGATCTCTTCGACTTCGACGGTGTAGGCGCGGCCTTCGACGGTGATCTTATATTTTTTGCGCATGATCTGGCGTCCTTGAAGCGAAAAAGGCTTGAAGCGAAAGGGTCAGTGGGTCCGGTGCGAGGTCTGGTGCAACCAGCGTCCCTCGGAGGACCAAGCGACGCCGCCTTGGGCGTCTTCGATATGAACGATGCGGTGATGGTGATCCAGCATGGCATGCACGGCGGCGGCGATGACCACGATGTCATTCTTGGCGTGGTCTTCCGGCTCGCGGGCGGCCCTAGCATCCGGTGTGGGCGCTTTGGCCGGAGCCTCGGCCTGCACCTCGGGGGTGCGCTGGGCCCAGGCGGAGATCGCCGCCAGAATGCGCACACCGACATAAAGCACGGTCAGCGCACCGATGCCGGCAAGGATGTTGATCAGCTGTTCCTGGCTCATAGTTTCGGCCTTACAGCGGGATGTTGCCATGCTTCTTGGGCGGGCGGACTTCGCGCTTGCTCAAGGATTTCAGCAGGGTGAGGGCGATGGTCGAGCGGGTCAGGGACGGCTCGATCACGTCGGTGATATAGCCATGTCCTGCCGACAGATAGGGCGAGGCGAACTCGGCGCGATAGTCGGCGGCCAGTTCGGCCGAGCGGGCGCGGCGGTCGTCGGCATCCTTCAATTCCTTGGAATAGAGGATGTTGATGGCGCCTTCGGCTCCCATCACGGCGATCTCGGCGGTGGGCCAGGCGAAGACGGCGTCAGCGCCCATTTCCTGGCTGCACATGGCGAGATAAGAGCCGCCATAGGCCTTGCGCAGGATCACGGTGATCTTGGGCACGGTGCAGGAGGCATAGGCGAACAGCATCTTGGCGCCGTGGCGGATGATGCCGCCGCGTTCCTGCTCGATGCCGGGCAGGAAGCCGGGCACGTCCACCAGCGTCACCAGCGGGATGTTGAAGGCGTTGCAGAAGCGCACGAAGCGGGCGGCCTTGTCGGCGGCATCCATGTCCAAGGCACCGGCGCGGACGGCGGGCTGGTTGGCGACGATGCCGACCACCATGCCCTCGATGCGGGCGAAGCCGACGATGATATTGCCGGCGAAATGGGCGTGCACTTCCAGGAACTCGCCCCGGTCCACCAGACGGGCGATGACGCCGCGCACATCCATGGGCTTCGAGGAATCGTCGGGGATCAGCTGATTGATCACCTCGTCCTCTTCCAGCGCCAGATCGGGCGAGGGACGATGCGGCGGATCAGAGGAATTGTTGGAGGGCAGATAGCTCAACAGGCAGCGCACCAGCTGCACCGCATGGGCGTCGTCCTCGGCCAGGAAATGCACATTGCCGCTGACGGATGCATGCATCTCGGCGCTGCCCACTTCGTCCATGGTCACGGCCTTGCCGGTCACCGCCTTGATGACCTCGGGGCCGGTGATGAACATGTGGGCGTTCTTCTTGGTCATGATGATGAAGTCCATCAGCGCCGGCGAATAGGCAGCGCCGCCGGCACAGGGACCGCAGACCACGGCGATCTGAGGCACCACGCCCGACAACAGGACGTTCTGATAGAAGACATGACCGTAACCCGACAGGGCATCGACGCCTTCTTGAATACGGGCGCCGCCGGAATCCTTGAAGGCCACCACCGGAATGCCCATGCGACCGGCGGTCTGCATGGCGTTGACGATCTTTTGCGCGTGCATCTTGCCCAAGCTGCCGGCGGCGACGGTGAAGTCCTGGCTCACCCCGGCCACCGCGCGGCCATCGACATAGCCGGTGCCGACCACGACGCCGTCACCGGGCAGATCCTTGCCGTCCATGCCGAAATGCCGGGCCGAGTGGCGGGCATAGGTGCCGATTTCCTGGAAGGTGTTTTCCTGGAACAGAGCGCCCAGACGTTCGCGGGCGCTCCATTGGCCCTTGGCGTGGCGGGCTTCGACCTTGTCGGCGCCTCCGCCTGCCAGCGCCTTGGCGCGGCGGGCCTGCAAGTCTTCGAGCAGCTTGGCGGAAAGGGTCATCTCGGGAACCTCTTATTCTTCGGAGCGCGACGGGTTGGGTTAACAAAAACGCAACAAAGTCAAGCGCATCCACAGGGTGCTTGGCACGCTACCGCAATGCGGCAGGAACCACAACAGTTGAACGGTTACTAAAGCACCAAATCCCAGTAGGGTCTTGGTCCGAACCGCTCGGCCAGGAAGTCGACAAAGGCGCGGACCTTGGGCGACAGATGCCGGGCATGGGGATAGACCGCATAGATGCCGATCTGCTGCGGCACGAAGTCTTCCAGCACTTGCACCAGCGTCCCCGCCTGCAGGTCTGGGCCGACGATGAAGGTGGGCAGCATCACCAGCCCCAGCCCGGCCAGGGCGGCTTGGCGCAGCACATCGCCATTGTTGGCCCGCAGCCGTCCCTTGACCTCGATGGTGCTTTTTCTGCCGTCGGGCGCGACAAAGCTCCATTCGTCGGGGGTGGTCAGGTTGGAGTAAAGCAGGCAGCAATGTTGGTTCAGCTCTTCCGGATTGGTCGGTGCGCCGCGCTCGGCCAGATAGGCGGCGCTGCCCACCACCGCCATGCGGGCGGGGGCCAGGAATTTGGCGATCAGGCTGGAATCATCCAGACGCCCGACGCGGATCGCCAAGTCATAGCCTTCTTCCACCAGATTGACGAAGCGGTCGTTCAGCGCAATGTCCACCTCGACTTCCGGGTAGCGGGCCAGGAAGTCGGGCAGGGCCGGGCCCAGATGCTGGGTGGTGAAGGGAACCGGGGCGCTGACCTTCAGCTTGCCGCGCGGGGCCGCCTGCAGATTGCTGACCGACTGATTGGCTTCCTCGATATCGGCCAGGATGCGCTGGCAGCGCTCCAGATAGGCGCCGCCCACCTCGGTCAGGGTCAGGCTGCGGGTGGTGCGGTTGAACAGCCGCGCCCCCAGCTCTTGCTCCAGGGTCGAGACCTGGCGGCTGATCACCGATTTGGACAGATTGAGGCGCCGCGCCGCTTCCGAGAAGCTGCGGCATTCCGCCACGCGGACAAAGGCCTCCATGGCGTCGAGGCGATCCATGATGTTGCTCCTGTCGCAACAGTGTTGTGTCGGGATGCTGGATTGTTTCTTGGCCCGCCGCAAGCCAAATTCTAGCCTGTCAGCCATGCTCAGGAGAGAGTGCCATGTCTATCTATGTTCGTCCCGCCGCCGCCCGAGGCCATGCCAATCATGGTTGGCTGGATACCTGGCACAGCTTTTCTTTCGCCAATTACTATGACCCGCGCTTCATGGGCTATCGGGCGCTACGGGTGATCAACGAGGACATCATCGGTCCCGGCACCGGCTTTCCCACCCATGGCCATGCCGATATGGAGATCATCACCTATCTGATCTCGGGCGTGCTGGAACATAAGGACAGCACCGGCGAGCACGAGCAGATCAAGCGCGGCGAGGTCCAGCGCATGACCGCCGGGCGAGGCATCCGCCATTCCGAGGCCAATCCCTCGGCGAGCGAAGAGGTCAAGCTGCTGCAAATCTGGATGTTGCCCGAGGCGGAAGGGCTGGAGCCCGGCTATGAGCAGAAGGCCTTTCCCGAAGAGGTCAAGCGCAACCGCCTTTGTCCCATCGCCGCCCGTGACGGTCGGGACGGGGCCCTGCACATCCATCAGGATCTGGTGCTCTACGCCTCTTGTCTCGATCACGGCAAGGCGGTGACGCTGCCGCTGGCGGCGGGGCGTGGAGCCTGGCTGCAGATGGTGTCGGGGCAGGTGAGCCTGGAAGGGCAAATCCTGTCGGCCGGCGACGGCGCGGCGGTGCAGGATGTGGCGGAACTGGTGATCGAAGCGCAGCAGGACAGCGAATTCCTGCTGTTCGACATGGCCTAAAACGAAAACCCGCCGGAAGGGGGTGCCTCCGGCGGGTTTGTCGCAGGATGTTAGTGCTGCATCTTGGACATGTCGTGATTGGGCATGTTGTGGCCCATGGTGTCGTGATCCATCTCGATGGCGCCGGCGGACGAGACGAACATGGTGATCTCGATCTTGCCGGCCTTCTGGAAGGTCAGGGTCATGGGGATCTTGGTATCCTTGACCAGCGGCTCCTTCAGGCCCATCAGCATGATATGGAAGCTGCCGGGCTTCAGCACGGCCTGGCCCATGGCGGGCACGTCGATGCCGTCCACCGGGCGCATGCGCATGACTTCGCCTTCCTGGATATGGGTATGCAGTTCGGCGCTGGCCGCGACCGGGGTGCTGACGGCGATCAGCTTGTCGGCCTCGTGGGCCTTGTTGACGATCACCATGAAGCCGGCCCCATTGGGCGCGCCCTGCGCCGTGGCGCGGGTCCAGGGATGCTGGATGTCCAGATCGCCGGCCTTGATCTCATGGGCCGAGGCCAAATGCGGCAGACAGAACAGGCAGGCGGCAGCGAACAGCAGGCGGGACAGAGAACGCATGGTTGTCTCCTGAAGGGGGCAGGGGAGAATGAAGCCACCGACAGACTACAGGCTTGGCTGGAAAAAATCAGCGATTTAGGCTATCCTTTCTTTTGTTAGGGATTTTTCCCCGGCCTCCGGAAAAAAGAAACGCGATCAGCGCTTCGGGGAGGAACATCATGACCAATATCCTCGCCGTCATCTCCGCCATGGCTGAAAGCGCCGCGCTGGCCGCGCAAGGCACGCTGGCCCAGCCCAAGCTTCCCGTCATCACCATTTCCCGCGATTACGGATCGGGCGGCGATATCATTGCCACCCGCCTCAGTCAGCGCCTGGGGGTTCCCTTGTATGACGAGGAGATCCTACTGGCGGTGGCCGCCCGCATGCAGGAAGACCCGGCCATCGTCCGTCAGATGGACGAAGGCTTCGGTCGGGCCAAGGATCTGTGGCTCTATCGGCTGTTCTCGGGCAAAGAGGTCAGCTATGACGCCTATCGCGATACCCTGATCAAGCTGGTTCTCAGTCTGGGGCGGATGGGCGGCGTCATCATCGGGCGCGGCGCCCATGTGATCCTGGCCGATGCCTGCGCCCTGCGCCTTCGCGTCACCGGCACGCCGCAGGTCTGCGCCCAGCGGATGGCCGCCAAGGGCCATGGCGGCTTCGAGGCGGAAATGGCCAAGGTCAACGAGGTCAATCACCGCCGCGGCAAGTTCGTCTGGGATATGTTCGGGTCGCGCCTGTCCGACGCCACCCAGTTCGATCTGGTGCTGAACACGGACCGCATGCAGGATTTCGAGGATGCCGTCGAAATGTTGATGGTCATGGCCAAGGCGGTTCACAGCGGCCGCGTCATGGCGATCACCGGCTTGTGATTCGTCTTGAGTCCAGGAAAACCGCGCCAGCTCTTTCGAGCGGCGCGGTTTTCTTTTCTATCCTTTCGTATGTGATCGACGTCGCTGCGATCATTCTTCGACATTAAATATCTCTTAAGCGTGTAAGTGTTATGGCATTGGTGGGTAAAAATTCGTAGATTACGCATTGGCCCGGAATGGGGCGCGGAGAACCGTGCCTGCATGATCCCGGTGCCAGACTGAGAAATGGGCGGCGACGATTACTACGGTCACGGCAGATCTGAGCGGATTGACGACTACGCAGGTGCAAAGCCTGACGCAGACGCAGATCACTGTGCTCACTGCGGGGCAGCTGCAGTCGATGACCGTCACCGAGATGGCGGCCTTGACCAGCTTGCAGCTGGTGGCGCTGTCCTCGACCCAGGTGGGCTATCTGGCTGATACCCAGGTTGCGGCGCTGGGTTCGGCTCAGATCGGCTATATCAATTCGAAGGCCATTGCCGGCCTGACCAATGCCGACATCAACGCCCTGACCACGACCCAGCTGAATGGCATGACCTCCACTCAGGTCAGCCGGTTCACGGACACGCAGATCGCGCAGCTTTCCGCGGTGCAGGTGTCCGGCCTCAGCTCGCGCCAGATTTCCGGCCTGTCGTCCGATCAGTTGGCGAATATCCAGGTCGCGGGAATATCGGCGCTGAGTTCGGGGCAGATCGCCGGCATCGCGACCGCGGCCATCGGCGGCTTCACCAACGCCGATGTCGCGGCTCTGACGACCACGCAGCTGGCTGGACTGACCACGTCGCAGATGAAGTATCTGACGACGGACGAGCTGTCGAACCTGACCTATGCCGATGTGCTGGCGCTCTCGTCGGCTCAGTTGTCGGCGCTGAGTTCGGCGCAGGTCTCGGTTCTCAACAACACGGCCATCGATGCGCTGGGTACGGCGCAATTGACCTCGATCGTCTGGTCCGCCATCGCCGGCTTGACGGTGACGGATATCGCGGGGCTCAGCACGACTCAGGTTTCGGCCCTGACGAGCATGCAGGTCAAGTCCTTGACCTCGGTCCAGGTGGCGTCCCTCAGCTCGACCGATGTGGTCGCACTGACCTCGGTCCAGATGGCGGTGCTGAGTTCGACGCAGGTTTCCGCCATGACCTCGGATGCGGTGGCGTGGCTGTCGCCGTCGCAGGTCTCGGCGATCACGGCGACGGCGCTTGCCGGCATGACCTCGACGGCCTTCGGCCAGTTGACGGTCTTCCAGATTCCCTATCTGACCTCGGCGCAGATCCAGGCTTTGACCGCCGGGCAGTTGTCGGCGCTGACTGGCGACGATGTTTCGGCCCTGAGCACCAGCCAGATTTCTTACCTGACCTCGACCCAGGCGTCGGCGCTGGTCAGCACTGGAATTGTCGGGATGAGCGTGGCGCAGATCGCCGCCTTCTCGTCTCTTGCCATCGCCGCGATGGGGTCCACCGTGATCTCGTCTCTGGCCGATACCCAGATCGCCGGGCTGACGACGGCACAGCTGAAGGGATTGCGCGCCGACGAAGTTGCGGTTCTGACCGCGACCCAGGTTGCGGCTTTCTCGACCGCCCAGATCGGCGTCTTCAGTTCGACCCAGGCGGCGGCGCTGAGCACCTCGGCGGTTTCGGCTCTGGCCGGGACGCAGATCGCCGCGCTGACGACGCAAGACATCGCGGCTTTGTCGACCACCGATATCTCGGTGCTGACGGCGACTCAGGTGTCGTCGCTGACTTCGGCGCAGCTGAAGGCTTTGACCACGCAGCAAATCGGCACCCTGACCTCGACCGAGGTGGTGTCGCTGACCACGGCGCAGATCGCTGTGCTGGGCAGCCTGCAAGTGGCGATGCTGGCGACTGACGGTGTCGCCGCCCTGGCGACGTCCCAGGTGGCGGCGCTGAGCACCCAGGGTATTTCGGGCCTGACCAGCACCCAGGTGGTCAATATGACCGCCACCGAGATTGCGGCGCTGACGGCCACTCAGATCAAATATCTGGGCTCGGACCGGATCGCCGTTCTGACCTCGACCGAGGTTGCCGCCCTGACCTCGGCGCAGATCGGCGCCCTGACCTCTGTCCAAGTGGGAATGCTGGCCAGCGACGGCGTCGCGGCCTTCTCGACCACCCAGATCGGCGCTTTGAGCACCGCGGCGGTCAATGGTCTGCAGACCTCGGCGATCGCGCTTCTGGCCGACACCCAGATTTCGGCGCTGACCGCCAACCAGATCAAGACATTGTCGGCGACCCAGGTCGCGGCCTTCTCCAGCACCGCTGTCGCGGCCCTGAGCTCGGCGCAGCTGGCGGCCATGACCGTGACCGAGATTTCCGCGCTGGGAAGCACCGGTATTCAAAGCTGGAGCTCGGCCCAGGTCGGGGCCTTGAGCACCACTCAGTTGTCGGGATTGAGCGCCTCCGAGCTGTCCGCCATCAGTGCGGCGGGCGTTGCTGGCATCAAGACCTCGGCCATTTCGGTGCTGTCGGCTTATCAGATCCAATATCTGACCTCGACGGCCTTCGCGGCCCTGTCGTCGGCTCAGGTGGCGGCGCTGACCACCACGCAGTTGACCTCTTTGTCGGTGGCGGATATTGCCGCCATGACCGCGGCTCAGGCGCGTGGGCTGTCGACGACGCAGATCGCATCGCTGCTGCCGATCGAACTGTCGGGTCTGACGACCACCGCCTTCTCGGCGCTGACCTCCATGCAGATCGGGGCGCTGACCTCGTCGCAGATCACCCAGCTGCCCACCTCCACGATCGCCATGTTGCAGGCGGCTCAGATTCCGTATCTGACCACCACTCAGCTTAAGGGCATGAGCTACAGTCAGATCGCGTCGCTGTCCTCGACGGCGTTCTCGTCGCTGACGACGACCCAGCTGAACACCCTGACCACCACTCAGGTTTCGGCCCTGCCTACCTTGGATATGCAGGCCATTACCAATACCCAGCTTGCGGCGCTGACCTCGACGCTGATCTCGGCCCTGCCGGGCGCCGACATCACCCAGCTGACCGGTGCGCAGGTGACGCAGCTGACCCGGACCCAGCTGGCCGGGTTCACCATCACCCAGATGGCGGCGCTGGATACCACCCAGATCGCCGGTCTGTCGGTGGCGCAGCTGCAGTATTTGACGTCGAGCCAGTTGAGCGCCCTGTCGGGAACTGCCCTGGGGGCGATGCAGAATTATCAGCTGTCGGTTCTCAGCACGACCATCATCCGGTCGCTGGGCTCGACGGCGCTGTCGGGCTTTACGGCGGCTCAGATCGACGGCCTGACCCAGGCCCAGGTGACTGCGCTGACCGGCACGCAGATCGGCTATCTCAGCACGACGGCGGCCAGCGAACTGTTCGTCGCCGATCTGTCCTATCTGACCTCGACCCAGGTGGCGGCGCTGCCTTCGGGCGCGATGGTCAGCATGACCACCACCGAGCTGGCCAGCCTGACCACGACCCAGACCAAGGCGCTCAGCACCTCGGCCATTGCGGCGCTGTCTTCGACCCAGGTCGCGGGAATGACCGCGACCCAGATCTCGCTTTTGTCCTCGCAGCAGATCGCGGCCATCACCGGCACGGCTTGGTCGGGATTGACCTCGACCGAAGTGTCGGCTCTGACCACTAGCCAGTTCAAGGGCTTGACCACCTCGCAGATCTCGGCGCTGTCCACCACTGAAGTGGTGGGCTTGACCTCGCAGCAGTTGGGGGTTCTCAGCTCGGTCCAGCTCAGCGCCTTGACCACCACGCAGCTGGTGGTGATGAGCACGACCCAGCTTGGCCTGCTGTCCTCGGTCCAGATCAGCGGCCTGTCCACTGACGACATCGCCGCCTTGACCTCGACCCAGCTGGGGGCGCTGACGACCACCCAGATCCGCGGTCTGACGGGCACCCAGATCGGCGCCTTGACCACCACCGAGTTCGTGGGGCTGACGGCGACGCAGTTCGGCGCCTTGACCACGACGCAGTTCTCTTATCTCAGCTCGACGGACCTGTCGCAGCTGACCTCGACCCAAGTGGGCGGTCTCTCCACCACCTTGATCCGGGCGCTGTCCCAGACCCAGGTGGCGGGTCTGACGACCACGCAGTTCACCGGCCTGACCACCCTGCAAGTGGCGACTCTGACCTCGACCCAGCTGCAAAGCCTGACGACCACTGAGATCAGTGTCCTGAGCACGACTCAGATCCGGGCTTTGACCACGCAGCAGGTCGGCTATTTGACGGGGACCGATTTCGCGGCCCTCAGCTCGACGACGATTTCCAGCCTGACGACGACCCAGATCAGGGCGCTGACCACCACCGAGCTGGGCTATATCACCACCACCGAGATCGATGGGCTGACCAGCACGCAGATGAGCGCCCTGACCACGGTGCAGTTCGGCTCGTTGAACGCGGTTGCTGTTTCCGAATTCTCGTCGACGCAGGTCGCCGGGTTCAGCACCACCCTGATCCGGGCGCTTTCTTCGGCGCAATTGGCGTCGCTGACGACCACTCAGATCAATGGCCTGACCAGCACGCAGCTGGCTGCGATGACGACGGGGCAGGTCAATTCGCTGTCCACGACGGTCGTGGCGGGCTTGAGCACCACGCAGATGCGCGGGCTGACGACCCTGCAGATCGCGGCGCTGAGCGTGACGGACATCATGGGGCTGTGGTCTACCCAGGTTGGGGTGCTGACCACCACCCAGTTCGCCTCGCTGACCACCACGCAATTGGGATATCTGACCACCTCGGACATCGATGCACTGAGCAGCCAGCAGATCAATGCGCTGTCCTCGAAGCAGTTCAATGCCTTGGGGGCGACCAATGTCGCCGAACTGACCTCGACCCTGATCTCCGGTCTGACGACGACCCTGTTCGGCCAGATCAGCTCGACCATCATCTCGGCTCTGACGACGACCCAGGTCACCGGTTTGACGACGACCCAGATGGGCTATCTGACCACGCAAGAGCTGTCTGGTCTGACCAGCACGCAGCTAACCCAGCTGTCGACGACGCAATTGCGGGCGATGACCACCACGCAAATCCGCAGTCTGACCAATACGGCCCTGGGCTATCTGAGCACGACTCAGGTTGCCGGCCTGAGCAGCAGCCAGATCGGGGCCTTGAGCACCGGGCAGATGAATGCCCTGAGCAGCACCGATCTGCAAAGCCTGACCAGCACGCAATTGACCGGGGTGACCACGACGCAGATTGCCGGGCTGTCGACCACGACGCTGGACAATCTCAGCACCACCCAGATTTCGGTGCTCAACACCACGCAGCTTCGGGCGCTGACCTCGATCCAGCTGAACAATCTGACCTCGACCCTGTTCGTGGCTTTGAGCAGCAGCGAGATCGGCATGCTGTCGACCAGCCAGATCAAGACTCTGAGTAGCCTCGAACTGGTCAATTTGACGACCACGCAGCTGGCGGGGCTGTCGGTCACGCAGATCGGCTATCTGAACTCGAACCAGTTGGGCGGTCTGAGCACCACGCAGCTGGACGGCCTGAGCACCACGCAGCTGCGGGGCTTGAGCACGTCGGCGATCACGGGCCTGAGCAGCACCGATATCGTGTCCTTGACCACGACCTTGATTTCGGCCCTGACGACGTCTCAGGTCAAGGCGCTGACGACCGCGCAGGTGTCTTGGCTGACCAGCACCGATGTGGCCTCCTTGACCTCGACCCAGTTGAGCGGTCTGACCTCGCAGCAGCTGTCGGCGCTGAACACCACCGCCTTTACGCAGTTGAGCAGCACCCAGCTGGCGGGCCTGACCACCACGGTCATTCGCACGCTGACCACCCAGCAGATCGGGGCGATGACCTCGACCCAGTTGGTGGGATTGACGGCGGCCCAGGTCAAGGCGCTGACCACGCAGCAGATCCAGGCGCTGGAAACCACGCAGCTGGTCGAGCTGACCACGACCCAGGTCACGTCCTTGACCTCTCAGCAGATTGGCAGCCTGCTCAATAGCGAGCTGCAGTCGCTGACCACGACCCAGGTCACGTCGCTGACCACCAGTCAGCTGACGGGCTTGACCACCACTCAGCTTGGGGTCTTGACCACGACCGAGATCGGCGTTCTGTCGACGACCCAGCTGGATGCCCTGTCCTCGAAGCAGTTCAACGGCCTGGGGGCGACCAATCTGGGCTCGCTGACCTCGACCCAGCTGTCGGGCCTGACGACGACGCTGTTCTCGCAGATGTCCTCGACCCTGATCCAGGCGCTGACGACGACCCAGATTGCCGGCCTGAACACCACGCAGATCCGTCTGCTGACGACGCAGGAACTGGCCGGGCTGACCAGCACTCAGCTTTATCAGCTTTCGACCACGCAGCTTCGGGCGCTGACGACGACCCAGGTCAAGGCCCTGTCCAGCACGGCTTTGGGCTATCTGTCGACCACGCAGATCGATGGACTGACCACCACCCAGTTCTCGGTGCTGACCTCCAATCAGCTGAATTCGCTCAGCAGCACCGACTTCCAGTCGTTGACCACCACGCTGGTGACGGGCCTGACCACCACGCAGATCGCCAGCCTGAATGCGACGAGCCTGACCAATCTGACGACGACGCTGGTGACGGCCCTGACCTCGTCTCAGCTGCGGGCGCTGACCTCGACCCAGCTGAACAATCTGAACACGACTCTGCTGACGGCTCTGACCACTTCCGAGCTGGGGCAGATGACGACGACGCAGATCGCCGCCCTGACCGTCACGGCGTTGGACAATCTGACGACCACGCAAGTGACCGGACTGACCTCCAGCCAATTGCGGGCTCTGACCTCGACGCAGCTGAACGGCCTCACCTCGACCCTGCTGGTTGCGCTGACCACCACCGAGGTGGGCCAGCTGTCGACGACGCAAATCCGCACACTGAGCAGCCTGGAGCTGGTCAATCTGACGACCACGCAGATATCGGGCCTGACGACCCTGCAGGTGGGGGCGCTGACCAGCGTTCAAATCAACAGCTTCAGCACCACGCAATTGGGCGGTATGAGCACCACCCAGATCCGGGCGCTGGCAACCAGTCAGATCAGCGGTCTGAATGCCACCGATCTTGTTTGGCTGACGACCACCCAGGTCAGCGCCTTGACGACCAGCCAGGTGCGCGCCCTGAGTACGACCCAGGCCAGCTATCTGACCTCGAGCGAGATCGATGGCCTGACCACCACCCAGGTGGCGGCTCTGAACAGCCAGCAGATCAACGCCCTGAACGCGGCGGCCTTCACCGAGTTGAACTCGACCCAGGTGGGCGGCATCAGCACCAATGTGATGAAGTCGCTGTCTTCGACCCAGGTGTCCAATCTGACCTCGACCCAGATTGATGGTCTGTCGACCACGCAATTGGTTCAGATGACCTCGACCCAGTTCTCGGCGCTGTCGACTTTGGCCTTGCAAGAGCTGTCGACCACGCAGCTGTCGGCATTGTCCGCGGTTCTGAACTCGACCCAGATCGGTCTGCTGACCACCACGCAGTTCTCGGCGCTGACCACCACGCAGTTGCGGGCCTTGACCACCGCGCAGATTTCCGGTCTGAGCACCGACGAGGTGCAGTCCTTGACCACGACGCAGCTGTCCTCTTTGACGACGCTGCAGATCAAGGCCTTTACGGTCACCGAGGTGGCGTCCTTCAGCACCACCCAGGCGACGGCCCTGACGACGACCCAGCTGGCGGCCATGGGCACCACCCAGATGGCTTATTTCGCCGGCACCCTGATCGGCGCCCTGACCACCACGCAGGTGGCGGCCCTGAGCAGCATGCAGTTGGGGGCTTTGACCACCACGGATGTGCAGGCGCTGAGTTCGACCCAGATGGGCGTGCTGAGCTCGACGCAGATTCGCGGGCTGACGACCACAGAGCTGGTGGCACTGCAATCGACGCAGATCAGCGGCATTACGACCACCGCCCTGACGGGGCTGGCGACCAGCCAGTTGGATGCCCTGACCACCACCGAACTGGCGGTGTTGACCACCACGCAGCTGGTGGCGCTGACGACGGGGCAGATCAAGGGGCTTTACAGCAGCCAGTTGGCGGCGCTGAGTACCACGCAGCTGTCGTTCTTGACGACCTCTCAGCTGACCTCGTTGAGCTCCCTGCAGATCATGGGGCTGGATTCGACGGGTATCGACGCCCTGACCTCGGCGCAATTGCAGGCTTTGACCAGCACGCAGATCCGCAGCCTCAGTTCTCAGGAACTGGTGGGGCTGACGACCACGGCGGTCTCGACACTGACGACGACGCAGGTGAACTCGCTCACATCGAGCCAACTGACCTATCTGACGACCACGGCGCTGGATGCCCTGACCACCACCCAGGTGATGGCGCTCAGTTCTTCGTCGCTGAACCGATTGGATACGGTGCAGTTCGCATCGCTGACCACGACGCAGATTTGCGCCCTGACGACGACCCAGGTGGCGTCGCTGTACACCACCCTGATCGCTGCGATGACGACGACGCAGATCGCGGCCTTTACCACCACCGATATTGCGGCTCTGACCACCAAGCAGGTCTTGAGCTTGAACAGCACCGATATCGCGGCATTGTCCTCGACCCAGTTTAGCGTCTTGACCATCACCGAATTGGCGTCCTTGACGACGACCCAGATCCAGGCCTTGATGACGACCCAGGTGGCGGTGTTGACCTCGACCCAGATCGGGGTGCTGTCGACGGTGGATATCCAGGTGCTGACGACCACCGTATTCTCGGCCTTGTCGACGACTCAGCTTCGCGGTTTGACCGTGGCGCAAGTGGGCGTTTTGTCGACCATGCAGCTGCAAAGTCTATCAACCGCTCAGATATCCATCCTTTTCTAAATCAAGGATGGCCTTAGAGGGTAGCGAATGTCCTCGCACCTGTGGTTGCTAGTTATTTCCTGGCAATGTTTGTGGTTGGTGTGGGTCATTAATCAATAATTAACTTCATCTAATACGAAAGCACCTAGTCTCGCGGGCAATGTGCGCGGTTCGTATGTATAGTTTTACATGTGGCTTGAGACTTTTTGTTTGTAGCCTCTGCGTGATTTTTTGCCCGAATGCTCGTTCGGTTGGCGTTATTTTTGTCCGAATAACTTTCTTCGCTTGACGCGCCCGGTTTCCTGTGGAAGTAAGTATAATATGGGAGTGTAGAGTGTCTGGCTCTATGTCCCTTGTGGGCGAATTGGTTTGTCCACAGGGTTATGGGGTAGGCCCTTTACCCGGTCGGAGATGTCGTGATCTCCGTAAGGTGGGCGTGAGGAGAGGTTAATGGCGACAGATATAGCAAAAGCTGCGTTTCTAAACGCATCGACGACAATGGTGCAGCAGTTGGGCACGTCCGAAATTCCCGGGCTGACCACGACGCTGCTGAATTTGTTGAATTCCACATCTCTCGTCTCTCTGACCACCACCGATGTCCAGTATCTGACCTCGACGCAGCTGACCGCGCTGTCGACGACCAATCTGAATTATCTGGACACCACCAATCTTTCCTCTTTGACCACGACGCAGATCGGCTTCCTGACCTCGGGTGAGCTGAACAGTCTGACCGCCAATAATCTGACCGGGTTGACCACCACCCAGGTTACGGCCCTGACCACGACGCAGGTGTCGTCTCTGACTGCCACGCAGTTCAACCTTCTTTCCACCACCGAAGTTGCCGCTCTGACCACGACGCAGATCGGCTCGCTGGGCACGTCGGTTCTGTCCAACCTCTCCACCACCGACATCTCTACCCTGACCAGCACGCAAGTCGCCGCGCTGAAGACCACCCAGGTCGCCGCCCTTACCTCGACCGAGCTGAATGCTCTGACCACCACCAGCATTTCCGCCCTGACCACGACGCAGGTGCGGAGCCTGACCTCGACCCAGCTGAGCGGCCTGACCAGCACCAATCTGCAAACCCTGACCACCACCGATGTCGCTAGCCTGACCACGACTCAGCTGGCTGCGGTCTCCGCGGCCCTGATCAACAACCTCAGCACCACGCAGCTGGACAGCCTGACCACGACTCAGGTTTCGTCGCTGACCACCACGGTGTTGAACGGGCTGTCGACCACTCAGACCGCGGCCCTGACCACGACTCAGGTGGCCGCGCTGACGTCGGTGCAGTTGTCCGCGTTGAGCAATACCGAATTGCAGGCGCTGTCGACGACCCAGGTCACCTCGCTCTCGACCACCCAGGTGCGTTCGCTGTCCTCGACGGCTCTGAACGGTCTGGGGACCACCAATTTGTCGTCCTTGACGACCACCCAGGCATCTTCGCTCTACAGCGCTCAGCTGAACGGCCTGTCCAGCACGTCGCTCCAGTCTTTGACCACCACCCAGGTGGACAATCTGTCGACGGCTCAGGTCAGTTCGCTGCAGGCGACCCAGCTGAACAACCTGGGCAGCACCAATCTGTCGTCCTTGACGACCACAGAGATCGGCTGGTTGACCACCACCCAGCTGAACGGTCTGACTTCGACCGTTGAACAGACTTTAACCACGACCGAGGTGGCGTCCTTGACCACGACGCAGCTGCGGGGCTTGACCTCGACAGCTCTGAATGGCCTGGACACCACAAACCTGCAGTCCATGAGCTCGACGCAGCTGCGAAGCCTGACCTCGACGCTCTTGAATGGTCTGAATGCGACCAACCTGCAGTCTCTTACTACTACCCAGATTGATCAATTGGGGACGACCTCCATGTCGAACTTGACCACGACCCAGCTGAATGGCCTGAGCACCACCCAGATTTCCGCTCTGGGGACCTCCGATATTCAGGGACTTAGCTCTGTTCAGCTCAACGGGCTCAACAGCACCTTCTTGCAGTCGCTGACCACCACGGCGGTGACGGGTCTGACGACCACTCAGATTACCGTGCTGAACACGACGGCGATCAACAACCTGGGTACGACGAACCTCTCGTCCCTGACGACCACCCAGGTCGCCTTCATCACCACGACCGACGTCAACTCGCTCAGTAGTACCGAGCTGCAGTCCTTGACGACGACGCAGGTGACGGCCATGACCACCACCCAGGTGGCCGGGCTTTCCACTGTCGCGATCAACAATCTGGGTACGACCAACCTGGCTTCGTTGTCGACCACGGCTATCGTGGCCTTGTCCTCTGTCGCGTTGAATTCGCTGACGAGCACCAATCTGCAGTCGCTGACCACCACGGACGTGGCGACGCTGTCGACGACCGCCATCTCGAGCCTGACGACGGCGACCCTGAACAACCTCAGCACCACCCAGGTGAGCTCGCTGACCACCACCCAGGTGGGCAGGCTGACCAGCACGGCGCTGAACGGTCTGTCGAGCACCAACCTGCAGGCTCTGACCACGACCCAGGTGACGGCGCTGTCGAGCACTCAGGTTGCGGCTCTTTCGACGACCGAGCTGACTTATCTGTCGACGACGGAAGTGGCGGCTCTGACCACCACGCAGATTTCGTCCCTGACGACCAACCAGGCCAGCAACCTGACCACCACCTTCGCGTCGACCTTGACGACCACGCAGGCGGCGGCTCTGACCATCACCGAGCTGAACGCCCTGTCGGCCGCCAGCCTGTCGAACCTGACCACCACTGATGTGGCGGCCCTGAAGACCACCCAGGTCGCGGGTCTGACCACCACTTCGCTGAACCGTCTGGACACCACCAACATCGGTTCGCTGACCACCACCCAGGCGGCGGCTCTGACCAGCACGCAGCTGAATGCCCTGTCGGCGGCTAATCTGCAGTCCATGACCACCACCGATGTGGCGGCCCTGAGCACCACGCAGGTGTCGGCTCTGACCAGCACGGCGGCCAACAACCTGAGCACCACTCAGCTGAGCTCGATGACCACCACTCAGGTGCGGGCGCTGAGCACCGTGACCCTGAACGGCCTGTCGGCGGTTGAGCTGGTGGCTTTGACCACCACCCAGGTGACGGCTCTGACCACCACCCAGGTTGGGGCTTTGGGCAGCACCGCCCTGAACCGTCTGGACACCACCAACATCGGTTCGCTGACCACCACCCAGGCCGCTGTGTTGAGCAGCACCCAGCTGAATGGTCTGACCAGCACCAATCTGACGGCTCTGACCACCACAGACGTGTCGGCTCTGACCACCACCCAGGTGGGTAGCCTGAGCAGCGTGACGGTGAATAACCTGGGCACGACCAACCTGTCGTCGCTGACCACGACCCAGGTGAGCAAGCTGACCAGCACGGCTCTGAACGGCCTGTCGAGCACCAACCTGCAGGCTCTGACCACGACCCAGGTCGCGGCGCTGAGCAGCACGCAGGTCTCGGCTCTGTCCAGCACCGAACTGGCCAACCTGACCACCACGGAGGTGTCGGCTCTGACCACCACCCAGGTGAGCAGCCTGACCAGCAACCAGGTCGGCAACCTGACCACCACCTTCGTGTCGACCCTGACGACCACGCAGGCGGCGTCTCTGACCACCACCGAGCTGAATGCTCTGACGGCGGCCAGCCTGTCGAACCTGACCACCACCGATGTGGAGGCTCTGAAGACCACCCAGATCGCTGGTCTGACCACCACCTCGCTGAACCGTCTGGACACCACCAACATTGGTTCGCTGACCACCACCCAGGCGGCGGCGCTGACCAGCGTCGAACTGGCTGGCCTGAGCAGCACCAACCTGCAGTCTCTGACCACCACCGACGTGGCGGCTCTGACCACCACCCAGGTGGGCAGCCTGACCAGCGTGACCGTGAACAATCTGAGCACCACTCAGATCAGCTCGATGACCACCACCCAGGTGGGCGCGCTGAG
>Ga0228698_1000065_pt1 | contig 102069 bp, 95 predicted proteins | sample McNCre117_Aug_MG_FD_178015 | JGI IMG/M metagenome (GOLD analysis project Ga0228698, IMG submission 178015) | Freshwater microbial communities from McNutts Creek, Athens, Georgia, United States - 1-17_Aug_MG | ecosystem: Environmental > Aquatic > Freshwater > Creek | place: USA: Georgia...
GTTCCACTTCAAGGCGGCAGGGTCGCGTTCTTGAGTCAGGCGAATCTTTTTGCCGTTGACGATCAAGTGGTTGCCCTCAACCGAGATCTCGCCTTTGAAGCGTCCGTGCACGCTGTCGAACTTGAGCATGTAGGCCAAGTACTCGGGCTCTAGAAGGTCGTTGATGCCGACCACCTCAATGTCGTTGAAATTTTGAATGGCCGCACGAAACACCATGCGTCCGATGCGGCCAAAGCCGTTGATACCAATTTTGATTGTCATGTCAGTCTCCTTAATGGATAGATTCTATGAAACTTTGTTACATGATTTGAATCGAAATTTGGTATTTTTTTTACTCCATGGGCGAAAAAAAAGCGCCCGAGGGCGCTTTTCATCGCAGTTGCGACAGAAGATTACTTCTTCTTGGCCACCACGCGAATCATCTCCAAGCACTGTTTGGCGTAGCCCCACTCGTTGTCATACCAAGCCACGATCTTGACGAAATTTTTGTCTAACGCAATGCCCGCTGTGGCATCAAACACGCTGGCGCAAGGCTCGCCACGGAAGTCGGTGGACACCACTTTTTCATCGGTGTAGCCCAGCACGCCTTTGAGTGCGCCTTCGCTTTGGGCTTTCATTTCTTCACAGATCTCAGCGTAGCTGGCTTCGTTGGTCAGCTCCACAGTCAAGTCGATCACGGACACGTCTGAGGTGGGCACGCGGAAGGCCATGCCTGTGATCTTGCCTTTGATTTCAGGAATCACCACGCCGACCGCCTTGGCCGCACCGGTGCTGGAGGGGATGATGTTTTCCAAAATGCCGCGACCGCCGCGCCAGTCTTTGCGTGACGAGCTGTCTACGGTGGCTTGGCTGGCCGTCGCTGCGTGCACGGTGGTCATCAAACCGCGCTTGATGCCCCATTTGTCATTCAACACCTTGACCACAGGGGCCAAGCAGTTGGTGGTGCATGACGCGTTCGACACGATGGCTTCGCCAGCATACTTTTTATGGTTCACGCCGTAGACAAACATCGGGATGCTGTCCTTGGACGGGGCCGAAATCACCACTTTTTTTGCGCCTGCATTCAAGTGCATTTGGCTGGTGGGTTCGGTCAGGTAGTGGCCTGTGCATTCAAGCACGATGTCCACGCCCAACTTGCCCCATTGCAGGTTGTGTGCGTCGCGTTCGTGGGTGAGTTTGATTTTTTTGCCATTGACGATCAACGCGTCTTCGGTGTGTTCGACCGTGCCATCAAAGCGACCGTGAACGCTGTCGTACTTGAGCATGTAGGCCAAGTAATCTGCGGGTTTGGGGTCGTTGATGCCGACGATTTGGATGTCGGTGTAGCCGTGCTTGAGCGCAGCGCGCAAAGCCAAGCGACCGATACGGCCGAAACCGTTGATGCCAAGTTTGATGGTCATGTGAATGCCTCAGGAGGAAGTTAAAAACCTGTGTTGGTTCATCAACGCTTTTGCAGCGCGGCTTGAACCGTGTCGGCCACGTTCTCTGGCGTGAAACCGAAGTGTTTGAACAAAACGGGAGCGGGGGCTGATTCACCGTAAGTGTCGATACCCACCACGGCAGACACGCCGTATTTCCACCAACCGTCGGTTGAGCCCATTTCCACGGCAATGCGTGGCAAACCAGCGGGCAGCACGGCCGATTTGTACGCCGCGCTTTGGCGATCAAAGGTGGTGGTGCTAGGCACAGACACCACGCGCACGGCAATCTTGCGTTCGGCCAACAGGGCCTGCGCTTTCATGGCCAGCTGCACTTCTGAGCCGGTGGCCATCAGAACTGCTTGTGCTTTTTTCTTGATGCCCACAACACCTGGCTCGGCCAACACGTAAGCCCCTTTGTTGATGGCATCGAGGCCAGAGATGTCACCTGCGGCCGCGTCTGCTGCGGCATCGCCTTTGGGCAGGTAAGGCAAGTTTTGGCGGCTCAACAACAGCGCGGTGGGGCGGTTGGCGTTTTGCAAAGCCACCGCCCAAGCCACGGCGGTTTCGGCGGTGTCGGCGGGACGCCACACGTCGAGGTTAGGAATCAAGCGCAACGAAGCGGCGTGTTCGATGGACTGGTGGGTGGGGCCGTCTTCGCCCAAGCCAATGGAGTCATGGGTGAACACATGCACCACGCGTTGCTTCATCAACGCGGCCATGCGAATGGCGTTGCGTGAATAGTCACTGAATGTGAGGAACGTGCCGCCGTAGGGAATGAAGCCGCCGTGCAAAGCCACGCCGTTCATGATGGCGGCCATGCCGAATTCACGCACGCCGTAGTTGATGTGGCGGCCACCTTGGCCGGCTTCGTTCTTCACCACGTGGCCTGCTGCATCAACGCGCAGGTTAGGTGTTGATTTGGTGTTGGTCAGGTTCGAGCCGGTCAAGTCGGCGCTACCGCCCAGCAATTCGGGCAAGGCGGCGGTGAATGCTTCCAGTGCCAACTGGCTGGCTTTGCGGCTGGCCACGGTTTCGGCTTTTTTGTGCGCATCAATGACCGTGTCGACCACGGTTTGCGCGAAGTTTTTAGGCAACTCGCCGGCCATGCGGCGCAACAGTTCTTTGGCCAATGCAGGGTGTGCGGCCTTGTAGGCTGCAAAAGCGGTTTTCCACTCGGCTTCTTGTGCTTTGCCTTTGGCTTTGGCATCCCAATCTGCGTACACCTCTTTGGGCATTTCAAAGGGGGCGTGGTTCCAGTCGATGGCGGCGCGGGTCAGCGCAATTTCTTCTGCGCCCAGCGGTTCGCCGTGGGCCTTGGCCGTGTCAGCGCGGTTGGGGCTGCCTTTGCCGATGCTGGTTTTACAAACAATCAACGTGGGTTTGTCGGTGCTCAGCTTGGCAGACGCAATGGCTTGGCTCACCACTGCGGCGTCGTGGCCGTTGATGGGCCCGATCACGTTCCAGCCGTAGGACTTGAAGCGCTCGGGCGTGTTGTCCGCAAACCAAGGGGCCACTTGGCCGTCGATCGAAATGCCGTTGTCGTCGTACAGCGCAATCAGTTTGTTCAGCTTCCATGCGCCTGCGAGTGAGCACGCCTCGTGGCTGATGCCTTCCATCAAGCAACCGTCGCCCATGAAGGCGTAGGTGTGATGGTCAACGATGGCGTGGCCTTCGCGGTTGAACTCGGATGCCAACAGCTTTTCAGCCAGTGCCATGCCCACCGCGTTGGTGATGCCTTGGCCCAATGGGCCGGTGGTGGTTTCCACGCCAGGGGTCACGCCCACTTCAGGATGACCAGCGGTTTTGCTGTGCAGCACGCGGAAGTTTTTCAACTCGCTCATGGGCAAGTCATAGCCGGTGAGGTGCAGCAAGGCGTAAATCAGCATCGAGCCGTGGCCGTTAGACAGCACAAAGCGGTCACGGTTCAACCAATGGGGGTTCTTGGGGTTGTGACGCAGGTGCTCGCCCCATAAGGCGACGGCCATGTCGGCCATGCCCATCGGCGCGCCGGGGTGTCCTGAATTGGCTTGTTGAACAGCGTCCATTGCCAAGGCGCGAATTGCGCTGGCCATTTGTTGGGTGTTTGCCATGTCAGGCGACTCCGGTGGGGTAGTGAGGGAAAACCACGATTTTAGCGAGCCTGCCTACCCCAGCCTGACCGTCGGATAAATGGCCCACGCTGCTTGGCTGGCTACACTGTTTGACGATGACAAAAAGCCCTGTTTCTGCCGTTTCTCAGCCCCTGTCCACCGCTTTGCTTTTGGCCGCTGGCCGTGGTGAGCGCATGCGACCGTTGACCGATGCCACGCCCAAACCCCTGTTGCCTGTGCGCGGCCAACCTCTCATGCAGTGGGCCATGCACGGCTTGCAGCGCGGTGGCGTGACCCATTTGGTCATCAATACCGCGTGGTTGGGCGAGCAAATTCCCCAGCACTTTGGCGCGGTGTTTGAACCCACTGGGCAAGCCCCTATGCATTTGCACTACTCGCAAGAAGGCGTGGACTTTGGTGGTGCGCTTGAGACCGCAGGTGGTATTGCCCGTGCGCTGCCCCAGCTGGCCGACGTGTTTTGGGTAGCTGCGGGTGATGTGTTTGCACCCGACTTTGTGTTTGCGCCCGACGCGCTTGAGCGCTTCAAGGCGAGCCCTCAACTCGCTCACATTTGGCTGGTGCCCAATCCGGCACACAACCTCGGCGGCGACTTTGGCTTGTCTGCCGACGGTTTGGCGCTCAACCTGCCCAAACTGGCTGTGCCGGCTACTGGCATAGAGCCGCCGCGCTACACCTTCAGCACCCTCGCGCTGTACAAACGCGCTTTTTTTGAAGCCCCGTGGTGCGACATTCCTGCGGGCAACCCTGCGGGTGTGAAAGCCCCACTGGCCGCCATGCTGCGTGCGGCGATGGACAATCACGCGGTGAGTGCATCGCTTTACACCGGTGCATGGACCGACGTAGGCACGCCTGAGCGGTTGGCTGAACTGAACAACATTTAAAAGACCGTTATGACCCAAGCCCCAGCTTCTTTGTACGCACAACGCCGCGCTCGTTTGGCCGCCCAGTTGGGTCAAGGGGGCGTGGCCATCATTCCTACTGCGCCTGAGCATGCGCGTAACCGCGATAGCGATTTTCCGTATCGCCACGACAGCTACTTTTATTACCTGACGGGTTTTACCGAACCCAATGCTTGGCTGGTGCTTGATGCCACAGGTCGCAGCACCCTGTTTTGCCAGCCCAAAGATTTGGAACGCGAAATTTGGGACGGTTACCGCTTAGGCCCCGATGCTGCCGTGGCTGCCTTGGGCGTGAATGCCGCCGTGTCGGTGGCCGAGCTGGACAAACACCTGCCTAAATTGCTGGAAAACCAACACACGGTTTGGTACCCCTTTGCCACGCACACAGGGTTGGAAACCCGCGTGGCCGGCTGGCTCAACGCGGTGCGCGCCCGTGTGCGCTTTGGCGCCTTGTGTCCCTCGCAGCAGCGCGATGTGTGCGGCCCGTTGGATGAAATGCGCCTCATCAAAGATGCACACGAACAAGACGTGATGCGCCGTGCCAGCGCCATCAGCGCGCGTGCGCACATCCGCGCCATGCAAACCAGCGCACGCATGTTGCGTGCTGGCCAAGATGTGCGCGAATACCACTTAGATGCTGAAATACTCCACGAATTCCGCATGCACGGTTCACAGTTTCCCGCCTACACCTCGATCGTGGCGGCAGGTGCCAATGCTTGCGTGCTGCACTACCGTGCCGATGCAGCGCCTGTGCGTGATGGCGAGTTGGTCTTGATTGACGCGGGTTGTGAGTTGGATGGCTATGCCAGCGACATCACCCGCACCTTTCCTGCCAATGGCAAATTCACGGGGCCGCAGCGCGACCTCTACAACCTGGTGCTGGCCAGCCAAGAGGCTGCCGTAGCCGCCACCAAAGCCGGTGCGCGTTTTACCGATCCGCATGACGCCACGGTCAAAGTGCTGGCGCAGGGCTTGTTAGACCTTGGTCTGCTGAACAAAGCCAAACACGGCAATGTGCAAGATGTGATCGAAAAGCGTGCTTACTTTGCGTTTTATATGCACCGCACCGGCCACTGGCTGGGCATGGATGTGCACGACTGCGGCAGCTACGTGGAGCCTTCCGAGCTGGACCAAACCAGCGAGCGCAAAGACCCACTCTCAGGCGAAACCATCGTCAATCGTCCTAGCCGCATCTTGCGCGAGGGCATGGTGCTGACCATTGAGCCTGGTTTGTATGTGCGTCCGACCGACGATGTGCCTGAGGCGTTTTGGAACATCGGTATTCGCATTGAAGACGACGCCATCGTGACTTCAGGTGGCTGCGAGTTGATCACGCGTGGCGTGCCCGTGGTGGTGGATGAAATAGAAGCTTTGATGCGTTCTTGATTTCTCTTTGACAAACTAAAAAAGACAAGATTCCTACATAGTCTCTATCAATGAGTTAGAAAATCTCAATTGGTCAATTCAATTGAATGTGCCTATCATTCCTTCTGTCCCGATTAATTTCGTCAACTGAAGGAGTTCCAAATGACTGCACAGACCCGCCCCGAAATCAAAACCATGGCCAACCTTGAGGCCGCGTTTGCTGGCGAATCAATGGCTCACATCAAGTACCGCTACTTCGCCAAAATTGCCCGTGAAATGGGAGACGAAGACACGGCGCGTACGTTTGAAGAAACGGCAGATCAAGAAGTGATGCACGCATTTGGCCACCTCGATTTGCTCTACCCCAAGGCCACCATGACACCGGCCAAGGCCTTGCAAATCGCCATTGATGGCGAAACCTACGAGTACACCGAGATGTATCCCACGTTTCGCAAAACTGCCGAAGCTGAAGGCAACGCAGCCGCTGTGGCCGAGATGGACGAGCAAATTGAAGAGTCCAAAGTCCACGCTGCACAGTTCAAGGCCACATTGGAAAAAGCGCAAAAACGTTTCGCTGCTTTGGCCAAAGTGGAAGAACGTCATGCCAACCACTACCAAGCCCAGCTCGACAAAGTCAAAGCCGTCGCTTAAGCCCCACTACGCCATCCACTGAACTAACGAAGGAACACATCATGAGCAACGTCAATTTCAAATCTTTCATCTGCATCGTTTGCGGTTTTGTTTACAGCGAAGAGACAGGCCGCCCAGAGGACGGCATTGCACCCGGTACCAAGTGGGCGGACGTGCCCGAAGACTGGGCTTGCCCAGACTGCGGCGTGGCCAAGGCTGACTTTGAAGTGGTTGAGTTTTAAGGACCCGCCATGACTGCACCACGTCACCCCGATGGTCCCGTTTTGGTAGTGGGCTCTGGCCTCGCAGGTTGGTCGGTTGTTCGCGAGTTTCGCAAGCTCGACACCACCACGCCCGTGCTGATGATGACGGCCGATGCCGGCGACTTTTACGCCAAACCCGCGTTGTCCAACGCGTTGGTGCAAGGCAAAGCCGCCGTGCAATTGGTCACCACCTCAGCCGAGAAAATGGTGGCAACCTTGGGCGTGACGTTGTTGCAACACACCCAAGTCACAGGGATTGACGTGCTTGCACAAGAGGTACACACCGCCACCAAAGGGGCGTTTGCTTACCGACAATTGGTTCTCGCAACGGGAGCGCAAGCCATTCGCTTGAACTTCACGGGCAACGCCGCGACCGAGGTGATGTCGGTGAATTCGCTCGATGACTACGCCGCTTTTCGCACCAAACTTGCGCCACAAGCGCGCGTGTTGATCATTGGGGCGGGCTTGATCGGGTGTGAATTTGCCAATGATTTGGCCGCTTCTGGCCACGCGGTTCACGTGGTGGACCCAAGCGCGGCGCCTTTGGCATCACTGTTACCCGCAGAGGCCAGTGCAGTTTTGCAAACTGCGCTGGAGGCTTTGGCGGTGCGTTGGCACTTTGGCACATCGGCGACAACCGTTGACCGAGTGAACGACGAATACGTGGTGACGTTTGCCAATGGTCAAACCGTTGTTGTCGATGTGGTGCTCAGCGCGGTGGGCTTACGTGCAGACATGTCTTTGGCACAAGCGGCGGGTTTGACGACCGAGCGTGGCATTGTGGTGAATGCGCAATTGCAAACCAGCGCGGCCCATGTGTACGCCCTAGGCGACAACACCCAATATGCCAGCGAGAGCGCGGGCGTGTCACGCACGCTCCCCTATGTAATGCCCATCATGGCAGCAGCCAAGGCGTTGGCGCAAACGCTGGCGGGCACGTCTACCGATGTGCAATTTGCGTTGATGCCTGTGGCTATCAAAACCCCAGCGTTGCCTTTGGTGGTCGCCCCTGCGCTGCCGGGTACGGTGGGGAGCTGGACCAAAGTTGAAGAGGGGATTTGGCATTTTGTGGATGCACAAATGCAGGTGCGCGGTTTTGTGCTGTGTGGCGCGCAAACGTCACGCCGAGCAGAACACACCAAGCGGGTGACCGCTTAAGTTGTCTTTTGCGAATAAGTAAAAACCATCACCACTTGTGTAAGCACATCCACGGACAAAAAGCCTGAAACACAGGCCTAAAATGAAACCACAAGCTGAGGCGATGCGCTGTGCAAGGCGCACCGCCTCTTGCACTATTAGGAGATTTCAATGAGTTCCAACCCTTCCCTCAATACCGCTGAAGCGCGTGCCGAACTGCGCCGTGCAGCCCTTGAGTACCACGAGTTCCCCACACCCGGCAAGCTCGCGATTCATGCCACCAAGCAGTTGGTCAACCAGCACGACTTGGCACTGGCTTATTCGCCCGGTGTTGCTGCGCCTTGCGAAGAAATCGTCAAAGATCCCAACGCCGCGTTCAAGTACACCAGCCGTGGCAACTTGGTGGCCGTCATCTCCAACGGCACAGCGGTGCTGGGTTTGGGTGATATTGGCCCACTGGCCTCCAAGCCAGTGATGGAAGGCAAGGCCGTTTTGTTCAAGAAGTTTGCCGGTATCGATGTGTTCGACTTGGAAATTGACGAGAAAAACCTCGACAAGCTGGTGGACATCATTGCCGCGTTGGAGCCGACATTTGGTGGCATCAACCTCGAAGACATCAAAGCGCCTGACTGTTTTTATGTCGAGCGCAAGTTGCGTGAGCGCATGAAGATTCCAGTCTTCCATGACGACCAACACGGCACGGCCATCACGGTGGGCGCGGCGATTTTGAACGGCCTCAAGGTGGCTGGCAAAGACATCAAGACCGTCAAGTTGGTGACTTCTGGCGCTGGCGCTGCGGCTTTGGCTTGCTTGGGTTTGTTGCTGAAGATGGGCATGCCTCGCGAAAATATTTACGTCACCGACTTGGCAGGCGTGGTCTATGAAGGCCGCACCGAGCTGATGGATGAAGACAAAATTCAATTCGCGCAAAAAACAGATGCCCGCACATTGAGCGACATCATTGAAGGTGCGGACGTATTTTTGGGGCTGTCTGCGGGCGGCGTGCTCAAGCAAGACATGGTCAAAAAGATGGCTGCCAACCCCATCATCATGGCGCTGGCTAACCCCAACCCTGAGATCACACCTGAAGACGTCAAAGCCGTGCGCGACGACGCCATCATCGCAACTGGTCGTAGCGACTATCACAACCAAGTCAACAACGTTCTGTGCTTTCCCTACATCTTCCGCGGTGCGTTGGATGCAGGCGCTTCCACGATCACTGACGAAATGGAAATTGCCGCGGTGTACGCCATTGCCGAATTGGCACAGGCCGAGCAAAGCGAAGTGGTGGCCGCAGCCTATGCGGGCGAAACATTGGCCTTTGGTCCTGAGTACCTCATTCCCAAGCCATTTGACCCACGCTTGATGATGAAGATTGCGCCTGCCGTGGCCAAAGCCGCCGCAGACAGCGGTGTTGCCACGCGTCCGATCCAAGACATGGAAGCGTACGTCGAGAAGCTGCAAGGCTTTGTCTATGCCTCTGGCTCCATCATGAAGCCTATCTATGCAGCTGCCAAGCGCGCAAGCAAAAAGCGCGTGTGCTACGCCGAAGGCGAAGAAGAACGCGTGTTGCGCGCCGTGCAAATCGTGGTGGACGAGCGTTTGGCCGAACCCACCTTGATTGGCCGCCCTGCCGTGATTGCTCAGCGCATTGAAAAATTTGGCCTGCGTCTTAAAGAAGGCGTGGACTACCAAGTGGTCAACGTCGAGCAAGACCACCGCTACCGCGACTTCTGGCAAACCTATTACAAAATGACCGCTCGCAAAGGTGTCACCGAGCAGTTGGCCAAGATCGACATGCGTCGTCGTTTGTCATTGATTGGCACGATGATGCTGCACAAAGGTGAGGTCGATGGCCTGATTTGCGGCACTTGGAGCACCCCGCTGACACACTTGAACTACGTGGACCAAGTGATTGGTCATCGCAAGGGTGTCAGCACCTACGCCGCGATGAACGGTTTGTTGTTGCCAGATCGTCAAGTGTTCTTGGTGGATACACACATCAACTACGACCCAACCGCAGAGCAGTTGGCCGAAATCACCGTGATGGCCGCTGAAGAAATGCGCCGCTTTGGCATTCAGCCCAAAGCCGCCTTGCTGTCGCACTCCAACTTTGGCAGCAGCGACCAGCCTTCGGCCATCAAGATGCGCGAAACCTTGGCTTTGGTGAAGCAAAAAGCACCTTGGTTAGAGGTGGATGGCGAAATGCACGGCGATGTCGCCTTGGACGGCGATGTGCGCGAAGCCCAAATGCCAGACTCTTCCCTGATTGGCGACGCTAACTTGTTGGTGCTTCCTAACTTGGACTCCGCCAACATTGCGTACAACCTGCTCAAGACAGCTGCGGGCGGCAACATTGCGATTGGCCCCGTGTTGTTGGGAGCCGCCAAACCTGTGCACATTTTGACCGCCAGCACCACGGTGCGCCGCATTGTCAACATGACGGCATTGACCGTGGCAGACGCCAGCGCTGTGCGCTAAGCGTTTCCCCTAGCGCAATTTAACCCCTTTGGGTTAAATAACCCTTCAAGGGCCCTCCAGTAATGGCAGGGCCCTTGCTTTTTTGTGGTGTTTCGATGACACTTGCGCTTTAAAATTTTCGGGTTAACCCGAAGATTCAGCGAATTCAAATAAGTTTCAGGAACGGCCCCTTCTCATGCCTTTGCGTACCGTCAAAACCAACATCGTTCAGTCCATCCGCGCTTTCCGCGTCCCCGACTTGCAAGAAGCGGCTCAAGGCTTGGGTCATCACTTTTTGTACGTCAATTTGGCCCAAGCGCAAAGCAAGCAAGACATCTTGGATGTGATTTCCAAAGAGTTCAACCTGTCGGCACAAGCCAGCAAGAACTTTGACTCTTTGTACGACGGCATGACCGATCCACTGCACAAGTCGGGTCCACAGCCCGGCTTCATCGTGGTGTTGGAGCACATTCCTGCACACGCCAAGTTTGACAAAGAAGCCCGTGAGCAGCTCTTGGACATCTTCCGTGAAGCCTCGGACTACTGGTCTGACCGCAAAGTGGCTTTCCGTTGCTTCTACTCTTTCTCCGTCGCCCGCGTCCCTTCGGCTGAAAAAGCAGGTGTGTCGCCAGAAGGCATTGAGTTGTTGGAAGAAGGCGAAAAAATGCCAACGGACAAGCTGGTGGATGTGTCGCCCATGGCCTTGCGCATGAGCAGCCCGTTCAACGCAGGCTACTGGCAAACAGCGGCTTAAAGTCGCTCAAAGGCCTGTTGCGGCAACGCAGCGCCCAAAACAAAACCCGTCGCAGGTCACTGCTGACGGGTTTTTTGTTAATGGCGATGGGTGTTGAAAATTACAGGCTTTGAACCAACGCCACGTATTCGGCCACGGGCACTTCTTCGGCGCGGCGTTGCACATCGAACTGTCCGGCAAAGTTGCGGGCTTCTAACCAGCGTCCTAAGGTATGACGCAGCAGCTTACGACGTTGGCTGAAGGCGACTTGCACCATGCCTTCCATGAGCTTGACATCAATCTTGGGCGGTTGTGCCAACGGAACCATCCGCACCACGGCGCTGTCGACGCGCGGAGGCGGGTCAAACGATTCGGGCGGGACAAACAACACGTCTTCCATGTCGTAACGCCATTGCAGCATCACGCTCAGACGGCTGTAATCGCTGGTGCTGGGTTTGGCCACCATGCGGTCAATGACTTCTTTTTGCAGCATGAAGTGTTGGTCTTGTATGACCGCCACGTGCTCAAGCAAATGAAACAGAATTGGTGACGAGATGTTGTAAGGCAAGTTGCCCACAACGCGCAGCTTGGGCACGTTCAGCTTGGCCGCGAGTTGTGTGAAGTCCACCCGCAACACGTCTGACTCAATCACGTTCAGGTGTGGGTGTTCACGCAGACGTACCGCTAAATCACGGTCCAATTCGATGACGTTGAGGTGGCCTAAACGCTCGACCAGCGGTTGCGTGAGTGCTGCCAAACCAGGGCCAATTTCGACCATCGGATCGCCGGGGCGTGGATCAATGGCATCGACGATGCTTTCAATGATGGCACCATCGGTCAAGAAGTGTTGACCGAAGCGCTTGCGTGCAATGTGTTTCAAGGTGAGCTTTGTTTATTGCGGTGCGTCGCGGTATTCGATGTAAGCGCGGCCACGCACCTCTTGGGCCCAGAGCTGGTAAGTTTCTTCAAACTTCTTTTCGCGCAGACCATTGCGTGCCATGTCGCGCAACTCGCGTTCTGTGATGGGCGCTTCGCGGCGTTCGAGGACTTGGATCAAGTGAACACCAAAACGCGAAATCATGGGATCGGCGATTTGGCCCGGTTGCAGCTTGTTCATGACTTCCTCAAACTCAGGCACAAACATGCCAGAAGTGACCCAGCCCAAGTCGCCGCCTTCGGGCGCACTGGCATCTTGTGAGTGTTCGCGAGCGAGGGCTGCAAAGTCAGCTTTGCCGGCTTCGATCTGTCGTTTGAATTCGGCCAATTGCGCGCGTGCGGTGGTTTGGCTCAACTTGCCGCCGGGACGCAACAAAATATGGCGAGGGTGCGTTTGGGTGACCGTGACCACACCGCTTGCGCGTTTGCTGACCAGCTTCAAAATATGAAACCCAGCGCCTGAGCGCAACGCCGCCACATCGCCGACATTGAGGGCTTGGGTGGCTTCGACAAACAGCGTGGGATAACGGTTGGCAGCGCGCACACCCATCAGACCGCCTTTGTCGCGCTCTGCACCATCGGAAACTTCTTTGGCAACACGTCCAAAGTCGTCACCGCGTTTGAGTCGCGCCAATACACCTTGTGCTTTGTTTTGAAGTGCTGTGACCTCTGCATCCGTGGCCTTCTCAGGGACCGCAATCAGAATGTGGCCCAGTTCGATGTCGGGATTGGTCCCTAAGCTGGCGTTTTGACGCTCGCGCACCGCTTGGTCTACTTCCACTTCGCTGACCTTGATGCGGCTTGGCACATTGCGATCGGTCAGGCGTTGCAAGGTGAGTTGGTCGCGCAGATTTTGGCGCAGGCGCTCCACACTGGAGCCTTCAGCAAGGGTCTTTTTATGCAAAGCCTCAACGCTCATTTGGCTTTGAGCGGCCAAGCGTTGTTCGGCCTGGTTCACGGCATCGTCTTCGATGGTGACACCCGTCTCCTTGGCGTGCTGCAGCAACGCTTTCTCAACAATGAGCCGCTCCAAGGCGGCGCGCAACAAGGCCTGACCTTCGGGCACGGGACGACTCTGTTGTTTGAGCTGATCGCGCAATTGCGGGGCACGCAACGTGACATCGTGGTTGGTGATGGGGACGGAGTCCACGACGGCGACGATGAAGTCACGCCCCTTCAAAGAAGGGCCGGCAGGTGTTTGTGCAGAAGCCGACAACGCCCATGCCATCAAGGCCCAAACGAGGTAAGAACGGGGTTTTGAAAAAATCATGGTCACCATCAATCGTAATTACCGAAACGGCTAGGAGTCATCGTGGGTTGGCGCAAGGGTTGGTAGCGTGGTACGTTGTTTCGCATCGAGCCTAGCGCATTCGTGCCCACGCGTGACAGCCCCACAAACTCGAGTTGGAACAAGATGCGTTGGCGCGCCAAGCCCTCGGCAATTTGCAACCGCTCAACCACCGTTCGGCCCAGCCAGCAACCCGCATCGTATTCGAAGCCAATCACGGATTCGACGGATTGCTTGTTCAAGACGTCGTAGTTGACCCGTGCCACGCTGTACCAACGACCTTCGCCCAAGCCACGGCCTTGACCGTCATCGCCATCTGCGCCACCCCAAAGATCATGCAGCGGCCATTGCCAGCCGATGTCGAGTTGTTTGGAGACAGGATTGCCAGACTCGTCGTTTTCCGTGCGCAACGCGGCATTGATGACACGGTAGGAGCCAGGGTTGTAACGCCCGCCCACGACACGGCGCATGAAGTTGCTGGTCTTCGGGTTGTATTGCACGGTGGAATCAACGGCCCACGCACGAGAGAGGTTGAGGCTTGCACCGGCCAGCACATCACTGATACCGGCCTTTGCGGTGGGGTCATCGGGCAAGGTGACGCGTTGCTCTTGCATGCGCAAGCGTTGTGCCAGACCAAAGCGTGCGCCTTCGGCACCCGTTTCAGGGTCGATGAAGCGAGAGGTGACACCCAAGGTGAGCAACTTGCTGTCAGAGATTCGATCATGGCCACCAAAAGCGTTCTCGGTGAAGATACTGGCGAAGTTGAAGGCGTTGCTGCCAGAGTCGTAGTTGGGCAAGTAGTTTTGATCGCGGTAAGGTGTGTACACGTAAAACACGCGAGGCTCTAAGGTTTGTACCCAGTTGTGGTCAAACCAGCGCTTGTTGCGTTCAAAGGCCATGCCGGCATCCAAACTGAAGGTGGGCGTGGTCACGCTGGCGGATGTTTGGCCTTGGTGGCCCAAATAAAACGGTGTGTTGGGCAACCCACCATCAAATTGGTAGCTGCGGCCATGCAGTTGTACTTTGGGTGTGACGTAGCCATAGGAAGACACAAAAGGACGACTCAACTGGGTCCAAGACACGGCCCGGTCTGCGTTGGGGGCGCAGTTGTTGTACGTCTTTAAACCGTTGCTGTAGACGTTGGCGCAGTCCACGGTTCTGACCGACGAAAAGCGTGTGAGGTCGCCATCAACACTGAAGTCAAAACCACCGACGTTGAAACGTTGCAGACGGGCCGTCAGTTGTGGCAAGCGGTCAAATGGTGGTGTGATGCGGTTGTTCACGTTCGACAGGTCTTGGAGTGTTTGCCACTTTTGGGCACGCATGCCTGTGGTGATGAAACCGTCCGTCCATGTCAGACCTGCGTCGCTCGATAGCAGCCGTTGAATACCCGCCGTGCTGTTGACTGAAAAGTCTTTCCAGTAATCGTCATCGCTGACGCGGTTGACATTCATTGTCAAACCCAAGCCGCCGCCTGCGAAGTTGGGGTTCAGCAACCCAGTGTGCGCGTAATTCATGCTCCAGCGACGCGCATCGTTGCGCAGCTGGTCTTTTTCCATGTAGTCAAACCGCATGACACCTTGGAAGGGGGGCTGCGGTGCTGCGGTTTCCATGTAGCGGAACTCGGTGCCCAAGTTAACGCCGCGCTTGCTCCAATACGTGGGGTAGAAGGTGATGTCGCGGTTGGGCGCCAAGTTCCAGTAGTAAGGCTGTGTGTATTCGAGGCCACCAATGTTGTCCACACCGATGTTGGGAGGCAGCAAACCCGATTTCCGCTCGTCGGAGAGAGGAAACTCCACCGGAGGCACCGGCAAAATGGGCACGTTTTTGAAGCGCACCGAAGCACCTTCGACCAAGCCGGTGTTGCGGTCGGTATCAATCGAAATTTTGTCGCCTTTGAAAAACCAGTCCGGCATCCATCCTGGGCCCGGTTTGCGCTGACAGGTGGTGAAGCTGGCGTTGTGCATCACCGTGTGTGCTTCGTCGACAAAGTCAATCCGGTCTGCCGTGCCATAGCCATTGCTCTTTAAGAGGCGATAGCTGGGTTGGGTAAAGAAGCCTTCAAACGCATCCAAATGCAAATCAAGTGCAGGGCCTTGGTACACATTGCCCGATTGGTTGATGTACACATTTCCGCGCGCTTTGGCGAGGTCTTCGACTTGGTCGTAATCGACCTTGTCTGCTTTGAGCAAAATTTCGCCACGGCGCAGCACCACTTGACCTTCGAGCACCGTTTGCTGATTGGTGCGTTCGTTGAGCGTGTCGCTTTGCAAAAACGTGGGCAACTGCTTGCGCGTTTCTTGCGAAATGCTCTCTTGTAGCAAACTGCTGGGGCGCAGCACCAGAGGCGGTGCGTTGCTCGTTTGGGCGTGAGCCACGCCACTGTTGCCCAAGATGCCCATCACCAGCCACGACAGGGCGCGAATTTGGCGGTGAAAATGTGGCAACAGCATGAAAAAAAGAAGACCTTGCATTGATCGGCCCCTTTTGCTGCGAAGCCCGAAAAGTCGGGATGCTGAGGGCCGTTTGTAGAATTTAGATTATCCATGAGCACACCCCCTACTTCTCAGCCTTCGGGCACATCTCCCCACGCGCCGATTGAATGGGCCCAGCCCGAGCGCCAAGTGGCCTTCCATCAGTGGCTAGAGGCCCAAGCCAGCGCCCACGGCGTGTTGCCTGCCACGGTGCGCGCGGCCTCGGCGGATGCCAGCTTTAGACGCTATTTCCGTGTCGATACGGCCCACGGCTCGTGCATCGTCATGGATGCCCCGCCCGACAAAGAAAACTGCGAGCCCTTTGTACGCATCGCCCGTTTGATGTTGGACGCTGGGTTGTATGCCCCCCGTATCTTGGCGTGGGACGAACCACAGGGCTTCATGCTGCTGGACGACATTGGGTCACAGACCATGATGGAGGTCATCCACCGCGACGACCCCCAAGCCAATCACGGCCTCTACATGCGTGCGCTGGATGCCTTGCTGGCGCTTCAACAAAGCAGTCGTCCTGGCGTGCTGCCCGCGTATGACGAGGCGTTGCTCACGCGAGAGCTGTCGCTGTTCCCCGATTGGTACCTCACTCAGCATCGCCAGTTGCAAATTGACAGCATGCAGCGCGAGATGCTGGACAAAACTTTTCAAACCATCGTGCAGCGCAACTTGGCCGCGCCCAGTGTCTATGTGCACCGTGACTTCATGCCGCGCAATTTGATGATGCCGCATGACCCTGTTGAAAAGCGTTTGGGGGTGTTGGATTTCCAAGACGCGGTCTATGGCCCCGTGACCTACGACATCGCCAGCTTGATGCGCGATGCGTTTTTGACGTGGGAAGAAGACTTCGTGCTCGACATCACCATCCGCTACTGGGAGCGTGCCCGCAAACTCGGCTTGATGGACTTTGATGGCTGGCACAACGACTTTGGCGCGTTCTACCGTGCCGTGGAGTGGATGGGTCTGCAACGTCATCTCAAAGTGGCCGGCATCTTTGCGCGCCTCACCTTGCGTGATGGCAAGCCCAAGTATTTGGCGGATGCGCCACGTTTCATCAACTACATCCGTTCGACGGCGAGCCGCTACAGCGACCTCACGCCACTACTGCGCCTGATCGACAAGATTGAAGGCACAGAGCCTGCCATCAGCTTGGCTTTCCCCCGTTTGAATGGTCGAGGTTAAGGTGGCCCGCTTTTACTGCCCATTACCCCTAGTCGCTGGCCAGGTGGTGGACTTGCCGCCGACCGCGGCGCGTCATGTGCAAGTGCTGCGCATGCAGCCTGGCCACACGCTGACGCTTTTCAACGGTCAAGGCGGCGAGTTCACGGCTGAAGTGCAACACATGGGGCGCAGCGATGTGCGTGTGGTCGTGGGCGAACACCGTGATGTGGAGTGCGAAGCGACCGTGCAGGTCCACCTTGCCGTGGGCATGCCCGCCAACGAGCGCATGGACTGGTTGGTCGAAAAAGCGACAGAGCTGGGCGTACACCGCATTACCCCCTTGATGACTGAACGCAGCGTGGTGCGACTCACGGGCGAGCGCGCAGAAAAAAAACAAGCCCATTGGCAAGCCGTGGCTGCCAGTGCAAGCGAACAATGCGGCCGCAACCGCGTGCCTTTGATTGACTTGCCAGAGCGTCTAGACGCTTGGTTGGCGCGTCAAACTTCACAAGCGAATGTGGTGCATGGGGTGTTGTCGTTGCATGCGAGCACACAAGCCTTAGGCGCATTGCGTGATGCACGTGATGCAACGGCCCTGCCCCCTTCATCGTGGGTGTTGCTCAATGGACCCGAGGGCGGCTTGACGGATGCCGAAGACGCGGCGGCTCGCGCCAAAGGCTTTGCCGCAGTGAGCTTGGGCAAGCGGGTGTTGCGTGCTGAGACCGCGGCGCTGGGGGCGCTGGCGCTGCTGACGTTGTCAGCGCCTTAAGAACGTTCGAATTTGAAAACGGCGGTGCCCGCCATCAAATTGGGCCACACGTCCACGCGTTGGCCGTCTTGCAAGCCAAACGCATCTACCACGTGCAAGCCGTTTTTCTCGGCCAGCACTTCAAAGTCTTTGAACGTGCCCACGCGGATGTTGGGTGTGTCGTACCACTGATACGGCAAACGTTTGGTCACAGGCATGCGACCTTGCAGAATGCTCAAGCGGTTGGGCCAGTGTGCGAAGTTGGGGAACGCGACGATACCGGTTTTGCCCACACGTGCGGTTTCGCGCAGCATGGTTTCAGCGTTGCGCAAATGCTGCAGGGTGTCGATTTGCAGCACCACATCAAACGACTGGTCGGCGAACACGCTCAGGCCTAAGTCGAGGTTGAGTTGCAACACGTTCACGCCGCGTTGCACGCAAGCGTGCACATTGGTGTCGTCCAGCTCAACCCCATAGCCGGTACAGCCTTTGTGTTGCTGCAACTGGGCCAGCAAAGCGCCGTCGCCGCAGCCGAGGTCGAGCACGCGGCTGCCTTGTGGCACCAGTGCGGCGATGGCAAGCAAGATGTCGTTGGTCATGCGGGCACCTCTTCTTGTGCGATGCGGGCAAAGTACGAGCGCACCACATTCATGTATCGAGCGTCGTCGAGCAAGAAGGCATCGTGGCCATGTGGTGCGTCGATTTCGGCGTAGCTCACATCGCGTTGGTTGTCTAACAGGGCTTGCACCATTTCGTGGCTGCGGGCGGGTGAAAAACGCCAGTCGGTGGTGAAGCTGATCAGCAAAAATTTCGCGGTGGTGCGTGCAAACGCCGCCGATAAATCGCCACCGTAGGTACGTGCAGGGTCGAAGTAGTCGAGCGCGCGGGTGATGAGCAAATAGGTGTTGGCGTCAAAGTATTCGCTGAACTTGTCGCCTTGGTAGCGCAGGTAGCTTTCGATTTGAAACTCCACGTCTTGTGTTGTGTACAAATAATCTCGCATCGCGTCGCTCGCCGCTAGGCCGCCCTGAGGCGGGCGAGCCCCCTCGGGGGGCAGGGAATCACGCGCAGCGGAGAGCGTGGGGGCACGTAATCGGCGACCAAACTTTTCATTCATCACATCGTCGCTCAAATAGGTGATGTGACCCACCATGCGGGCAATGCGCAAACCACGTTGAGGTACCACGCCGTGTTCGTAGAAGTGGCCGCCATGAAAGTCAGGGTCGGTCACGATGGCGCGACGTGCCACTTCGTTGAAAGCGATGTTTTCGGCCGTGAGGTTGGGCGCACTGGCCACCACCACGGCGTGACGCACGCGGTCTGGGTATTGCAGCGTCCAACTCAGGGCTTGCATGCCGCCCAAGCTGCCGCCTAAAACGGCGGCGAGTTGGGTGATGCCCAAACGGTCCAGCAGCAAGGCTTGGGCATTCACCCAGTCTTCGACGGTCACCACGGGGAAGTCAGCGCCATAGACCTTGCCCGTGTCGGGGTTGATGTGCATGGGGCCGGTGGAACCAAAGCAAGAGCCGAGGTTGTTCACGCCAATAACAAAGAAGTGGTTGGTGTCCACAGGCTTGCCTGGGCCAATCATGTTGTCCCACCAGCCTTCGCTTTTGGCTTTGCCTTCGTAGATGCCGGCCACGTGGTGCGATGCGTTGAGCGCGTGGCAGACCAGCACCGCGTTGGATCGGTCTGCGTTGAGCGTGCCGTAGGTTTCGTAAGCCAAGGCGTAGTCGCGCACGTGCGCGCCGCTTTGCAGCTGCAGCGGCTCGGCAAAGTGCATCGCCTGTGGCGTGGCAATCAAGGGTGTTGCATTCAAGGTCATGCGGTCACTCGTGGTTATTCACCAAAATTATTCGCCAATGGGACGCAGGTGTTTGCCCGCAATGCCCGCCAGTTCAAACATCGTCACTTGGTCTTTGCCAAACACGGGTTTGAGTTTGGCGTCCGCATTGATGGCGCGTTTGTTGGTGGCGTCTTGCAAGCCGTTGGCCTTGATGTAGTCCCACAGCTTTTTGATCACTTCGGTGCGAGCCACGGCTTCGGCACCAATCACGTTGGCCAAGTCAGCGCTGGGCAGATAGCCTGCCGTGACTTTGCGAGGTGCTTTGGGTTTGGCTACTTTTTCGGCCTTCACTTGGGTGGCCTTGGTGGTTTTGGCCGGCGCTTTTTTGCCTGCGGCTTTGATGAGTGCGTTGGTTGTGGGTGTTTTGCCGCCGCGTGCAGGGTATTTGCTCACACGTGGCTCGAACGCAAAGTTCACCTTGCCCGCTTCGGCATCCCACTGCAGGAACGCTTTGAACGAACGACGCGTGCGCATGGACACAAATTTGTCGAGCAAATCGGTTTTGCCCTCAGACAACAACTTGGTCATTTGCTCCGGTGCGACGGGTTGCTGCAAGATGATCTTGCCGCTCTTGAAGTCGCAGCTCGGGGTGGCTTGTGCGTGTGTGGGCACGGCCTTGCTACACACGTAGTTGCTGCCGTGTTCGTGCACAGGGCTGCCGCACTTGGGGCAGTTGCCCAGAGATGGCGCATCGCCGAACTCCACGATTTCGCCGGAGTCGCCATTTTTGTCATCGCCAAAGTCAAATTCGAGTTTCCAGTTTTGGTCTTCTTCGCTGTACTTGAGGGCGATTTCAGCCACAAAAGGCCAGCCTGCTTTGGAGCGGAAGCCGTCCAGAGGGCCAATCTTTTTGTCGGTCAAGAATTGCTCAACTTCGGCCACATCAAAGGTGCGGCCGCCCGGAATTTTGCTGATGGAAAAGCCGCAGCCTGCGCCGTTTTCGCCGGAGTCAGACGCAGCGCCGTCTTTACCCACACACGCGTAGCGACGGTAGTTTTCTTTCACCACACCGCCGCACTTGGGGCACGGGGTTTTGAGGGTGGCGTAGTCACCGGGGATGGTGTCGCGGTCAAACTCTTTGGCCTTTTTGACGATGTGTTCCGTCATCTCGGCAATTTCGCGCATGAACTCTTCGCGGCTCAGTTGGCCGTGTTCCATTAGCGAGAGCTTGTGTTCCCAGCCCCCCGTGAGTTCGGGTTTGGACAACTCTTCCACGCCCAAGCCGCGCAGCAGGGTGAACAACTGGAAGGCTTTGGCGGTCGGGATCAATTCACGGCCATCGCGGAGGATGTATTTTTCGTTGAGCAAGCCTTCGATGATGGCCGCACGCGTGGCTGGCGTACCCAAGCCTTTTTCTTGCATGGCTTCGCGGAACTCGTCGTCTTCCACCAATTTGCCAGCGCCTTCCATGGCCCCCAACAAAGTCGCTTCGCTGTAGCGTGCGGGTGGGCGGGTTTTCAGGCCTTTGGCATCGGCCGATTCGTTCTTGGCGGTTTCGCCAGCATTCAAGGCCACGAGGGTCTTGCCGTCTTCTTCGTTGTCCGAGGCTTCTTGTGCGGCATCTTTGCCATACACGGCCATCCATCCCGCGTTGACCAGCACTTTGCCTTCGGTGCGGAAGTTGTGGTCTTTACCTGCGGCTTTGACGGTGCTGATGCGCGTGGTCACCATGTATTCGGCGCTGGGGAAGAACACCGCCATGAAGCGGCGCACCACCAAGTCATACAGCTTTTGCTCGGCTTCGGACAAACCACTGGGCGCTTGCAAAGTGGGGATGATCGCAAAGTGATCGCTGACCTTTTTGTTATCAAATACGCGTGGCAGTTTGCGCACGTAGTTGTTGTTCAACGCCACGGTGGCGTGTTGCTCAAGGTGCTTCATGCCGCTATCGGCGAGCATTTCGAAGGTTTGCTTCACCACAGGCACGTAGTCTTCAGGCAAGTGGCGTGAGTCGGTACGTGGGTAGGTCAGCGCCTTGTGGCGTTCGTACAAACTTTGCGCGAGCGCCAAGGTGGTTTTGGCTGAGAAGCCAAAGCGACCGTTGGCTTCGCGTTGCAACGAGGTCAAGTCAAACAAGCCAGGGCTGGCTTTGGTGGTGGGCTTGCTCTCTTCGGTGACGCTGGCTTGTTGGTTGCGCACGGCATCGGCAATGGCCAAAGCTTCGGCTTCGCTCCACACGCGGTCGTGTTTTTTCTCAGCATCTTCGGCATCTTTTTTGTGTTCTGGGTTGAACCATTTGGCGGGGTATGAGCCTGCTTGAACTTTGAACGAGGCGTGGATTTCCCAAAAGTCACGGCTGACGAACTTGCGAATTTGCTCTTCGCGTTCCACCACCACGCTCAAGGTTGGTGTTTGCACACGGCCCACAGTGGTCAAGAAGAAACCACCTTCGCGAGAGTTGAAGGCCGTCAAGGCGCGCGTGCCGTTGATGCCCACCAGCCAGTCGGCTTCTGAGCGGCTGCGCGCCGCATCGGCCAAGCCTTGCATTTGCTTTTCGCTGCGCAGCGACTCGAAGCCATCACGAATGGCTTGTGGCGTCATGGATTGCAACCACAGACGTTTGACGGGCTTGTCGAGCGATTTTTTGCCACCTGCGTATTGCTCGATCAAACGGAAGATCAATTCACCTTCGCGGCCCGCGTCACAGGCGTTGATGAGGGCGGTCACGTCTTTGCGTTTGGCCAGCTTGACCACCGCGTTCAGGCGACTTTTGGTTTTTTCGACAGGCTTCAAGTCGAAGAAGGGAGGAATCACGGGCAGGTTGGCAAAGCTCCACTTGCCGCGTTTCACGTCAAATTCTTCTGGGGCTTGGATCTCAACCAAGTGACCCACGGCGCTAGAGACAACGTAGGTGTCGCTCTCGAAGTGGTCGTCGTGTTTTTCGAACTTTCCCGCCACAGGCGTGAGTGCGCGCACGATGTCTTGCGCGACCGAAGGTTTTTCGGCAATCACGAGGGTTTTGCTCATTTCAACGTTCCTTAAAAACTGACCACTACAATTTGCTTCTCTCGCGTGCGCACGCGCGCCCACGGGCGCGCACATGCATGCGTACGTATTTAAGTTAACAGAAAAAAACAGTGTCCAAAAAATCTCCCGCCCAGACCCTCGCGCCCATCAAAGGCCGTCGCATTCAAACCCGTCGTTCTGGCGTGCATGGCAAGGGCGTTTTTGCACTGACCGATTTCGCCAAAGGCGAGACCATCATTGAGTACGTGGGCGAGATCATCACTTGGAAAGAGGCTCTGCGCCGTCACCCGCATGACCCAAGCGATCCCAATCACACGTTTTACTTTCACATTGACGAAAAGCATGTGATTGATGCCAAGTACGGCGGCAATTCTTCGCGTTGGATCAACCACTCGTGCAAGCCCAGCTGTGAGCCTGACGAAGTGGAGGGGCGCATTTTCATCAAAGCACTGCGCGACATCAAAGCAGGTGAAGAGCTGAACTATGACTACGGCTTGGTCATTGATGCACCGTTGACCCAAGAACTCAAACTCGAATACCCCTGCTGGTGCGGCGCTAAAAAGTGTCGTGGCACTTTGTTGTCTTCGACCTCTGAGTTTCCGAAAGACGAAAAGTCCAAAGTGAAAAAGGCGGACAAGCCCAACCGTGACGTGGCCAAAAGCGACAAAAAGAAGTCGGACAAAAAGTCGAGCAACAAAGTCGGCAAAGACACGTCTAAAGCGAAAACGCAAAAACGCTAAGCCTCATGATCTGGCCTGCTGAAGACCTTTGGCTTGCAATGGTTGCTCGACAACCCGGCCTGACGGTTGAAGTGTTGCCAGAGATTGACTCCACCAACACCGAGCTGATGCGTCGCGCACGCGCCGGTCAAACCGAGCCGGTGTTGCTGGTGGCCGAGACCCAAACGGCAGGCCGTGGTCGTTTGGGGCGTCCTTGGCATGGTGAAGTTGGCCATGCCCTCACCTTTTCTTTGGGGCTCATGCTCAAGCCCTCAGATTGGTCTGGCCTGTCGTTGGCCGTCGGTTTGTCGCTGGCACGCAGCCTTGATCCGCAGGGTGACTTGGGCGTGCGGCTGAAGTGGCCCAATGATTTGTGGGTCAAACGTCCCAATACGTCCACCGGTTGGGGCAAGTTGGCGGGTATCTTGATTGAAACGGCGTTGCCGCCAGGCGTGGGCCACGGCAGCGACCAAGGCCGTTATTGCGTGGTGGGTGTGGGCATCAACATTGCCCCACCCGTGGCCGAGGGCTTGTCGACCGCACCCTTGGGCTTGCAGGACCTGCAAAACGGCATTACAGCACCCCAAGCCTTGATGAAGGTGGCGGAGCCCTTGTTGGCCACGTTACTTGCGTTTGAACGCACGGGTTTTGCCCCGCTGCAAAACGCCTTCAACGCGCGTGATGCGCTGCACAACCTCCCTGTCACCCTGAGCGATGGGCGCAGCGGTGTGGCAAGCGGCGTGGATGCCACGGGTGCCTTGTTGGTTGAGACCGATCAAGGCCAAGAGACCATCAGCAGCTCCGAGGTGAGCGTACGGCCCGTTGAACCCCAAAGGTGATGCACATGAATTCGAAATATCTCTGGCGAAACGTGGTCTACGCTTTGGCCATCATCAATCTCTTGTTTTGGTTGTGGAGCGATGGCCGTTTGAGCTTTTTAGGCTTAGGCCCCAAGCCTGTGCAAGAGCCGCATCGGGTAGAGAACCAAGTCGACCCAGAGCTGCTGACGATCAAGCCAGCAGCGTCTGAGGCAAAGTGAATCACACGGGCTGGCGAATCAGATAGTCAAACGCACTGAGTGCTGCTTTGGCGCCCTCGCCCGCCGCAATGATGATTTGCTTGTAGGGCACCGTGGTCACGTCACCTGCTGCAAACACGCCTGGCACGCTGGTGTGGCCCTTGGCATCCACCACGATTTCGCCGAACTTGCTCAGCTCCACCGTGCCTTTGAGGAACTCGGTGTTGGGCACCAAACCAATTTGCACAAAGACACCTTCGAGTGCGACGTGGTGCACGGCATCGCTGGCGCGGTCTTTGTAGCTCAAGCCGTTGACTTTTTGGCCGTCGCCGGTGATTTCGGTGGTTTGGGCATTCACATGAATGCTCACGTTGGACAAGCTCTTGAGCTTGTTGACCAACACGGCATCGGCTTTGAGTGCATCGGCAAACTCCACCAGGCGCACATGCTCAACGATGCCGGCCAAGTCAATTGCGGCCTCCACGCCTGAGTTACCACCGCCAATCACTGCCACGCGCTTGCCCTTGAATAAAGGGCCGTCGCAGTGTGGGCAGTACGCCACACCTTTGTTTTTGTACTCGGCTTCGCCGGGCACGTTCACATTGCGCCAACGTGCGCCGGTGGACAGAATGACGCTGCGTGCTTTGAGGACACCACCGTTTTCCATGTGCACTTCGGCCAAGCCACCTGTCGCTGCGGCGGGCACGATTTGGCTGGCGCGTTGCAAGTTCATGATGTCCACGTTGTAGTGGCGCACTTGGGCTTCCAGCTCAGCCGCGAGTTTGGGGCCATTCGTTTCGAGCACGGAGATGTAGTTTTCAATCGCCATCGTGTCGTTGACTTGACCACCAAAACGCTCGGCGGCCACGCCTACGCGAATGCCTTTGCGCGCGGCGTACACGGCGGCAGCCGCACCCGCGGGGCCACCGCCGACGATCAGCACGTCGTAAGGGGCTTTTTCGTTGAGCTTGGCAGCATCACGTGCTGCCGCGTTCGTGTCGAGTTTGGCCACGATTTCTTCCACGCTCATGCGACCTGAACCAAACACTTGGCCATTGAGGAACACCATTGGCACAGCCATGATGTCGCGCTCAGTCACCTCTTGCTGGAAGGCCCCGCCTTCTATGACCACGGTTTTGACCTTGGGGTTGAAGATGGCCATGAGCGAAAGGGCTTGCACCACGTCAGGGCAGTTGTGGCAAGTCAGGGACATGTAGACCTCAAAGTTGAAGTCACCATCCAAGGCTTTGATGCTGTCGATCACATCTTGTTCCACTTTGGGAGGGTGTCCACCGGTCCACAGCAGAGCCAGCACCAGCGAGGTGAATTCGTGGCCCAGTGGTAAACCTGCAAAGCGCACACCTTGTGTCTCGCCTTCGCGAACCACCACAAACGATGGCTTGCGTGCATCGTTACCTGTGGCGTCCAGCGTGACCTTGTCGGACAGGCTGACGATGGTGTCTAACAACTGGCGCATGTCTTTGCCGGTCTCGCTGTCGTCCAGCGACGCGATCAGGCGAATCGGTTGGCGCAGCAGGCCAAGGTATTGCTGAAGTTGTGCTTTGAGTGCGTCGTCGAGCATGGTGTTCTCCAGTTGCAGGGTGCAAAAGTCCTAGGCCATGCGCCTGATGCGCTGACCTGGGGGTTAAAGAGGATGGGGATTCGTTGAGTACAGCGCACGCAAATGGAGGTTCACATGCGCTGGACACAACGCCCTGCTTGGCAGGGTGTTGAGTTCAAAACTGCCCTGCGGACAGGGCACAAGGCAAAAATTAGATCTTGCCGACCAAGTCGATGGAAGGAGCCAAAGTCTTCGCGCCTTCTTTCCATTTCGCTGGGCACACTTGGCCTGGGTTGGAGGCGGTGTACTGAGCCGCTTTCAGCTTGCGCAATGTTTCAGACACGTCGCGAGCGATTTCGTTGGAGTGGATTTCCAAAGTCTTGATCACGCCGTCTGGGTTGATTACGAATGTGCCGCGCAATGCCAAACCTTCTTCTTCAATGTGCACGCCAAAAGCGCGTGTCAATTGGTGTGTGGGGTCGCCAACCAATGGGAACTTGGCTTTGCCAACGGCAGGAGATGTCTCGTGCCACACTTTGTGTGAGAAGTGGGTGTCGGTGGTGACGATGTACACCTCTGCACCGGCTTTTTGGAACTCAGCGTAGTTGTCAGCTGCGTCTTCAATTTCTGTGGGGCAGTTGAAGGTGAAAGCGGCTGGCATGAAAATCAAAACAGACCATTTGCCTTTGAGGCTGGCTTCGGTCACTTCAATGAACTTACCGTTGTGGAAAGCTTGGGTTTTGAAGGGTTGAACTTGTGTATTGATCAGGGACATGTGGATTCCTTGGTTGGTTGGTAAAAACTATCAAATGAGCCGAACTCATTGACGCTAATGTTATCCAAGATTCGACCGGCTGTTGATTGTTTGTCTCAATGAGAGCGATTGAGGCAGCCTTGCACGAGCCCGCCTCCCACACCCTTATTTGGTCAGGATGAGCTTGCCAAACCGCGTGGTTTGCAAGCGGTAAACCTCATTTTGGTGGCGGATGTAAAGCACACCTTGGCTGCCCAAAAGTTCTTGGCTGTCGATGGTGCGAATCGACGCGGTGTGCGCGGGTGTCCTGTGGGCTGGCGCTTCGTCAGCGTTTGCCCCTACAGCGCGGTTGGCGGGCTTGTTCATGGCTTCGTGGTCACAAAACCGATGCGTTGCAAGCCAGCACGCTGCGCGGTGCTCATGGCCTGCGCCACAAACTCATAAGGCACACGTTTATCGCCGCGAATGAACAGTTGCGGTTGCGGGTCTTTGCTGGCTTCGGTTTGTAAGCGTGTTTGCAGCGCGTTGGCATCTATGGCTTGCTTGCCCAAAAAGTACTGACCTTGTGCATCGATAGACAGTTGCAGGTTGTCAGGTGGGGGGCTACTGCGCGTGCTGCTGGCGCTGGGCAAATCGACTTTCACTGCATGTTGAATGACCGGCAGTGTGATGATGAAGATGACCAGCAGCACCAACATGACATCGACCAAAGGGGTCATGTTGATTTCACTCATCACCTCATCGCTGTTTTCATTGGCTTCAAATGACATGTGAGTTTCCTTACGCGCTGTGAATGCGTGCGCCGGTCACGTAATAAGCGTGCAGATCGTGTGCGAAACGGTTCATGCGAGCAATGATGAATTTGTTACCGCGCACCAACGCGTTGTAGCCCAGCACCGCAGGAATCGCCACCGCCAAACCCAGCGCCGTCATGATGAGGGTTTCACCAATCGGACCCGCCACCGCATCAATGCCGACGTTGCCCGTTGTGCCAATGTTCACCAGCGCGTGATAGATGCCCCACACCGTGCCGAACAAACCTACAAAGGGCGCGGTGGAACCGATGGAGGCCAAAACCGCCAACCCGTTTTGCAAATGCGAGGTGTGATCGTCAATGTCGTTACGCAGGCTGCGTGTGAGCCAATCGCTGATGTCCAAACGGTCGTGCAATTGTTTTTGCGCCGCTTGGTGGTGTTCGGTGGCCTCTTGGCCGGTTTGCGCCAAGTGGTGAAACAAGTTACCGGGCCGTTGGCTCAACACGCTCAAGCCCTCAGCCAAACTGGTGCAATGCCAGAACTGCTCGCTGTTGATGGCGTTTTCTTTGTGCCGCCAAATGTCAAAAGCCTTCAAAACGATGACGACCCAGCTGATCAACGACATGCTCAAGAGCAACAACAAAATGCTGCGAGTGACCCAGTCACCTTGCAGCCAAATGTGTGAAAAACCAAACGAAGAGGGCATGTCTTACTCCAAAACAAAACGAACAGGGATGTTGAACCACATGGCTTCCGGCGTGCCGTTACGGCGGCCTGGCACAAAACGCCAGCGCTGCACGGCATCTAATGCGGCTTGATCCAGTCGCGCGAAGCCACTGGATGTACGAACTTCGGCCTTGTCAGGCAAGCCTTGCACGCTGATGAACACGCGCACGATGACCGTGCCTTGCTCGCCCATGCGACGGCTGATGCGCGGATAAGGCGGTGGTGGATTTTTGAGATAGTCCGCATCTGCCGACGGCTCCACCAAGGTGGGAGCACCTGCTTTTGCTGAGCCTGCAGCAGGTGCAGCGGCCACGGTTGAAGCGGCAGATTCTTGGCTGGTGTTGCTGTTTTGACTGACGGCCAGCGTGTCGGCTTTGGCAGTGTTTTTTGTAGGTGACGGGGTGGGTGTCACCTGAGGCGTTGGTTTGCTGGGGGTGGCGGGGGATGGATTTGGAAGCTCCGTTACCACGTCGGCCATCACGACTTGACCCGACTCTTCCGACGCTGGCAGCTCGGCCAATTCACTTTGCGCGACCCATAAAAAAGCCAAATGTGCGAGCAGCACAGCGCCCACCGTAGCGCGTACACGCACCGCCGGAATGTGATGTGGGTCTAAGGAGGTTGCAGACATCAAAGCCAATTCAAGTCAATCGTGATTCGGGTAGGAGATGGGCGCGTGTGATGGCTTTTAAATCGCGACAGCCGCACAACGCCATCGTCATCTCGAACTCGTCCCGCAACAGCCGCAACACATGGGCCACACCTTGTGCGCCGCCCACGGCCAAGCCATACAGACAAGGGCGACCAACCAGCACCGCTTGTGCGCCAAGCGCAAGTGCTTTGAACACGTCGCTGCCACGACGAATGCCGCCATCCACCATCAAGGTGGCCTCGCCTTGCAATGCCTCGGCGATCACGGGCAATCGTGTCGCAGTGGCGGCTTGTGTATCCAGCACGCGTCCGCCGTGGTTGCTGACGATGACGCCTGCCACATTCAAACTTACGGCTTGTTGTGCATCCAGCGGATGCGTGATGCCCTTGAGCAAAAGTGGCAAGCCCGATTCGGCTTGCAGCCAGCTCACATCGTCCCAGCGCAGCGCGTGCTCGACATGGCCTGCACACAAGCCCTCTTGGCTTGGTGCACTGCTGCGCCAATGTGGGGTTTGCAAATGGCTGGGTACTTGCACGTTCAACTCACGCAGACGGTCTCGGCTGCCTTGCACGGGCGCATCGACGCTGAGTACCAGCGCTTCGTAGCCTGCGGCGCGCGCTTGTGAGATTTGTTCACGCAAAAAGCCGCGGTCGCATCCATTGGCAATTTGAAACCACAAGGGGCCACGTGATGCTTCGGGCAACACGTGGCGCGCAATGTCTTGCAGCGGTGTGGTGCTGTGTTGGCTGAGGACAAAGCCGCAACCCAAACTGCAAGCAGCCAGAGCCGTGGCGCGTTCCCCATCGGGGTGGGCCCACGCTTGGTAGGCCATCGGTGCCACAAGCATGGGCGTGGGCCATGTGTTGCCCAGCACGGTGGCGTGTGTGTGACCTTGACGCAGGTCTTGCAAAACGCGGGGTTGCAACGCCCAACGTTGCCAAGCGTCTATATTTTGAGCGGCCGTCAGTTCATCTGCCGCGCCACTGTTGAAGTACGCCCATGCTTGCGCGCTCAACACCTCGCGTGCACGCAAGGCGTATTCGGGCAAGCTGCGAGGTAAGGCGTGAGCCGTGTTCATGTGTTGGCCCATTGCCGCAGCAGGTTGTGATACACGCCTGTCAGGGCGGTGGTCTCGGGGGTTTCGCCGAGTTGCGCACGCAGTTTGAGCACGTTCATGTCCAACTCAAACAAGGTGCGACGCTGTTCATCGCTGCGCACCATGCTTTCAACCCAGAAAAAACTGGCAACGCGTTGGCCGCGCGTGACGGGGGTAACTTGGTGCACGCTGGTGCCTGGGTATAGCACGGCATCGCCTGCGGCAAGTTTGACACCGCGGCTGCCATAGGTGTCTTGCACCAACAATTCGCCACCGTCGTAGTCGGTGGGATCGCTCAAAAATACCGTGCACGACACATCGCTGCGAACCCACTCTTGGGTGAGTTTGGCGTGCATCACCGCACTGTCCACATGTGGGCCGTAGAAGTTGCTATCGCCGCGGTAACGGTTGAACAATGGGTTGAAGATTTTGCGTGGCAAAACCGCCGAAAAAAACAAGGCATCGCGTTTCAATGCCTCCAAAATCAAGGCTTGCAAACGACGCGCTGGGTCGCTGTCTTGCGACAACTGCTCATTGTTTTTTTGCGTCAGCGCTTGCGCACCCGCGCTGCTGCGTCCGTCGATCCACGGCGCATCCTCACCCAACAGCGATTGGGCGATGTGCAGTTCATCCATGGTCAACAGGTTTTTCAAGTGCAGCAGCATGGGCGTGGTCCTTTAAAACATGGATTTCAGACTCAGCTCAATGCGACGTGGTGCACCTGGGGTGTAGAAGCCACGGTACAGCGCATCGGCATAGAGTTTGTTGGTGAGGTTCGAGATGTTCAATTTCACGGTGGTGTTGTCTGTCACGGCGTGTTCAGCCATGGCATCGAACGTGGTGAAGGCTTGCGCCGTCAAGTTGCGGTTTTGGTCTGGGTTTTGTTCACCGCGGTAGTTCACGCCACCGCCCACACGCCACAGTGGCGTGAAGCGGTAGGTACTCCATGCGCTGGCGCTGTGCTTGGGCGTGAGCGCGGGGCGGTCACCTGCTTGTTGAGGTGCGCCGCTTGTGACGTTGCTGTCGTCGATGCGCGCAAATGGAATCCATGTGTGGTTGTAGAACACTTCCCACGCGGGGGTGATGCGGCCCGCAAAGTTGAACTCCATGCCCGTGGCATGGCGTTTGCCCGAGAGCAGCATTTGTGTAGAGGCTGTGTCTGCGTCGGTGTTGCGCTCGTTGTATTTTTCGGAACGGAACAGCGCCACGCCAAACAAGCCCTTTTTGTCGAACACGTCAAACTTGCTACCCACTTCGATGTTGCGACTTTTCTCTGGCGGTGTATTGGCTAACTTTGCGTTGGTGCTGCCAGGCGCATAGCTACCCAGCGCGTATTGGTAGGTGTCACCCGACGTGTTGTAAGACGTGCCGTACGAGGTGTAGTAAGAGGCGGTGTCTGTGGGTTGCCAGATGGCACCAATGCGTGGGCTCCAGAGGTTTTCACTCATGCGAAAGCTGTTGCCGCTGGTGTCTCGGTAGTCGGCGCTGAAGTGGTCTAAGCGCAAACCGCCCAGCAGTTTGACTTGCTCGGTGATGCTGATGGTGTCTTGTGCGTACAAGCCCATGTTTTCAGCCGTGAAGGTGTTCATCGCGACTTGTCGTGCATCGGTGATGGATGCCCCGTCGTTGGGTGTGCCCACCGTCGTGCCCAGCGTGGCGGTTGAAGGCAAGCCTGCGGTTGCGCTGTTGTTGCGGCGTGCTTGTTCGTTGCTGTAGTCCAGCCCTGCGAGCAGGCTGTGCTTGCGGCCCATCCACTCAAAGCTGTTGTTGTAATCGCTTTGTGCTTGCAGCACATCGCTGTCACCACGACGCGCTTTGAAGGTGCGTTTCAGTTGGGTCGCATCATTCAATGCCGCTTGTGTGGTGAGGTTGGTAAAACCAATGCTGCTGGCTAACAGGTCGCGTGCGTAGTGGCCGACCCGTACCGTTGTTTTGAGTTCGCTGTCTTGGTCGAAGCGGTGTTTATGCGTTGCCGTGCCGTAAGTGGTTTCGGTGCGAAGGTAGTCGCTGGCTAAACCGTAGTAATTTTTTGCGTTGAGCACCGGAACAATCGTGCCGCTTGTGTTTGCACCAGGCCCGCCATTGACGGTGCTGCCGTTGTCAATCATCCAAGGATGGTTGTACAGGGGGCGTCCATCGGTTTCGAGGTGATAAAGACCGACCGAATATTCGTCGCGCTCACCAATGTCCCAGCGGTAGGTGGGCGCGATGCCTTTTTTGTCGACCTTAGCCCCCCAGTTGTCGGCTTGGTGCGTCATCACGTTCAGACGCAAAGCAGCGGAGGCATCCGTTTGAATGTTGAAGTCACCAGTCATGCGCAGCGTATGGCCGCTACCGACGGTCACACTGGCTTCACTCTGGTCCATCAAAAACGGTTGTTTGTTGACTTGGTTGATGATGCCGCCGGTAGACCCACGCCCAAACAACATGGAGGCGGAGCCTTTGAGAATTTCCACGCGGTCGATGTTGAAGGTGTCGCGTTCAATCAAAGGTGCGTCGCGCAGACCATCGACGTAGATGTCCCCCGCTTGGCCCAGTGAGAAGCCGCGCATGCGCACATCTTCTTCGCCAGTTTCACCGGCTTGAAAGGTCACGCCAGCCGTGGATCGCAGCACTTCGCGGAAGTCGTCGTAGTTGCGATCTGTCAGCAACTTTTCGGTCATGACCGTGACGGTTTGTGGGATGTCTTTGATCTGCTGATTGCCTTTGGCAATGCCCGTTTGTTTGACCAGCAAACTCTCTTTTGACACGTTGGGGTCTTGCGAGTCTTTGACCGTGACCGTCTTGAGCGTCTTCTCTTCGCTTTGTGCCTGCGCTTGAGTTGCAACGCCGATGGAGCTTGCCAGCATCAGCGCTGCCAAAGGCAGCAATGTGTTTGGCGCTTTGGTGTGTTGAGCAGAGGTTTCGCGCACGGCTGCGCCTTTGGGGTTTTGCATTTGAAATTCCGACATTGAAAAATGGCAGGCACGCTGCCTGATCAATGGCTGGCTATCAACGACCCGAGGGCGTGAGTGGCTGGCTGTTCTGAGAAGAGATGACACATCACCGCGCGGCGATGTGTCAGCGGAGGTTTACTTGAAACCCACGCGGTCCAACATTTGTTGCACCTTGATTTGGTTCATGCCCACAGCGCTGATTGGCACCAATTCGCTTTTGAAGCTGCCACCAGTCATGGCTTTGAGCGCAGGGTTGTCCAGCTTCATGCCTTTGACTACGGGCCATTCGTTGTTGCCGTTCGCAAAATGGTTTTGCGCTGCGGGGCTCACCAAATATTCCAAAAACTTCACGGCGTTGGCGGTGTTCTTTGAGTAGCGTGCCACTGCGCCACCTGCCACGTTCACGTGCGTGCCCCAGCTTTGTTGGTTGGGGAACACCACGCCTACGCGCTCTGTGACCGCTTTGTCAGCCGGGTCTGAGGAGCGCATCAGGCGAGCCAAGTAATAGGTGTTGGTCAGTGCAATGCCGCACTCGCCACTGGCGACGGCTTTGATCTGGTCGGTGTCGCCACCTTTGGGTGCGCGCGCCATGTTGTCAACCATACCTTTGAGCCAGGCTTCGGTTTTCTCAGGGCCGAGGTGTTCAGTCATCGCGCCAAACAAACTCAGGTTGTAGGGGTGCGAGCCAGAGCGCACGCACAACTTGCCTTTGTTTTTGGGGTCAGCCAATTCTTCGTAAGTGTCGACATCGTCACGTTTGACTTTGAGCTTGTCGTACACCACCACGCGAGCGCGGGTCGATAGACCAAACCACGCCGTGCGGCCATCGTCGGTGGGCTTAGAGCGAAGTTGTGCAGGAATGGCGGTCTCCAACACGTTGGACTTGACGGGCAAGAACATCCCATCGACTTCGCCCTTCCACAAACGTGCGGCATCGACCAACAAGATCACGTCAGCTGGCGAGGCGCTGCCTTCTGCTTTGAGGCGCGTGATGATGCCTGCGTCGTCGGAATCCACACGGTTAATTTTGATGCCCGTGGCCTTGGTGAAGTCGCTGTACAGCGCTTCATCGGTGGGGTAGTGACGGGCTGAATACAGGTTGAGCACTTGTTCGTCAGCGAATGCCGACGCGCTGAACAAGCCAGCAGAAATGGCCGAAACAGCCAGCGACAAAACAGTGAGGGTGCGGCGCATGATGACAACTCCAATTTGAAAACCTTGGCCGAAGTTTACATCAAATGCGAATCATTATCATTTGATGTAAATCAAATGCCCTCACCGTTGGTGCAGGTTTAAAGTTTGGGATCAGTGGCGGCGCAGGGTACGACTGAGCAAAATCACGGGCAGCAAGCCTACCAGCACCAAGGCCAGTGAAGGCAGAGCGGCTTCACCCAAACGCTCGTCGCGGGCCAGTTGGTAGGCCATCACGGCCAAGGTGTCAGAGTTGAAAGGGCGTAGTACCAAGGTGGCGGGCAGCTCTTTCATCACATCGACCAGCACCAACAAGGTTGCAGCGGCCACTGGTTTTTTTAACAAAGGCCAATGCACACGATGCACCAACGAGAACCCAGAGGTTCCCAGCATGCGAGCGCTGTCGTCTAGTGATGCGGGTACGCGCGCGTACCCGCTTTGCACCGATTGCAAAGCCACGGCCACAAAGCGTACGAGGTAAGCCCATACCAACCCCAACACGGTGGCGGTGAGCCAAAAACCCACACCAGAGCTGGGCCATGTGGCTTGCACCCAACCCACGGGCAAGAGCAAGCCCACCACAATGACTGCGCCAGGTACGGCATAGCCCAAGCTGACCACCCCCATCACTTGTCGCGTGAGCCAGTTAGGGTGCAAGCGGGCTTGTGCTGCCAGTAGCAGTGCCGCGCCCACGGCCAACACCGCGGTCATGCCACCCAGTGACAAGCTGGTAAGTGACCATTGCATAAAACGATCCCAAGGCAAATCAACGCCTGCGTTGCCCTGCAACAAGGCTCGGACCATGAACAGCACCGGTAATGCAAAACCGCACAACACTGGCAGCGCGCACAAGGTCCACGCGACGACGGCAGAGATGCCATGCAATCTCAGAGGCTGCGATTCGCTGCTGTGGCGATCTACACGTGTGCTGGAAAACCGTAAACGCGATTGAGCGCGTTGTTCCGCTGCCAACAATCCCACCACAACGATCAGCAACAACGTGGCCAGTTGTGCCGCCGCAATGCGGTTGTCCATTACCAGCCAGGCTTTGTAAATGCCTGCCGTAAACGTTTGAATGCCAAAGTAGCTGGACACGCCAAAGTCTGCCAGTGTTTCCATCAAGGCCAGCGCAGTGCCTGCCGCAATGGCGGGGCGAGCCAGTGGCAAAGCCACATGCAAGATGCGACGCGACAAAGGTGCCCCGAGCAAGCGTGCGGCCTCCATCAAATGGTTGGCGCGTTCGGACAGCGCGGTGCGCGCCAGCAAATACACATAGGGGTAGAGCGCAAGGGTGAACACACACGCCGCGCCCCACACATTGCGCACTTCAGGGAACACACGGCCTTCTAGACCCAACGCCGCACGAATGCTGGTTTGCAAGGGGCCGCTGAATTGCAGGTAATCGGTGTAGGCATAGGCCACGACATAGGCTGGCATGGCCAGTGGTAGCAAGAGCGCCCATTCCAAACTGCGGCGCATGGGGAAGTCAAACAGCGTCACCGCGGCAGCAGACACCGTGCCCATGCTGATCACACCCACGCTCACCAACACGCACAGCAGCAGCGAGGTACTCACATAGTCCAGCAATACAGTGTTGGCCATCTCCGCCAAGATGCTGGCTGAAGCAGCGTTCCACTGCGCCCAAGAAAAAAGCACTGTCAATACGGGCAATGCCAGCAGCAATGCCAGCACGACCAACACGCAGCGAAAAAACAAGCGAGTGCTAAAAACCATGCGGCATTGTAGGTAGCCGCACAAGGCTTCATGTTGAAGCGCCGTCTCTACAATGGTTGCATGTTCTTAGATGTTGCCCAGCTTCAAGTCAGCTATGCAGAGCGTGCGCGTCCCTCCGTAGATCGCGTCAGCTTAGGCTTGCGCGCGGGTGAAATGGGTGTGCTTATCGGGCCTTCAGGCTGCGGCAAAACAACGCTGTTGCGTGCTGTCGCTGGATTGGAGCGTGTGAGTGCGGGTGAAATTCGTTTGGCGCAATCGGTGGTCAGCAGCACCACCGTGCATGTGGCTCCTGAAGCACGCCGCATTGGCATGGTGTTTCAAGACTACGCCCTCTTCCCGCATTTGACCGTGCACGACAACGTGAGCTTTGGCTTGCACAAGCAGTCGCGCGCCGAGCGCGAGACACGTGCGCGTGAAGTGCTGGCGTTGGTGGGCTTGTCCAGCAGCGCACAACGCTACCCCCATGAGCTATCGGGCGGTCAGCAGCAGCGCGTGGCCTTGGCCCGTGCCTTAGCTCCAAAGCCGCAGCTGTTGTTGTTGGACGAGCCTTTCTCAAACCTTGATGTGGAGCTGCGCGAGCGCTTGGCGTTAGAGGTGCGCGGTATTTTGAAAGAAGCTCAAACCACAGCTTTGTTTGTGACGCATGACCAAATGGAAGCCTTCGCCATTGGCGACGTGATCGGTGTGATGTCAGAAGGGCGCCTGCACCAATGGGACGATGCCTACACCTTGTACCACCGCCCTGCGACGCGCTTTGTGGCAGAGTTCATCGGGCATGGCGTGTTCACGCCAGCCACCTTGCGTGAGGTGAACAACCAAGTGGTGGTGTACACGCCCATGGGCGATTTGGTCGATGTGGCCGAATGTCCCCTGCCCTGCACCTTTGCCTCAGGTGAATGTGATGTGCTTTTGCGTGCCGATGACATCGTGCATGACGACGATGCGCCGGTGAAGGCCGAAATTATTCGCAAAGCATTTCGCGGCTCTGAATTTTTGTACACGCTGCGCCTGAAAACGGGTGAGACCGTGATGGCCCATGTGCCTAGCCACCATGACCACAAGGTGGGCGAGTGGATTGGTATACGCGCGGAGGTTGACCATGTGGTCACGTTCAACCGTGCTTGCCCCGTGAATGGTCACGACCTGTGCAACATGCCTTGTGCGGAGCATGAGGCGCCGCACGAGCAGGCCATTCATTTTCAAGTGAAAGCTTCGGTTTAAGCCTGCGTGTTTGAGAAGCGCACCGTGAAGCGCGCACCTGGCATGGCTTTGCCCGGATAGGCATCTTCTAGCGTGACCACGGCGGCGTGCTGATGCGCAATTTCCAGCACGATGGGCAAACCCAAACCTGAGCCATCGGCCTCTGTGCCTAAGGCGCGGTAGAAGGGTTGAAACACCAAATCGCGCTCAGCTTCAGGAATGCCGGGGCCTGAATCTTCCACCTGCAACACCACCACTTTGCCAAACTTGTCAGCCAACAAGCGCACGGTAATCACGCCCGGGTTTTCTTCGCTAGACGGCGTGTAGTTGATGGCGTTGTCGACGAGATTGCGCACCATTTCTTTGAGCAGCGTGGGGTTACCCATCACGCGTATGCCGGTGCTTCCTGCTTCGACGCCTTCGTAGCCAAGGTCGATGTGTTTGTCCAAGGCGTGCGGCAAAGAGTCTTGAATCACATCGCTGACCAAGCTCACCAAGTCGCAGGGGCTGCGCGCGATGTGGGTGCTGCCGCTTTCCGCGCGCGCCAGTGAGAGCAACTGGTTCACCGTGTGCGTGGCGCGTATGCTGGCGCGGCCAATCAGCTTGAGCGATTGTTTGAGCTCGTCGGCGCTGGAGTCGGCGCGCTGTGCCAAGTCGGCTTGCATGCGCAAGCCAGCCAGTGGCGTTTTGAGTTGATGTGCGGCATCGGCCAAAAAGCGTTTTTGTGTGGCGATGGATTCTTTCAAGCGCGTGAGCAAGTCGTTGATCGATGCCACCAGTGGCGCCACTTCTTGTGGCACAGCAGACTCGTCAAGTGGGCTCAAGTCATCCGGCAAGCGTTGTCGAATGCGCTCTTCCAGTTTGTTGAGTGGGCGAATGCCGCGCGCCAAAGCCAGCCACACTAGCAACACCGCCAGTGGCAAGATGACGAATTGCGGCAGCATCACGCCTTTGATAATTTCGGTGGCGAGCACCGAACGCTTTTCAAGCGTTTCGCCCACTTGGACCAACACAGGTTTCGCTCCCGGGACATCCACGCGAACCCAGGTGTAGGCCACCCGCACATCGGCACCACGCATCTCGTCATCACGAATGCGCACTTCGCTGGGCAATGGTTTTTCTTCGTCTGGAGGGAGTGGGAAATCGCGCTCACCGCTGACAAACTCGCCGCGTGTGCCAAGCACTTGGTAATAAATCAAGTCGGCTTCGTCGGCGCGCAAAATTTCACGTGCGGGCAACGGCAAGTTGAAATACATGCGCGTTTGGTCACTCTTGACGAGCTGCGCGAGCGCTTGGACGTTGTATTCCAAGCCACGGTCAAAGGGACGACCCGCGATGTTTTGCGCCACCAACCAAGTCAACGCCAAGCTGACCGGCCACAGCAGCAGCAGCGGCGTGAGCATCCAATCCAAAATCTCGCCAAACAGCGAGTGTTGCTCGCGCCTAAACAACTTAGCCATGCAATTGCGGTGTGCTTAGCCTGGGATTTTTTCGAGGCAGTAGCCCAAGCCGCGCACAGTGGCAATGCGAATTGGCCCCTTTTCGATCTTCTTACGCAGGCGGTGGATGTACACCTCAATCGCGTTGTTGCTCACCTCTTCGCCCCATTCGCACAGACGCTCCACCAACTGGTCTTTGCTCACCAAACGACCGCTGCGTTGCAACAAAACTTCGAGCAAACCGAGTTCACGCGCAGAGAGTTCGACCATCTTGCCGTCGATCGTGGCAACGCGACCCGTTTGGTCGTACACCAGCGGGCCATGCTTGATGGATGACGACGTGCCACCCATGCCGCGACGCGTCAATGCGCGTACGCGGGCTTCGAGTTCTTGCAGACTGAAGGGTTTGGCCATGTAGTCGTCAGCGCCGTAGTCCAAGCCTTTGACGCGTTCTTCTACGCCATCAGCGGCGGTGAGGATGAGCACGGGAATGGATGAGCCGCGTGAGCGCAAACGTTTGAGCACCTCAAGACCGTGCATTTTGGGGAGACCCAAATCCAAGATGAGTAAGTCAAACTCATCGGTGGTCATCAAGGCCGCATCGGCCTCGGTGCCGCTGGCCACGTGGTCAGCGGCAGCGCCAGAGGCGCGCAAGGTTCGCAATAGGCCATCGGCCAAGACCAAGTCGTCTTCTGCAATCAGGATGCGCATGTGTTGTCTCCAGCTTTGTTCGCGTTTTTAGAGGGGTCAGGGCTGAGATTCTAGGTCCGAGTACGCCCCTGCGTAGGCCTCTAGCCCCAAGCTGACCACAGTCGCCACATCGACCCCTACTTCTTGTTTGAATTCGGTCTCGGTTTGCACCACCGCTTGCTCGAAGGCGCGCAGCCATGCAAGACCTGTTTCTGTGAAAACGATGCGCCTCGCGCGGGCATCTTGTGGATCGGGTGTGCGTTGCACCAAGCCCCATGCTTCGCATTGGGTGACGAGGTCGCCCATGGCTTGCTTGGTCATGCCTGCGCTCTCCGCCAGTTCGCTTAGGCGCGAGCCTTGCAAACTGAGATGGCGTGTGATGTGGATGTGGGCGGCGCTCACCTGTGCGCGTGCCGCGAGGTTGGACAGCGCCAGTGGCACATCGACGTTGTGCGCCATCAAGTGCAACACGCGTGCATCAAAGCGGCGCATGGCCTGGCCGAGCAAACGCCCAAGGTGGGCTTGTCGCCAATCTTGTTGGGTTGAAAACTTAGGCGATGTGGGCATCTTTTAATGGTAAGGCAAACTGACCAAAAAAAGTGTTTACAAGTTTTGACTTTGCGTTAAAGTACTGGTCAAGCATCCAGCTGTTGATAAAAGCAGTGGCTGGACATTCTAGGTAAGTCCTTGATTTCACGGAGATTTCTCATGAACAACAAACCCATCGTCGCCGATAGCGAAAAAGCCAAAGCCTTGCAAGCTGCCTTGGCACAAATCGAAAAACAATTCGGCAAAGGCACCATCATGCGTTTGGGCGAAGGTGAAGTGATTGACGACATCCAAGTTGTTTCCACCGGCTCTTTGGGGTTGGACATCGCCTTGGGCGTGGGCGGCTTGCCACGTGGCCGCGTGATTGAAATTTACGGTCCAGAGTCATCGGGCAAAACCACCCTCACTTTGCAAGTGATTGCCGAGATGCAAAAACAAGGCGGCACTTGCGCGTTTGTGGATGCCGAGCACGCCTTGGACTCGCAATACGCCCAAAAGCTCGGTGTGAGTTTGCAAGACTTGCTCATCAGCCAGCCCGACACTGGCGAACAAGCGTTGGAAGTTGTCGATAGCTTGGTGCGTTCTGGCGCGGTGGATTTGGTGGTGGTGGACTCGGTGGCTGCGCTGACACCCAAGGCCGAACTCGAAGGCGACATGGGCGATTCTTTGCCTGGTTTGCAAGCCCGTTTGATGAGCCAAGCCCTGCGTAAGTTGACGGCTTCCATCAAGAAGACCAACTGCACGGTCATTTTCATCAACCAAATTCGCATGAAGATTGGCGTGATGTTCGGTTCGCCCGAAACCACCACAGGTGGCAACGCGCTCAAGTTCTACGCGTCTGTGCGTTTGGATATTCGCCGCACAGGCACCATCAAGCGTGGTGACGAAGCTGTGGGTAACGAAACCAAAGTCAAAGTGGTGAAAAACAAAGTCGCCCCTCCCTTCAAGACGGCTGAGTTCGACATCTTGTTTGGTGAAGGCATCAGTCGCCAAGGTGAAATCATCGACATGGGCGTGAACGCCAAAGTCATCGAAAAATCGGGGGCTTGGTACGCGTACAACGGCGAAAAGATCGGCCAAGGTCGTGACAATGCCCGTGAGTTCTTGCGTGAAAACGAGGCCTTGGCGTTTGAAATTGAAAACAAAGTGCGCGAATCGTTGGGCATTCCTTTGTTGGCCGGTGGTGTGGAAGCGCCTGCTGCCAAGGAAGAAAAAGCCCCGAAGGCCGCAAAGCAGCCCAAGGAAGCCAAAGACGCAGACGACGTGCTGGCTTAAACCACGTGTTTGAAAGACCAGTTTTGTGACTCACGACGTGGAATCAGACGATGACGAGAAACTCAAGGCGAAAAGGGCCAGTGGGTTTCAACTCTCGCTCAAAGGCCGTGCCTTGCGCTTGCTCTCGCTGCGCGAGCATTCGCGCCAAGAGCTAGAGCGCAAGCTCAAACCGTTTGAAGAAACGCCGGGTGAACTGGCCGAGGCGTTGGACTTTTTGCAGGCCAAAGACTTCATCAACGAGCAGCGTGTGGTGGAGTCGGTGGTTAACCGACGTTCCGCCAAGCTCGGTGCATCCCGGGTGCGTCAAGAATTGCAAGCCAAGGGGTTGCCTGTTGAGGCCATCGCTGAAGCTGTGCAAGAGATGCGCAGCACCGAGCTTGAGCGAGCCCGTGAAGTGTGGCGAAAAAAGTTTGGCGAACCGCCGCAAGACCAAGCGGCGCGTGCCAAGCAAATACGGTTTTTAGTGAGCCGCGGTTTCGCGCCTGAAGTGGTCAAGCGCGTGGTGGCTGGCGCTGATGATCTGGAATAAAACGAAAAGGGAGTTGAATATTCCCATCCGATATTTTCAAATGAAAGCTAATTTAAATGGGGCGTTCTCGTGGGTTGCAGATAGGACTTGATTCGCAATGTCTTTCGTATTTGCTAAATGCAATTTCTGGCGTAGAAGAACCAACAGACATCTTGGCTGAGGAAAAGAAGGCGCTAATACGGACATGGTTTTATAGGCCGAATCACTTTGCATTTACGCTGACTGCAACAGTTCTCGAAGAAGTTCGCGCAATTCGAGATTCGGTACGTAGAGAGTTTCATGAGAGTTTTAGTAGAACCCTGATGCTTGATCATCCAGTTAAGGATCAACATGCAGTACAGAAACGAGCGGATGAGTTAGCTGAATCTCATCCTAGAGGAAGGGACTGCCGAATCCTCGCAGAGGCAGAGGAGCTGGGCTTAGATTTCGTACTTACATACGATCATGACTTTTGGAAACGGTTGAAAGATAAGTCACCAATCACAAAGCTAATTAAACCCTCTGTGTATTGGTCCAATTGCGGAATAGTCACAGGGTCACCACCGAAAACAGTTCCGCATAAAACAAATCCACTCAGCAATCAAGAGTGGTGGCGCTGGTAATGAAAAGCGACAACTGATCTAACGGATGCTCATCTAGGGGTTACTTGTGCTTAAACGCCCAGCATCAACTGCAAGTTTTGCACTGCAGCGCCACTGGCACCCTTGCCTAAATTGTCCAGACGCGCCATCAGCACCGCATGGCGATGGGTTTCGTTCGCGAAGACGCGAATTTCTAGTTTGTTGGTGTCGTTCAATGCTGTGGCATCGAGTTTGCCGTTGTCGGTGGCGGGTTGCACGCTCACCCAACTGTCAGGGCTTTGGCCGTAGTGCTTGGCCAATGCATCATGCAAGTCGGTGGCTTTGGGCTTGCCCGGCAACATGTCTAAATGAATCGGCAGTTGGACCAACATGCCTTGGCGAAAGTTGCCAACAGACGGCACAAACAAGGGGCGACGTGTGAGGCCGGTGTAAGCCATGATTTCTGGGATGTGCTTGTGCTCTAGGCCTAGCGCATAAGCCTCAAACAACGGTGCTTTGCCAGCTTCGTAGTCTTCAATCATGGCGCGACCGCCACCCGAGTAGCCGCTGACCGATGGCAACGCGACGGGGAAGTCGGTGGGTACCAAACCAGCTTCGATGAGAGGGCGCAACAAGGCAATCGCGCCAGTTGCGTAGCAGCCGGGATTGGCCACGCGTTGTGCGTTGGCGACGGCTTCGCGTTGACCGGCAGCCAGCTCAGGGAAACCATAGACCCAGCCAGGCGTGACACGGTGTGCGGTCGAGGCATCGATGATTTTGGGTTGTTTGCCGCTCAGGCTATCGATCATGGCCACCGACTCACGGGCGTAGTCATCATGCAAGCACAGGATGACCATGTCTACGCCAGCCATCAGCTCGCGTTTGGCTTGTGGGTCTTTGCGTTTGGCGGGGTCGATGCTGACCACTTCCACCGCTGGCATGAGCGCCAAACGTTCTCGAATTTGTAGGCCGGTGGTGCCGGCTTCGCCATCAATGAAGACTTTGGACATAGATGTCGCCAAAAAGTACAAAAAAGTTAGGCGTCGCTAGGCTCTTGTAAGCCAGTTAAAAGTTTGACGCGATGCAGCATGATACATTCTCGGGGCTCTGTTCATCGCTGCCAGCGTGCATTTGCGGCTGTACAGCGCATTACAAATCCACCGATTACTAAGAGAGATCTCATGAAGATTCACGAGTACCAAGGCAAGGAAATCTTGCGTCAATTTGGTGTGCCAGTGCCACGCGGTATCCCTGCGTTCACGGTACAAGAAGCGGTGGAAGCCGCTCAAAAGTTGGGCGGCCCAGTTTGGGTTGTGAAAGCTCAAATCCACGCGGGTGGCCGCGGCAAAGGCGGCGGCGTCAAAGTGGCTAAGACCATTGATGATGTCAAACGTTTGGCCGGCGACATCTTGGGCATGCAGCTCAAGACCCACCAAACTGGCCCAGAAGGCCAAAAAGTCCGTCGTCTGTACATCGAAGACGGCGCTGACATCCACAAAGAATATTACGTGTCGGTTGTGACTGACCGTGCCACGCAAAAGATTGCTTTCATCGCTTCTAGCGAAGGCGGCATGGACATCGAAGAAGTTGCGCACAGCACACCAGAAAAAATCATCACCGAGTTCATCGACCCGTTGACTGGTTTGGGCGATGCACAAGCCAAGAAGATTGCGGATGCCATCGGTATGCCCGCTGACTCCACCGCTCAAGCCGTGGACATCTTCAAGAAGCTGTACCAGTGCTACATGGAAACTGACGCATCTTTGGTGGAAATCAACCCACTGAACCGCGACAGCAAAGGCAACGTGATGGCTTTGGATGCGAAGTTCAACTTCGACTCGAACGCTTTGTTCCGTCACCCAGAAATCGTGGCGTACCGCGATTTGGACGAAGAAGATCCAGCGGAAGTGGAAGCTTCTAAGTTCGATTTGGCCTACATCTCCTTGGACGGCAACATCGGTTGCTTGGTCAACGGTGCTGGCTTGGCCATGGCCACCATGGACACCATCAAGTTGTTCGGCGGCGAGCCAGCCAACTTCTTGGACGTAGGCGGCGGCGCAACTGCCGAGAAAGTCACAGAAGCTTTCAAGATCATGTTGAAGAACCCCAATGTCAAAGGCATTTTGGTCAACATCTTCGGCGGCATCATGAAGTGCGACACCATCGCCAGCGGCGTGATCACAGCTTGTAAAGCCGTGAACTTGTCAGTGCCATTGGTGGTGCGCATGAAAGGCACCAACGACGAGCTGGGCAAGAAAATGTTGGCCGAATCGGGTCTGCCAATCATCTCTGCCGACACCATGGCCGAAGCCGCAACGTCTATCGTTGCAGCCGTGAAGTAAGGGAAACAACATGTCCATCTACATCAATAAAAACACCAAGGTCATCACCCAAGGTATCACCGGCAAAACCGGTCAGTTCCACACTGAAAAGTGCATCGAATACGCAAACGGTAAAAACTGTTTCGTCGCGGGCGTGAACCCCAAGAAAGCCGGCGAAAAGATTTTTGACGTGCCAATCTTTGCCTCGGTCAAAGAAGCTGCTCAAAACACTGGCGCTACTGTGTCTGTGATCTACGTGCCACCCGCAGGCGCTGCTGCTGCCATCTGGGAAGCTGTGGAAGCGGATCTCGATTTGGCCATCTGTATCACCGAGGGCATTCCAGTCCGTGACATGCTCGAAGTGCGCAACAAGATGAAAGCCAAGGAAGCGGCTGGCGGCAAGAAGACTTTGCTGTTGGGCCCTAACTGCCCTGGTTTGATCACGCCTGACGAAATCAAGATCGGCATCATGCCCGGTCACATCCACCGCAAAGGCCGTATTGGCGTTGTGTCACGTTCTGGCACATTGACTTACGAAGCCGTGGCGATGTTGACCGAAGTGGGCTTGGGTCAATCCAGTGCCGTCGGTATCGGTGGCGACCCGATCAACGGTTTGAAGCACATCGACGTGATGAAAGCTTTCAACGACGATCCAGACACTGACGCCGTCATCATGATCGGTGAAATCGGTGGTCCAGACGAAGCGGAAGCGGCACAGTGGTGCAAGGCCAATATGAAGAAGCCTGTCGTTGGCTTCATCGCTGGTGTGACTGCCCCTCCCGGCAAGCGCATGGGCCATGCTGGTGCCTTGATCTCTGGTGGTGCTGACACCGCTGACGCGAAGCTCGCCATCATGGAAGAGTGCGGCTTCATCGTCACACGCAACCCATCTGAATTGGGCAAATTGCTCAAGGCTCAGTTGAAGTAATTTCCCTCGGGAATTGCAATGACAAAAGCGAGCGGTGTTTTCACCGCTCGCTTTTTTTTGAACCTGCGCATCTGTTTTGAGTTGGCAGGTGCTGCCTAGAATTCACGCCCTATCTTTCAAAGGACTTGCGATGAAACACACACTGCAACGCGGCTTCACCCTGATTGAACTGATGATCGTCGTCGCCATCATTGGCGTGTTGGCCTCCGTGGCTTTGCCCGCGTATCAAGATTACATGGTCCGTGCGCGTGTGAGCGAAGGCTTTGGGTTGGCTTCTGCCGCCAAAACCAATGTGCTTGATGTGCTCAACAGCGGCAACATTGCTACGGCAACGGCTGGCTACAAAACCGCTTACACCTTCGGTGGTGCAACTAAAAATATCAGCAGCATTGACATTGCTTCAAGTACGGGAGTCATCACCATCACCACAACGCCAGCCGCAGGTGGCGGTAGCTTGTTGTTGGTGCCCTACACCAAAAGCGGTACCACCGATGCTGCATTGCCCGCGCCAACGGCGACGAGTGTGACCGTTGACGGTGTGGTGCAGTGGAAGTGCATGGCGAAGGGCGCGGCCACCTTTGTGGGCGTTTCGGTGCCTGCCGACGCACTGGACACCAAGTACGTGCCGAGTGACTGCAAGTAAAGTGCTTGCATTGACCAAACAAGGCGCCAAGAGGGCGCCTTTGTTTTTGGTGCGTGGGAGTGTTGGAAAATCACTGCATGTATCGAAATTTCATGTTGGCGCTGTGCGTCACTGTGCCTTGGCTCAATCCATTTACCAGCAGCCCGTCCACGGCGGTGATGCCGTTGCTGTTGAGTTGGCTGTTGGCGGCATGTGCTTTGTTGTTGGTGGTGGACATGCCGTTGGCCAAACCGGTGTGGTCTCTGGGCGCACGTAGAAGCACTTTTGTGCTGGCGGCTTGGCTGGCATTCGCGTTGTACTGGAGGCCGCAAGAGGTGGACCGTGCATTGACCGCAGGTTTGCTGGCCTCGCTGTTGTGTGTATGGTTGATGGTCGCCGTGGGACGACGCGCAGCTGCCGATGAGGGTTTGTTGCAGTGCTTGGTGTTGGCTTTGTTAGGTGCTGCGCTTCTCAGCAGTGTGCTGGGTGTGTTGCAGTATTTGGGTGTGGCGCGTGAGCTAGCGCCGTGGGTGAACCAACCTTTGAAGGGCGATGCCTTTGCCAACTTGCGCCAACGTAATCAGTTTGCATCGCTGACCAGTTTAGGCCTTGTGGCGCTGCTGGGTTGGGTGGCAGCGCAGACCAAAGTGGCGAAGATGTCGCGCACAACTTGGGTGGGCGTGAGCGTTGGTTTGAATGTGTTGGCTGCCGGTGTGGCCTGTTCGGTGTCGCGCACAGGTGCCATGCAATGGCTGCTGGTGAGCGCGGTGATGGCGGTGTGGGCATGGCATCGTGCGTTCAAGGCATCGCAACTTGGCAAAGGGCTTGTGTGGTTGGCGTTGGCTGCGCCGTTATTGGTAGCCGTGTGGTCTGTGCTCATGCCCTGGGCGGCGTTACAAACCACCGACGAGTGGGGAGCCAGCATGATTTTGCGTGTCACGGGGCAGGCCCAAGACTACGGCATGTGTGGTGGTCGCCGCGTGTTGTGGCACAACGTCTTGACCTTGATTGCACAACATCCTTGGTTGGGTTGGGGTTGGGGTGAAACCGATTTTGCGCACTTCATGACCCACTACAGCAGCATGCGGTTTTGCGACATGCTCGACAACGCGCATGACTTTCCATTGCACCTTGCCCTTGAGTTTGGTGTGCCATTTGCGCTGTTGGTGATGGCATGTGTTGTTGCGTGGGTGTTACGTCGCCAACCTTGGTGTGAGCGAAATCCTTGGCGCGTCATGGCTTGGAGTTTGTTGTTGGTGCTGGGCTTGCACAGCTTGCTCGAATACCCACTTTGGTATGGCCCCTTTCAGATGACACTGGGCTTTGCGATGGGCTTGCTGTGGTCCCCGCTCGGTATGACGGCCAAAGAGGAAGCGCAAGAAGGCCCGATGCTGGTTGCTGCAGTGTTGTTCATTGGCTGTTTGTATGCCGCTTGGGACTTTAACCGTGTGGGTCAAATTTACCGACAACCCGCATCGCGTGATGCTGCTTATCGCGACAACCCATTGCAGCATGCCAAACAATCATGGTTGTTCAGAAACCAAGCCGAGTTTGCAGAACTCACCACGCGTGAGGTGACGGCAGACAGTGCGGCAGAGGTCTATTCGCAAGCCTTGCGTTTGATGCACTACTCGCCCGAAGCGCGGGTTGTGCAACGCGCGGTGGACAGCGCCAAGCTGTTGGGCCATGACGCTCAGGCGCAGCGCTTGTCGGAGCGCTTGGACGATGTGAAGCAAAACACCCCACGCTAAACTCGTCGCCAATCATGACCCACGTCCAACCCACTCTTTCCGCCATCGTCATCACGCGCAATGAAGCGCATAACTTGCACGACTGTTTGCAGTCCATGCAGGGATTGGTGGATGAAATCATCGTGGTTGATAGCCAGAGTACGGACAATACAGTGGCCATTGCCTTGCAGCATGGGGCGAAGGTGTCGCAGCCTGCCGATTGGCCTGGATTTGGACCTCAAAAAAATCGAGCACTCGATTTAGCAAGCTGCGATTGGGTGTTTTCCATCGATGCGGATGAGCGCGTCACGCCAGAGCTTGCGGCAGAAATCAAACAAACTTTGCAAGTTGGCAATGCCAGCGTGGCCTACCAAGTGCCTCGCTTGTCTTGGTACTGTGGCAAATTTATCCACCATGCGGGTTGGCAGCCGGACCATGTGTTGCGCTTGTTCAAGCGCGGCAGGGCGCGGTTTTCTGATGACTTGGTGCACGAGCGCGTCGTGACAGAGCAAGCTGTGGCGGCTCTGCAACACCATTTGCTGCATTACAGCTACCTCAACTTTTCGCAAGTGCTTTCAAAAGTCGATGCGTATTCCAGTGCTTCTGCCAAGCAAGCTTATGCACGCGGTAAACGCTCGACGGTTGCAGGCGCATTGGGTCACGGCGCATGGGCCTTTTTCAGAACCTATGTAATTCGCGCAGGTTTTTTGGATGGCGCACATGGCTTGGCTCTGTCCATTTCCAATGCGGAAACCAGTTACTACAAATACTTGAAGTTATGGCAAATGCAGCAAGCAGAAGATGCGGCTGCATCGGTGCGCTGATCAGGTAGCGATGTAGCTGCCCGACTTACCGCCGTGCTTTTCCAGCAAGCGCACATCGGTCATGGTCATGCCTCGATCTACGGCTTTGCACATATCGTAGATAGTTAGCAAAGCCACTTGTACGGCAGTGAGTGCTTCCATCTCTACGCCGGTTTGTCCGACGGTTTCGACGGTGGCTGTGCACTGCACGCTGTGTGTGGTGTCATCAATGGCAAATTCCACCGCCACGCGGGTCAGTGCCAAGGGGTGGCACAAAGGAATCAAGTCACTGGTTTTCTTTGCGGCCTGAATACCTGCAATGCGCGCAATGCCCAGCACATCGCCTTTCTTGGCTGTGCCGCTTTGAATCAGCGCCAAGGTGGTGGGCAGCATGACGATGCGGCCCGTGGCCACGCCCACGCGGCGGGTGTGCGCTTTGTCTGCCACGTCCACCATGTGGGCTTGGCCTTGTGCATCAAAGTGTGTGAGTGTGGACATGCTGAAATTTACAACGGGTTAACATGAAAGCCGCATCATACGGTCCGTGCCATCCATGTTTTCTTCCCTGTCCTCATCCCGTCTGCTACACCGCTTGGGTGTGCTGGGCGTGTGCGCGGCTTTGCTGCTGCCGATGGCACCTGCGCAGGCACAGTTGAACAACAACCGCCTGCCAAATTTGGGCGATGGCGCTGAAGTGCCGCTGGGCGTAGAGCGCCGTTTGGGTGAGAGCATTGCCCGCGAGATTTACCGCGATCCCGATTACTTAGACGACCCCGTGCTGGGGGATTACCTGCAATCCATTTGGCAGACCTTGCTGGCCTCTGCGCGTCAGCGAGGTGAGTTGACCCCTGAGCTAGAACAGCAGTTCGCGTGGGAGGTGGCACTCATTCGTGACCGCAGCATCAACGCATTTGCGCTGCCCGGTGGTTATTTGGGGGTGCATTTGGGCTTGATCTCTGCGGTCAGCAGCGCGGACGAATTGGCTTCTGTCTTGGCACATGAGTTGAGCCACGTCACACAACGTCACATTGCCCGCATGATTGCGCAGCAAGGTCGCCAAGGCCCGATGGTGATGGGGGCCATGATTTTGGGCATGTTGGCTGCAAGCCGTACACCCAGTGCCAGTGGCATGAGTGCAGCCAACGCGGTGATGGTGGGCGGACAAGCTGCCGCGATCCAAAGTCAACTCAATTTTTCGCGCGACATGGAGCGCGAAGCCGATCGCGTGGGCTATGGTGTGATGACAGAGGCCGGCTATGAAGCACAAGGCTTTGTCACCATGTTTGAAAAGCTGCAGCAAGCCGCACGTTTGAATGACAACGGCTCATTTCCCTACTTGCGCAGCCATCCCATGACCACGGAGCGTATTGCCGATGCGCAGGCACGCCAGCAGTTGCTCAGTAGCCGTGCACCTGTGGCCACGAGTCCAACACATGCCATGATGTCAGCACGTGCGCAGGTGCTGACAAATCCCGGCGTGGATGTGTTGCGTACCCTGTCCACACAAGCGAATGCCACCTCGCTTGCGACTGCGAACAAGGCTCGCCAAGCGGGGGTGTTGTATGGCGCAGTCCTGGCGGAAATGAAGCAACGCAATTTTGTCGCGGCACGTCAGCATTTGGCGCACTTGCAGGCCTTGGATGGTTTAGAGCTGAGTGCTCAACGCGTGGTGCGGTTGTTGTCTGCAGAACTGGCGCTAGCAGCAGGAGATGCCATGCAAGCGGTCACCGTGCTGGAGTCGAGAGCCACAGTACTTGCTAACAACGACAGAGCCACCCGCATGCAATTGGCACAAAGCCGTGTCGCTACCCACAAACTTGCGCAGGGTAAACGTGCGACAGATGAGTTGTCGCTGTGGTTGAACCAACACCCGCGTGATGCATCGGCTTGGCTGGTGCAGGCCTCTGCTTATGAGTTGCAGGGAGACGCTTTGCGTGCCATTCGCGCACAAGCCGAAGCGCGCGCCATGGAGTTGGACTACGGTGCCGCGGTGGATCGTTTCAAGGCCGCTCAATCTTTGGCGCATCAAATGGCGAACGAGGGCAAGTTAGACCGCGGGGGGCATATGGAGGCATCCATCATCGATGCCCGTTTGCGTGAATTAGAGCGGTTGCGACGGGAACAAACGCTCGAGCGCTGAGTCAATCACCACGCCAAAGGCTGAATAAATCAGTGAGCCCAGCAGCGCCGAGCCAAAGCCGCGTACCCAAAACCCGTCGAGCAATCCAGCCGCTGCCCAAAACATGAAGGCGTTGATGACGAACAAAAACAAGCCCAAGGTGAAAAACGTCACGGGCAAAGTCAACACCACCAAGGCAGGACGCACGATGAGGTTAAAAATGCCAATCACGAAGGCGGCGGTCATGGCCGAGCCAAAGCTCGTCACCTCGACGCCGCTGTAAAGATGCGCCAATGCCATCAAGGCCGTGGCGTGGAGTACCCAAGTCAAAAGTAGTTTCATTGCCTAGGCAGCATAGCATTGCCGCTATGATCCACACCCCGACTTTCACCCTGCTTTTTAGGTAACAAACTCTAACGCGATGGCTGGCATTCACATCACCGACATTGAAGCGGCCATCAACTATTGGCGCGAACAAAAGCCCTCGCCCGATGGCGTCACGCTTGCGCCCGAAATTCGTGCTTTGGCCGAGGTCTATGCGTTGATGATTTATTACCACCATGACGAAGCGGCTGAAAAGGGGTTTCCTCCCAAGGCCTATGAAGCTTGGCTAGGGTGGTATCGCACCACGCCCGATGCGCCCTGTATTGCCATTTGTTCGACCAGCCAAGGTGACGAAGAGTGCAAAGGCTGCGGCCGTACGTTTGAAGAGGTGCAGTACTGGCCAGAAATGTCACCGGCAGAAAAGCGCGGCACATGGCGACGCATCACCATGATCGGTACCTCCTGGCGCTTTAACAAATACGCAGAGCGTGCCCATGCATGTGCTTCTGTGGACGTGCGCGAGGCGCAAGCCGCCGTCGAAGCCAAGTCAGACACACAAGAAAAAAGCGCGCCCTGAGCGAGCGCGCTTTTGCGTTGAGTGTCAGTGCTTATTTCCAGCGCTCACATTCAATGTCCACGGTGGTGCTGCCGTTGCTCATCATCACCACACCTTCTTGCACGGTGGCTTGCAGTTGCATGCTGCGTTCTGCCAGTTTGGCCAAATCTTGCGAAGCACTGCTAGGAATGCGCCACACCTGCAAAGAGGTGGGTTTGATGAGTTTGTTTTGCATGTTTTTCCACCAGACATCGCCGGAACTAGAGAACACATACAGCACCACTTGGTCGGCTTTGCTACAGGCTTTGAGCAGTGGCTTTTCTTCGGGCTGACCGACTTCAATCCACAGACGTTTGCGGCCCGTGAAGTCGGTCAGCATCACGTCGGGCTCATCGGGGTCAGACAGGCCCGCGCCAAAGGCCAACACGCCGTCACCATTGCACATGTCTTGCAGCTGGTGAGCTTGCAGTGAGAGCGCCACCAAGCGCACCATCATGCGCTCGTCGGTTTCGCTGGGGTGACGCGCGAGGGTGAGCGCGTGGTCGGCGTAGTAGCCGTGGTCAATGTCAGCGATTTGGACGTTCGCTTTGAAGATGGTGGATTTGATCGCCATGAAGCTGCTGCTTAAACGCGACGTGCGAGTTCAGCGGCTTTGCCTACGTAGCTGCCGGGGGTCATGGCCAGCAAGCGGTCTTTGTCGGCTTGAGGAATTTGCAGTGAAACAATCAAACCGTGCAGCGCTTCAGCGGTGACGGTCTTGCCACGTGTGACTTCTTTGAGCTGCTCGTAAGCACCTTGCACACCATAGCGGCGCATCACAGTTTGGATGGGCTCAGCCAGCACTTCCCATGCGGCATCAAGGTCGGTATCCAACGCTTCGCGGTTGAGTTCGAGTTTGTTCAAGCCCACGCTCAACGATTGGTACGCCAAAGCGGCATAGCCCAGCGCGACGCCCATGTTGCGCAATACGGTGGAGTCGGTCAGGTCACGTTGCCAGCGGCTGATGGGCAGCTTTTCGCTCAGGTGTTTGAGCACGGCATTGGCCAAGCCCAAATTACCTTCGGCGTTTTCAAAGTCAATCGGGTTGACTTTGTGCGGCATGGTGGACGAACCAATTTCGCCAGCCTTCAGGCGTTGCTTGAAGTAGCCCAAAGACACATAGCCCCACACGTCGCGTGACCAGTCAATCAAGATGGTGTTGGCGCGGGCCACTGCGTCGAACAACTCGGCCATGTAGTCGTGGTGCTCAATTTGAATGCTGTAGGGCTGGAAGGTCAGACCCAAACCCAAAGGCGCAGGTGTTTCCACCACTTTGCGGCTGAAGGCTTCCCAGTCAAAGTCAGGCCAAGCGCTCATGTGCGCGTTGTAGTTGCCCACAGCGCCATTCATCTTCGCCATGATGTGCACGCCGGCAATGCGCTCACGCACTTGTTTCAAGCGCATCACCACGTTGGCCACTTCTTTGCCCACGGTGGTGGGGCTGGCGGTTTGGCCGTGGGTGCGACTGAGCATCGGTACATCGGCGTAGTCGTGTGCCATTTCGCGCAGCTTGGCAATCAAGCCGTCCAAGCCGGGCAAGATCACTTCGTCGCGACCCGCTTGCAGCTGCAAGGCGTGGCTGGTGTTGTTGATGTCTTCACTGGTGCAGGCAAAGTGCACAAATTCGGCGGCGGCTTCCAGCTCGGCGTGACCTTTGAATTTTTTCTTGATCCAGTACTCCACGGCCTTCACGTCGTGGTTGGTGACCTTCTCTTCGTCTTTGATGGCCAGTGCATCTTCGGTGCTGAAGTTGGACACCAAGCTCAACAAATACTCGCGTGAGTGGGCACTCAGGGGTTTGAACTCGGCAAAACCCGCATCGCTCAAGGCGATGAACCACGCAATTTCCACTTGCACGCGGCGGTGCATATAGCCTTGCTCGCTCATCAAAGGGCGCAAAGCGGCGACTTTGCCAGCGTAGCGGCCATCGAGTGGCGACAGGGCGGTGACTTGAGAAATGTTTTGGGGGGTGCGGGTGGTGTTGCTCATGCCGCAATTTTAGGTGGTCGGGTACAGGGGGATGTATACGCAAGCTAGATAAAATGCAGCTTCAACAAATTTGTGAAGAACGTATGAAACTGATTGGTGCGATTACCAGCCCCTATGTGCGCAAAGTGCGCATCGTCATGGCCGAAAAGAAACTGGATTACCAGTTTGTGACCGAAGACGTCTGGGCCGCCGACACCACCATCTCGGCTTCCAACCCTTTGGGCAAAGTGCCTTGCCTGATCATGGAAGGCGGCGAAGCGCTGTTTGATTCGCGCGTCATCGTCGAATACGTGGACACCCTCTCGCCTGTTGGCAAGCTCATTCCCAGCACGGGCCGCGAACGCGCCGAAGTGAAAACTTGGGAGGCCTTGGCTGATGGCTTGTTAGATGCTGCCATTCTTGCGCGTCTGGAAGCCACTTGGCCTGGTCGCCAAGAGGGCGAGCGTAGTCAGGCGTGGATTGACCGTCAGATGAAAAAAATCGATGACAGTCTGACCGCAATGGACCGTGCTTTGGCCGAGCGCAGCAACTGCATGGGCATTCATTTGAGTTTGGCCGATATCGCGGTGGGCGCAGCTTTGGGTTACTTAGATTTCCGTTTTCCAAGCATCGATTGGCGTGGCCAACACCCCAACCTCGGTGCGTTGTATGAGCGTTTGGCGCAACGCCAAAGCTTCAAAGACACGGCACCTGTTTAACTGTTTGCGCGCCGCTTGAGCCAGCGCATCAAGCTGCCTACCACGGGCAGCTTTTCATACAACTCTTCGGCTGCATCCCAATAGTCGCGGTGCACGGCCACCCGCCATATGCCTGCTTCTTCGCGCAGCATCAAGTGACTGGCGCCACGGATGGTGTGTGTCTGGCCTACATCGAAGCGGCGCATGCCAAACAAAAAATCCCACGTCACAAAACACTGCGCACCTTGTTGCACCTGGTGGGTGATGACAAAGCGCGGTGCCTCCAGTGCTTCAAACATGTGGGCAAAGATGTGCTCAATTGCGGGTATGCCTTGCACCTCGTTGAAGGGGTCTTTGAATTGCGCATCGACGGCGTAGATGCGGCTGAGATGGGCAACATCGGCAGGCTGCAAGTGTTCAAAAAACCGCACCACGCGTTGCAGTGCTGCTTCGGGTGAGTCGTGGTGCATCATGACAAACCCGTGGCGCGACGCAGCAATGCAAAGTACCAGCGGTAAGGCAGCACACGCAAAAGTTGCAGCACACGCGTGAAGCGTTTGGGGAAGTGAATTTGAAACTCCCCTTTGCGCCAACCTTGAAGAATTTCTTTGGCAGCGGTCTCGGAGCTGATAAGTGCAGGCATGGGAAAGTCGTTGCCTGCAATCAGTGATGTTTTTACAAATCCAGGATTGATCACGCTCACACCAATGCCGCGAGGTGACAAGTCGTAATACAGCGATTCGGCCAAATTGATGAGTGCCGCTTTGGTGGGGCCATACGCCAAGCTGAGTGGCAGGCCGCGAAAGCCAGCCACGCTGGCGACGAGGCTGATGTGGCCATGTCCTTGCGTGAGCAACGCAGGGAGTACCGCATCAAGCACACGTAACGCACCCAGGTAATTGACCTCTTGGTGACGCAGCATTTCTGAGAGCGAATACTGGGTGGCACGCACGGCTTGGTAGTAGCCTGAGCAGTACATCACCACGTCCAGCCCTTGCTGTGTTTGCACATAGTGGGCCGCTTGCCCAATGGCTGCGGTGTCGCTCACATCCAGCACCACGGCTTGTGAGCCAGGGTGTGTGTCGACAAACTGTTGCAGCAAGTCAGCCTTCCGCGCGGACACGACCACGCGCGCACCTGCGGCGTGTAAGGCCTGTGCTGTGGCAAGGCCAATGCCGCTTGAGGCACCAATCAGCCACACGCTGCGCCCTCGCCAATCGATGATGGGCGGGTTCATGGGTTTGAACAAGAGCGACATGGATGAGCCTTTGAACGCTTAAGGTTTGAGCAGGGTGTATTGCACCACGTCAATGTTGTGTTGTTCAAATGCGGCTTCGCAGTAGGCGAGGTAAAACTCCCAAATGCGCACAAAGCGTTCATCAAATCCCAGTTGCAACACCTGCGCTTTATCTGCCATGAATTGATGTCGCCAGCGACGCAACGTTTCCGCGTAGTCCAAACCAAATGCCAACTCATCGACCACGAGCAGCCCTGCCCGTTCGGCGTGTGCACGAAACTCGCGTGGGCATGGCAAGCAACCGCCTGGAAAGATGTATTGCTGAATGAAGTCAGTGCTTTTGACGTAACGCTCGAACAGTGCGTCATCAATGACGATGCTCTGGATGCAGGCTTTACCGCCTGACTTCAGCAACCGCGCCATCGTTTCAAAATAAATCGGCCAATATTCTTGGCCCACAGCTTCCATCATTTCGATGGAGCAAATCGCGTCGTAAGGGCCATCGTCAATGTCGCGGTAGTCTTGTAGACGCAAGTTGCTGGTGCTCGCCAAGCCGAGTTTTTGCATGCGTTGGTTGGCATATGAAAGCTGCTCGTGGCTCAGGGTCACACCATGCATGTGTGCGCCAAACTCAAGTCCACCCAGCTCCGCCAAGGCGCCCCAGCCGCAGCCGATTTCCAAAATGCGGTCACCGGCTTTGGCATCCACCATGCGCAGTGCGCGGCGCACTTTGGCGGTTTGTGCATCGGCCATGGGTTGGTTGCGGTCGTTGCCAAACCAAGCGGACGAGTAATTCATGGTGGGGTCTAGCCACAGCTCGTAAAACGCGTTGCCCAGATCGTAGTGCGCGTGGATATTTTTCTTGCTGTTCGTGCGTGTGTTGCGGTGCAACAAGTGACGCACGCGATAAAACAAACGTCCCAACCAGTGACCGTAGATGACTTCTTCCATGTCACGGCGGTTGGCGACCAAGAGTTGCAATAGCTCCGCCAGGTTGTTGGTGGTCCAGTCACCCGCGATGTAACTTTCGGCAAATCCAATGTCGCCCGATTTCAATGCTTGTGTGAGTGGTGTCCAGTTGTGCAAATGCAATGTGGCGTTGAGCCCGTGGCCTGAAGTGGGCGCTGTCCCAAATTGCTCCACACGGCCATCGGGCCATTGCACATGCAGCGTGCCATGTTGCAAGCGTTGTAACAAGTTGACCACGCGGCGAGCCGCAGCAGGGATGGCTTGCCGTGAGGAGGTGACGGGGGCCGAGGTCGTGGTGGTGTTCATGGCGGTGCTTTTTCTTTCGATCAACGGGACACAAAATTTTGGGGCGGTGTGGGTTTGGTGAAAAAAGGAACGTGCTTGAGCCACAGTTTCAAAGCTTGCCAATGGATGCGCGCCATCACCATCAAGGTCATCAGTGGGTAGCCCCATAAAGCACGACGTAACGCTGCACGGGTGATGGGTTCGAGTTGGCCGCTGACGCTGGTTTCAATCAAGGGGCCGAGCGCATCGTCGTGGTCCACGCGAGCCACCGTGTGGTCGGCATTGCGTAGAAAACGAAAGCGGTAGTCACCCTGTACCTCGCAAAACGGTGAGACATGAAACACCTTGCTGGCGCGTTGCTCAATGCCGTACTGTGGGTGGTCGAGCAAATAGCAATGGCGTTCACCAAAGGTGTTGTTCACTTCCACGACGATGGCGCGCAAGTGGTGGTCTGCGCTGTGGCAATACCAAAAGCTGACCGGCTTGAAGGTGTAGCCCAGCACGCGTGGGTAGCAGTGCAGCCATACCTCGCCTGTGGCATCGATGATGCCTTGGCTCTGAAGCAGCTCATCCAGCCATGCCAGTGCGCCGCCTTCGCTGGCACAGCGCCCGTCACCGTGATCGACATCGTGAAAGCTGATGGCGCTGCGGCGGTTGATGCGGAAGGCTTCAGCGTTTGAATGGGTTTGGGCTTTTGCCAAACTGCGCATGGGCAACATCAAAAAGAATGTGCCGTACACAAAAGCATGGTGCTTGGGTCGCAAACGTGTGTGGCGCACTTGACCAAAACCAATCATGGCTTGCGGCGGGGGCGCAGACATCGTGTCGGGCGTTGGTATGTGGGGTTTCTTCATCTGCGACGCATGTTTAAGTGGCCAACAAACCCTGCGCTGCGGCACGACCTGCTTTGAAACCATCCTCGTGAAAGCCATAGCCCATCCATGCCCCTGCAAACCATGTGCGTTGCTGGCCTTGCAGCTGTGGCATTTGCGCCTGTGCCTGAATCGCCGGCAGGTCAAACACTGGGTGTGCGTAGTCATATGTGCCCAACACTTTGGCAGGGTCAATCTCATGCACGGGGTTGAGTGACACGATGACATCTTGCGCAAATGGCAGTGGTTGCAACAAGTTGAGCCAGTAGTGCAAACACACGCGCGTGGACTCGGTGTTGTCGTGTGCGGCGCGTTCGTAGTTCCATGCGGCCCACGCGAGTTTTTTCTTGGGCATCACCGTGGTGTCCGTGTGCAGCACGGCGCGGTTGGGGTGGTAGCGAATGGCACCAAGCGTGGCTTGTTCCTGTGGCGTGGGTGCGGCCAGCATGGCCAACGACTGGTCCGCATGCGTAGCCAAAATCACGTGGTCAAAGTGTTCGGCACCTGCATGCGTGTGCAGCGTGACACCCTCTGCATGGCGTTCGACACGCAGCACAGGTGTGTTCAAACGTGCGTCTGAAATGTTCGCCAGGATTTTTTCAACATAGTGGCGTGCACCACCAGCCACTGTGTACCACTGTGGTCGGTGGTTGACTTGAATCAAGCCGTGGTTGTGGCAAAAGCGAATCATGGTGGCCACAGGGAACTGCAGCATTTGGTCGGTTGGACAACTCCAAATACAGCCGAGCATGGGCAACAAATACCAATCGCGAAAGCTGTTGCTGAAACCATGTGCGTGTAAAAACGCGTGCAGGGGTTGTGCCAGTTCGTGGTCTTGGTTGCGCTCTGCCAGTTCGGTAGCCAAGGTGTTGAAGCGCACCACGTCGCGCAGCATGCGTAAAAAACTGGGCTTGAACAGGTTGCTGCGCTGCGCAAAAACCGTGTTGAGGTTGGCGCCGTTCCACTCCAAAGCGCGGCGACCTTGGCGACTTGGCACTTGCACTGAAAACGACATGTCTGATTTGACAGTCTTGACCTGCAGCGTCTCAAACAAAGCGATCAGGCCAGGGTAGGTGCGCTCGTTGTAGACCAAAAATCCGGTGTCCACGCCATGTGTTTGCATGCCGTTGCCGGTTGGCAAAGTCACATCAACGGTGTGTGTGTGACCTCCAAAATAATCACCCGCCTCAAACAACGTGATGTGTGCGTGTCCGCGCAAATGGTGCGCAGCAGACAAGCCCGAAATGCCGGAGCCCACAATGGCGATGCGTGACATCATGGGTTATTGCCCTTCACGGCCAATTGCTTTTCAATTTCTTGCACAAAGCTTTTATCTTGCGGACCCGTCATGCTGCTGAAACTTTTGATGTGCTGGCCATCGCGACTGATGACGTATTTGTAAAAGTTCCACTTAGGTGTTGTCCCCGTTTGCTCGGCCAGTTGTTTGAACAAAGGAATGGCATCGCTGCCACGCACGGTGGTTTTGATGAACATGGGGAACTTCACACCGAAGGTGTTTTCGCAAAAATCGGCAATCTTGGCGTTGCTGTCTGGCTCTTGTGAGAAGTCGTTGCTGGGAAACCCCAGCACCACCAAGCCGCGGTCTTTGTACTTGGCATACAAGGCTTCCAGTCCTTTGTATTGAGGGGTAAAGCCGCAAAAGCTGGCGGTGTTCACCACCACCACTACGTGTCCCGCGTATTGGCAGAGGTTTTGGGGTTTTTCATCTTGAAGCCGCAACACCGTGTGCTGCAACAGACGTGGACAAGTCGCAGCGGCTACGCTGGGTGCTTCAACTGCGCCGTGTGCAGGCAATAGGCCTAAGATGAGCCAAGCGAAAAGAAAAACAAAACGGTGCGCCATAGACAAGCCCTCTTTCAGATGGGGCAATCATGGCTTAGTATTGGCTTTCTGTCTAGGACAAGTGTCATTGTCCATGCGCATTGATGGTGATTCCAATTTATGAACTCACGTGACGAACATTCTCAGATGGTGCTTTCTATCGCGGCTGTTGAGCGTGACACGGGCATTGGCAAAGACACCTTGCGCGTGTGGGAGCGCCGCTATCGTTTCCCTGAGCCCGGTCGTGATGCCAATGGTGAGCGCATCTATCCTCTGGCGCAAGTAGAGAAGCTGCGCGTCATCAAGCGGTTGATGGACCAAGGCTATCGGCCGGGGCGCATCGTCGCGCAATCCATCGAGGCCTTGCAGCATTTGAGTCGCGGTGAGGCGTTGCTGCAACCGGTTCATTCAGTGTCTGCCATGCATGAACGAGAAGATTTGCAGGCTTACATCGCTCAGCTTCAACAGCACGAAACAGACGACATGCGTCGCGAACTTCTGAGCACGTTGACACAAAACGGGTTGCAACATTTTGTGATGAACGTGGTGGCTCCCTTGACGGGCATGGTGGGCAACGCATGGGCCCGCGGTGATTTGGCGGTGCATGAAGAGCATCTGTACACCGAATGCGTGACCAGTTTGATGCGCCAAGCCATCATGGCCATTCCAAAACCAGAGCGCAACGAGGGGCCTCGTGTGTTGCTCACCACGTTTCCACAAGAGGCCCATGGTTTGGGCTTGTTGATGGTGGAGAGTTTGCTGACGTTGCAGGGGTGTCGTTGCGTGTCCTTGGGGACGCAAACGCCCGTGCGCGATATTGCACAAGCCGCCATAGCGCACGAGGTCGATGTGGTGGCCTTGAGTTTTAGCGTCAACATGAACACCAATCAAGTGTTGGAGGGTTTGGCCGCGCTGAATTTGCTTTTGCCACCTTCGGTGCAAGTTTGGGTGGGTGGCCAGGCGCCTGCTTTGCGCCGTCGTTCTATCGACCGCGTGTTGGTGCTGCATGATTTGAATTCGATCACGCAAGCCGTCCACGACTGGCGCCGCCTAAAATTGCACCACCATGACTGACGCCACACTCCTTCCCCCCGCTTTCCTTGCCAAGTTGTCGTCGCGCCAAGACGCCGTGCAGCGCGTTGCTGCTTTGCGTGCGCAAGGACCCGTGGTCTTCACCAATGGCGTGTTCGATGTGTTGCACCGCGGCCATGCTTCTTATCTGGCACAGGCGCGCAGCTTGGGCGGTAGCTTGGTCGTGGCTTTGAACAGCGATGCCTCCGCGCGTCGATTGGGCAAAGGCCCAGACCGCCCCTTGAACAACGAACTCGATCGCGCGGCTTTGATGGCGGCGCTGGAGTCGGTGAGTTTGGTGACGTGGTTTGACGAAGACACCCCACTCGAGCTCATCACCGAGCTGCGCCCCGATGTGTTGGTCAAAGGCGGTGACTACGACATGAGCAAGCTGGCGGAAACACAAGTGGTCTTGTCCTACGGCGGCCACGCACAAGCCATTCCGTTTGTAGACGGTTACTCCACCACCGCGTTGGTCAAGAAGATTCGCCAGGGCTAGTGCGTTGGCGCAACGCTGTCAAACACAGCGTGCCATAAAGCTTGGATAGCCATGCATTCTTTGTGCAATTCAGCCGTTGGAACCTGGGTTGGCAACTCATCAAGGCGTGCATGGTGTTGTACACGGCGCAACTCGCGGTAGGCACTGCCCGCCGCTTCGCCCACACCGACGGGCAACAAGCCGGCCTTTTCAGCGCTCGATAACAAAGCAATGTTGCCCACGTTTTCAAGCAAAGCGGGGTGCTGTTGTGCATGTGCCAAAACCAAGTACTGCACTGCAAATTCCACATCCACCATGCCACCTGCGCTGTGTTTGACATCAAACAAATCTGGTTTCACGGTGTGTGCGGCATGCAACTTCTCACGCATGGCCACAATTTCTTGGCGCAACGCCGCTTGGTCACGCTTGGCGTTGATGACGTTGGCGCGCACTGCATCAAAACGGGCTTTGAGTTCTGGCGCACCTAGGCAAAACCGTGCGCGTGTCATGGCTTGGTGTTCCCATGTCCAGGCGGTGTTTTCGCCACGTTGGCATTGGTAGTCTGAGTACGCTTCAAAGGTCGACACCAGCAAGCCCGAGTTACCGTTGGGCCGCAAGGCGGTGTCAATTTCATACAAGTCGCCATCGCCTGTTTTGACGGTCAACCAGTTGATGAGCTTTCGCACAAAGGCGGCATAGATTTCGCCCGCACGCTCGTGTGCGTCTTCGTACACAAACACAATGTCCAAGTCGCTGCCGTAGCCCAACTCTTTGCCACCTAATTTGCCATAAGCGAGGATGGCAAATTGCGGCTCATCGCGGTGATGTTGCTTGAAGTGTTGCCAGACCCAGCGGCTGGTGATTTTCAACACGCTGTCGGCCAATGCGCTCAAATCATCAGCCACTTGTTCGACGGTGATGCGACCTTCTACGTCACGCGCCAAGGTGCGAAACACTTCGGCGTGGTGCGCACGGCGCAGCAAGTTGAGCAGTGTTTCTTCGTCAGCTTGGCCGGTGGATTGCAACGATGCCAAGCGACGCTCTAGCTCTTGTTCAAACTCGGTGGGCACAAAGCGTTCGGCCAGCAAAGCCTCGCCTGCCAGTTCATCAATCACACCTGGGTGCTGTTGCAAATATTTGGCGGGCCAACGGGCCATGCCTAGCAAGCGCATCAGTTGTTCATGTACCCGTGGGCGCTCCATCAGCAACGCCAGATAGCTTTCGCGTCGCAGCAGGGGCTCCATCCAATCGCTCCATCGCACGGCGGCTTCTTCTGTCACGCGGCCATCGTCAATCCATGCGTTGGTGCGTTGCAAGAGCTTGAGCAAGCGTTGCACGCTGTCGTCACGCAAGGCGCGTACACGCGGTTGTTCAGACCAATGCCGCACGCGCTCGCGCAAGCGCGCGTTCAAGTCTGGCAGCAAGGACTCCAAATCGACATAGTCGTTCTGGCCCTTCGGTGTGCAACTTTTGCAATGCCCGTTGCCATTGCTCGTGGGTTCTGCTTTGTCGCCAAGGCCCAGCAAGCGGTCAAACTCGTGCGCCACCAATTCACGGTGGCTGTCGAGTTGGGCGAGAAAGTCGCACACGTCGCCATAGCCTAGGGTCAAGGAAATCCAATTCAAGTCGTCGTCTTGGGTGGGCAAGACGTGGGTTTGCTGGTCATCTAAATATTGAATCCGGTGTTCGACTTGACGCAAAAACACATAGGCCTTGACCAGCGCCTCGGCGGTGGCCGCAGGCATGAGGTTGGCTTGGCTCAAGCGTTGCAAGGCTTGTAGCGTGGGGCGTGTGCGCAGTTCAGGAAAGTGTCCCCCCCGCACGACTTGTAGCAGTTGTACGGTGAATTCAATTTCACGAATCCCGCCGCGTGACAGCTTCACATCGTTGGCGCGTTCGGGGCGGCCTGCGCTGCGTGTGACCGAGTGTTTGCGAATTTGTTGGTGCAGGCCGCGCAATGACTCGAACACGCTGTAGTCCAAATAGCGACGAAACACAAAGGGCAGCACGGTGTCGCGCAATTCACAGGCGCTGGCTTTTGCGCTGACGGGAGCGACCACACGGCTTTTGAGCCATGCAAAACGTTCCCACTCGCGGCCCTGTACCAAGAAATATTCTTCCAGCGACTGACGCGACACCACACTTGGGCCGGAGTTGCCGTTGGGCCGCAAGGCCAAATCCATGCGAAACACAAAGCCGTGTTCGGTGGTGTCGCCAATCAGTGCGTAAATCAGTTTGACGGCTTTGGCAAAGTAATCGTGGTTGCTGATGCGCCCGCGCCCATCAGGCAAGCCGGTGGTTTCACCATCTTCGTCGTACACATAAATCAGGTCAATGTCGCTAGAGACATTGAGCTCGCGTGCGCCAAATTTGCCCATGCCCACAATCCACAACACCGCGCGCTCACCTCGGGGGGTGGTGGGAACACCGTAGCTGGCATCGAGTTGCGCTTGTGCTTCGCGGTACGCCGCATCTAACGCAAATTCACCCAGCTCGGTCATGGCGCGGGTCACCACAGTCAAATCGGCATGCTGCTCGCAGTCCAGCACGACCAAGCGCTCCATCACCAATTGGCGCAACATGCGCAGGGCATCGCCGCAGCTGTGGGTGGTGCGCAGCGCATCAAAACAAGTTTGCAGGGTGGCGGACACAGGCGCACCCGCAGGCAATAAGTGCAGCTCATTCGCATAGCGACGGCGCAGGCGCTGCACGAAGCGGGAATAAGTACTCAAATCTTGCATAGGGGAGGGGATAATTCCAGTCACGTTGCGCGCACCATGAAACATTTGTCTGATTCTGTAAACACCACCCCCGACGCTGCCAAAGCTGACTTGACCTCCAAGTCGGTGTGGCGGCGCGCGATGCACTGGGCTTTTGGCTTGGTGGTGGTCGCTGGGCTGGTCGTGCTGTTGGCGTGGAGTGCCTTGCACGTTTTCATTGTGCCGCGAATTGCAGATTACCGTGAGATGCTTCAACAACAAGCCTCGCGGGCTGTGGGCATGCGTGTGGAAATCGGAAGCATTCGCGCTCAGGGTGGTTGGTTGGTTCCGTGGTTTGAGGCGACAGACATTCAGTTGTTTGACCCACAAGGACGGGGTGCTTTGCGCTTGCCGCGTGTCTTGGTGGCGCTGTCGCCACGCTCGGTGCTGCTCAGGCAGTTTGAAGAACTGGACATTGAACAGCCCGAGTTGGAAATTCGCCGCGATGCCAACGGTCATGTGTGGGTGGCTGGCATTGACACCAGTTTGGCGAGCGACGGCAGCGGTGCGGATTGGTTTTTCTCGCAGCCTGAGTTTGTGGTGCGACAAGGTGTGGTGCATTGGCGTGACGAAAGCCGCCCAAGCGCCACACAAGCCGATGCGCCGGTGTTGACGCTCAACGCTGTGGACGTGTCGATTCAAAACCAATGGTTCAGGCACGAGCTGCGTGCAGATGTCACCCCGCCTGAAGCATTGGGTCAACGTTTGTCTATGCAGGGTAAGTTTTACCAACGCCCTTGGGAGCGTGCGGGCGATATGACGCAATGGTCTGGCGAGGTGTTTGCTGACCTGCCCTATGTCAACCTAGCCACCCTCCGCCAATGGGTGGCGATGGACAAAGGCCTGTCACTGCAAGAGGGGCGCGGCTTGGTTCGCTTGTCGGCGAATGTGCATCAAGGCCAAGTTGTTGGAGTAACCGCTCAGGTTGCATTGGATGCGGTCGATGCGCGTTTAGGTGCCGATTTACGGCCACTCAGCTTGCGTCAAGTGCGTGGCCGCATTGGCGCACAGTGGCAAGACGGTGACGTAGAAATCAGCAGCCAAGATTTGGTGTTTGACACCCAAGAGGGCGAGCACTGGCCGGGTGGTGTGCTGCGTGTGAGCTGGCAGGGTGACGCATTTGAGTCTGGTACTCTGCACGCGGACCGTTTAGACCTAGATGCCTTGGCGCAAGTCAGCCAACGCTTGCCGTTGCCAGAATCTTTGCGTGCCACGTTGGCGCGTGTGCAGCCACAGGGCCAAGTGAACCAACTCAAAGCCACTTGGAAGCAGAACGACGACGCATCGCTGAACTACAGTGCGCATGGCCAAGTGCGCCAATTCACCATGCGTCGTGACGAACTACCGGACAGCCCGTTGGCCCATATGCCGGGTATGCAAGCGGCACAGCTGGAATTTGACTTGACCCAAAAGGGTGGCAAAGCACGTGTGAGTTTTAACAAGGGCAGCATCACCTTGCCCTTCGGTTTGGACGAGCCATTGATCGCGTTAGAAGATGCCTCTGCACAAATCGCTTGGCAGATCAAGGGTCATGAAGTGGCGGTGCAGTTCACACAAGGTCATGTGACGAACGATGACGTGACTGGTGAGTTCAATGGCAGTTGGAAAACAGGCGACGGCCATGCACGTTTGCCGGGCATATTGGATTTGACCGCCTCCATCAGCCGCGCCAAGTTGGCGCGTGTGCACCGCTATTTGCCCAACACCTTGCCTGCCGATGTGCGTGCCTACGTGCGTGACGCTGTGCTGGCGGGTGAAGCCAGTCATGTCACGATGCGCTTGCGTGGCAACTTGAATGACATGCCGTTTGAGAACCCCAAGCTGGGCGAGTTCCGAATTTCTGCACGCGTCGCCCAAGGCAAATACGCCTACGTCCCACCCGTGCCGCCTAAACCCAAGTCTGTGCCTGCGCCGATGTGGCCAGCGTTGACCGACGTGAATGGTGACCTGGTGTTTGACCGCACCGCACTGCACTTCAAAGGACAGACACAGATGGCGGGTGCACCCAATGTGGTGTGGCAAAAAGTGGAAGCACACATTCCCAATTTGGCAGATGCGGTGGTGAATGTCACCGGTGAAGCGCGTGGCCCAATGACGCAAGTGTTGGACATGGTGGCCAAGTCTGCTTTGAACGATTTGACCGGCAGTGTGTTGAGCAAAAGCCAAGCCACGGGTGACGCGAATTACAAATTGGCTTTGACGCTGCCCTTGAACAAACTGTCAACGTCTAAGGTGCAAGGCAGTGTGGTGTTTGCGAACAACGCGTTGCAAATCATTCCAGGCACGCCGGTGCTCAACCGCACGCGCGGCACATTGCAATTCAGCGAAGAAGGCTTCAAGCTCAAAAGCGTGCAAGCGAAATTGCTTGGCGGTGATGCCACGCTGGAGGGCGGTTTGTCTTTTGTCGTCAACGCGAACCAGCCATCGCCGTTGCAACTCAAAATCAATGGCGACCTCTCGGCGGACGGTTTGCGTCAAGCGCATGAGTTGGGTTTTGTCTCTCGCTTGGCACAGCGCGCCACAGGTAAATCCACCTACAACGCGACTTTGGGCTTGCGTCGTGGGCAACCCGAATTGGTGATCAACAGCGACCTCAAAGGCATGGCCTTGGCCTTGCCTGCGCCGCTGAACAAATCTGCGGCTGCCGTGATGCCGCTGCGCATCGAGTCGCAGCTCACCCGCGAATCGTTGCTACCCAAATCACGGGTGTTGCAAGACCAAATCAATGTCACCTTGGATCGTGTGGTGTCCGTGTCGTATGTGCGTGACCTCAGTGGTGCGCGAACACGCGTGTTGCGCGGTGGCATTGCGGTAGGACAGTCGGTGATGGATGCCATGCCGATGCGAGACAACGCGGTGAGTTTGAATTTGCAAATGCCCACGGTGGATTTGGACGCTTGGAACACCGTGCTCACGCAGTTCACCGGTGTTTCGCCACTCAAGCGCAAGTCAACGGCCACCGTTGTGGTTGGTTCAGAAGCCTCGGGCGATGACGTGCAAGACTACATGCCCACCTTTGCTGCCTTGCAAGCGGGGCAAATCAAAGTGGCTGACCGTGTGATTCACAAGGTGGTGTTGGGAGGCACGCGTCAAGGGGATCTGTGGCGCATGAACATCAGTGCTGATGAGCTCAATGGCTCGGCCGAAATACGTCCTCCAAATGGCAATGTGCCAGCGCAGTTGTTTGTGCGCTTGGCCTACTTGAACATTCCACCCAGCTCTGTGCCCGATGTGGAGCACATGTTGAGTGAGCAGCCCAGCAGCATTCCCACGTTGGACATCGTGGTGTCCGAGCTGACCTTGCGCGGCAAAAAAATGGGCCGTTTAGAGATTGATGCGGTCAACCGCGTGGGAGCCAATGCCGCCCGTGAATGGCGTTTGAACAAATTCAATGTCACCTTGCCCGAAGCCACGTTGACTGCCACCGGCAGCTGGATGGCCGATGGGCCGCGTTTGCGCCGCACACAATTGAACTTCGCTTTGGTGATCCGTGACAGCGGCGAATTGCTGGACCGTTTGGGAACACCCGGTGCGATCCGTCACGGCGATGGGCGCTTAGAAGGCCAAGTGACGTGGCAAGGTTCGCCGATCACGCTGGACTACGCCAGCATGTCCGGCAAGATGAACTTGTCGATTGAAAAAGGTCAATTCTTAAAAACCGAACCCGGCGCTGCACGACTGCTGGGTGTGTTGAATTTGCAAGCATTGCCGCGTCGCCTGACTTTGGATTTCAGCGATCTTTTCAGCGATGGTTTTGCCTTTGACTTTGTGCGTGGCGATGTGCGCATTGAGCAAGGCGTGGCGTCCACCAACAACTTGCAAATGAAAGGCGTGGTGGCTGGCGCTTTGATTGAAGGCAGTGCCGACTTGGTACGTGAAACCCAAAACCTGAAAGTGGTGGTAGTGCCAGAAATCAATGCGGGCACAGCCTCGCTTTACATGGCGACGATCAACCCCTTGGTGGGCTTGACCAGCTACTTGGCCCAGTTGGTGTTGAGTCGGCCATTGGTGCATGCCGGGACGACCGAGTTTCATGTGGACGGCACATGGGCTGACCCTCGTGTGACGAAGGTCGATTGATGATTTCTCTGGCCGGTTCTCAAATCCGTCGCTGGGTGCTCTGGGTGCTCCTGGTGGTGTTGGTGTTGTCCATGCTCAGCACCTTGGTTTGGTTGGCTGGCCGCTATGAGGTGAGCCAAGTGCAAAGCCGCATCGAGCGTGATGCGGCAGATGCGGTGAGCGACATTCGCACGGCCCTCACCCGCAACGTGCAAAGTTTGCAAGCGCTGCAATATGCCGACCGCAGCAGTGTGCCTTGGGAGCAAGATGCCCATGCCTTGTTGCGTGAACATCGTGAATGGTTGCGTTTAGAGCTGCGTGACACCGATTTGCGCGTGCTCAAAAGCATCGACACTTCGTTTCGTGCACCTGTGTTCAATCGCTTTGGTCGATCCACCAACCAACCCGAGGTGGTGCAGGCTTGTGGGGTTGCACGTCGCCAAAGTGGACCCGGGTATGGCTCCAGCACCTACGTGCCACAGGCGGATGGCTTAGGTCTTGAAATCATGGATTTGTGCTTGCCCGTCATCACCGATGGACAACTCGCAGGCTACACCGTGGCCACGTATTCGTTGAGCGAAATGTTGGTCAACATGGTGGGGCCTCAACTCACGCGCAGCCAAGAGGTGTCTTTCACCGAGTCTGATGGCACGCGCCTCGCTATGCACGGCACACCTCGGCGTGGTTCGCGGGTGTTCATTGCCAAGCAGTTGCTTGATTTGCCCGGTCACACCATGGTGCTGCGCATGGACAGTTGGCGTGGCGCACCCGATGTGTTTCCCAATGTCTTGACGGCGTTGGTAACGGCGATGGCGATTGCCTTGGTGACCGTGCTCATCATGCTGGCGCGAGACATGCGACGTCGTCAACGGGTGGAGCTGGATTTGGCGGATGCTTTGGCATTTCGCAAAGCGATGGAAGACTCGCTGGTGACGGGCTTGCGTGCGCGAGACAACCAAGGACGCATCACGTATGTCAATCCGGCATTTTGTGAAATGGTGGGGTTTGACGCGACGGAGTTGATTGGCAAAAGTATTCCCGCACCTTATTGGCCGCCGGAGATGGTGGATGAATACGGTCAGCGCCAAGCCTTGCGTTTGGCTGGTAATGCGCCGCCGCGTGAAGGGGTGGAGTCGGTCTTCATGCGCAAGAACGGCGAGCGTTTTGCGGTGATGATTTTTGAAGCCCCGCTCATCAACGCCTTGGGTGAGCAAACCGGTTGGATGGGGGCTGTGTTGGATATCAGCGAGCAACGTCGGGTGGAAGAGGTCTCGCGTGCCAGCCAAGAGCGTTTACAAGCCACTGCCCGTTTGGCCACGGTGGGTGAAATGGCTTCGCTCTTGAGCCATGAACTCAACCAACCATTGGCCGCGATTTCTAGTTACGCCACCGGCAGCATGAACTTGCTGCAAGACGCTGCACTCAAAGATCCGCAATTGGCCGAGACGTTGAGCAGTGCCATTCAGCGCATTGGCCAACAAGCCGAGCGTGCCGGCAAAGTGATTAAAAGTGTGCACGACTTTGTGCGTCGACGCGACCAAGCACGTGAGGCTGTGAAGCCGCGCGTGCTGCTGGACGACGTGATGCCTTTGGTGATTTTGCAAGCCCGCAAACTCGGGGTGCGGGTGGTGGTGCAGTGCCCGTCTGATTTGCCCTCTGTGTTGTGTGACCGAACGATGGTCGAGCAAGTGTTGCTCAACCTGTCGCGCAACGGCATGCAGGCCATGGCCGATGACACGCCCAACAAGGTGCTCACCTTGGCGGTGCGCCCTGCGGCCTCGAACGCCACAAGCCGTTGGTTGGAGTTCACCGTGGCCGATTTGGGTCAAGGCATTCCTGAGGGGGTGTCTGAAAAACTCTTCACGCCATTTTTCACCACCAAAGAAGAGGGCATGGGGTTGGGCCTGAGTTTGTGTCGCACGGTGGTGGAGCAGCACGGTGGCTTCTTGGGCCACCGACCCAACACCCCACGCGGCACGGTGTTCAGTTTCACCCTGCCACAATCTTGACCCGAGACCTGACACATGCAACCCACAGAAGACGCTTTGGTTTTTATCGTTGACGACGACGCTGGCGTGCGCGAAGCGCTGGCGTGGCTGCTGCGCTCGCGTCGTTTGCCCAGCCAGTCGTTTGAAAGTGCCGACGCCTTTGCGGCGTTTCTGAGCCTCAACACTTCTTTTTGGCAGCCTCATCAACCCGGTTGTTTGTTGCTCGATGTGCGCATGCCCGGCATGAGTGGTTTGGCGCTGTTCGAGCAACTCATTGAGCGCAAATTGTTGGACGTGTTGCCCGTTATCTTCTTAACCGGCCATGCGGATGTACCGACGGCGGTGGACTCTGTGAAGCGGGGTGCATTTGATTTTTGCGAAAAACCATTCTCAGACAACGCACTGGTGGACCGCATTGAACAAGCCTTGGCACGTTCGGCGCAAACGCTGCAAACCTTGCGCACCAAACAAAGCCTGCAACACAACTTGGCTGACCTCACCGACCGTGAACGGGATGTGATGCACTTGGTGGTCGAGGGTTTGCCCAACAAATTGATTGCAGACCAACTCGACATCAGTGTGCGCACCGTGGAAGTTCACCGCGCCCGGGTGTTCGACAAAATGAATGTGAAGTCAGCAGTGGAATTGGCCAACTTGCTGCGCGGCGAGTGAGTTATTTTTCGCCTTCGTCTGATTTGGTGGCTTCTCGCAGAGCGGCCTCGTGTTCAGCCTCTGCGTCGGCGCGTCCTGCAAACATGGTCCACCACACAATTACCACCAAGATGCAACCTGCGCCCAAGGCTTCTAGCAAAATTAACCACATGAAAGACATCCTCTGGCGTACGACTTGGGCGTTGATTGTAGGAAGCTTGGTGGCTTGCGGCACGCCACGTCGCGCCCCTGTCAGCGACTATGCGCGTCCGTCTCCTGCAACGCGTGTGCCGGCAGATGCACCGCGTGCGAGCGGTACGCTGGCGGGTACCCCTGGCACGCCCAACCCACAACAAAGCTATCGCAGCCGATGGATTGCTGCCTCGTGGCGTGAGGTGCCGGGTTGGGAAAACGACGAGATGCAAGATGCGTGGAACGCGTGGCTGCAAAATTGTGAACGTCCCGGCCCGTTGTTTGCCCCACTTTGCAAAGACGTGCGTCAGCTCATGCTGGGCAGCGACGAAGACCGTCGCGTGTGGATGATGAGCAAACTGCAGCCCTACCGTGTGGAGTCGTTGGAGGGTTCCGCGGAAGGATTGCTCACCAGCTATTACGAGCCGTTGTTTGATGCTTCCGCCCAAATGCGTCCGGGCTTTGAGGTGCCTTTGTATGCGCCCCCCGATGGTTTGAACGACGCCCGTCGCGCAGGCCGTCCGTGGTTCAGCCGCCAAGAGATTGACACCCACCCGCAAGCGCGAGATGCCTTGCGAGGTCGCGAGGTGGCGTGGTTGGCTGACCCGATTGATGCGCTGGTGCTGCACATCCAAGGCTCAGGCCGTGTGCGCATCGCCAACCCCGACGGGACAACGCGCATGGTGCGATTGGCGTTTGCCGGCTCGAATGAGCAGCCGTATCAAAGTGTGGGCCGTTGGTTGCTGGACCGCGGCTTGATTCGTGATGCCTCATGGCCTGGCATCAAAGCGTGGATTGTCAGTACGCAACAAAGCAACCCACGCTTGGTGCAAGAGATGTTGTGGAGCAATCCGCGTTATGTGTTTTTTCGCGAAGAAGTGCGCAGTGCGGCAGATGTCGATCTGGGACCGCGTGGTGCGCAAGGTGTTCCGCTGACCGCTGGGCGTTCCATCGCGGTGGACAAAGATTCCATTCCTTATGGCACGCCAGTGTGGTTAGCCAGCGCAGGCCCCAACGCCAACTTGCAACGACTGGTGTTTGCACAAGACACCGGCAGCGCCATCGTCGGGGCTGTGCGGGCCGATTACTTTGCCGGCACAGGGCCGGACGCGGGGGACTTTGCTGGGCGTATGAAGCAAAACTTGCGTTTATGGGTGTTGTGGCCGAGACAATAATTAACACTTATTTCTCATAGAATTCAAACTCCTGTAACTTTCTGGAGTATTCCGAGATGAGAAAACTAGCCATTGCAGCCATTGTGCTCAGCCTGACGGGTTGTGCGCTCCAACGTTTTGATGTGCGCCCTGAGACACAAAACGCACCCACATACGACGACTCACAAACATTCTGGGTGAGTGGTATTGGCCAAAGCGAGTCCATCGATGCAGCCAAAGTGTGCGGCAGCGCCTCGAATGTTCAACGCATTGAAACGCAAAGAACCGCAGGCAGCGTGGTCCTCGGTCTGCTGACTTTGGGCATCTACACCCCACACCAAATCCGTGTTTATTGCACCCGCTAATCGAAAGGACAACATCATGAAAAAAATCATCCTTCCTTTGATCTTGGTTGCAACATTGACAGCGTGCGCGACACAGACTGCCTATGTGAATGGTCAAACCGGTAAATTGAGCAAAGAAGAAGCGCAAACGTTCTACGTGGGTGGCTTGGGTCAAACGCAAACCTTGGATGCAGCAGCCATCTGCGGTGGCGCGAACAAGGTCGTGAAAGTTGAGCGTGTGACATCATTCCTGAACGGCCTCATGGGCGTGTTGACATTCTCGATCTACACACCCTTCGATGCCAAGGTGTATTGCCAAGGCTAAGCCCTCGTTGCTTTCAAAAAGCCCTGCCCGCAAGGTCAGGGCTTTTTTCATGTCGCTCAAGTTCTCGCTGGGTTCTTGGGATGCGCTCTAAACTCAACGCAGGGATATACCGTTGCTTTTTAGGAGTCCGACATGCATGCCCCCCTGCCCGAGTCTATTCGTCGCGCACTTGACACCGTGACGCTGGACGACAAATACAGCCTCGATGTAGGGCGTGCATTCATGAGCGGGGTGCAAGCGTTGGTCAAGTTGCCCATGCTGCAACGCCAGCGCGACGCGCTGCAAGGCAAAAACACCGCAGGTTTCATCAGCGGGTATCGTGGCTCACCACTGGGTACGTATGACCAGTCGTTGTGGAAAGCCAAGCCTTATTTGCAAGCGCAAAACATCGTCTTTCAACCGGGTGTGAACGAAGAGTTAGCGGCCACTGCGTTATGGGGGACGCAGCAACTGGGCTTTGCCCCGAAAGGCAGCAACAAGTTCGACGGCGTGTTTGGCATTTGGTACGGCAAAGGCCCAGGCGTAGATCGTTGTTCGGATGTGTTCAAGCATGCCAACATGGCAGGCACCACCCCGTGGGGCGGCGTGCTAGCGGTGGCGGGTGACGACCATGTGGCGAAGAGTTCCACGGCCGCACACCAAAGCGATCACATTTTCAAAGCCTGCGGCACACCGGTGTTTTTTCCGAGCAGCGTGCAAGAAATATTGGATTTGGGTTTGCACGCCATCGCCATGAGTCGCTTCAGCGGCGTGTGGTCAGGCATGAAGACGATTCAAGAAATTGTGGAGTCCAGCGCCACCGCCGTGATTGACCCCGAGCGCGTGAATATCATCATCCCGGAATTCGACATGCCACCCGGTGGCTTGCACATTCGTTGGCCCGATACCGCGTTAGAGCAAGAGGCGCGTTTGTTTGATTACAAGTGGTATGCCGCCCTCGCCTACGTGCGTGCCAACCGTTTGAACCACAACGTGATTGCCGGACCGAATGACCGACTTGGGTTGATTGCCAGCGGCAAGGCTTTCAACGACACACGTCAAGCCTTGTTGGATTTGGGGTTGGGTGATGCCACCTGCCGTCGTCTGGGCATTCGTTTGCACAAAGTGGCCGTGGTGTGGCCTCTGGAGGCGCAGCTCACGCGTGAGTTTGCCAATGGGTTGCAAGAGATTTTGGTGATCGAAGAAAAGCGCCAAGTCATTGAATACCAGCTCAAAGAAGAGCTGTACAACTGGCGCGCCGATGTGCGCCCGAATGTCTTGGGCAAGTTCAACGACATGGGGGATGGCCCAAGCGCAGACAGCCCCTTTGGGGGCGGGGGCGAATGGTCCATGCCCAACCCCAGCGCTAACACGTTGCTGCGCGCCAATGCAGACTTGAACCCCGCGCTCATTGCCAAGGCGATTGCGCAACGTGTGCTCAAGCTTGGCGTGGATACAGATACCCAAGCACGCATCCACACACAGCTGGCGATCATCGCGGCGAAAGAGGCTCAGATGAATGTGCTGACGGTCAAAGCCGACCGCATGCCGTGGTTCTGCTCGGGCTGCCCACACAACACCAGCACCAAAGTGCCAGAGGGTTCGCGTGCCATGGCTGGTATTGGCTGCCATTTCATGACCTTGTGGATGGACCGCAGTACCGAAGGCTTCACGCAAATGGGTGGTGAGGGTGTGCCGTGGGTGGGGCAACAACCGTTTGTGAACGAAACGCACATGTTTGCCAATCTAGGCGATGGCACCTATTTTCACAGTGGCATCTTGGCCGTGCGCCAAAGCATTGCGGCTGGGGTGAACATCACCTACAAAATTTTGTACAACGATGCGGTGGCCATGACGGGTGGGCAGCCGGTCGGTGAACGCCCAGGCGAGGAAGGCAGCCTTGCTGCGTCGGGACACACGGTGGTGCAAATCGCACAAAGCATGAAAGCCGAAGGCGCGCAGCGCATCACAGTGGTGACGGATGAGCCAGAAAAATACGAAGGCGTTGATTTGGTCAGCGGCGTGGCCGTGTTTCACCGCGATGAGCTGGACCGTATCCAACGGGAGATGCGCGACATCAAAGGCTGCACCATCATCATCTACGACCAAACCTGCGCCACCGAAAAACGCCGTCGTCGCAAACGCGGCACGATGGTCGACCCCGCCGTGCGCGTGCTCATCAACGATTTGGTGTGCGAAGGATGTGGCGATTGCGGTGTGCAAAGCAACTGCTTGAGCGTGGAGCCCTTGGACACCGAGTGGGGACGCAAACGCACCATCAACCAAAGCACGTGCAACAAAGACACCAGTTGTTTGAAAGGTTTTTGTCCGAGCTTTGTCACGGTTGAAGGCGGACAACTTAAGAAAAAAACCAAGGGCGTGTCGCGCATGGCTTTGCCAGATGTGGTGTTGCCCGAACCCACCTTGCCAGACACCACCCACGCATGGGGCACCGTTGTGGCGGGGGTGGGTGGTACAGGGGTCATCACGATTGGGCAGTTGTTGGGCATGGCCGCGCACCTCGAGGGCAAAGGCATCGTCACGCAAGATGCGGCGGGTCTTGCCCAAAAAGGCGGTGCCACATGGAGCCATGTGTTGATTGCCGATACCCAAGAGGCGATTCGCACCACACGCGTTAGCATGGCTGCTGCAGACCTTGTACTTGGTTGTGACCCCATCGTGACCGCGGGCAAAGAAACCTTGCAGCGCATGCGCGCTGGCCGAACACACGTGGCGCTCAATGTGCACAGCGCACCCACGGCCGCATTTGTGCGTAACGCCAATTGGCAAAATCCAGGCGAGGCGTGCATCGCTGAAATCGTCCATGCCGTTGGTGCTGAAGACGTGAGCACGTTCGACGCAGACCGCGTGGCTACGCAAGTGCTGGGCGATAGCATTTTTGTCAATCCCATGATCTTGGGCTTTGCGTGGCAAAAGGGTTGGCTGCCTCTGAGTTTTGACGCGTTGATGCGCGCGATGGAGCTGAACGAAGTGGCCGTCGCGCAAAACAAAGCCGCTTTTGCTTGGGGCCGTCATTGCGCCCACCATTTCCACGTGGTGCAAGCCCTGCTGGCGCCTGAGCACGTGGTGGAGTTCCACAAACCTCAAAGCGTGGATGCCCTGATAGAAAAACGTGTCGCCTTTCTCACTGCCTACCAAAACGCCGCCTATGCCAGTAGCTACCGTGCCGTGCTCGAGCGTGTGCGTGCAGCGGAAGCACCCTTGCACAAAACCACCCTCACTGAAGCGGTGGCGCGTAACCTCTTCAAGCTCATGGCCTACAAAGATGAATATGAAGTGGCTCGCTTGCACACCGATGCGACGTTCTTGCAAAAGATCGACAGCATGTTTGAAGGCCATTACACGCTCAACTACCACTTGGCTCCGCCGCTCATGGCCAAGACCAATGACAAGGGTGAGTTGCAAAAGCAAAAGTTTGGCCCGCTCATGCTGACAGGGTTCAAACTGCTCAAACACTTCAAAGGCTTGCGCGGTTCGATGTTGGACGTGTTTGGCTACACCGAGGAGCGACGTACCGAACGTGCCCTGATTGCCCAATACCGAGACAGCGTGGCGCTGTGTGTGGGCCAACTCAATGCCAACAACCATGCTTTGGCGGTAGAGATGGCGCGAATACCTGAACAAATCAAGGGGTTTGGTCATGTCAAAGTGCGCCACCTCGCGGCAGCGCGGGAGAGGTGGCGCAACTTGGCAGCGCAGTGGGCAGCCCTCGTCTGAGAGACAAGACCCAGCCGCATACAATCCGCGGTTGGTCTGCTGGGGCGTTTTGCACCCCAGCAGCAGTCCCTCAATTTGGAGTTTGACCGTGTTGATTTCTTCTGCTTTCGCCCAAACCGCACCTGCCGCTGCTGCAGGCAATGACATCATGTCTTCCCTTCAAGGCATGTTGCCTTTGGTGTTGATGTTTGTGGTCTTGTATTTCGTGATGATTCGCCCCCAAATGAAGCGTCAAAAAGAACACAAAGCCATGATCGAAGCCATTGCCAAAGGCGACGAAATCGCAACGGCTGGCGGCTTGCTCGGCAAAGTCACCAAGCTGGGTGAAGGCACGTTGAGCGTCGAAATCGCGGCTGGCGTGGAAGTGCAAGTGCAGCGTCAAGCTGTGGTGCAAGTGCTGCCTAAAGGCACGATTTAATAACTTGCCACTGACGACGAAGCGATCATGAACCGTTACCCCCTTTGGAAGTACGCGATCATCGTGATCGCTTTGTTGATTGGCAGCATCTACACGCTGCCTAACTTTTTTGGCGAAGCGCCTGCGGTGCAGGTGTCGTCTGCCAAGTCGGCCATCAAGGTCGACCAGGTTGTGCAAGAGCGTGTGCAAGCGGCTTTGGCTGCAGCCAACCTCACCCCCGAGGTGCTGACCTTGGACAACGGTTCGCTCAAAGTGCGCTTTGACAACACCGACAACCAACTCAAAGCCAAGGACGCGATTCAGCAAGCTTTGGTGCCGGATGCGAACGATGCGTCGTATGTGGTGGCCTTGAATTTGTTGGCCCGCTCGCCTGCGTGGCTGACTTCGCTGAACGCTGCCCCCATGTATTTGGGCTTGGACTTGCGCGGTGGCGTGCACTTCATGTTGCAAGTGGACATGCCTGCGGCGTTGACCAAAAAAGCAGAGTCATTGGCGGGTGACATTCGCACAGGTTTGCGCGAGAAAAACGTGCGCCACAGCGGCATCAGCCGTCAAGGTCAAACCATTGAAATCCGCTTTCGCGACATGGCCACCCTTGAGGCGGCACAACGTGTGATTCAAGACCAGTTCTTGGACTTGCAAACCACCAGCGCACCCGACGGCTCAGACTTCAAACTGACGGCCATCATCAACCCTGTGGCTGCCAAGCGCGTGCAAGAGCAAGCCATCAAACAAAACATCACCACGCTGCATAACCGCATCAACGAGCTGGGTGTGGCCGAACCTGTGATTCAACAGCAAGGCACTGATCGCATCGTGGTGCAACTGCCGGGCGTGCAAGACACGGCCAAGGCCAAAGACATTTTGGGGCGCACGGCCACGCTGGAAATCCGCATGGTGGACGACAGCGCCGAAGCCCGCGCGGCTGAGTTTGGCAACGGTCCTGTGCCATTTGGTACCGAGCGTTTCTTGGAGCGCAGCGGTCAAGCGGTGATCGTGAAAAAACAAGTCATCTTGACGGGTGAAAACCTCACCGATGCACAACCCGGTTTTGACACCCAAAACCAAGAAGCTGCTGTGCATCTGACGCTCGATGCCAAAGGCGCACGCATCTTCAAAGACGTGACGCGTGAGAGCGTGGGCAAGCGCATGGCGATTTTGTTGTTTGAAAAAGGCAAGGGTGAAGTCGTCACAGCGCCTGTGATTCGCAGCGAAATTGGGGGTGGTCGCGTACAAATTTCTGGCCGCATGAGCACCGTGGAAGCCAACGACACGGCGTTGTTGTTGCGTGCGGGTTCACTCGCAGCGCCGATGGAAATCATTGAAGAACGCACCATTGGCCCAAGCCTCGGTGCTGAAAACATTGCCAAAGGTTTCGACAGCGTCACCTGGGGCTTTGTGGCCGTGACCGCCTTCATGTGTATTTATTACATGCTGTTTGGTGTGTTCTCCAGTGTGTCGCTGGCGGTCAACTTGTTGCTCTTGGTGGCTGTGCTCTCTATGTTGCAAGCCACGCTCACCCTGCCCGGTATGGCGGCGATGGCCTTGGTGTTGGGTATGGCGATTGATGCCAACGTGCTCATCAACGAACGCGTGCGCGAAGAGTTGCGCAACGGCGCGTCGCCTCAGTCGGCCATTCACGCCGGTTACGACCGCGCTTGGGCCACCATCCTTGACTCCAACGTCACCACTTTGATTGCAGGCTTGGCCTTGTTGGCTTTTGGCTCTGGTCCTGTGCGCGGGTTTGCCGTGGTGCATTGCTTGGGCATTTTGACCAGCATGTTCTCAGCGGTGTTCTTCTCGCGCGGTTTGGTCAACGTTTGGTATGGCCGCAAGAAGAAATTGCAAAGCGTGTCTATTGGCACCGTGTGGCGCGCTTAAAAGGAATACATCGTGGAATTTTTTAAGATTAAAAAAGACATCCCGTTCATGAAGAACGCGATTGCGTTCAACGCCATCTCGTTCATCACGTTCTTGGCCGCGGTGTTTTTCTTGTTCAGCCGTGGTTTGCATTTGTCCGTTGAGTTCACGGGTGGCACGCTGATGGAAGTCAGCTACAGCCAACCTGCCGACCTCAATGCCGTGCGCGATCAAATTGCCAAGCTCGGTTTCTCTGATGTGCAAGTGCAAAACTTTGGCACCGCCCGTGATGTGATGATTCGCATGCCTGCTGTCAAGGGCCAAAGCTCTGCCCAGCAAAGCGACCAAGTGTTGACGGCTTTGAAGCAAGCCGATGCCACAGCCCAGTTGCGCCGCACCGAGTTTGTCGGTCCTCAAGTGGGCGACGAGTTGGCAGCTGACGGCCTCAAGGCGTTGGCCTTTGTGGTGGTGGGCATCATGATTTATTTGGCCATGCGCTTCGAGTGGAAGTTTGCCGTGGCCGCCATCATTGCCAACTTGCATGACGTGGTCATCATCTTGGGCTTCTTCGCCTTCTTCCAATGGGAGTTCTCGCTGCCGGTGTTGGCGGCGGTGTTGGCTGTGTTGGGTTATTCGGTGAACGAGTCGGTGGTGATCTTTGACCGTATTCGCGAGAACTTCCGTCGTTATCGCAAGATGAACACGGTGGAAATCATTGACAACGCCATCACCTCTACCATCAGCCGCACCATCATCACCCACGGCTGTACGCAGCTCATGGTGTTGTCCATGTTGCTGTTCGGTGGCGCTACCTTGCACTACTTTGCATTGGCGCTGACCATTGGTATTTGTTTCGGTATTTACTCATCTGTGTTTGTGGCTGCGGCCATTGCCATGTGGTTGGGTATTCGCCGTGATGATCTGATTAAGCACCACCATGCCGCCAAGGTTGAGGGTGATCCAGAAGATCCAAATTCAGGCGCTGTGGTTTAAGCCTGTGCGTTGCCCATAAAAAAGCCGGTTTTTGTACCGGCTTTTTTGTGTCTGTTGATCGCGTGTTCGCTGCGTTGAGCGTTGGCAGTTCTTGCTCAGTGCGCTACCCGATCATCCCCATCACACAACTCATCCAGCACCAACGCATCGGGCTCTAAACCGATGCTCCAGTACACCATGAGCACGATGATTTTGAGATCGTCCAAATGCATGGGGTGGCCGGGGATAGCCATGGCGCGGTCCAACACGATTTCGCGCATGTGGGGCGACAGCACATCCGCAGATTCAAGGAAGTTGATGAAGCCCAAACACTCGGCGCCTAAATGGTCTTGCTCGGCGACAGAGTACACACGCATGCTGTGCGCCGATTCGGTGTGGTGTTGGCGTGCGGATTGGCTGATGTCGATCAGCTGTGTTTTGTGCGAAGCCAAGTTCAGCGCGTCGAGCCACGACAACGCTTGTTGGATGTCATCGACTTCAAAACCCACCGCGCTGAGTTTGCGGCCCAGCTGCTCTGGCTCGGGACACGCATCGCCTCGCCAGTAGTTTTCATAGACGAATACGAGCACTTCAAACATGGGGCCAATATACATGTTTTCTGCACTAAGCAACGGCCAAACGTTGAAACAAACCACCAGGTAGCCGGCCTACCGCACCGTCGAGTTCCAGTGTGAGTAATTGCGCTTGCAAACTCGCGGTGTCTAGTCCGCATCGGGCTTGCAAGGCATCTAGGCTAACGGGCCCGTAACCCATGTGGGTGAGCAATGGATGCTCGTCGGTGTTGGGTGCCTTGGTAAACAAAGGGGCTTGTTGTGGCGACGCAAGCTGCAACTCTTCCAGCACATCTTGCGCGTTCTCTACCAACTTGGCACCTTGGCGAATCAAAGCATGGCAGCCGTGCGATTGCGTGGCATGGATGGAGCCGGGAATGGCCAGCACTTCTCGTCCTAATTCAAGGGCCATCTTGGCGGTGATGAGCGAGCCCGATTTGAGCGCGGCCTCCACCACCAAGGTACCTAATCCGAGTGCCGCAATGATGCGGTTGCGTTTGGGAAAGTGATGCGCCAGAGGCGCCGTACCCAAGAGGTATTCGCTGACCAACAAGCCATGCTGCGCAATGTCGCTTGCCAGTGTTTGATGCTGGCGTGGGTACACGCGGTCCAGTCCCGTGCCGACCACTGCAACCGTGTGCCAGTGTTGTGCGTTGCTGGCGACTTGGTCTCGGGCTTTGCCACCCTGCAAAGCGCCTTGGTGTGCCGCACCATCTACGCCTAAGGCCAAGCCCGACACCACACACAAGCCTGCGCTGCTGAGTGCCTCACCAAATTGTTTTGCCGTTTGCGCGCCTTGTGGTGTGGGGTTGCGACTGCCCACAACCGAGATGGCGTTGCCGAGCGTGGCATGGGTTTGTCCTGCCACGTACAGCAAGAGTGGTGGGTCTGAGAGCTGCAGCAGTTCGTTGGGGTAATGCGCGTTACCCAACGTCCATACGGCGTGGCTGTGGGTGTCGGGTTGATGCATCAACCAGTGTTGGGTGCGCACACATTGCACGGCCAGTTCGTTGGGCACTTGCAGCAAGGCTTGGGCTTGCAGAGGCGTTACCACTTGGCGCAGGGCCGCTTCGGTTTGTTCAAACACCGCTGGGGGGCTGCCAAAGCAGGCGAGCAGACGACGGGCTGCGTCGTTGCCTACACCGTCCGTCATGCTCAAACGCAGCCAAGCCCTTAACTCGTCTTTGTCCATGTGACTCTCCTGTGTAATGTGAAAGCCATTGTCAGAACGCGTGTTGGGAATAAGCGATGCCGTAGGTCGAAAACTTCAAAAGCGGAGACAATCAGGGCATGCCCAAGTTAGACATTCTTCGATACCCCGATCCCAAACTCCACACGGTCGCCAAGCCCGTCAAAGAGATTGATGCGCGCATCAAAACCTTGATTGCCGACATGTTGGAAACCATGTACGACGCCAACGGCATCGGTCTGGCCGCCACACAAGTGGATGTCCACGAGCGTTTGGTGGTGATTGACACCTCTGAGGAGCGTGACGAACCGATGGTGTTGATCAACCCAGAAATCACGTGGATGGGCGATGAGCGCGTCAAAGGTGACGAAGGCTGTTTGTCCGTGCCTGGCATTTACGACGGTGTGGAGCGAGCCACGCATGTCAAAGTCAAAGCTTTAGACGAACACGGCAAAGAACGCACCCTCGAAGCTGAAGGCCTGTTGGCTGTGTGCATTCAACATGAGTTGGACCATTTGATGGGCAAAGTGTTTGTCGAATACCTCTCGCCTTTGAAGCGTAACCGCATCAAAACCAAGTTGCTCAAAGCCCAGCGTGACGACGAGTGAGGGGCTGACATGAGCCAAGCTTTGCGCGTTATTTTTGCAGGCACGCCTGAGTTTGCCGCCGTGGCACTGGCCCAAATTTTGGCTGCAGGCCACACCGTTCCTTTGGTGTTGACCCAGCCCGACCGACCTGCTGGCCGTGGCATGAAGTTGCATGCTTCGGCGGTCAAAGCGCTGGCTTTGCACCACCACATTCCTGTTGCGCAGCCCTTGAGTCTGCGCTTGGATGGCAAATACCCAGACGATGCCGCACAGGCCAAAGCTGCGATTGACGCGGCGCAAGCCGATGTGATGGTGGTGGCTGCTTACGGCCTCATCTTGCCGCAGTGGACGCTGGATGCGCCGCGCTTGGGTTGCCTCAACATTCATGCCTCGCTGCTGCCTCGCTGGCGGGGTGCTGCGCCCATTCACCGCGCTATTGAGGCGGGGGATGCGCAAACCGGCGTGGTCATCATGCAAATGGATGCAGGCCTCGACACCGGCGACATGCTGTTGACGGACGTGTTGAACATCGCCGCAGACGACACCACCGCCAGCCTGCACGACCGCTTGGCCGACATGGGCGGCGCACTGGTGGTGCGCGCTTTGGCTGATGCACAGGCAGGCAAGTTGCAAGCGGTGAAGCAACCGGAGGCCGGCATTACTTACGCGCACAAAATTGAAAAAAACGAAGCGGCTGTGGATTGGCAGCAATCGGCCGAGGTCATTGGCCGACGTGTGCGTGCGTTCAACCCCTTCCCTGCTGCATCAGCGCAGTTGGGAGCGGAGGTCATCAAACTTTGGCGTGCCACCGTGCAATCGACGGTGCATAACGCCAAGCCCGGCACTGTGTTGAGTGCTGACGCACACGGCGTGTGCGTGGCCTGCGGTGAAGGCGCACTGTGCGTGACCGAGTTACAGCGTGCAGGCGGCAAGCGCTTGAACGCCGCTGACTTTTTGCGTGGCTTTGCACTCACGCCTGGCCAATGTTTTGAGCCACACGCCACCCACAAAACCGCCTGATGTTTTGGCAGCGCAGACTCCAGCAACACCCTGAGTTTCGAATTGGGGCACAGCACTATGCGCAACAGGCGCTGGGCCAAGTGGCTTGGGGTTTGATGACCGGCGTGGCGATGGTCAAGTCGGGCATGAGCGTGTTTGAGTCTGTGGCCATGACGCTGTTGGTGTATGCCGGTAGCTCGCAGTTGGCGGCGATTCCTTTGATTGCCGTGGCTGCGCCTGCATGGGTGATTTTGGCCACTGGCTTTTGTGTCAACTTACGCTTTGTGGTGTTCAGCCTGCACTTGCGCCCTTACGTGATGCACCTTTCACGCAGCATGCGCATGGCGGTGGGCTACTTCACCACCGACATCACGTATGTGTTGTTCACCAAACGTTTTCACACCGTGGCGCAGAACGATGAAGAGCACACCGCGCATGAGGCCTACATTGCCGGCGCAAGCTTTTTGAATTGGGCGGTGTGGATGGTGTCGAGCTTGTTGGGCGTGGCGTTGGCCAACATCATTCCGCCCGCATGGGGCTTGGGTTTTGCAGGCATCTTGTGTTTGCTGGGTATTCAGTGCTCGCTGGCCAGTTCACGCTTGCGTGTGTTGGCGGCCGTTGTGGCGGGTGTCACGGCGGTGTGGACGTATGCCTTTCCGTTGCGGCTCAACATCGTGTCGGCCATTGCCATGGCGGTGCTGGTCAGTATGTTGGCCGAACACGTCAAGCCAGCGCCGGCGCAAAGGGGGCACGCATGATGGACATCAATTGGTGGACGCTGGGTGTGATCGTGGGCTTGGCGGCTGTGACGGTGGTGTCACGCAGTTTTTTCTTTTTAAGTAACCGTGAGTGGCATTTGCCTCATTGGGCACAGCGCGGCTTGCAATACGCGCCGATTGCGGCACTGTCCGCCGTGGTCGTGCCCGAAATCGTGATGACACAAGGTGCATGGATTGCCACTTGGCAAGATGCCCGCATCTTTGCCGCGGCGGTTGGGGTGGCGGTTTACTTTGCCAAGCGCGATGTGTTGTTGACCATCGTGCTGGGCATGGCGGTGTACTTGCCGCTGCATGTGGGCTTGGGCTGGTAAGCCGCAAGCCCTGCGGATTTAACCGCGCATCAATTTAGCCACGCACAAACAACGTGACGAGTTCGTCAGACCCCACCTGGCGGCTCCAGTGGCCGTGTACCTTCGGGTCAAACGTCGCCCCTGTGGGCAACACATCGGCCGAGTAAAAGTGCTCGCCGGGGCCAAAGATGCGCGATGTGCCGTCTTGCAAAAAGATTTCCATTTGGCCTTCCAACACAAACAACCATTGCGGGTTGTCGGTGCAATGAAAGTCGCTGCGAAACCCCACAGGGCTGCGGCGCAGCTGAAAACCATCGCTGGCCATCAGGGGCGACAAACGCGCTTGTGGTTTGCCTTCGGACAGCGCCACTGTTTCTTCGCGGAAACGCGCGAAGCCGTCGGTGTCGGTGAAGAGGATGACTTTGTTGAATGTGCTCATGCCGTTACTTTAGCGCGGCTGTGGCTCATTGATAACTTTGCAATTCATGGCTGATGGTGATGGGGTAGCCATTGACCGGCATCACGCCGCTGTAGGCATACGTAGATTTTGTTTTAACGGGCATCAAATCATTTGCTCTTTTGTATGTCTCGGTTGTCACGGTTCGGGTTGTGCCCGCTGCGTCTGTGTATACAGTTGTGAATGAAAAGTGCAACGCTGCGAATGTGCCAGCAGGGACGACGACCGACTCCACTTCACCAACACGGCCTGTTTGAGTGAATGTCATGGGAGCACCTACCCCGCAAGTTTCGGTCCACGTCGATGACCACGTACTCCCGATGGAGACGGGATAAGTTGGCCCGCCACCATGTGGACTGAATGTGCATGTGCTGCCGTCGGCTATCCAAGTGACAGAGCTGGTGTGGTAGAAGCTGTTGATGGTTATGTCGGCGAGTTTGACGTGATAGTCCGTTCCGTTGACCGTGCCTGAGCTATGGGTTGGGTCATCCTCTCGGTAGGTGTATGAGCCATCTGAATTCACGGCTGTGACAGTCATTCGCAAGCCACCAGACATGGTGATCGTGTTGTCTGAGTTATCAACCACGACCACATTGAGAATGCGTTGCGCACCCAATGTCGGACTCGATGGGCTGTAGCTGTTCACGGTGGTTGTCGTGCTACTTCCGCCGCCGCAGCCACTGAGCATCAGGATGAGCAAAGACCCAACAAATTTTTTCATGACATGTCCTGCAAAAATAAAGCTTAATTTTACTTCTTAAGTATTAAAAATAAATTTAAAGTCTGCCCTCCATAAACCTTGCTTAACCTTCCATTTGATGAAGTGCGCCGACGAGACAATGGCCTTATCAAGAGCCCACAGGCTTGTTCACAATCAAGGCTTACATACAGGAGCAACCTATGAGCAAAGTAGCAGTCGTCACAGGCGCGAGTTCGGGCATTGGCAGGGCGTGTGCCTTGGCTTTGTTGGCCGAGGGCTGGCATGTGGTGCTGGTGGGGCGACGCGCTGACGCGCTTGAGGTCACCGCACAAGCCGCAGGTGCACACGCGGGCAATGCGTGGGCGGTGGCGTGCGACGTGAGTCAAGAAGAGTCAGTGGCTCAGTTGTTTGAGGGCGTACGCGCCAAATATGGTCGCGTGGATTTGCTGTTCAACAACGCCGGCATCTTTTTGCCTGCCAGCACGCCCGGCGATTTGTCGGGGGCTGACTGGCGTCGCTCAGTGGATGTCAATTTCAACGGCGCGTTTTATTGTTTGTCGCACGCATTCAAGCTCATGCAAACGCAAAGCCCACAGGGCGGGCGCATCATCAACAATGGGTCGATTTCGGCGCACGCGCCGCGTCCCGGCTCTATCGCCTACACGGCCACCAAGCACGCCATCACGGGCATGACCAAAGCCGCCGCGTTGGATGGCCGCGCGTTTGATATTGCGGTGGGCCAGATGGACATTGGCAATGTGGCCAGCGACATGACCGAGAAATTTGCCGCAGGTATTTTGCAGGCCGATGGCAGCGTTCGGCCCGAGGCGCGCATGGACATGCAAGGCGTGGTTGATACCTTCATGGCCATGGCGCGTTTGCCGCTGACGGCCAATGTGCTGTTTATGACGGTGATGGCCACCAAGATGCCGTTTGTGGGGCGCGGTTAACGTGCCAATTTCGCGCAAGCTCTAACTTTTAGAATGCCTACAGCTTTTAACTTTTTTCGCATCCACCATGAACGTCATTCGCTTCTCTGATTTGTGCGCCAACGGCTCGGCCAAGGGCAAACGTGTTTTCATCCGTGCTGACCTCAACGTGCCGCAAGATGACGCAGGCAACATCACCGAAGACACCCGTGTGCGCGCCTCTGTGCCAGCGATTGAAATGGCGCTCAAGGCGGGCGCGGCGGTCATGGTCACGTCGCATTTGGGTCGTCCAACGGAGGGCGAGTTCAAGCCAGAAGACTCTTTGGCTCCCGTGGCCAAGCGTTTGGGCGAGTTGTTAGGCCGTGATGTGCCACTGGTGTCTAACTGGGTGGACGGCGTGACGGTTGAGCCAGGTCAGGTGGTGTTGTTGGAAAACTGCCGCGTCAACAAAGGTGAGAAAAAGAACGCGCCTGAATTGGCCCACAAGCTCGCGGCCTTGTGCGATATCTTTGTGCATGACGCGTTTGGTACCGCCCACCGCGCCGAAGGCACGACCTATGGCATCGCGCAGTACGCGCCTGTCGCCTGCGCTGGCCCCTTGTTGGCTGCAGAGATTGACGCCATCACCCAAGCTTTGGCCAACCCCAAACGTCCACTGGCCGCCATCGTGGCGGGCAGCAAGGTGTCGACCAAGCTGACCATTCTCAAGAGCCTCGCCAACAACGTGGACCAGCTCATTGTGGGTGGCGGCATTGCCAATACTTTCATGTTGGCAGCTGGCTTGAACATTGGCAAAAGTTTGGCCGAGCACGATTTGGTGATTGAGGCCAAAGCCGTGATTGAGCTGATGAAAGCACGCGGCGCTGAAGTGCCAATCCCCACCGATGTGGTCACGGCCAAAACCTTCGCCGCTGACGCAGTGGCCACCGTGAAGAAAGCCACCGATGTGGCCGACGACGACCTCATTTTGGACATCGGCCCAGAGACCGCAGCCAAGTTGGCCGCACAGCTCAAGCAAGCCGGCACGATTGTGTGGAACGGCCCTGTGGGCGTGTTTGAATTTGCAGCGTTCGAGAACGGTACCAAAACCATCGCCCATGCCATTGCCGAATCCAGTGCATTCAGCATCGCTGGCGGTGGCGACACCTTGGCCGCTATTGCCAAGTACGGCATCGAAAAGCAAGTGGGCTACATCTCCACCGGCGGCGGCGCCTTCTTGGAAGTGCTGGAAGGCAAAACCTTGCCTGCGTTTGAGATTTTGACAAAACGCGCAGCGGGTTAATCACCAAGCACACGCAAACGCAAACAACTGTCGGCTCATGCTGTCTTGGCTGATGGGTCGCCAGCCCTCGGGCACGGGGAGCGCTTTGATGGCGGGGCCATTGCCCATTTTGTTGGGGTGGCTGCTGGCACTGAGGGTTTTGTATTTGCCTTCTGCGCAGTCGTAGTCGATGTACGACTTGACCGATTGTTGGCCCGTGGCATCGGGGCTTTGCAGGTCGTACACCACCCACACGCGTTTGTTATTGCCCATTTTCACAATGGCAGTGGAGTCCACATAGACGGTGGCCACTTCGTTGCGCGTGACGGTGACCCACATGGCGTGAGAGGCTGCAGAGGCCACGGCCATCCAGAGCAAAACAAGTTGTTTCATGGAAATGAAGCGTACAAGAAAAAGCCCCGCATTGCGGGGCTTTGACGTTGCGGTGTTTAGGCCGCCTTCATGGCGCGAGGGCTGGTGACCTTGCCTTCGTAAGTGGTCCAGCTGTCGGTTTTGAAGTCATACAGCTTGCAATCGCGTGCGGTTTGGAAATACCACTTCCAAGAGAACGGCTGAACGATGATGCGTTCTGGCAGCAACTCTTCGAGTTTGCTTTGCGCTTGTTTTAACTTGTACAGAGGAATGCTCATGTCCAAGTGGTGAGCGGTGTGCTCCATGATGTGGTGCATCAGCGCGCCAATGTTCAAGGGGAAGGTCAAGTGCACGGTGGTAGACACAAAAGGCGATGCCTTAGACCAGCCGGTGCGCTCTTCATGCCAAGACACGTCCACATGGGTGTGGTGCACGTACACCACGAAACCAATCATGCTGACCCAGAAGAAGAACGGCACGACCACGCCCATCAACAAAATGTAGCCGATGGATTGTTCCGTGGCGATCGCCGCCCAAGCCATGACCGCGACCCAAGCGATGCCGAAAGCCGTGATCAGCAAACAGTCCTTGGTGAAGATGGGGCGGCGTGTGGGCATGTTCTTTTCATTTGGAAACACCATCTTGTTCCACCAGATTTCGATCATGTAGTACAGGCCAGGTGCCCAGCCGCTGCGGTAGATGCGGTCTTTGAGTTTTTCGCCAGTGCTCAGCGCGGCGTACTCTTCGGGGGTGTAAGGGGCCCACACGAAGTCAAAGTTTTTGAGGTTGGTATAGCCGTGGTGCACCACGTTGTGGCCAATGTCCCACAGGCTGTAGGCGGTCAACGAGGGCAAAAAGGCAATGCGGCCCAACCATTTGTTGAGCGTGCGGTGTGGTGTGAGGCTTTGGTGACAGGCGTCATGGCCCAAGATGAACAGGCGACCAATCACGAAGCCTGCCACGCAGCCGCTCAAGAGCTTGGCCCACCAAGCTTCGAATAGCACGGTCCCGGCCATGAGGGCGCCCCAGAGCACGTAGTCGACGACGAGCAACACAATGGCCAGCACCGTGGTGCGTTCAGCCAAAGGAATCAGCCACTCACGCATGACTTTGCGGTGTGGCATCGGTTCGCCAGGAAGGATGGGTTTGATAGTTGTGGTCATAGGTGACGAATCTTAGGTGAGCTTGGATGATGCGCACTGATTTGCATCAATTAGTGGCAGATTATCGCTGCTTAACCTCAGAAATGGGTGTTTACCCTTTCGCGTTCCATGGCATTGCGGGCTCGTCTGAGTTAAAAAGTGTCTATTTGCGGAATTTTTTGCGCCTCGATGTCGCGCCGTTGTGTGTGTCAATACATGCCAGAATCAAGCAAACAAAACACATCAGGAGACAGACATATGGCACGTCACGCCACCAAAATTGTTGCTACTTTAGGCCCAGCTTCCAGCGATCCAGCCTTGCTCGAAGACATGATTCGGGCCGGTGTGAACGTGGTTCGTCTCAATTTCAGTCACGGCAAAGCCCAAGACCACATTGACCGTGCACGTCTTGTGCGCGAAGCTGCCGCCCGTGCAGGCCGTGAAGTAGCCATCATGGCCGACCTGCAAGGCCCCAAGATTCGCGTCGGCAAGTTTGTGGATGGCAAGGTCATGCTCGAAAACGGCGCCAAGTTTGTGTTGGATGCCTCACGCACCGAACCTGGCGACCTGCAAGGCGTGGGTTTGGACTACAAGGAGTTGCCCCGCGACGTGAAGCCCGGCGATTTGCTGCTGTTGAACGACGGTCTGATTGTCTTGACGGTTGAAACCGTACGCGGTGAGCAAGTGCACACCACCGTCAAAGTGGGCGGTGAGTTGTCCAACAACAAAGGCATCAACAAACAAGGCGGTGGCTTGACGGCACCTGCCTTGACCGGCAAAGACATGGAAGACATCAAAACCGCGATGAGCTTCCAAGCCGATTACCTCGCGGTGAGCTTTCCTAAAAACGCCACCGACATGGAAATGGCGCGTCAACTTGCCAACGTGGCTGGCGCTGAATACAAACACAAGCCGGGCTTGATCGCCAAGATCGAGCGTGCCGAGGCCATTCCTTTGCTGGATGAAATTTTGCGTGCCAGTGACGGCATCATGGTGGCGCGTGGCGACTTGGCCGTGGAGGTGGGCAACGCGGCAGTTCCCGCGCTGCAAAAACGCATGATCAAGCTGGCACGGCAACACGACAAAGTGGTGATCACCGCCACACAGATGATGGAGAGCATGATCACCAACCCCGTGCCTACCCGCGCCGAGGTGAGTGACGTGGCCAATGCGGTGATTGACGGCACGGACGCGGTCATGCTCAGTGCTGAAACCGCTGCTGGCAAATACCCGCTTGAAACCGTGCAAGAAATGTCCAAAATTTGCGCCGCCGCCGAAGCCGCCGAGGACGTAGAGCTGGACGCTGATTTCGAAGGCCAAACGTTCAATCGCATTGACCAGACCATTGCGATGGGTGCTTTGTTCACGGCCCACCATTTGGGCGCCAAGGCCATCGTCGCCTTGACAGAGTCTGGTTCGACCGCGTTGTGGATGAGCCGCCATCGCATTCACATTCCAATTTACGCCGTGACCACCAAGGTGGCATCACAACGCCGCATGGCCTTGTTTCGCAATGTGCGTCCCTTGTTGATGGACACCAGTGCTGACCGCGACACGGCCTTGGCCCAAGCGGAGGCGCACTTGAAGTTACGTGGCATTGTGGACGCGGGCGATGTGTACGCCATCACTTGCGGTGACCCCATGGGCACGCCTGGCGGCACCAATATGTTGCGCATTTGCGAGGTGAGCTGATCGTTACAGAGCGCAGAGCTGACGGGCCTGAGCGTCTGTCAGCGGGGTGCCACGCTGCCGCCTTTAAAATTGCCTGCAGTTACATAAGTTTTTAATTTTTGAGGATTTCCCCATGGCACTCGTATCGATGCGTGAACTTCTGGACCATGCTGCAGAGCACGGTTACGGCATTCCAGCTTTCAACGTCAACAACTTGGAGCAAGTGCAGGCTGTGATGGCTGCTGCCGATGCCGTGGGCGCGCCTGTCATCTTGCAAGCCAGCGCTGGCGCACGCAAATACGCGGGTGAGCCGTTCATCAAACATTTGATCCAAGCGGCCACCGAAGCCTACCCACACATTCCTTTGGTCATGCACCAAGACCACGGCACGTCACCCAAGGTTTGCCAAGGCGCGATTGACTTGGGCTTTGGCTCCGTCATGATGGACGGCTCCTTGATGGAAGATGGCAAAACCCCTTCTAGCTTTGACTACAACGTGAGCGTGACCCAACAAGTGGTCGCCATGGCACACAAAGTGGGCGTGTCGGTGGAAGGTGAATTGGGGTGCTTGGGCAACTTGGAAACGGGCGAAGCCGGCGAAGAAGACGGCATTGGCGCAGAGGGCAAACTTGACCACAGCCAAATGCTGACAGACCCCGAAGAAGCCGCGCTGTTTGTGAAAGCCACGCAGCTTGACGCCTTGGCCATCGCCATTGGCACCAGCCACGGCGCTTACAAATTCACACGCGAGCCCACGGGCGACATTTTGGCCATCAGCCGCGTCAAAGAAATTCACGCCCGCATTCCTAACACCCACTTGGTGATGCACGGCTCAAGCAGTGTGCCGCAAGATCTGTTGGCCATGATCAACCAATACGGCGGCAAGATGAAACAGACCTTCGGTGTGCCCGTGTCTGAAATTCAAGAAGCCATCAAGCACGGCGTGCGTAAGGTCAACATCGACACCGACATCCGCTTGGCCATGACCGCAGCTGCGCGCAAGTTCATGTTTGAGAACCCTGAAAAATTCGATGCTCGCGAATGGCTCAAGCCTGCCCGTGAAGCAGCGATGAACATTTGCAAACAACGCTATTTGGAGTTTGGTTGCGAAGGCCAAGGCCGCAAGATCAAGGGCGACAGCCTCTCTGTCGTGGCGGCCAAGTACGCCAAGGGCGAACTCGCTCAGTTGGTGAAATAACTCATGACAGCACTCCACACTTCTGCGCTCACTTCTTTGCCCTTGCTCGCACGCGGCAAAGTGCGCGACAACTACGCCGTGGGCGACGACCGCATCTTGATGGTGGCATCGGACCGCATCAGCGCGTTTGACGTCATCATGGGCGAGGCGATTCCTGGCAAGGGTGAGTTGCTCACCAAGATGGCTCTGTTTTGGTTTGGCAAGCTCGGCCACATTTGCCCTAACCACTTGACGGGCGAAGCGCCTGAGAGCGTGGTGAGCGCCGACGAAGTGGCTCAAGTCACCGGCCGCTCCATGTTGGTCAAACGCTTGAAGCCAATCCCTGTGGAAGCCGTGGTACGCGGCTATTTGGCGGGCAGCGGCTGGCAGGAATACCAAGAGAACCAAGCGGTGTGTGGTGTCAAGCTGCCCAAAGGCTTGAAGAACGCCAGCAAATTGCCAGAGCCCATCTTCACGCCAGCGGCCAAAGCTGCGGTGGGTGACCACGACGAGAACATCACCTACGAACAAGTGGTGGAAATGATTGGTGGCGGCTTGGCCGAAAAAATCAAAACGGTCAGCATTGCGTTGTATGAAACTGCACGTGATGTGGCTGCAGCCAAAGGCATCATCATTGCCGACACCAAGTTTGAATTTGGTCTCGATGCCAACAACGATTTGGTGCTGATGGACGAGGTGCTCACCCCTGATTCGTCACGCTACTGGCCTGTCGAAGGGTACGAGCAGAGCTTCAAAGCGGGTGTGAACCCACCGAGCTATGACAAGCAGTTCTTGCGCGACTGGTTGGAAACCGCCCAAGTGCAAGGCAAGCCGTGGAGCAAATCACCCCCTGCACCGCATTTGCCGCAGGAGGTAATTGCCCAAACCGCTGCCAAATACCAAGAGGCTTGGGATCGGTTGAGAGACTAAGCCTTTTCAGTTCAGCGCCATGCTGAGCTTGCGGCGGTAGCGAGAAATCAACTCCAACACGGGGTCTTCTTGCACAGCAGCTTTGCCGGTTAACTCGATGCCGCCTGCGGATTTTCCGAAGGTGGCATCGTCCGTTTTGGGCTTGGGAGGTGTCATCAGCTCCAAGATCGACACATAGGTTTTGCGCGCCACGTCGTGGTTCCACGTTTTGTCGCGCATGATGATTTCCAGCAACTCTTCCATTGCGTTTTCAAACAACTCGGCGGCAATGAACAGGCGGGCTTTGGCCAAACGCGTCTCAAAGTCGCGTTTGTTTTGGGCGATCAGTGCATCAAACTGCTCAAAGCGCCAGCCGCCACGCTCGTCGCTGGCCACAAACTGCAAGGCTTGCAACCAGTAGTTGAGCGCGTCAAAGCGCAGTTGCAAGGGGATTTCTGTGAGCTTGGGAGCCAAGGCTGCTTTAGCTTCTTCCAGTTCGCCCACCGAGATGAGCAGCTTCACAAAGTTGTAACGGGCCTCGTCGTCTGCAGGGTTGAGGCTCAGGGCTTCTTGCAACTTGGCAATGGCCGCGCCAGCATCGCCAGCTTGTGCCAGTTCTTCGGCTTCTTGGGTGTCGGCCTGCGCGGCCACTTCGCTGTCAGAGGGTAAATGTTTGTCTAAAAACTCACGCACTTTGCCTTCAGGCACAGCGCCCATGAAGCCGTCCACGGGGCGGCCTCCGATCAACAAAATGCACGTGGGCAGGCTTTTCACGCCAAATGCCCCAGCCAGCTGTTGTTCGGTGTCGGCGTTGATCTTGACCAGCTTGAAACGGCCTGCATAGTCGGCCTCTAGCTTTTCGAGCACGGGGCCGAGGGATTTGCAGGGGCCGCACCAGTCGGCCCAAAAGTCCACCAGTACAGGCGTGGTTTGTGAGGCCGCAATCACATTGGCCTCGAAATTTTCCATCGTCACATCAATCATGGGGGTCCCGTCTTAAAATTCGTTTTTGCTCACACACAGCCTTCATCATGACCCAGTGCCAAGTCGGTGTCGTCATGGGTTCCAATTCTGATTGGGACACCATGCAACATGCAGCCCAGATTCTCCAAGAATTTGGCATCACTTTTGAAACCCGTGTGGTTTCCGCCCACCGCATGCCTGATGACATGTTTGCGTACGCCGAGGCTGCGCAAGAACGAGGCCTGCGCGCCATCATCGCCGGTGCGGGTGGTGCGGCGCACTTGCCCGGCATGTTGGCTGCGAAAACCATCGTCCCCGTCTTGGGCGTGCCTGTGGCTAGCAAGCATTTGCAAGGCGTGGATTCATTGCACAGCATCGTGCAAATGCCCAAAGGTATTCCTGTCGCTACTTTTGCCATTGGCAATGCAGGTGCAGCCAATGCCGCGTTGTTTGCTGTGGCGCTGCTGGCATCCACGGATACCGCCTTGGCCGAGAAGCTGCAAGCCTTCCGTGTGGCGCAAACCGAAGTGGCGCGCAACATGACTTTGCCTTCGCACGTATGAGCGGCACTTTGAAGCCATTGCTGCCCGGCTCGACTTTGGGCGTGTTGGGTGGCGGTCAGTTGGGTCGCATGTTTGCCCATACTGCACAACGCATGGGCTACAACACCGCGGTGCTCGACCCCGATGTACAAAGCCCTGCTGGTTTGGTGAGCCATCACCACATTCAGACCGATTATTTAGATGCCACTGGGTTGAAGCAACTGGCGGCTGTGTGCCAAGCGGTTACCACCGAGTTTGAAAACGTGCCCGCCGACGCACTGGCGCAATTGGCTGTGACGTTGCCTGTGTCGCCTGCTGCTTCGGCGGTGGCTGTGGCACAAGACCGTGCACGTGAAAAAGCCCACTTTGTGACATGCGGCGTACCCGTGGCTCCGCATGCGGTGATTGATACGGAAGAGCAACTTGCGGCTGTGGCCGACAATTTGCTGCCCGGCATTTTGAAAACCTCACGCATGGGCTACGACGGCAAAGGCCAGTTGCGCGTGAGCACGCGTGACGAGCTTCATGCGGGTTGGACCAAGCTGGGCCAAGTGCCCTGCGTGCTGGAAAAAATGTTGCCCTTGGCGAGCGAGTGTTCGGTCATCGTGGCCCGCGGTCGCGATGGCGTGATGGTGAATTTGCCTGTGCAACGCAACCTCCACCGCGACGGCATTTTGGCTGTGACCGAGGTGTTTGCGGGCAATGTGCCAGATGCGTTAGCGCAACAAGCCATCACGGCGGCCAAAGCGGTGGCGCAAGAGTTGAACTACGTGGGCGTGTTGTGCGTCGAGTTCTTTGTGTTGGCCGACGGCCAACTGGTGGTGAATGAAATAGCGCCCCGCCCCCACAACAGCGGTCACTACAGCCAAGATGCCTGTGATGTGTCGCAGTTTGAGCTGCAGGTGCGCTGCATGGCTGATTTGCCACTCACCCAACCGCGTCAGCACAGCTCAGCGTTCATGCTGAATTTGCTTGGTGATTTGTGGTTTCCCCAACCGTCAGGGGCAAACACCAACGCTGCGCAAGTTGAGCCAGCGTGGCACGAGGTGTTGGCATTGCCTGGTACGCAGTTGCATTTGTACGGCAAGCGCGAAGCACGCATGGGCCGCAAGATGGGCCATCTCAACATCACAGCCGAAACCCCAGAGGGTGCACGTGCTGTGGCGCTAAAGGCTGCAGCCGTTTTGGGCATTGCGCCGTTTTAAGACCCCATGATTCTTGACGGTCAGTCCCCAAAAGCCATCGCGATTGCGGCGCAAGCCTTGCAACGCGGTGAGTTGCTGGGCTTGCCGACAGAAACTGTCTACGGCCTTGCCGCAGACGCAGGCAATGATGCGGCGGTGGCCAAAATTTTTGAAGCCAAAGGTCGCCCCAGCAACCACCCACTCATCGTGCATGTGGCCAGTGCGCAAGGCGTACAGCGCTTTGCCAGCCATGTGCCTGCCTTTGCGCAAAAGCTGATCGATGCGTTCTGGCCTGGACCCTTGACGCTGATCTTGCCGCGTCGCCCAGACATGGCCGCGGTGGCGGCAGGTGGGCAAAACTCGGTGGGTTTGCGTTGCCCCTCGCACGCAACAGCGCAGGCTGTTCTGCAAAGTGCCGAAGCTTTGGGCGTGTTTGGCGTGGCCGCACCGAGCGCCAATTTGTTTGGTCGCGTCAGTCCCACCACGGCGGCACATGTGGCCGGTGAGTTTGGCGAGGACTTGCTCATCATCGATGGTGGTGCATGCGATGTTGGCATCGAGTCCACCATCGTGGACTGCACCCGTGCCGCCCCAGTGCTGCTGCGCCCAGGTGTGTTGACCCCTCAGCAGTTGAGTGATGCCTGCGGCATGACGGTCATCACCCCTCAAGCTCCAGATGCGGATGCGCCGCGTGCCTCTGGTACGTTGGAGTCCCACTACGCGCCAACAGCGACTGTTCAGTTGATGACGGCAACGGAGTTGCAACACACCATTGATGAAAGTGTGGCGACGGCATGTGGTGCCGTGCCAGGCACGATTGCGGTGTGGTCACGCACCTCTGTGCATGTGCCTTTGAACCAAGCTGCCAAGTTCAAATTGCAAGTCATGCCCATGTCCGCGCAAGACTGTGCACACCAACTCTTCGCCCAATTGCGTGACTTCGATGCCCAAGGTGTCGCTCACATTTGGGTCGAAACCCCGCCCCCAACCCCCGAATGGGAGGGTGTGCGTGACCGCTTGACGCGGGCCGCCACACCAACTCGTTAAACTAACGTGGTACTCAAAGAGAGCCTGTGATGAATCTGATGTTTAGCCGAACCCTCAAAGCCCTGTGCACCGTGATGGCTGCCGCCCTGTTGTCTGCGTGCGGGGGGGCTAGCAGCACGGTGGATCCTTTTATTGCGACACGCGTGATTGTGTTTGGCGATGGTTTCAACTACGTGGATGGTTCAGGTGCAGGTCAGTCAACCGTGCAGACCGGTGAAACAGACATCACCATCGCGGGGCGTATCGCCGCTCGTTATGGCATCGTGACCAAGCAAGTCAGTGGCAGTTACCCCTTGGCCGCAGCCGGTGGTTTCAGTTATGCGACAGCGAATGCACGTGTGGCAGACGTGAATACACAAATTTCAACTTTTTTAAGTTCAGCCGGTTCCGTTGCAAAAAAAGATTTGATCGTCATTGCTGTGGGTAATTGGGATATTTACGATGCGGCTCGTAGCGGTGTGACCAGCATGGACCCCACGACGACGACGTTGGTTACCGCGATACAACGCTTGACGAATGCAGGTGCCGAGCATGTGGTGGTGATGCCTCCGATCAACATGGCGAGAACGCCATGGGCTGCAAGTTCGGGTATTTCACGTAGCACCATTGAAAGCTTGAGCAATACAGCCACAACATCGTTTAACTTCACTTTGTTAGCTAAGCTGACAGCCGCCTACAGACAAGATGCCAAGCCTGTTATGTTTCTGGATCGAACCAGCGACTTCAATGCCTTTGCAGGCTCGGTGGATGCAGGCGGCAACGTTGTGCAGAACTACAGTGGTATTGCTTTGACCAATTTGTCTACCGCGGTGTGTTCTGTATCTAGCCCCGCTGTAGGCTGCGCACTTTCGGGACTGATCGGAGGCGCAACGTCTACGGACTATCAAACCTCCGTGTTTGCCGACGAGATCAACCTGACCCCTGTGATCAACCGTTACTTGGCCGATCGGATGATCGCAACCATGGTATCGATCGGCTGGGCACCTTAACCGTCCTTGCGCCCAAAGCGCAAGCGCATCGCCAAAATACTGGCAGCTAATGCCAGCGTGATCACGTTGGCAATCACCACGGGCCAGGCTTCGATCAGCAAGCCGTAGGCCAACCACAGCGCAATCCCGAGGGTGAATGCGCTGTACATGCCCAATGAAATGCCGCTCACGTCGCGGGTCTTGAAGGTCAACCACGCTTGCGGCACAAAGCTCACGGTGGTCAGACAAGCGGCGGCATAGCCAATCCATTCGGTGTAGTTCATTCCGGTCTTTCGCTATCAGGGTTGTTGTGCTGCCCAGTCAATCATGGCGTCCAGTGCTGGGCGCGCGGCATTGGCGTTGGCGTGGTGCAAGATGGCAACCACCACCAAGCGTTTGCCGGCGGTGGTGTCCACAAAACCAGCCACGCCTGCCACATCACGCAAGCTACCGGTTTTCAAGTGAGCCGTGGCTTGTGCTTTGCTTCGCTTCATCGTGCCGTCTAAACCCGTCACCGGCAGTGAGCTCATCAACTCAGACATGGTGGGCGAGGCCCACGCCACTTGCAGCAAACGCGCCAAGGCTTGGGCACTGATGCGTTCTTCACGGCTCAGTCCCGACCCGTTGTCGAAGGTGGGTACTTCGCCGCCCACGCGTTCGCGCCACCAACGCTGCATCACCTCGCGCGAGGCTTCAAAACTACCGATGTCGCGTTGCTGTTGACTGAGCGTGAGAAACACTTGCTGCGCCATCACGTTGTTGCTGAACTTGTTGATGTCGCGGATGGTTTCGGCCAGCGTCGCAGACTCGATGTTGAAGGCAGGTTGCAAGTTGCTTGGCACATTACCTTCGCGTACTTGGCCGCTTAATTGACCGCCAAGTTGTTGCCACATGCCTGCGATGGCGCGCTGCGCAAACTGCTGGGGGGCGGCGTAAGCAATCGGCCACATTTTTTCGCCGCACACAGCGGGGAAGCTGCCGCTAAAGCGGATGCGTGTGGGGTCAGACCAGTCGGCGCGCAAGCTGCTACGGTAGTCGCTGCAGTCGCCATTGCTCAGCGGCACGGTGGCCGGCATTTGAACGCCGGCGAGTGGTGGCTCGATTTGCACACGCGCCACGTTGGCAGCGCGGTCTGGCACAAATTGAATGAGCAGCGATTTGAAGTTAAGCAGCAACGCATCGGGCGCTGCGTTGTAGGGGCGCAGCGGTTCGCCGTCAAAGCTGGCGGCATCGCGCGGGGCAACGTCAAACGCACTGCGGTCGAGCACGATGTCGCCTTGAATTTTGTGAATCCCCAAGCCTTGAATGCGACGCATCAACAGCCACAGGCGCTCCACCACCAAACGCGGGTCGCCGCTGCCACGCACATACACGTTGCCGTGTAAGACACCGTCACGCACCGAGCCGTCGATGTACACCGGCGTGCGCCACACAAAAGCAGGGCCGAGGGTGTCGAGGGCTGCTGTGGTGGTGGCCAGCTTCATCAGCGAGGCTGGATTCACCCGCACTTGCGCTTGGTGGCTCAGACGTGGTGTGCTGCTGGCGCTGGTGTCGACCACCATCACAGAAAAGTTTTCGCTGGGTACCTTGGCGCGTTGCAGCGCGGCTTGTACCTCTGGGGGCAACTGACCAATGTCGCCAGCTGTGTGTTTAGGAGGCTCACTGCGCACGGTTTTGGAGTGAGGTGCCGCTTGTGTGTGCAAGACAGTACTTGCGCAAACGCAAGCCAAAACAAGGCGCCAAGGGGGAATGTGCACAGAGATCATGGACAAATTATCACTGCCGGGATAATCACACCATGCACAACAACCAGTGGCTGGCTTTAGAGACCAGCACCGACACCCTTTCTCTTGCAGTCGCGCGCGGTGCGCAGACTTGGACACACACCAGCTCTGGCGGCGCGTTGACGTCCACCCACATGATTCCGCAGACCTTGGCCTTGCTCAAGCAAGCAGATTTGGCATTGACCGATTTGCAAGCCGTGGTGTTTGGCCGTGGACCTGGCGCATTCACAGGCTTACGCACGGCCTGTTCGGTGGCGCAAGGCTTGGCCTTTGGTGCGAACCTGCCCGTGTTGCCGATTGACACCTTGTTGGCCGTCGCCGAAGAGGCGCGACAGGCCAGCATCACACCCGTGACCCGCGTGTTGGCAGTGATGGACGCACGCATGGAGCAGGTGTATGTGGCGGCCTATGACTACGACACACAAAGCGGTTGGCGCTGCGTGCAAGCCCCCGAGCTGCACAGCCCCGAGTCGTTGCACTGGCCTGCAGACTGGTTGCCGGATAGTTTCATGGCGGCAGGCAATGCCTGGCCCGTTTATGCGGGGCGTTGGCCTGTTGCGCTCAGTGCGCCGCAAGTGACCGCCTTGCCGACCGCCGCTGCTTTGCTGCGTTTAGCGCCCGCTGCATGGGCGCAGGGTGCGTCAGTGCCTCCCGAAGAGGCACTGCCTTTGTACATCCGTGACAAAGTGGCCCAAACCACCGACGAGCGCATGCACATCAAAGCGCAACAAGCCGCGTCACCGACAATCAAGGCCTAATTTTTCAGTCCCCCATGAACGCCGTGTTGAAACCCGAAGTACGCCTAGAGCCGCTGACCGAAGCGCGGCTTGACGACGTGTTGCGCGTAGAAAACAGCGCTTACGCCCATCCTTGGACGCGTGGCAACTTTGTCGACTCGCTCAAAGCGGGCTATCAGCTGCTGGCGCTGATGGGTGGCGATACCTTGATTGGTTACTTTGTGGCGATGGAGGGGGTGGAGGAAGTGCATCTGCTCAACATCACCGTAGCGCCTGAGTTTCAAGGACAAGGCTATGCGGTGTTGCTGTTAGATGCTTTGTCTTTGTGGTCGCGCAGCCGCCACGCTCAATGGCTGTGGCTGGAAGTGCGCGTGAGCAACGCACGCGCCATGCAGGTGTACGAGCGCTATGGCTATGCCCGAGTGGGCGAACGCAAAAACTATTACCCCGCCGCACAAGGCCAACGCGAACACGCGGTGGTCATGTCGTTGAAGCTGTAAGCTCTGGGCCTCACGTATGACCACCGACACTTTGCACCTCGACAAACGCCAACGGGCCATGCTGGCCGAGATGGGCGTGCGCGTGTGGTCGCCCATGTCCGAAGCCGCCGTCATGGGTGCGCCGGCCGTTGAGACGTTGGTGGTGGACTCCTCGGCCTCGGCGCCTGCGCAAGTTGTGTTGCAAGCGCACGCTGAAGAGGCGCATAGCTTTGCCACTGCCAGCGAGTTGGCCACACACGCTCTTGCCTCTGTGGCAGACGATGAACAAGCCGCACGTCGCATGCCACCCACCGTGGCGAAACCCGTGGCTGCACCCGTCCTCATTCAACGCCCAGAAGGCATTGACCAAATGGACTGGCCGACCTTGCACACCACGGTGTCAGCGTGCCAAGCCTGCACGCTGTGTGGCTCGCGTCAAAACACCGTGTTTGGTGTGGGGGCTCCTGCGAGCGACGGTCAAGCACCGCAGGTCGATTGGCTCATCGTCGGCGAAGCTCCGGGCGAAAACGAAGACCTGCAAGGCGAACCCTTTGTGGGCCAAGCGGGCAAGTTGCTTGACAACATGTTGGCGGCGATGAAGCTGTCGCGCAAAGGCGTGCGTACGCCAGAGGGCGGCGGTGTCTACATTGCCAACGTGCTCAAGTGCCGCCCACCTGGCAACCGCAATCCCAAGCCCGAAGAAGTGGCGCAGTGCTTGCCTTACTTAGAACGTCAAGTGGCGTTGCTCAAACCCAAAATCATTTTGGCGATGGGGCGTTTCGCGGTGCAAGCGCTGTTGCGTGACACCGTGCCTGATGTGGATGGCACGCCACTGGGTAAGCTGCGTGGCCGTGTGCATCAGTACCACCACGTGCCGGTGGTGGTGACCTACCACCCCGCGTATGTGCTGCGAAATTTGCCTGAAAAGGCCAAGGTCTGGGCTGATCTGTGTTTGGCCATGGCCCACACACGCGACGACACGCGCGACACTCAGGGGTAAAGCCCCCGCAGTTCACGCGCTTGCAAGATGCGCGTGCAAGCCACGATGAACGTGGCGGTTCGCAGGCTCACGTGGTGCGTTTGGGCGGTCTGCCACACATGCGCGAAAGCGTCGCGCATGATTTTGACCAGACGGGCGTTGATTTCGTCCTCGCCCCAAAAGAAGCTTGAGAAATCTTGCACCCATTCAAAGTAACTCACGGTCACGCCGCCTGCGTTGGCAATCACGTCAGGCACGACGAGGATGTTGCGCTCTGCCAAGATGTCATCGGCTTGCGGTGTCGTGGGGCCATTGGCACCTTCAATCACCAAGCGTGTGCGAATTTTCGGCGCGTTGTGTTCGGTGATCTGTTGCTCTAAGGCAGCGGGAATCAAGATGTCGCAATCGACTTCCCAAAACTGCTCGGGTCTCAGGCATTCACCGCTGGCGAAGCCGGCCACGCCGCCATTGGCTTTGACGTGTTGCTGCAGCAACGTCACATCAAAACCCGCCGCGTTGTAAAGCGTCCCTGTGTGGTCTTGCACAGCCACCAACCGCGCACCGGCTTGCACAAACAACTGTGCAGCCACACCTCCCACATTGCCAAAGCCTTGCACCGCCACACGTGCGCCGGTGACGTCAAGGCCTATATTTTGGGCCGCCGCCATCCCCACCGTGAACACGCCACGCCCAGTGGCTTCGCGGCGGCCTAACGAACCGCCCAGCGCGATGGGTTTGCCGGTGACCACGCCTGTGCTGGTGCTGCCTTCGTTCATCGAATAGGTGTCCATCATCCACGCCATCACGCGTTCATCGGTGTTCACATCGGGAGCTGGAATGTCTTTGGTGGGACCAATGATGACACCGATCTCGCTGGTGTAGCGGCGCGTGATGCGCTCCAACTCGCCCAACGACAGCTTGCGTGGGTCCACCCGCACACCACCTTTAGCCCCGCCAAAGGGCAAATTCACCGCGGCGTTTTTCACCGACATCCAGGCCGAGAGCGCCATCACCTCTGACAGCGTCACGTCTTGGTGAAAACGCACACCGCCCTTACCGGGGCCGCGTGAGGTGTTGTGTTGCACCCGATAGCCTTCAAAGTGCGCAATGGTGCCGTTGTCCATTTGGATAGGCACATCCACGATCAAGATGCGCTTGGGGCGTTTGAGTGTTTCGATCCAACGCGACAGCGATCCCAAGTAGGGCGTGACACGAT